>Ga0126371_10005908_pt1 | contig 10878 bp, 11 predicted proteins | sample PanSoiMetaPlot_4_FD_110145 | JGI IMG/M metagenome (GOLD analysis project Ga0126371, IMG submission 110145) | Tropical forest soil microbial communities from Panama - MetaG Plot_4 | ecosystem: Environmental > Terrestrial > Soil > Tropical forest > Bulk soil | place: Panama | collected 2016-02-17
CTGCGGATGCCCGGCTGGTCAGCGATCGAGGCTGCCCTTATAGCAACCACCTGATTGCAATACAGTATTGCAACCCAGCGGTTGCGTCAAATCCAAGGCCCTGAGGGGACGCTCAGAGCCCCGAGCCCGGCGGGAGTAGCTTCGGATAGTTAGCCGGATTCCGGGGTGAGGCTAATGAAGCGCGCCATCGCCGTGCTCGCCGCTTTCATGACGATCGTGAGCGCGGTGCTGGCTGTAGCTGCGGCCAGTGCATCGGCCTCTTCAGCGCCGAAGATCCAGACGGACGGCTTCGGCGACTGGAGCCAGACCTGGCGGGTGCACCCTGGCGAGATCGTGTTCGGGTCGTACTACTGCGTCAAGAGCCGGCACTACTGGCGCTACAACGGGACTCACGCTAACGCGAATGGTCGGCTGTTCCTCGACGCGTGCATCCCGGACTGCGCAAGGGACGGGCATTTCGTCAATGCGTCGATCGCGTTCTACGCGGTCCGCAGCCACATTGGGCCGGGCAAGTATTTCAGCCGGTTCAAGATGACCTGGGGCAGCCACCACAGGTTCTTCTGGATCAGCCGTCACGGCCAGATCTTGTGGCCCGGCGCCTAGCGGTCGGCGAGGCCGCCATCGTAGTCAAGTAACCCGGCGCCACAGCTCGGGATAGTCGACCACGAAGCCACTGTCGTCCACGCTCAGGTCAGCCCGGAACGACCTAGATTCATATCGGAACGCGGGTTCCTCTCGCCCAGCGCCTTCCAGCCGCGTGTAGCGCTGCTGGACCGCTCGAACTTCGAGCTCTGGCACACTCACGTATGCGACGTTCAGGTCGTGTGAGCTTGCGGTTGACCAGTCCAGGCGCCGGATAGGAAGCGTGTTGGTCAGCGGCGTGCAGTTGATATCAATGTCAACGCAGTCATCCAGGTCGGGCCGAGCTCGATCGTTCGCCAGCCAGTGACCATCCGCGCGAAGAGCCAGTCTCAGATTCTTGTCCGTGTCGGCGCTCGTCACGCCGATCGTCAGCTCGCTGAAGCGCCAGCCAGTGTCGCAGGCCAGCTCGTACCCGACACTGAATATGCCGTCTTCAGCCAGCACAAGCTGGCCTCGAGCCCGGAACCCGGCTGCATTGTCCGACACAATGACGTGCTCGAGGCCCGGCCACTGCAGTGCCTTCCATGCGATGTCCGATGCCACGTCGCAGCCTCCCGGCCCTGGTAACCGACTATATACTTAGCAGGTTAGCGTACTCGGCTATAACCGCTATAGTGGTTTGATGGTTACCAGATCTGAGGCAGCCGCGCAGCTCGCTCCCGCCAGGCTGGAGCCAGTTCGCACGCTGCTGAACAGCTGGCTGATCCCGAACGACACCAGGGCGCCTACCGACCGGTTCAGCGAGCTCGCCCACAAACAGCGATGGCGACCGACCGAGTCGGCGCGGGTGCGCGAGTTGCGCGACGACCTTCGCCGCGCGCTCGAGACCGGCGACGTGTTTCTAGTCAACACGTGGATAGACCGCGTTGCTCTGCGGCCGGCAGTTGAGAACGGTGAGATCGTCTACTGGCACCGACGCGGTCCCGCGGGGCAGATGGTCGCGGCCGTGGTCACTGCGATTGGCGACGGAACCTGGAAGCGCATGAAGGTGTGCCCGGACTGTCACTGGGTCTTCTACGACAACACCAGGAACGGCAGTAAGCGCTGGTGCCTCATGTACGCGGGCGGCCCCGACGGCCGGGCTTGCGGCACCATCGCGAAGGTGCGCCGTTACCGCGATCGACACTCTGCTGCAGGAACCGCCCAATAATTTGCTGCGCTGCGTGGCAGGCCGTTCCGCTTAGTACAATCACGGTGTGTTATCGTCCTGTCACTTTGAGTTCGGGTGGTTGGGAAGTGACCGGGGGCACTCGCGGGGGAGTGGCTAGTGACAGAGCAGCTGATCAACTGGGGGACCGGAGCATACGGGCGGCCGGGTGAAGCACGGCGCGACGCGGACATCGCGGCGTACCGGGAGGCAGTGACCGACGTTCTCGCTGAATTGGCTGGACGCGGCAACTCCGTCAGCATCGACATGATCGAGGCAGTGCTGGCCCGCCGACTCAGGGAACCCGAGTTCGGCGCCGTTCTCAGCGCGGTACCTGGAGGCCCGGCTGCCGCACTCCAGCGCGTCTTGCACGAGGTGAGAACTTACAGCTACAACGCGCGCAGCGCGGCTGACAACCTCACGGCCATGATCAGGATCGCGCTGCTGACGCAGATCGACATCCTGTGGTGGGGGTACCTGCCGCCGTTCGTCACCGACAACGACGTTCACAAGTCGCCCAACCTGCTGCACCTCGAAGCCTTGCGGCGGGACTTCAAGCTGCTGTTCAGCTACCGGCTCCAGGCGTCAACCCTGTTTGGCCGCGCCGTCCGCTCCGCGGAGCGACGGGCGGCACCCGACCGGTCGCCGCGCACCGCGGGGCTCCGATTCCCCAGTGCGCGTTCGGAGCTTGTGGTGACGCTGAACCAGATCGCCGATGAGTTCGCGGCCGAGGCGCCGGCCGGCACGCCGCCGTTGTGGGTCACAAGTCTGGCGCGGAGCGTCGGTCACCAGCAGCACCTTCGTGCCCTCGGTTACTCGGCCATGCTGCCGAGCGCCCACTGCGTCGGATATGCGGCCGACGTCGAGATGACCTGGTACAAGCAGTTCCGAGCGGACCAGGCCCTGCAGAGCGTGCTTCTCGATCACCAGCGTGCAGGTGAGCTCAACGTCATCGACGAAGGCCAGGCATGGCACCTGTGCATCCGGCCGGGTGTGGGCCGGGCGCTGCGACTGATCCCCGAGCGGCCCTGAGCGGCTGATCGCGATGTGCGGTATCGCCCTCATCGTCGGGCCCGACGCCGACTCAACACTCTTTCGCCAGATGCTCGGTACCATGGCGGGCCGCGGCGAGGTCGAGGAGACCCTGTGCGACGACGGCGTGCTTGCCGGAACGCAGCGGCTGCGCATCGTCGACCGGGACCGGGCCGTGCAGCCGTGGCAGTCTGCTGACGGGCGCTGGCTACTCTGTTATAACGGCGAGCTGTTTAACTACCGCCAGTTGCGGGCCGACCTGATCTCTCGCGGCCGCGAGTTCCGCAGCGAGAGTGACACCGAGGTCGTTCTCGAGGCCTTCATCGAATGGGGCGCTCGGGCCGTCGGCCGTTTCCGCGGCGAGTTCGCGTTCGCGATCGTCGACCGGCTGAGCAGCCGAACTTACCTGGCCAGAGACCCGGTCGGCGTCAAGCCGCTCTACTGGGCCGTCCGCGGAAGCAAGCTGCACGTAGCGTCTGAGCTCAAGGCAATGGTGCCGCTCGGCTCGCCAGTCGCGGAGGTCGCTCCCGGCCATCACGGCTGGGCTCCGGCGGGAGGGAATGCCCCGACCTTCATCCCCTACGTAGATCTGCTCCGGCTCGGCGCCGGACAGACGATCATCGACGACCCAGACGAGGCGGCCAAGCGGCTTCGCATCGCGCTCGAGGACAGCATCCGCGTTCGCGTCGACACCGACCTGACGGTCGGTGTGATCTTGTCCGGTGGGCTAGACAGCTCACTGGTACTCCTGCACGTACGCGAGGCTCATCCCGACTGCGTCGCGCTGACGATCGGCGCTCCGGGAAGTGAGGACCTGCGCTACGCCCGGCGGCTCACCGCAGATCTCGGAGTGCGGCATGAGGTAGTCAGCATGCGCACCGGCGATATCAAGGCGAACGACGTCCGCGAGGCGATCCGGATGTCAGAGCTGACCGAGTACGGCGACATCATCAACGCGATCGTGTCCGTGCCGCTGTTCGCGCGGGCTCGCGAGCTCGGCATTAAGGTCGTGCTGACCGGAGACGGCTCGGACGAGCTCTTCGGCGGGTACCCGATGTACGACCAGATCGAGGCCGGGTCGTCACGACGCCTGTTCCTGCACAAGATCAGGAACTTGCACCGCACAGAGTTGCAGAGGGTCGACCGGGTCAGCATGGGCCAGGGAGTCGAGGCCCGGGTGCCATTCCTTGATCTCTCGCTCGTCGAGCTGGCCATGCGGCTGCCCGTGTCGCTGAAGATCCGGGATGGTCACGAGAAATGGATCGTGCGGCAGGCCTTCAGGGACATGCTGCCGACCTACATCTTCGACCGGCCGAAGAATCCGATGTCGCACTCCTCCGGCCTGCACGAGCGTGCGCGGCTGTACCGGCCGCTCTTCGCGCGCATGCACCGCTCGTTCGGGTACGACGTGTTCGATCCGATCAGGCGAGACTTCTCGGTGCTGCTCGACCGCTACAAGTACGACCTGGATCGGGCTGTGGCGGCGAGTCAGGCGACGCAGGACTACAACACGCTGGAGCATGCCCGCGACCTCGTTGGTGCGCTGCGGTGGAACGCCGTCAACGGGTTGCGGCGGCGCACTGTTCCGATCGGCTCACACGCGTCTATGCGCTACTGACCGCCGGTGAGGCGGCTAGCGCGTAGGTGCAGCGATTGGGCATGCCACGAGTCCACGATCGAGGCTTCTAGCCAAGTACCTATGACTGCGTTCGCCAGCCAGCGGGACCGCCCGGCGCAGGCTGATATCGGCACGCTATGCCGGTGCGAATCGAGGACTGCAAGTGCGCTCCGGCGATGGGGGCTTCTTGGGAGATCCGGTCGATGGCTGCCCGGATCGTGCGGGTCACATTGACCCTGGCACGTTCCGCGTTGGCTGGGACTCCGCGGGTGCGTCCTGCCAGCCCAGTCGCCCGCCGAAGCTCGTCTATCAACGCATTCCGCTCAGCCTGCGCACGTTCGGCTGCCGCACTGTTCCCTCCGCGGTCAGCGGCTTCCAGGTCCCTGTCCAGATCGCCGATCCGTCGGCGGTATGCAGCGCGTGCGGCATCGTCGAGAACTGGTTCAGCGGTGTCGATGGCCAGGCCGGTTCCGCCTGCAGCCAGGTCGAGCGCTGGAATCTCGATGCCGGGCGCGGCCAGCAACGCTCGCAAGTAGTGCAGGCCTCGGCTGTCGCGAAGACGCGCGTGCTCGTCTCCAGCGGTGAGCTGCCAGTCCTGACCGTCTTGGCGCAGCATCCACTGGTCGGTTGGAGACTTAAGCTGGTCGAGCAGCCGCGGGACACCGAGGCGCTCGGCAATTGTGTGGGCTCGCTGACCACACGCCCGCGCCTGTTCGCGGTCGCCCACGGCTTGCCTCCGCATCAGAGCGTCAGCCAGCGCATCGAGCGCCATGGCCAGGGAAGGGAGGGCTCCGGCCTGCTCTGCGAATGTGACCGCCTCGGTGAGGCAGGCCACCGCCCTATCTGGGAACCCGACCTGCAGATCCAGCAGCCCCAGGAAATACGAGACCGGCCCCACACAGCTGTTTGCCCCGCCGATTACCGCGAGCCGTCCCTGGTAGGGAGCCAGCGCCTCGCGCAACTGCGCAGCGGCCGATGTGTCCCGAGTCCGCGTGGCCACAAATGCCAGCATCGCCGCGGCGCCCAGCCAACGCGGCCCAGAGCCCGCTAGTACCGCCGGCCTAATCCGATCGAGCTCAGCAGCCGCCTCGTCCAGCCGTCCTTCGAGCGCGAGCCAGGCGGCGGCGTTTGCCTCCATGAAATGGCCCGGTATTCGCCTGGCCAGCGCCAGTAGCTGATCCACTGTGAAAGGTGCAGCAGCCGGTCCTAGATAGAAGGCAAGCTCACCCCGGAGGGCCGCTACCAGGCGATCGGCGTCGGGCAGCCTGACCCGCTGAGCCTGGCTCGCAACTTCGTCCGTCAGCCGGGTCGCCTCGTTGAATCGGCCGCGGAGCGTGGCCAGCATGGCGTGCCTGGCAGTCGCCATTACAAGAGCCGTCCCGTCGCCCGCTTCGGCCGCTGCACGCTCGAACGCGGCCAATGCTGACTCTGCTTCAGTGACCCGGCCTAGCTCCATCAGGGCAACGAATCGCCAGAACATGCCGTGCCGCTCCCGGCGAGCGTCGCCACTAGCGCGGGCGAGGTCAATGATCTCCGAGGATGCTGCGAGCCTGTCCTCCGCGCCGGCGGGATCCCACAGCGCGTGCAGCCGTGCGTCGAGCACCTCGGCGAGCACAGCTGGCTCATCGGCTTGGCGGGCTAGCTCTAGCGCCTCGTCCGCGAGCAATCGTCGGCGCGAGCTGGCTGTGGCATCGCCGAGCAGTTCGCGGGCAAGGCGGGCTAGCAGCCGGGCCTTGACCGAACCGGCTCGGACCCGCGGAATGGCATCCTCCAGCAGTCGGACGAGTCCAGGATCGACGTCCAGGAACTCTGCCCGCGACGGAACCGTCAGGGCGAGCTGCGCGAGCGGGTCGCCGTCATCCCAGTCGCGTGTGAGGTTTGCAGCAAGCGCACGTGCGATGCCAGGCAGTCCGCGGGAAGCTTGCCAGACGGCTCGGCATTCTGGACCGGTCAGATCGGGCAGCATGGCCGACAGCTCGTCTTCGCTTAGCCCTTCTAGCGCCAGCTCCACGCCGACGCCGATCGAAAGCACCGAGGTAGCGATTACCGCGAGAGGATGTCCCGCCGCCCGTGTTGCGACCATGGCCAGCACCTGCGCCGCACTGGGCTCACCATGATCGATGTCGTCGATGAACAGGAGCCGAGGGTGTGTCGAGGCGACGGCACGGGCCATCGCGTCTGAGTCCAGTGACGCCGCGTCAGTCGGCTGGACCAGGCGGGCGGCGAGTTCGTCAGCACCCACGTCCCGCAGAATCTGCGCCCAAATCTGCGTGTCCGGCCCGCCGGTGAGTGCGGCTACGCGGATCACTTCGAACCCGCGCTTGATGGCCATCCGGGTGGCGGCAGCTCCGAGCTCGGTGCGACCCGACCCTGGCGGTCCGGTGATCACTGCGGCCCCGCCCTGGCTGCTTGCGGCACGGGTCAGCAGTCGCTCAAGCTCCGCCAGTTCCTTTCGCCGGCCCACCAGCGCCATACCCGAGGTATACCGCAGAGGCTGCCGACGGGCAGTGGCCTGGCTGCTGACCTGGGGCAATTCCGGCCCGCCAACGATCAGATCGTGGGTGGTCGAACAATTCGTTCGTCCTTCATTTACGCCTCCTGGGTAAACGCAACAGGAGGCTCAACATGACAAAGCAGACATTTATCGCTGACCATCACGCTGCTGCGCCGACCGACGCTGCAGCGACTGCACCGCTGCGTTTCGTGGCGCCACCCCAGCCAGTGCTGATGGACGATCCGAGCGGACTGGTCCTCAGCGGCGCTGAGCCCTACTCGCCGGTGGCCGTGACGGCGCAGGTCCAGATGGACGGCGCAGCCTGGCAGGCGACAGGAACCTTTAACGCCGACGAGTTTGGCACGGTCGACACAGCCAGGGACGCCAGCCTGGGCGGTTCCTACACCGGAGTCGACCCGTTTGGGCTGTGGTGGTCGGGAGATCGGGCCGCATCGGCTGATGTCGGCAGGCTGACGCCAGCTAGAGCGGAACTATATGCCGACGCGGCCGGCCGGACCGCCAACATGACCATCGAGCGTCTGCGGCTGGCACCGGAGGCGACCGTGGCGGCGGTTCGTGAGCCAGGAGTCCTCGGGCTCTACGCTCGTCCGCCGGGTTCCGGCCCGTTCCCAGCAGTGATCGCGTTTGGCGGTTCGGGCGGTGGTCTTGGCCCGGCCGCGGCGTGGGCCCCGGCGCTTGCCTCGCACGGCATCGCGGTCTTGGCGATCGCGTACTTTGGCTCTCCGGATCTTCCAGAGGATCTTGTCCGGATAGACGTCGAAGTCGTCGAGCGGGCAGTTCTATGGCTCATCGGCCGGCCTGAAGTGAGACGGGATCCGGTCGCCGTGATGGGCGCGTCGCGCGGCAGCGAACTCGCCCTCCTCGCCGGGGCACTGCTCGACAACGTCGGCGCAGTCGTTGCGTACGCGCCCAGTGGCGTGAGCTGGGCCGGGCTCGGTGCCAAGGGCCCGGTCGACGCGCCGGCTTGGCGATTCCGCGGCGCCGACATTCCCTACGCGCGCCTGCGTGCAGGCGGCGGTCCGCCGACGGGCACGGGACCCATCGCGCTGAGGCCGATGTTCGAGCACATGCTTGGCGATCGGGAAGCCATCCGCGCGGCCGGAATACCTGTCGAGCTGGTTAAGGGCGCGGTCCTAATGGTGTCTGGCGAAGCCGACCAGATGTGGCCCTCGACGCCGATGGCCCAGATCGCCGAACGCCGGGCAGTGGAGCATGGCTTCGGTCACCGGGTTACGCATCTGCGCTACGCGGGCGCCGGCCATACTTGCGGCGGCGTTCCGGGCACCCCGGCGGTTACGAACAGCCGTCACCGCATGACCGGACAGACGTACGACCTTGGCGGGACTCCCGCTGCGAATGCGAAGGCTCGGGCCAGTTCCTGGCCGCAGGTCGTCAGGTTCTTGCTGAACCAGAATGAAGGACCGCACATCGCGTGATGACCATGGCAGCATCCGGGCGAGGCGCACGCCTCGTCCGGATAACGAGCGCTGTTAACGCTGGCCAACCACTGAAGGCGTCATTTGCTGTCGGCGCGGATGAGGCGGCGGGCGGGCCTAGAAACTATCGACCCTCCCGCACAGCGCTCTTGCTCGCCTGATGCTGGCCTCTGCCTGGCAAATCGTTTCGTAGTGCAGACGCACCGCACCCCAGCGAGATATGGCCGTAGCCACTGTCTCGCGTCTGATGGCAGCTTGCTCGCGATCAGCCCAAGCGTTGTCCCTGTCGGTCCGCGCGAGGCTTCTGGCCATCATCGCGTTTGAGCGGTCGATGTCCGCCGCTGCGCGTAGCCGGACATCCAGGATCGGGACGCTTAGCTGAGCGGCTCGCATGTCGAGAGCTGCCTCGCGCTCGTCGGCCTCTGCTTCGCGCAGATCTGCTACCCGGTCTCGTTCGTCGGCGAGTCGGTCTCGTTCGTCGGCGATCCGGTCACGCTGGTCGGCGTCCCAGGAACGCTGCATACTCCCAGCATGCTCCGCAATTGGCCCGAGCGCGACCCCCAAGGTTCTGCGAGACGGGTCACGGCCCGGGAGACGAAGCGCGTTTCCCAGCCGGGAGCGGCATCCAATGGCGCAATCGCGCGAGCGACCGAGGACATAGGCGCGGCCGATCATCTCGTGAACGGCCCTGGCCAAACTACGGTGAGCACACAGCGGCAACGGCGGTGAGGTCAGCCGGCGTCAAAGATGTTGCCACTCGTCAGGCCGCGTGGCTCAGGGCACGGCTGCCCGCCACTGCAGTCAGAATCCCTTGTCCCGGTCCGGTCGTTCGGAGACGACCGGACCGGTAAGGATGTTCTTCTGGTCGGCAACCGAAAGCCGTTCCCAAATTCAGTGAGCCATGCTGCGCATCAGAAAGCATATGGAATGCTTCTAACAGACGGTCGACGACTTCCGACGCGATGGGACCCTTATGCCGCACTAATCGGTCCAGCCGTTGCGCCCTCATCGGCCGCGAATACGTGGGCATCGATTCAAGGATCTCGCTTGTTCAGAGCAGGTTGTTTACTTGATGCACGTCGCCGCACGGAACGTTAAGCGCCGCATGATGGCTGCGAATTGCCTCCTCGTCCGGGCCATCCAGCAGGCAGTAGACCTTGCCGTCACTATTGTGAAACAGTTCAACCTGCCGCACTCCGAACTCATCAGTAGCGCCGTCCCGTGCCCCTTGAGCTATCTGTTCGATGGCCTCCGAAGGAAGCTTCAAGTCATCGTGGTAGTCCATGAACCTAGGCATCTCGTCCCCTCCCGAATCGGCATTACCCCGCAACTCTGCACTGGGCTAGGACGATTTGTCTATAACGTTTGCAGCGCAGCCTTAGCAGGGCGCAGCGGCGGGGCGTGGAGGCAATCTCTTGCCGCCGCTCGTGCGGGTTGGTCGCAGGTGCCGCCTCTTTACTCCGTCGTCATTCCGGCAGTGCTGGCGGCACGCCAGCTCGCAGTAGTCAGTTTCCGGTCAGTCGGGTAGATGACTCTCTGGCGTGATGACGTTGCTCGAGGACTAGGCATGGACGACGGGACGGCGGTCCGCCCACGGTGCGGCTTGCTCAAGCTGTGCCGCAACCCTGATCAGCAGGTCCTCCCGGCCGAAGGCTGCGACGAGCTGCACGCCAACTGGCAAGCCTGCCGAAGTCCAGTGCAGCGGCAGGCTAATGGCCGGCTGGCCGGTCATGTTGAACTGAGCCGTGTACGGGATGAAACCGACGACTCGCGGGCCCTCCGACTCTGCTCCGCCGGCGGTGAACCAGCCGAGCTCCGGTGGCGGCGCCCCGACAGTGGGCGTGACGAGCAGGTCGTAATCCGTCCACCAGTCAGCCATCCGCCTCGCCCAGGTCCCGAGCCATGCTCGGCTCTCCAGGTAGGTGACCACCTCCATGGCCCGGCCGATCGCTCGGTAAACCGCATTGCGCGGCTCGATCTCCGCCGCCTCGGCGAACAAGATCAGCCTGCGCGGTTGCATCGAGCCAGGTCGTATCGATCACATCGGTCATGTTCCGGACGGTACAGCGTCATATCGCTCTAATACAGAGGCTGCGGCCCGGCGAACCTTCAAGCCCTGTGCCTCCCGCATGGTCGACGAGAACGAGTTACCACCTCGCGACGGGATTGACTTAGCGCAGCGCCATGTCCAACCTGCGAACACGCGTTCCTCTCGGCGCAAAGCCGGAGGAACGGCAGGACGGTTGCGTACACCCGCTTACGTGCTCTTCGTCAGGGGCCACTTCTCTCGTTGGCTCTGGATTCCAGCGACAACGGCGGTTAGGTCAGCAGCCCTCGCCAGATCCGGACCCCAAGGTCATGCCTCCCAGCGCGAGCCAGGCAAGACAAGGCCTAAGACTGTTTGTCAGTGCTCAGCTCTATGCGATGCGGGAACCTGTGCACCTCTTGCGGCCAGCCAACCGCGACGGCGATCCTGCCGGCCCAATAC
>Ga0126371_10005909_pt1 | contig 10878 bp, 10 predicted proteins | sample PanSoiMetaPlot_4_FD_110145 | JGI IMG/M metagenome (GOLD analysis project Ga0126371, IMG submission 110145) | Tropical forest soil microbial communities from Panama - MetaG Plot_4 | ecosystem: Environmental > Terrestrial > Soil > Tropical forest > Bulk soil | place: Panama | collected 2016-02-17
TCGGGGTATTTGCACGCCTCGCACAACTGGAGCACGGCGCGTTTCCGCATCGGTTGCAGGGCGCTGCACAATGGGACCGGCGTGCCTGTCTGTTTCTCGCATTTGGGAACAGTAAATTTACAGGTGGAAACATGATGATCGCACCGAATGCGGATCCATCGAGCGGGCAAATCGAATATGTGCGCTGGTCTCCGCTTGGGAGAATGCGGTTGTTGTGGTTATTCCCGAGACTGTTCACGGGCACGCACATTCGGCATCGGCTGGCCTCCCGTGCCGCCGTCCGAAGAATTGAGCTCGACCTCGACCGGCCGGTAAACGCGATCGTGGACGGCGAGGTGATGAAGCTCCAGATTCGCGCGGTGGAGATCCTGCCCTCGGCGCTGGACGTGATCGTATGAGAAGTCTCTGGCTGCAGGTACGCTCGGCGGTGCTCTGGGCCATCACCGGAGCCTACTTTTTTGTAATCGGGGGCGTTCTCGTTTTCCTTGGGCTGGTCATCGACCCGCGAAAGAATGATCGGCCACAGCGCCGGTTTTTTCGGAATATTTTGCGGCTGGCGGGCGTGCGACTCGAAGTGCTGCGTTCGCCGAACTTTAACCCGAAGCGTACGAGCATCTTCATCTGCAATCATGTAAACGTCTTCGATCCGTTTGTGGTCTATTCCGCGATCCCGCAATTCGTGCGGGGGTTCGAGCTGGAAACTCATTTCAAGATACCCGTGTACGGCTGGATGATGGGATGGTTTGGGAACATACCCGTGCCGGGGGTTCCCACGCGAGAAGGGCTGGAACTTATGAGCAAGCGCGCGAGAGCTGCGCTTGATGACGGCATCAGCCTCATTGGGTTTGCCGAGGGATCGAGAACGCGCGACGGGCATGTGAAGGAGTTCAAGCGGGGCATTTTCAGCATAGCCCAAAGGCTGGGAGTGCCGATCGTGCCCGTGAGTATCGTCGGCTCGTATCAATTCTTTCAAACTGGCAATTGGATACTGTATCCGGGAAAAATTACCGTCTATCTGCATGACACGATTGACACGTCCACCGTACAGCGAAGCTCACTGGACGATCTGAGGCGGCGGGTACAGGAGATTGTCGCCACACCGGTTGAGGAATCCATGAGGGAAACAGAAGAAACGAAAATCGCTGTGACACGCTAGGCTCGTGAGAGGAGAACCACTAGCCGGCCGCTTGCGGCAACGTGCGGCCCGCCTTTAACTCCTGCCAGGTGTACACGACTCGATGAATGACGGTGACCGTCGAGAGGGTTGCGATGACCCATAGCACAGGAGCCATCCGACTGCAGAGTCCACCCAGCATCAGCAGAACGAGGCGCTCGGGGCGTTCCATGAAGCCCACTTTACACGAAGGAATTAGCGACTCTGCGCGCGCCCGCGAATAGCTGACCATGAAAGAACTGGCCATGGCGATGGCGGCAAGCACCATGTAAAACGTGCGGCCGATCAGGGTGTAATAGACAACCAGGCCCATGTACAAGCCGAGATCAGAGTAGCGGTCAAGGGTGGAATCGAGAAATGCACCGAAGGCGGTGACCTGGCCCGAACGCCTAGCGACTTGACCGTCAGCCATGTCCAGAAAGGCGGCCAGGAACAGCGCCACAACGGCATAGCGAAACTGCCCCATGGCAAAAAGGGCGGCTGCGCACGCATTCACGCCCAGGGAAAAGTAGGTGAACGCGTTCGGGGTGATGCCGGTGGCCGCCAGTCCGGTCACAACATGGTGAAGAAGCCATCCAGCGCCTTCGCCAATCCAAAACGTAAGCGGACGCTTCAGCTCGGCTCGCTCTTTCTCCATCGAGAGAAGATCATACAACAGAATGGAACGGGTTGTTCCGCGGACCTGTGGCAGGCAGAGCTGGGACGAATGGGGGACGGCGGAATGGCCTACGCGGGAGACATATCACCATCGGGGGACAGGTTCAGAGGCTCTCGGGCCTGTGGGCCAAGAATTGGCCATTCTGCAAGGTGGAGCGCGGCAAGAAATTCAGTCGCTTGACTTCCCCTCGGTCGGGAAGCAAAATTCGCCTCCAGGCTTCAAATGTCGACTTTTATCGAGCGTTGAAAGGAGCGACTACCATGGGTACCGCACAAAAGCCCTCCCTCGACATGGATAAGCTAAACACGTTTATGGGGCAGTTCGTGGGCGACCTGGGGGCCGCCGTTCACGCTGGAATGGTGGTCATCGGAGAAAAGCTTGGTTTGTACAAAGCGCTTTCGGCAGGGCCGATGAGTTCAAACGAACTCGCCGCCAAAACCAAAACCGACGAGCGTTACCTTCGCGAGTGGCTCGCCTCGCAAGCGGCAGGCGGCTACATCACCTACGACGAGAAGTCCAACAGGTTTAGTCTCAGTGAGGAGCAGGCTTTCGCGCTCGCCAATGAAGATAGTCCCGCCTACGTACCTGGCGCTTTCGAAATCGCGCTGGGTTCGCTTGCGGCAGTCCCCCGAATCGCCGATTCCTTTCGCACTGGCGCCGGAATGGGTTGGCATGAGCATGTCGATTCTGTGTTCCACGGTTGCGAAAAATTCTTTCGTCCCGGATATGCCGCGAATCTGGTGAGCTCCTGGATCCCTTCGCTCGATGGAGTGGAGGAGAAATTACAAGCAGGTGGTCGCGTTGCTGACGTCGGCTGTGGGAAGGGTGCTTCCACACGTCTGATGGCGAAGGCCTTTCCCAAATCGCGCTTTTTTGGATTCGATTATCATGACAAATCGATTGAAGGCGCCCGGGAATCGGCGAAACGCGAAGATCTCTCCGATCGCGTGACGTTCGAGGTGGCCAAGGCCAAGGAGTATCCCGGGAAGGACTACGATTTTGTGGCCGTCTTTGACTGCTTGCACGATATGGGCGATCCGGTTGGCGCAGCCACGCATGTGCGGCAGTCGCTCGCAAAGGACGGCACATGGATGATCGTTGAGCCGTTCGCAAACGACCATCTGAAGGACAATCTGAACCCGGTGGGCCGCGTTTACTACGGCTTTTCGACGTTGCTCTGCACGCCTTCTTCGCGTTCCCAGGAGGTCGGGCTCTGTCTCGGCGCGCAGGCCGGCGAAGCCCGTATTCGCGATGTAGTCACGTCAGCCGGCTTCACCCGATTTCGCCGCACTACCGAAACGCCCTTTAACATCGTTTACGAAGCCCGACCCTGAAACCGCTTGCAACGCGGGCGTTTGGCTTGACGCCTGACCACTCAGCAGGAACCGAACGCTCTTTTCATTGTTGCCGACAGCGAGCGCGGGCCATCGGCGTAGCATCGTTCGGCGCTCCGCGAGCGCCATCGCAGAACGAGAAGAAGAATGAGAATTGGCCGCAGCCGCAGGCACAGCAGTGGAGCGGTCCGCGTTTCGCTGGCAGGATTTTGCGCCTACCCTTGGGGCTCATTATTCTCCGGATCCCCCTCAGCCCCTTGTAACGGCTTACCCCGTGTTATGCAATCCCGCGGCGATACCGTTGATGGTGGCGGCGAGCGCGTAATTTACTTCTTCCGCGCTCGACCCCGTCCCTAAGCGGACCACTTCTTCTTTTGCGCGGCTCACCCTAACGCCAGACCTCTTGCGGCGTAACAGTTCCACCTGGATCAAGCTCATCGGGTCGACGTACGGGTTGCGCAGCTGAATCGACCGGGAGAGCACTGCATTGCGCTCGAGCAGCTCCGTCTGGCCTGTCACCGCCAAAATCATCCGTTCAGTGCGGCGAAACTCCTCTTCGAACATGCGCCATACCCGCTCGCGCAGCGCCGCGTCTTCCACCAGCTCCGCGTAAAGCCGCGCGATGCGCAGGTCGGCCTTGGCCATCGCCAGTTCGACATTGCGCACCAAATCCGAAAAGAACGGGAAGCCTTCCATCATCGCGCCGAGTCGATCGAGCGATGCTGCGCTGCCCGCCGCAAACTTTTCGAGCGCGTGGCCCACACCAAACCACGCCGGCACCGCCAGCCGGCTCTGCATCCAGCCAAAAACCCAGGGAATCGCGCGCAGGTCCTCGATGCACCGGCTTGCTGTGCGCCTCGACGGGCGCGAGCCGATGCGCACGCCCTCCATCTCATTCACTGGTGTTGCCTGCTCGAAGTAGGCGAGCACCTCGGGATTATCAAGGATTTTCGCGCGGTAAAATGCGAACGCATCCGTAGACATTTCTTCCATCTCGCTGGTCCAGCGGTTCGACTCTTCGCTCGCGCCCTCGTTGACCTGAGCGGCGCGCAGAGAGACCATCTCGAGGCTCGCCGCGATCATGAGCTCCAGGCTCCACTCGGCCAGCACCGGATCGGCGTACTTCCAGTTCAGCACTTCGCCTTGCTCGGTGATGCAAATGTGGCCAGAAAAATCGCCCGGTGGCTGCGCGAGGATGGCGCGATGCGTCGGGCCGCCGCCGCGTCCCACCGTGCCGCCGCGACCGTGAAACAGCCTCAGCTTCACGTTTCTTGCTCGCGCCGCCGCGTGCAGTGCGCGATGCGCCTTGTAAATCTCCCAGGTGCTCGTGAGCATCCCTCCGTCTTTGTTCGAGTCCGAGTAGCCGAGCATGACCTCCTGCCACCGTCCCCATGACTCAAGCAGTGACTGATAGGGGGCCGAGCCCCATACTTCTTCAAGAATTTCCGCCGAGGCGCGCAGTGCGGCGATTGATTCGAAGAGTGGCACAGGCATAAGCCCGGGATCGCCCGTCTGGGCGTTCGCCGCGAGGCTGACGCCGCACGAGCGGGCCAGCCGCACCGCGGCGAATATGTCCTCCGCCGATTCCGTTCCGCTGATGATGTAGCAGCGAATCGCCGTCGGCGGGTACCGCTTCTTCAGCTCCGCGATCTTCACGAACGTCTCCACTACACTCGCATGCACCGCGCTGCCCTCGATGGACGGTGACAGGTCGTCGCGGAGAGCGGCAAGTGCCTGCCTGTGTGCTTTGGCGTGCTCGCGAATGTCGAGCACCACGAGGTGAAACCCAAAAGTGCTAATCTCACGCAGCAGCGGATCAAGCAGCGATTCGGCGATGTGCTCGCCCTTGTTCGCGCATAAGCTCGCGCGGATCAGCTCGATGTCACACAGAAAGGCTTCCGGGTTTGCGTAAGCGAAGCCGCCCAGCCCGTCGCTATTGGGCGCGCCGCTTGTAAGGGTGTGCCGCAGCCGGGACAGCACGAAGCCGAGGAACCGGCGGTACAATTCCGCGGGAGAGACACGACGGAAATGCGAGCGCCCGCCGCCCAGCCCAGTCTCGTACTCCCCGCAGCGCGCGCGCAATTCGTCCGACGTTCCCGCCTGCCTCATGGAAACGCTCAACTCCTCGGCCAGGGCCTCGACATCGTGTATATAGCGCCCCAAAATAAGGTTGCGCGCCATGCGCATTGCGTTTTCCGTGGCTTCGGCCGTGACGTATGGGTTGCCGTCGCGGTCGCCGCCGATCCACGAACCGAATTCGACCAGCCCCGGAATCGTGAGTCCCTTCCTCTGAGTTCTTTGCGCGGCTGCGCGCAAAGCGTGCGCCGCCCCGCTACCGAACACGCTGTGCAGCGACTCCACCACTTCGGCATAGAGCGGCGCGAGTGCTGTGAAGATCGATGCGGGGAAGTAGTCCAGGCCCATGCGCACTTCATCCAGCACGCTCGGCTTTTCCAGGCGAATCTCGTCGGTTTGCCAGAGGCCCGTGATTTCGGCTGCGATTGACGCTTCTTCCTGCGCCGCAAGCGATTCCGTCAGCGGCAACTGATCGAGCTTGGCCAGTGCCCGAGCGATCTGGCGGCGCTTGTGCAGGACGGACCGGCGGGCAATCTCCGTGGGATGCGCGGTGAAGACAGGCGCCACGTGAATCTGCGCGAGCGCTTCGAGCGCCTGCGCTACGTCGAAGCCCGCGCTTTTCATGCGCTCGATGGTGCCACGCAGGGATCCGGCGAGCGCAGGTTCTGTAGAGCGCAGCCTGCGCGCGCGCCGGCGGCGGTTGCGATGCTGTGTCTCCGCGAGGTTGGCGAGCTCGAAGTAGATCGCGAAGGCCTTCGTCACGCGATAGGCGCCCCGCACGTCGAGCCTGGCGATAATGTCGCGCGCCTCGGTCATGCCCTTGGAAGAGGATTCGCGCCGCTGCTCGGTGAAGAGCACGCGCAATCGCTCAACCGTTTCGAAAAGCTCTTCACCGCCCTGCTTGACGAGCACGCGCCCGAGCAAGACTCCAAGGGAGCGCACGTCACGTCGCAGGGGCAGCTCCTTCGCGGGGTCAGAGGTACTCGCGGCCAGCTCGGCCAGCCGCGCCTGCTGATCGTCGGCTGCCCACAGCGGCCGCGTTTCGCCGCGTGGTGTTGGTGCTTCCCGATCTCTCGGTTGGGGTTGTCGCGAAGTCATGATCGCATGCTAGCGGATTTCGCTCCGCCGCGCCCGCGCAACCCGCCGGCGGGTATGCCGCCGGCCACAATCCTAGGGATTTGGCCAGCAATTCCCGAGTTGTGTTATCCGGCTGCGTCCGTGCAGTAAGGCGGATGAGTCTCCGCACGACGTGCAGGTATGCTGGCAGAAACCGGCGACAAAACCTCACCACGACCGACCGTCCTTGCGCTCGTGGGCACCGTTCAGGAGCACTTCGCTTCAGGCCGTAATTCGCTGTTCAGTCACGCGTTGGAATCTGCCTCATATCAGGCCGCCTTCCAATTCTCTTATGGATCCCATCCATTCTTTAATAGGTACTGCGCCCAATGGGTTGCTAAAGTAGGCGCTCAATGGGAGCGGTTCCAAAGCAAATAGCGAAGCGCGGCCTGTTCGAGGGCTACGACACGGGCGGCTTTTACGACGAGATGTTCCTCGCCTCCGGGCAGCCGCGCCCGCCGTACGCACGGCTATTTCAGAAGCTGTGCGGCATGGCGCCGAGCCAGTTCGAAGAGCGCCGCAAGCTCGCCGATCTTTCCTTCCTCATTCAGGGAATCACATTCACAGTTTATAGCGACGGGCGCGGTACGGAGCGTCTGTTCCCCTTCGATCTGATCCCGCGGATCATTTCGGCTTCTGAGTGGCGGCACATCGAACGCGGCCTGTCGCAGCGCGTCGTGGCGCTGAATCTTTTTCTGCACGATATTTACGGTCGGCAACAGATACTCGCTGACCGCCGCATTCCGCGTTCGCTGGTCTATTCCTGCCCGCATTTCCGGCGCGAGGTGATCGGCGTGGACGTCGCGCGTAGCATTCACACGCACATCTGCGGCATCGATCTGGTGCGCGATTCGAAAACGGGCGAATTCTGCGTTCTCGAGGACAACGTCCGTACGCCGAGCGGTGTTTCCTACGTCCTAGAAAACCGCATCGTAATGACGCGCACGTTTCCTGATGCGTTCGAGGATTTGCAAGTTCTACCGGTGAATCATTACCCTGCGGAGCTTTCACGGATTTTGCGCAGCCTTTCGCCGCGGGGAGAAAGCGAAGCGCAGATCGTCGTCCTCACGCCCGGCATCTACAACAGCGCCTATTTCGAGCACAGTTTTCTTGCACAGCAGATGGGCGTGGAGCTGGTGGAAGGGCGCGACCTGATCGTCGATGGGGGCATGGTTTACATGAAGACGATTCGCGGACTTACGCGCGTGGACGTGATCTATCGCCGCGTGGATGACGAATTTCTCGATTCGCTCACGTTCCGCGCCGATTCCGTTCTCGGCGTTCCTGGCTTGATGGGCGCGCATCGCGCAGGGAATGTCGCGCTTGCCAACGCGGTGGGGAATGGCGTCGCAGATGACAAGGCGATCTACGCGTACGTGCCCGAATTCATTCGCTACTATCTCGGCGAAGAGCCCGTCCTGCGTTCGGTCGAAACGTATATTTGCGCGCGGCCCGAGGACTTGGGGTACGTTCGCGACCATTTGCCTGAACTCGTGGTAAAAGCGGTCGGCGAATCGGGAGGGTACGGGATGCTGATCGGACCCGCTTCCGACCGCGCGCGCATCGACGAATTTCGCCAGCGAATTTCCGCGGATCCGCGCAATTACATTGCACAGCCGGTCGTGCCGCTCTCGCGTGTGCCTTCTTACGATGCGACGGAGCATTGTGTGGCCGGGCGTCACGTCGATTTGCGCCCGTACTGTTTGTATGACGGGGATAAGGTCACGATTGTGCCGGGCGGGCTGACGCGCGTCGCGCTGCAGAAGAACTCGCTTGTCGTCAATTCATCGCAGGGCGGCGGGAGCAAGGACACGTGGGTCCTGCGAGGAGAAAACTGAAATGCTTTCGCGGATTGCCGAATCGCTCTTCTGGCTCGCCCGCTACATCGAACGCGCTGAGGGCACGGCGCGCATCCTCGACGTAAATTACCACATGCTGCTCGAGCAGTCGCAGCAGTCTTATCGGCTACGTTGGGAACCGCTCATTATCATGGCGGGCGAGGAAGACCGTTTTCGAAAGCTGTATCCCGAAGTGAACGCGGCAAACGTTTTCGAATTCCTCGCATTTCGTGCGGATAATCCCAGTTCGATTCTCCAGTGTATTTCGAAGGCTCGCGAAAACGCCCGCACCATTCGCGATCGCATTTCGCGTGAAATGTGGGAGGACATCAACGGCCTCTTCCACATGGCGAATGGTTTTGTCGCGAAGGATGAAATCGCTGCCGGCCCGCACCGCTTCTGCGACAAAATCAAATTCGGCGCGCACCGTTTTCACGGGGTCACGGACGCCACGCTGCCGCACGATGAAGGCTGGCATTTTCTGCGCGCCGGCTGGGCGCTTGAACGCGGGGAGATGACGGCGCGCCTCGTCGACGTGCAATATCACAATCTGCTCGATGGTCCGCCCGCGGCAAACGCGCTCGATAATCATCAATGGATGGCGGTGCTGCGATCGGTGGGTGCTTATGAGGCGTATCACCGCCAGTATCATCCGCCAATCGAGCCGGAAAAAGTGGCGGAGATGCTGATCCTACATCTGCAGCATCCGCACTCGATCCGTTATAGCGCGACGGAAGTGCAGGCAGGACTTCGCGCGGTCAGCGGTTCGAATTATGGCCATTACGCAAACGAGGCCGAGCGCCTCGCGGGGCGTTTAGTCGAACGGCTCAGCTACGACAGGATCGCTGACATTTTTCAACAGGGGTTGCACGGTTATCTTAACGACGTGATCAGCATGTGCGGCTCGATCGGTGAGGATATCGCGCGCACGTATTTCTATTACGCGGTGGTGGCATGAACCGATACCGCCTGGTTCATACGACGGAATTCGTTTACGACGCGCCGGTGTCGGAGAGTTATAACGAGGTGCGGCTGCGGCCGTTGCACGATGAGCGGCAGAGCTGCCTCTCGTTTCGTCTCACGACGACGCCAGCCTCGCATGGTACTACCTATCGCGACTTGCACGGAAACTGGGTGCATCAATTCAACGTGCTGCCGGAACATCGACGGCTGAGGGTCGTTGCGGAGTCCGTGGTGTTGGCGCACCCGACGGAAACGCCGAGCGATCACACCACACTTGTTGACCTCGATTTCCGCCGCGATCAGTTGAATGAAGAACATTTCGATTTTATGGCAGCGACGGCGTACGTTCCTCATCTCGGCGCGCTGAAAGAGATCATTGCCGCAGCCGAGCAGGCCAGTGGCGGCACCGTCGCTGGTTTGGCGCTGGCGGCTTCCGAAGCGATCCATTCGCGTTTTCGTTATGTGAAGGGTGCAACGCACGTGCATTCGTCGATCGAAGACTCGCTTTCGATCGGCGCGGGCGTGTGCCAGGATTTTGCGCACTTGCTGCTTGGCATCATGCGCATGCGGGGGATTCCCGCGCGTTACGTTTCCGGCTATTTGGTCCCGGGCAACACCGCAAGCCCTGATGCGCGGCAGGAGGACGTGATCGGGGGTCAAGCCTCGCACGCTTGGGTGGAAGCGCTCATGCCCAACGGCACATGGCTAGCCGTCGATCCGACCTTGAACAAACCTGTTGGGTTGAGGCACATCCGCGTGGCGTATGGCCGAGATTATGGTGATGTCGCGCCCGTTCGCGGCGTCTACAAGGGGCAGGCGGGACAGCGGCTTTCGGTGGATGTGCGAGTGCGCCCGGCGCTGGACGATGCGGGATGCGAACAGCTTTCCGAAAGCGCCGCGCCAGTCGCGCCGCCGTCCATTCTGGAACGGCCCCAGCAGCCTCAGCAGCAACAATAATCGTAGATCCCCAACTAAGGCGCACTGCATTGTCGGCGCGTGCGTTGAGGGAATGGGCCACGACACTGCCGAGCGAGTTGGACCTTCGAAACCGCGGAGTGTTTGCGCACCTTTCACGCGACCGATGCCAGCGGCCAAATCGGGGCTAAGCAATTCGCTATCCGCCGCCTTATACGCGAGTCGTCGGGTCGCGGCAAGCCTCACGTCGCTGGTGCCAGGCGCAAGCAATTTGTCTTCGAGATGAATCCTGTAGCGGGCCACCTTGAAGGACAGCCGAGGCTTCCGGCTTCGACACACCACTGACAATCCCAGGAGATCTATGATGGAAGCAACTGCCCGAGCGCCGCAAAATCAGCCCTCGGTGCTGGAACGGATGGTGGTCTTCGAGAGGGCGTGCTATACCCTTGGCTTGTCACTTGGACAGCTGCCGAACCCGAGAAGGATGCAATGAAAATCCTACTGTACAATCCGGACAACGGTGTCACCCGCAACTTCATGCCCCACCTGTGGATGTTTCTCTTGCGAGCTCTGACTCCGCCTGACCACGAAGTGTTGCTGATTGACGGCAACGCGCAGCCCATGGATGAAGAGGGCATCGCGCGCTACGTCCGCAAAGAGAAAATAGGACTCGTTGGCATAGGCGGGATGACTCGGATGATCGCCAAGGCTTATCGTATGGCGGATGCTGTGCGCGCCGTGGGAGTGAAGGTCATCATGGGCGGCCCTCACGTCACCGAAATGGCTGATGAGGCTCTCGGACGA
>Ga0126371_10005910_pt1 | contig 10877 bp, 5 predicted proteins | sample PanSoiMetaPlot_4_FD_110145 | JGI IMG/M metagenome (GOLD analysis project Ga0126371, IMG submission 110145) | Tropical forest soil microbial communities from Panama - MetaG Plot_4 | ecosystem: Environmental > Terrestrial > Soil > Tropical forest > Bulk soil | place: Panama | collected 2016-02-17
GTCGATCCGGTAGCCGCCCTCGAGGCGCGCGCCAAAGCTCTGCGCATCGAATTTCGCCTGCAGCGTGTCGCTCCCCGAAACCGTCACGATGCGCTTGGTCGAGGCCCAGAAGTTGGTGAACGCGAGGGCGCCCGAGAGATAAGCCTGACCTAACTGGTGCGTGCCGTAGAGGCCCGCCTGGAAGGCGTCGCTGTGGCCCGAGCCGAAACCCTGCGCGAGGTCCCAGCCGGTGCCGGCGCCGGCGAGCGCTAAGCCGAAGCGGCTGTCGGGCGCGCCGCGGTAGTCGAGACCGGCCGCAAAGCCGCCGGCGCGCGCCGTGATGTCGTGGCTGCCGGCCGTCGCGGGCGCGCCGTTGATGCTCTCGCTGCCGCCATAGGCCGCGCCCCAGGCGCGCCACGCGCCGTACGAAGGCGCGGGTGGCGCCTTGAGGATCGACGCATAGGCGCTCGCGACCTCCGGCGTGAACGTATTCTGCTGCCCGATGGGCGCGAACGGGATCGGGCCGATGCCGTCGCCGCGCCCATCGGTGAAGGGATCGAGCAGCAGCGACATGAACTGGTTCATCAGCTGGAAAGCGGAAAGCTGTGCGCCGGTCGAGACCTCGCCGCTGAGCTGCGCCAGCGCATTGACGATCTGCGACTGCGGCAGCGTGAAGATCGTCTGGAAGCCGGACGGCAGCGATCCGCCGCTGCTCACGACGTTGTCGATCGCATTCGCGACGTTGCCGACGTTCGGCGGCGTGCCGGGGGGCAGGATTGGCACGAGGCTCGCGAAATTGAGAGTGAGGAAGACGTCGTGCGCGTCGTAGCTCAGCGTGCCGGCGAACGCCGGCCCGAACGTGACGGTCGGATTGAATGTGCCGCTGATCGTGCCGGTCGTTGTGAGGATCGTATACTTGTTGCCAACGACGACGCTGCTGCCGCCGGCGATGACGACGCTTGCGCCGCTGTTGAGCGTCGCCGCGCCGGTCAGGTGGGTCATGCTGTTGAGCAGGCCCTGGATCGTGACCTGATAGGTCGAGCCCGCGTTGAACGTCACGCTCGCGCCGGAAAGCGTGCCGACCGCGCCCGGCGAGCCCGGCGCCAAGGTGCCGCCGCTGTTGACCGTGATTCCCGGCACCGTGCCGGTGCCGGCGAGCGTGCCGCCCGAGTTGATCGTGACGCCGCTCGAGCTCGCGATGCTGCCGGTCACCGAGAGCGTGCCGCCGTTGATCGTGGTCGCGCCCGTATAGGCCTCGGTCACCGGCAGGATCGTTGTGCCGGCGTCGACCTCCACGGCCCCTGCGCCCGAGATGGTCGGCGCAAAGACGTAGTTCGAGGCCGTGTGGTTGAACACGATGAGGCCGGTGCCGGCGCCGAACGCCACCGCGGTTGCGTTGAGCGTGCCGGGCGCCGCTGCCGGCTGACCGGACGGGGCGCCGATGTTCAGAGTTCCGGTCGAGCCGGCGTTGAGCGCGATCGCGGCGGACCCGCCGACGTTCACGGTGCCACCGTTCTGGATCGTGAGCGTGCCGGTGCCGCCCTCGCCGACAAAGAGAGTGCCCGGATCGGTCCAGGACGAGCCCGCGCCCGTCACCGTCACGGCGCCGTTCGAGCCGAGAGATTGCCCGATCGTCAGGCCAAGTCCGCTGCCGCTCAGCGTGCCGCCGTCCTGGATCGTCAGCGTGCCGGTCGACCCGGCCTGCTGGCCAACCAGGGCTTGGCCGCCAACGTTCACCGTGCCGCCGTTCTGGATCGTCAGTGTGCCGGTGCCGCCCTCACCGACAAGGAGACTGCCGAAATCGGTCCAGGACGAGCCCGCGCCCGTCACGGTCACGGTGCCGGTCGAGCCGGAAGACGGGGCGATAAGGCCATTGCCGGTGCTGGACGTGGCACCGTTCTGGATCGTCAGCGTACCGGTCGTGCCGGCCGCGCCGACAAGAAGGTTGGAGGAATTCGTCCAGGACGAGCCCGCGTCCGTCACCGTCACGGTGCCGTTGCCGATCCCGCCAGAGGCGGTGCTCAGGGTGCCGCCGTTCTCGATCGTCAGCGTCCCGGTGCCGCCCTGGCCGACACTGAAATTGCCGGAATTGGTCCAGGACGAGCCGGCGCCCGTCACCGTCGCGGTGCCGCTCGAGCCGGGAAATTCACCGATCACGCCAACGCCGTTGCTCAGGGTGCCGCCGTTCTGGATCGTCAGCATGCCGCTGCCGCTGCTGCCGACAAATGTGCTGCCTGATACGGCGCCGGGCGCGCCGACCACGGTCGGGTGGGGCGTGACGGTGTCGAGAAGCGCGGCGGGTCCGCCATTCGGAATAGCACCGCCGTTCCAGTTGGAGCCGGTGAACCAGTCGGTCGAGGTGGTGCCATTCCAGGTTTGCGCCCGCGCGGGCGGCGCCGCCGCGAGGGCGAGCCCGAGCGCAGCCAGGAACGTGGCGCCGCGCGACCAATGCGCGCGTGACCGATGCGCAACCCCCCGGCAGACCCCAAGACCCATGCGTCGCCAACGTACCACGCGCCGGTTCCCCGACGGAACTCGAGGGAAATGAATTCGACGGATTCCGCATGTGTGTTGTGGTCCGACAACACCGGTCCGCGCTGCTGGATCGATCACGCGCGTTGCAGGTCAGGTCGCTCTACGACCAGTCCGTGCGGCCCGATGTGGATCGATGAGATCGAGCATAGGCGCCTCGGTACCCGGAGGGCTGCCGGTTGGCTCATTGAAGCAAGAGATTGGCGCACGCGGACAAGCACGATGGCAATCGGCTTTCCACATGAAGCTGGGAGCGACACCGCATCGCCGGCTTCCTTCGTCAGCTGCTGTAACGCGTTTGCTGTTTGTCGGGAATCGGGGACGTCGGCATGTGCCGACAATGCAGGCCGCTCCTACGTTCCTCTGATCGACCAACTCGCGACGTACGCGACCCGGCGCAAATGCCGGTTTTTTTTGCGCCGGTTGAGCGGCCGCGTGGTGGCTTGATTGATCGGCGGCCGCGCCTGCCAAGCACGGAGCATGAAATCACAGCCTAACCTCATCAAAGTCCCTACCGGCAGAGCGGATACATCGATGCCAGCTTCTGGCCGTGCAGGAGCTTCATTTGCAGTGACAGCCCACCGCGCCGCGCCAACCAGGAGCGGATCTCGGGCGGATAGATGCCCATCAGCGCGCGGGTAGCGGTCGTGTTGGTCACCCGGTGACCGGCCTCGTCGAAGTTGAACGCCGCATGGAAGCCGAGCACTGCCTTTCGGGTAACGCAAACCTGGTCACGCGAAAGCATGCCGAGCAGCATGGTGCAGGCCGAATAACACGGTCCATCGATAACGACCCTCTCGCCCCTCTGCTGCATGCTCGAAAAGCGCGACGCGTACGCGGGCATGGAGCCACCCTTGTCGTCCCTGATGCGGACGGTCGCGTCAGCAGCTCCAACGCAAAACGACGCAATGGCCATCACAACCACAATTGCTCGCATATCCGCCCCTTTCCCTGTCATTCGGGTCAGCCAAGCGCATTCCGGCGGCGAGGCCACTCGGATGCGTGCAAGCCTCGACAGGCTGGCACGCTCCAATGGCCCTCAATTTGATCAAGATCAAAAGCGAAACGGCGTGCGCAAGCCGGGCGAGCCTGCCACCCACCGGCGCTTCCGCTCCGACACGAACGCCCATCCGGCCCGGTCACCCGGTCCATCTGGCCGATAAAAACAAAACGTTGGCACGCGCCGACAAGAACCCCGCTCGAGGGCGCGTCATATATTGGTTCCTCGGGCGGATCCTTAGATGTCACCTTGGGGTCCGCGGGGGGAAGCGGCGCGACCTGGGAAACCAGGGACGCGCCGCGACCGCTTTCAGCGGCTCGATCGCGGACACGCCGTTGCGGCGTGCGCACCCACGCCAGCCGCAGCGATTGACGCCCGCCCGAATGGCGCTCTGACCGACTGATGCGCCACAGCGGCCGCAATTCCCCATGACGTTGCGCAACGCCGACCGGACCGACGAGCCGTGGAACGGGGCCTCGGCGGATTCGGGGCGGACACAAACGAATCTCTGCGGATCAGCCTTTCCCCTACTTCGACGCGAAGCATTGCTGCATCAGCGCGCAGCGTTGCGTGCCCGTGAAATGGGAGCCATCGCCGTGCGCCGGCTGCATGAATGCGCAGACTTGCCGAAGACCGTCCGTTGTCAGCCAGCCCTCGCGCCGGCCGCGTCTGACCGCAGCGCAATCGGCCTTCACTTCGTCCGTGCCCACGGTCTGGTGCGCGCATTCGTGGCTGAAGATCCAAAGCTTTGCGGCGGTGGGTAGACCGGCAAACAGCCGAGAGTTGAGGACCACGAAGCCGGGGTAGGACGCGCCGAAATCATCCAACCTGGGATCGAGCACGGTTGGAACGCGGCCGCAGGCCATCACACGGCCGTCGATCACGAGGCGACCGGCGGGTGCAAATTCCCCGCCGTGCGCCGCGACATAGGACTCGGCCGTCTCGGCCGATTGCGCCTGTGCTGCGACGCCTGCAGACAGCAGCGCGCCGGCGCAAAGCCAAAGCAGGTATCCGGCGCCGCGAGTTTGGCGGCCGGCACGACTCATGCGCGTGTGACACGGAGGCAACATGGACTGACGACCTTCGTTGTTCACAGGCGTCCCGCTTGCTGCAATCTATTCGATGGTACAATTTGTCGGGCGGGGCGAATACGAACTCTTCATGCGGGGGGCAGAAGGGTGAGCCCTGTCTTTTGGTCCAGAGCCACCAGCCTATTCGTCGGATTCGGCGCCGCGCTTGCGGTCACCGTCACGAGCGGGCCAGCGCAGGCGGACGATTGCGTCGTCGCGGCGGCGATCTACGGCAAGAGCTGCGGACAATTAAAGCCGATCAAGCAGACGCCTCAAATAGACCACACCGTCTTCCCTCCGTCTCGCCCGAATCTTCCTCCCTTCAACTTGGGTGTAAATCACACGGATATTGTCACCGGCACGTCAGACAACAACAACAGCCCGGTCCCGAGCGACAATCAGCCACCGAGCAATAACGAGCCGCCGCTCATCAACATCCCGACCACGAACACGTCGACGCCGCCGCTGACCGGTGTCGTCGGCACTAACAACAGACAGTATCACGGGACGATCACCATATGGCCTCCCAACTCCTCGGGAGGCGGTGAATTAGTCACAGAGACGCTCGGTCATGCGAACTTGCCCAGATGGACACCGAACGGCAATTACGTCTTCGACATCACAAACATCGATATTACTCACACATACACTCCGGGCGGCTCCGGCAACCCCGTCGCGACCCCCAACGGTGATCATCTCGTCATTCAGCATTCCGCCAATTCAACGACAGTAACCATTATTTCGATCCAGGAGAGCGGGACCAGCGGCTATGTTCCCTGCTCCGGTGCGTGCACGACCACCTTGCTGCCGGGACCAACCAAGACGTACGGCACGCCCTCGCGGCTCGGCGGCCCGCTCAGGATCAGCCTGTTCGACAACAGTGGCGGCTTTGCCGGCTTCGGCGCCTCGGCCAGCCGCAGCAATGGTTATCGCATCACCGATTCGGCCGGGCTCATTTCCACCCAGAACGCCCTCACCCCCGGCTATCGCTCGATCGACAGCGGCGGCGGCGTCAATTTGTCGTTCGATGCGACGCACGCGCTGGGCCTGGCGGGCAATCAAAAGCTCTGGCTCGACCTCACCGGCACGGTCGATACCAATTTCGCCACGCTGTCGGCGACGCCGCTGGCGCTCGGCGGCGCCAATGACCACGCCGGATCGACGCAGCAGACCACCTACACGCTCGCAGGATCGGTCAAATACGAGATCAACGATCTCTATTTCATCGGCTCCGGCATGTTCGATGTCAGCCATGCGAAGATCACCAACAACGCGCTTCCGGGCACGCAAGGGCAGACCAGCGGCAACGGGTTCGCGGTGGGCGTCGAAGCCGGAAGAATCTTCCCGCTGGTGAACACGACCGGATTGCGGCGGGACATGATGCTCAAGGCGCCGTCGCGCACGCCTGGCGGCTACGCGCTCTTCCTCGACGCCAGCGGCCATTACTTGTTCAGCTCGGATCGCCTCGGCGGCTATGCGGACAGCACGGGATTCGTCTACGGCGCCCTGCGGGAGTCGTACAGCGACGTCGGCGGCCGCCTCCGGCTGATCGCGCTCGTGCCGGACCGCGACTTTGCCTGGATGCCGTTCATCGGCGCGACCTTCGACCAGCAGCTCGGGCTGAAGCAGACCCTCGATATCCCGGCGCAGGCCGCGACGGCGGCCGACACCTTGATCTTCTCCCCCGCCACCACCTTCTGGGGAGCCGAGGCGGGACTCGATCTGCTCACCCGCGGCAATTCCAAGTTCGGGATAAAGGCCTTCTATCAAGCGAGCGCCGACACCCAGTCCGTCGGCGGCACCGCATTCCTGCGCATCCCGTTCGAAGACTTCACGGGTGCGAGCGACAACGGCATCCGCGTCTTGCCGCTCATCGGCATGCCCGTGAAGGCACCGCCGCCGGCATGGGCGTGGGCGGGGCTCTATTTCGGCCCGCACCTCGGCGGCGTGCTGAGCCTGGCGGATTTTTCCGATCCGTTCGGCCCATCCATCTACGGCGACGCCGTGCGCAGTCCCGGTTTTCTCGGCGGCGGTCAGATCGGATACAACTGGCAACTGTCGGGATCGCCCTGGGTACTCGGTGTCGAGGCCGATGGCAGCCTCATCGACTCGGACGGCAGCAATACGTGCTTCGCGGCGTCCACCGGGACCGTGAATTCGACCTGCCGCGTGCGACCGAGCGCGACCGCGACACTGACCGCCCGCGCCGGATATGCGTTCGGCCCGGGGGGCCGCACGCTCGCCTATGCCAAGGGCGGATTGGCCTGGATCGGCGATTCGATCGACATGGCCCTGAACGCCGCCGGCACCAATGTCGCCCGGGCGGCAGCGCCGGTGCCGTTCCGCAGCCAGAATGTCGGTTTGTGGGGCGAGACGGTCGGCATCGGCATCGAGCACGCCCTGACTCCTGCCTGGTCGCTGAAGGCCGAATACGACTATCTCCACTTTGGCAATGTCAACGTCGCCAATCTCGGCACCGTGAGCATTCCGCCGGTTCCGCCGTTCATCATCGGCGTTGTGCCGCCGGGCGTCTCCAGCGTTTCGCAGGACCTGCACGAGATAAAGCTCGGCTTGAATTACAAGTGGGGCGCGAGCCCGTGGGCGCCCGGTTGGACCGCCGCTCCGCCCGTTTACGCAAGCCTCCTGCCGGGCGCCGGATGGGAAATCGAGGGTGGCGGCCGCTATTTCGCGAGCTGGGGTCAGTTCAAGAAGACGTTCGGCCTGATCCAGAGCATCGCGCTGCCGCCGACGTCGGATCTCTCCAGGCTCACCTATGACGGCATGCAGTCGCATTCCGGCGAGTTCTTCGGCCGCATCGAGACGCCGTGGAACGTGTTCGTCAAAGGCTATGTCGGCGGCGGCTCCACCGACAACGGCCATATGAACGACGAGGACAACGTGCTGCAATTCGGATCGGTGGTCGCGGCGTACTCGAACACGCTGTCGCCCGCCGTGGACGGCAATATCCGCTACGGCACGATCGATGTCGGCTATGATGTCCTGCGCGGAGACGGCTACAAGGCCGGCGCCTTTGTGGGCTACTTCCGCTTGAAGCAGCAAATGAACGCCTTCGGCTGCGCCGCGATCGCCTCGCCGAACTGCCCGAACGGATTCCAGGTTCCGACCTCGGGCTTCCCCGTCGTCACCGAGAACGACACCTGGAGCGCGCTTCGCCTCGGCGTCTCGGCCGAGGCGATGCTCACGTCGCGGATCAAGATCAGCGCCGACGCCGCGTGGCTGCCGCGCGTCCATCTCGACAGCGTCGACCAGCATTTCATCAGCAATACTGGGGCGCTGGCCGAGCTCATTCCGGCATCGGGAAACGGCCGGGGCGTCCAAGTCGAAGCCGTTGCGTCCTATTACATCACGCCGCGGTGGAGCGTCGGTGTCGGTGCACGATACTGGGGTCTATGGACGTCCCCCAACGGGCAGCTCAGCTTTACATTCCCCCCGCCCGCTACGGCCCCGCAATACTTCCGGGCCCAGGTCGAGCAGCTCGGGGCCTTCGTTCAGACGTCCTACAAATTCGACTGGGCTGCACGCTGGCTGAATTGAAGCGCCGCCCAGGGACGACGCGTCCAAGAAGTGCCTGCAAAACAGGCATTTCCGACGGATTTGCGTCTTCTGGCGGAGGGAAGCGGCAACGAGCGAATGATCAGTGCAGCTCCTTGCGCAGGATCTTCCCGATATTGCTCTTCGGCAGCGACTCGCGAAATTCGATCACGCGCGGGATCTTGTAGCCGGTGAGGTTGTCGCGGCAGTACGCCCGAAGGGCCGCCTCGGTCAGCTCCGGATCGCGCCGCACCACGAACAGCTTGACGAGCTGGCCCGTGCGCGCGTCGGGCACGCCGATCACGGCGGCTTCGAGCACGCCCGGATGCTGGACGACGACGTCCTCTACCTCATTGGGGAAGACCTTGAAGCCCGAGACGATGATCAGGTCCTTCTTGCGGTCGAGCAGCTTGACGAAGCCCTGCGCGTCGAGCGCGCCGAGATCGCCGGTCTTGAGCCAGCCGTCGTCGGTCAGCACCTTGCGGCTCTCGTCGGGGCGGCCCCAGTAGCCCTGCATCACCTGCGGGCCGCGCACCCACACCTCGCCCATGTCGCCCGGCGCGACCGGCTCACCGTGATCGTCGCGGATCGAGACCTCGGTCGAGGGGACCGGCAGCCCGACCGTCCCGATCTGCGGTTCGGCGAGCGGATTGATGCACACGACCGGTGATCCCTCGGTCAGGCCGTAGCCCTCGACCAGCGAGCCGCCCGTGATGGCGCGCCAGCGATCGGCGACGGCGCTCTGCACCGCGGCGCCGCCGCCGATCGCGAACTTGAGGGCGGAGAAGTCGAGGGCCGCGAAATCGCGCGAGTGGACGAGCGCGTTGAACAGCGTGTTGACGCCCGACATGGCGGTCACCTGGGTTCGCTGCATGGTCGCGACCAGGCGGGCGATGTCGCGCGGGTCGGGCACCAGCACGTTCATGCCGCCGAGCGACGCGAAGGTCAGCATGTTCGCGGTGAGCGAGAAGATATGATAGAGCGGCAGCGGGGTGAGCACGCGCTCGACGCCCGGCACCGCGGCGGTGCTGATCCAGGTCGCGCATTGCAGCGTGTTGGCGACGAGGTTGCGGTGCGCCAGCATCGCGCCCTTGGCGACGCCGGTGGTGCCGCCGGTGTATTGCAGCAGCGCCGGCGCAGCCGGAATCGCGTCGGGATCCGGCAGCGGCTGCGACGGCGGATGCGCGCAGGCGTCGTGCAGCATGGTGAAGCGCTCGAACCGCCAGGCCGGCACGGCGTGACGCAGCCACGTGTTGGCGAAGTTGAAGGCGAAGCGCTTGAGCGGCGAGACGAGATCGCCGAGGCGGGCCACCACGACGTATTCGACGGACGTCTCGGCGATCACGCCCTCGAGCTTGTGGGCGAAATTCTCCATGATCACGATGGTGGTGGCGCCGCAGTCGGCGAGCTGGTGCGCGAGCTCGCGCGGCGTATAGAGCGGATTGAAGCTCACTACCGTCAGGCCGGCGCGCAGCGCGCCGAGGAACGCGACCGGATAGGCGAGCACGTTCGGCAGCATGATGGCGAGGCGGTCGCCGGGCTTGCGCGCCAGCCGCTCGATCAGGAATCCCGCGAAAGCCGCACTGGTGCGCTCCCACTCGGCATAGCTCATGGTGCCGCCGAGGAAATCGAAGGCGGGCTGCTCGGCATATCTGGCGCACGAGGCGAGCAGCAGGGCGTGCAGGGACGGAAACGCGTCGGGATCGATCGTCGTGGGCACGCCGGGCGGATAGGAGGCGCGCCAGGGCGCGGCGCTCACGGGCGCGTCTGCTGATTCAGGCTTGGACATCGGAGATGCATGCGAAGCGCTTTTCGGCAGCCGGAAGCCGCATCCTTATGCGATTCCTGCCGATCGCTGAACTCTACACTCGGCGCATGTTCACTTGGCGCATGTTCTTGTCGGCGAACCGACGTCCAGCGCTACCCGGAAAGCCGCCCTGCGGACACAAATAACCCCGGTGGGGACGCACCGGGGTTATTCTTCCACCGGACGTTTGGGGAGGGGGGCATGGGGGGCACGTCCGGCTTCGACCCTGATATATGCGAGGCCGCCGACTTTACCAGGGGCCATCGGGAACAGGAGGCGGGATCACCTCATCGTGAAGAAGGCCGGGCGCGCATCTCGCGCAGCTCGTAAAGCGCTAGCGCGACGACAAGAATTCCGACGACCACGAAGTTCCATCGCGCCGCTGCGCTCGCGATGCCGAGGACCCAGGGCGAAACAACGAGCCAGGCGCCGGCCGCGACGTTGATCCACTCCTCCCAGTCGCGAAAGACCGAGAGTTCCACGACCTCGGCGACCAGGATCAGGGCGCCGACCACGACGGCGTTCTCCACCGCCCGCGTTTCCTGATCGTAGAAGAAGGCCCACGGCGAGAGCACGAGCCAGATGCCCTGAGCCCAGCTGCTCCAGTCCTCCCATTGCTTGGGAAACGAGAAGGCTGATTGCGCCATGGGAATCTCCGCGGTGGGACTCGCGGCAGGTTAGAGGGTAACGCCCGCGCTTTCCAATCCCGCGGCAAAAGGCCACCCACAAGTCGTCCTCGTAGCCCGGAAGAGGCGCGCATGCGCGGGCTCATGCGGCCTGCAAGCCCACCCTTATACCTCCGGATCGTTCCGCCCTTTCCAGCGTTGGCCTTGTGCATCGAGCCGGCGCGGGGCGTCCGGCGGTTCCCTCGGGAGGTTTTTCATGAAGGCAGCAGCAAAAAAAAGCGATCGCGGCTCCGCGAAGGTCGACGTCAACA
>Ga0126371_10005911_pt1 | contig 10876 bp, 11 predicted proteins | sample PanSoiMetaPlot_4_FD_110145 | JGI IMG/M metagenome (GOLD analysis project Ga0126371, IMG submission 110145) | Tropical forest soil microbial communities from Panama - MetaG Plot_4 | ecosystem: Environmental > Terrestrial > Soil > Tropical forest > Bulk soil | place: Panama | collected 2016-02-17
ATCGCGCGCGGCGAGCGAGCAGCGGTCGTGTTGGATTACCTGGAGAGCCAGCGCCTCAACGTCGAGGTGAGTCCGTGCCACTAGACCGCCAGTGGATCGAGCAGCACATCCCGCACAAGGGACGCATGTGCCTGCTCGATGAGGTGCTCGCGTGGGACGCGGTGCGCATCCGCTGCCGCAGCGACACGCACCGCGCGCCGGACAATCCGCTGCGCGCCCACGGACGCCTCGGCGCCGCCTGCGGCATCGAGTACGCCGCGCAGGCCATGGCGGTGCACGGGGCGCTGATCGCCGCGAGCGCGCCGCTGGCGAGCACGGTGTCGAGCCACCTGCGCGGCAGCATCGGCGCCACCGTCGGCTATCTCGCCAGCGTACGCAACGTCGTCCTGAACGTGAGCCGGCTCGACGATCTCGGGGAGGAGCTCATCGCTTCGGCCGAGCGGGTCACGGGCGACGGGCGCACGGTGCTCTACGAGTTCAGCGTCTCGAGCGCCGGGAGGGTGCTGCTCTCCGGCCGGGCCAGCATCGTCTTCGATGCCGCCTTCGGCGCCCAGCCGGCGAGCACCGGAACCCACTCATGAACGGGCCGGGCAAGCGCGCCCTGGTCACCGGCGGGAGCGGCGCCCTTGGAGGCGCAATCTGCCGGCGTCTCGCGCGCGAACGGCATTACGTCCATGTTCACTGCCATCGCGGCGCGGCGACGGCGGCTGAGCTGGTGGCCGAGATCGAGGCGGCCGGCGGGGCCGCCGAGGTCGTCAGCTTCGACATCACCGACACGGAGGCGACGCGGGCCGCACTCGAGGCGGTCCTCGCCGCGGGGCCCATCCAGATCCTCGTCAACAACGCCGGGGTGCACGATGACGCGGTGCTCCCCGGAATGAGCGCCGCGCAGTGGCGGCGAGTGATCGACGTATCGGTCAACGGCTTCTTCAACGCGACCCAGCCGCTCCTGATGCCGATGATTCGCGCGCGCTGGGGCCGGATCGTGAGTGTCTCCTCGGTCGCCGCGCTGATCGGCAACAAGGGGCAGGTCAATTACGCAGCCGCCAAGGGCGCGCTCAACTCCGCAACCCGTGCGCTCGCGCTCGAGGTGGCGACGCGCGGCGTGACCGTCAATGCGGTCGCTCCCGGCATCATCGCGACTCCCATGACCGACGGCCTCTTTGATGCCGCGGCCATCGAGCGCCTGGTGCCGATGAACCGTCTGGGACTGCCGGAGGAAGTGGCCGGCGTCGTCGCCTTCCTCACTTCAGATGACGCCGCCTACGTCACGGGCCAGGTGCTCTCCGTGAGCGGCGGCATGGCCTAGGAGACAGCATGCGCACACGTTCGATCGTCGCCTCTTGCGTCGTTCTGGCGGCACTCGTGGGGCAATCATGGGCGGCACCCTCGACCGCCAGCGATTCGGCACGGCCGCCGGCCGCCGCTCCTGCCACGGCGGCGCAACTCATCGAGAGCCTGGGCCTCCACGTCGCGGCCGCACCGGTGCGCGAGCGCAGCGGCTGGCACCCGCCGCGCGTCGTGCTGGTGAACGCATCCCTCCACGACCTGCTGCCGCGCCTCAGGCAGGCCGCGCCGGCGGCGCGGCTGGTCGAGATCGACAAGGCCACGCCGGCTGACATCGCGGCCGCAGACGTTACCTTCGGGGTCTGCACCGCGCCCGTGCTGCAGGCTGCGCGGTACCTCGAGTGGATCCAGTGGCCGGCCGCGGGAGTCGAGCGCTGCGTGCAGCAGCCGCTGCTGCGCGAGCGGGCGCCGCTCGTCACCAACCTGCAGCGCACCATGGGACCGAGCATCGCCGAGCACGTCATCGCGATGATGCTGGCCTTGAGCCGCCACTTCGAGGACTTCTACCGCCTGCAGCAGCAGGGGCACTGGGAGTCCGAGGAGAACACTCCGGAGCTGGAAGATGTCGCGGGCAAGACCGTGCTGGTTGCCGGCCTCGGCGGCATCGGCACCGAAGTGGCGCGGCGCGCGCACGCGCTCGGTATGCGCGTGGTCGCGACCCGCGCCAGCGGCCGCGAGGGACCGGACTTCGTGAGCTACGTCGGCCTCCCCGACGAGTTGCCGAAGCTGGCGAAGGACGCAGACTTCATCGTCAACTGCCTGCCGCTCACCCCCGAGACGACCGGGATCTACAACAAGGAATTCTTTGCGGCGATGAAGCGCGGCGCCTACTTCGTCAGCATCGGACGCGGCCGCAGCACGGTTACCGCGGATCTCGTCGCGGCGCTCGCCCAGGGCACGATCGCCGGCGCGGGGCTCGACGTGGTCGACCCCGAGCCGCTGCCTCCGGACAGCCCGCTGTGGAAGGCGCCGCACCTCATCATCACACCGCACATCGCACCCAACACCGCGCTCGCAAACGAGACCCGGTACGCGGTCCTGGTCGAGAACCTGAGGCGCTACGTCGCCGGCGAGCCCATGCTGTCGGTGGTCGACATCACCAGGGGGTACTGAGACTTCACGGGCGGCGGGACTTGAGTTCGCCGCCACGCGCCTTGAGCCAGGCGATGATCCGCTGCGGGATCTCCTCGCGCGCCTTGCGGCTGACGTACATCCCGATGTGCCCGGTGTCGATGGCGCAAGCGGTGTAGTCGCGGCTTCCCACGTAACGACCCAGACCCTCGCAGGCAGCCGGCGGCACGATGTGATCGGCACGGGCGTAGAGGTTGAGGAGCGGCGCCCGTACGCTCTTCAGGTCCACGGCCCGCCCACCGAGCTCCAGAGTCCCGCGGATCAGGCGGTTTTCCTGGTAGAACCAGCGCACGAACTGGGTGAGCGCCACCGCCGCCTGCGGCGGGCTGTCGAAAATCCAGCGCTCCATGCGCACGAAGTCCTCCACCGCGCGCTGGTCTGCGCGGCCGGTGAGCAGGCGCACGTACTTCTGCTGCGTCAGCCTGAAGGGCATGAGGGACAGGAACAGTGCATTCAGGAGCTCCCCCGGCACGTTCCCCGCACGCTCGAGGAGCTCCGTGTCGAGGTCGCGCACCCATTTCGAGAGAAGGTCATCGGGCGTCTGGAAATCGACGGCGGTGGTGAGCGTGACGAGATTGGCGACCTGTCTCGGGTGCAGCGCCGTGTAACAGAGGCTGAGGACCCCACCCTGGCAGACTCCCAGGAGATCGAGCGCCTCGACGCCGTGCGCCTCGAGGATGTGGCGCACGCAACCTCCGAGCCCCTGCTCGAGGTAGTCGTTGAGATCGCGGAGGCGATCCCCGTCGTCGGGATCGCCCCAGTCGACCAGATGGACCGTGAAACCCGCATCGACCAGCCGGCGGATGAGCGAGCTATCGGGCTGCAGGTCGAGGATGTAGGGGCGATTGACGAGTGCGAAGCAGACGAGAAGCGGCCGGCTCTTCGGACGCGCGGCGGAGTTCGATGCGCTGCCGGTGCTCGGGGCGCCGGCTCGCCGCTCCGGCAGGTACTCGTAGAGCGTCGTCTTGTGATCGCCCCAGACGGCGCGGCGCGGCGTTGAGCCCACCCGCACGTCGCGCGCGAGGCGCAGCCGCGCGAGCGTCTCGGCGACACGGGCGCCGAAGTCGACGAACAGACGGCCGGCGTCAGCCCCAGGGTCGCTCAACGGCGTCCTCTGCGCACCCTGCTCGCCCGGCGGCTTCGCCCTCCGCCCGCGGCCTTTGGCTTGGAACCCTGCGTTGCTTTCGGCCGCTGCGTTGCCGGGCGGCGGCGCGGAGCCCGCGGCGTGGCCTGCGCCGTGCGCTCCCCGAGCTCTCTCCTGAGCTCGCGGATCTGGCGCTGCAGGGCGTCGGCCTCCTCGCGGGTGGGTAGCCCCCAGGCGCGCGCCAGCCTGTCCGCCTGTTTGCGCTGTTCGAGGAGCAGCGCCATCGCGGTGTTCGTCAGCTGCGCCTGCAGGCGGCAGAAATCCTCTCTGCGCACCGTGGCGGCGTAGGCTGCCTCGGCGCACTCCACCCACGTCTCATAGAGCGCGAGCGCGCCTTCGGAGGAGAGATCCGCCCCGCCCGTTGCCGGCATGCGCGCGATGAAGCGCTGCGCGGAGTCCTGGGCAATCGCGCTCCAGTGCCGGGCGAGCTCGCCCTGCAGCTGACCGAGCTTCATGAGCAGCTCCCAGGCGCTCTGCGCATCGGCGGGGTGCGCCGCCGCTGGCCCGAGCGGCACGGCGCCCGGCGGCCAGCCGGGGGCGGCTCCCGGAAACCCGGCTGCCGCCGCGAACGAGGCGCCGGCGGCGGGCGCGCTCCGCAGCCACTGCTCGAACTGTCCGGCGAGGAGCGATCCGAAAGAGCTCCAGTCCGTCGCCTGCCCGCGCGCGGCCGACGGCTGCGCCGCAAAGGCCTTCAGCAGATCGAAGAAGCGCGCGGCGGCTCCCGCGAAGGCTGCGTCGGCCTCCCGAGAGCCGGTGGTAAAGGGCATTTCCATCATGTATGCAACGCAACAGTGCGGTGAGCTCCACCGCGCATTCGGGTCGTTGAATTGCCGTGTATAGCCAACCGGGCAAGCGTGAGGTACGTCATTGTGCGCCGCATACACCGGGGCTAGTATCACTCATCAGTGCCCGTGAGCGGGCTCGTTGGGCTGATCGGGAGGCTCACCATGGCTGAAGAGCGTCTGATACGCAAATACGCCAACCGGCGTCTCTACGACGCGCACGACAGCCGTCACGTGACGCTGGACGATCTGCGCAAGCTCATCGCCGCCGGTGAGCGCATCAAGGTCGTGGAGGACAAGAGCGGCGAGGACCTGACGCGCAGCATCCTGCTGCAGATCATCGCCAGCCAGGAGCAGTTCGGAACCCCGGTGCTCAGCACGCAGCTGCTCGAGGCCATCATCCGTTTCTACGGCAACCCGATCCAGCAAATGCTCACGACCTATCTGGAGCGCAGCATCGGGGGGCTGCTGCGCCAACAGAACGTGATGCAGGCCGAGATGGCAAAAGTGCTCGAGACCCCGATGGCGCCGCTCGCCGAGATGACCCGCCAGAACATGGAGATGTGGGCAAAGATGCAGGCATCGATGCTCTCGGCCTTCTCCCCTGGCCAGCCGGCCCCCGAGGCCGACAAACCCGCCAACCCGCCGCAGGGCAAGCGTCGCGGCTGAGAGCCGTCGAGCAGCGCCTCAGGAGTGATCGCAACGTGGACGTTCGTGGCAAGACCATTCTCGTGACCGGCGCAGGCCGCGGCATCGGCCGCTCGCTGTCGCAACACTTCGCCAGGAAGGGCGCCAACCTCGCGCTCCTCGATACCAACGAGCCGGACGTCGAGGAAACGCGCGCGAGCTGCGTGCAGCTCGGCGCGGCGGCGCGCAAATACGTCGCCAACGCCGCCAACGAAGACTCGGTGGTCGGCGCGCTCGATTCAGTGGTGAGCGACTTCGGCCGCCTCGACGGCCTCATCAACAACGCGGGCATCGTGCGCGATGCCATGCTGGTCAAGGTCAAGGACGGCCAGGTAGTCGGCAAGATGACGCTCGAGCAATGGCAGTCGGTCATCGACGTGAACCTCACCGGCGTCTTCCTGTGCACGCGCGAAGCGGCCGAGCGCATGATCTCTCTCACCAGCCCGGGAGTGATCGTCAACATCTCGAGCATCTGCCGCGCCGGCAATGCGGGCCAGACCAACTACAGCGCCGCGAAGGCCGGAGTCATGGCGATGACGGTCGTGTGGGCCAAAGAGCTCGCGCGTTTCGGAATCCGGGTGGGCGCCGTGGCCCCGGGGTTCGTGCGCACGCCGATGGTCGAGAGCATGAAGCCCGAGGCGCTCAAGCGCATGACCGACCCGATCCCGCTCGGCCGCCTGGGCGAGCCCGATGAGATCGCGCACGCCGTGGGTTTCATCTTCGAGAACGAGCTCTTCACCGGGCGCTGCGTAGAGGTCGACGCGGGGCTGAGGATCTAAGCCATCGATCGATTGCAGTGCACAAGTTCAAGCGATGTTACGAGCGGGCTGATATCTGAAATAACTAAGCAATATCAAATATATAGGTACATTAAGTACCAGCTTATCCAGCGGCTCTATATTTCTCTTGCAGTGCATACAAACTCATGTAGAATGCTCCCCACGGTAACCCACCGAACATGAGGAGCACGAACATGATCGACAAGACCTTTGACCCGAACACCCTTATCAATGCGACCCGTGAGGCTTTCGCGCCGATGATCAAGGCGCAGCAGGAAGGCTTCAAGACGCTCGAGCGTCTGGCCCGCCTGAACTACGCCGTCGCCGGCGACGTTCTCGAGTCGAGCCTCGCCCGCGTGCATGCCGGTTTCGCGGCCACCACCGGCAGCGAGCTGTTCGCCAAGCAGACCGAGCTGCACACCCAGCTGATCGAGAAGCTGCGTGAGCGCGCCCAGGAGTTTTCGACGGTCACGTCTGAGATCCAGGCGAAGTTCAGCCAGATGGGCAACGAGTTCGCCGCGAAGGCCGTGCACGCCCGCAAGGCTGCCTGATATCTTGGCGGTATCCCGCACCCGGGGGTGGTAACGCCCCCGGGTGCGATCTCTCGGGGGGCCCGCCTTTGACCGCACACGCGAAGAAGAAACCCGACGCGCCCTCCGGCGCCCCGAATTCCGATCTCAAAGCCGAAGTCGCGCGCAACTTGCGCGCCCAGCTCGCCGCGCTCACTGGCGGCCTCGCCCCTGATGACTACGCGCACGCCTGGTGGGAGTGGTATCTGAAGCTCGCCACTCACCCGCCGCGGCAGGCCGAGCTCGCACGCAGCGCGTACGAGAAGATGCTCGACAGCTGGCAGTTCGCGACCCGCGCCGCCTCGGGCCAGCCGCTCGCCCCGGGGCACGAGGACAAAGGCTTCGGCGATCCGGCCTGGAATGTCTGGCCGTTCAACGTCTACGCCCGCGCCTACAACAACTGGGCCAGCTGGTGGCACCAGGCGCTCTCGCACCCCGGGAGCTCCGATCACGGGCTGGCGCGCGCGAGCTTCGCCGGGCGGCTGCTGCTCGATGCGGCGTCGCCGGCGAATTTCCTCCACACCAACCCCGAGCTCCTGAAGAAGACCGCCGCGGAGTCCGGTCAGAATCTCATCCGCGGCCTGAAGCACTGGGTCGAGGATGTCGGGCGCATGGCCAACGGACACGGCCGCGCTCCCGCGAGCGAGCAATTCCAGGTTGGCAAGGACGTGGCCGTGACGCCCGGCAAGGTCGTCTACCGCAACCGCCTGATCGAGCTGCTGCAATACTCACCGCAGACTCCGAACGTCCACGCCGAGCCGATCCTGATCACGCCGGCGTGGATCATGAAGTACTACATCCTCGATCTCTCGCCGCGCAATTCGCTGGTGCGCTTCCTGGTGGAGAAGGGTCACACCGTCTTCATGATCTCCTGGAAGAACCCCGAAGGCGCCGACCGGGACCTCGGCCTCGAGGACTATGTGCAGCTCGGCTTTCTCGATGCGCTCGCCGAGGTGCGCCGCATCGTCCCGCACCACAAGGTGCATGCCGTCGGCTACTGCATCGGCGGGACGCTGCTCGCGATCGCCGCGGCACGGCTCGCGGTGGCGCACGATCATTCGCTCGCCTCGGTCACGCTGTTCGCCGCGCAGGCGGACTTCAGCGAGCCGGGCGAGCTGTCGGTGTTCATCACCCCGAGCCAGATCTCGATGCTCGAGGCGATGATGGACAAGACCGGCGTGCTCGAGAGTGAGCGCATGGGCGCGGCCTTCGCCCTGCTGCGCTCGCGCGATCTCATGTGGGGACCGGCGGTCGCGCAGTACGTGCGCGGCGAGCGGCCGAAGATCAACGATCTCATGGCGTGGAACGCCGACGGCACGCGCATGCCGTGCCGCATGCACGGCGAGTACCTCGAGCGGCTGTACCTGAAGAACGAGCTCGCCCGGGGGGAGTTCACCCTCGGCGGCCAGCCGGTGGACCTGAAGAAAGTCCATCTGCCGATGTTCGTGGTGGGAACGGAGACCGACCACGTGGCCCCGTGGCACTCGGTGTACAAGCTCCGCGACCTGACCCGCAGCACCGATTACACCTTCCTGCTGACGAGCGGCGGTCACAATGCCGGCATCGTGAGCGGACCGGTGCATCCGAAGCGCCGCCACCGGATGCTCACCTGGTCGGATGCGACCACGACGCTGACGCCCGATGAGTGGCACAAGCGCGCGCCGCTCCATGAGGGCTCCTGGTGGCCAGCGTGGGAAAAGTGGCTGGCCGGGCATTCCGCGGCGAAGCCGGTGCCGGCGCGCGCTCTGCCGGCGAAAAACAGCGCAGGCGACGCGCTCGAAGATGCGCCGGGGCAGTACGTCCGCGGCTGAAGCGAGTCTTCGGTCGATGATGGACGCACGGCGAAAATCGGCGTACTAATTGCCAGCCAAATCCAGAGCCTGATTAGAAGGAAACGGTGGACAGGCCATGAGCACACGAATCGCATACGTGACCGGCGGCATGGGCGGCATCGGCACCTCGATCTGCCGGCGCCTGGCGAAGGAGGGTTACACGGTCATCGCCGGGTGCGGACCCGGCTCGCAGCGCAAGGACCGCTGGCTCGCCGAGATGCGCGGCGAGGGCTTGAACATCCACGCCTCCGAAGGCAACGTCTCAGACTGGGAATCCACCAAGCGCGCTTTCGAAGTGGCGCGCGCCGAGGTCGGGCCGATCGACATTCTCGTCAACAACGCCGGCATCACCCGCGACGGCGTCTTCCAGAAGATGACCAACGAGATGTGGCACGCGGTGATCGAGACCAACCTCAACTCGCTCTTCCACGTCACCAAGCAGGTGATCGACGGCATGATCGAGCGCAGCTGGGGCCGGATCATCAACATCTCCTCGGTGAACGGCCAGCGCGGCCAGTTCGGTCAGACCAACTACTCGACCGCCAAGGCCGGCATCCACGGCTTCACCATGGCGCTCGCGCAGGAACTGGCCGGACGCGGCATCACCGTCAACACCGTCTCCCCCGGCTACATCGGCACCGACATGGTCAAAGCCATCAAGCCCGAGCGGCTCGAGAAGATCGTGTCGGGCATCCCGGTCAAACGGCTCGGGACGCCTGAGGAGATCGCCTCGATCGTCGCCTGGCTTGCCGGGGATGAGTCCGCCTTCGCGACCGGCGCCGACTTCTCGCTCAACGGCGGCCTGCACATGGGCTAGGGCGGAAAGCCCCGCACGTGAAGATCTGCGTCGTCGGCGCGGGAGCCATCGGTGGCTTCCTCGGCACGCGTCTGGCGCTCGACCCGGGCAACGCCGTCGCCGCGCTGGCCCGCGGCGCGACGCTGGTGGCGCTGCGCGATCACGGCTGGCGCCTACACCAGGGGGGTACGCTGCTGCAGGCGCCCGCCGCCGGCGCCTCGGACGACAGCCACGATCTCGGCGCTCAGGATCTGGTGATCCTCGCGGTGAAAGCACAGTCCCTGCCGGCGCTCGCGCCTTCGCTCGCTCCCCTTCTGGCTGCCGACACCATCGTCATGCCGGCCATGAACGGTGTGCCCTGGTGGTTCGGCGCCGGAGTCCCGGCGCTGGCGACGCGACCCCTCGAGAGCGTCGATCCCGGCGGGGGTATCGCCGCGGCGATCCCTCTGAAGAGCGTGGTCGGCTGCGTGGTGCACGCGAGCGTCGCCGCGACCGAGCCGGGCGTCACCACGCACCGCATGGGGCGCGGCCTCATCGTCGGCGAGCCCGCGGGCGGAGAATCTGCGCGAGTGGCCAGCCTCGGTGAGCTCCTCTCCCGCGCCGGCTTCGAGGTCACCCGCTCGCCGCGCATCCGCTACGACATCTGGTACAAGCTCTGGGGCAACATGACCATGAACCCTGTGTCCGCTCTCGCCGGCGCGACGACCGACCGGCTGCTCGACGATGAGCTGGTGCGCACTTTCTGCGCCGCGGCCATGCAGGAGGCCGCCGCCGTCGGGGCACGCATCGGCTGCGACGTGCGCGAATCCGCCGACGACCGCCAGGCCGTGACGCGCAAGCTCGGCGTCTTCAAGACCTCGATGCTCCAGGACGTCGAGGCAGGCCACACCATCGAGCTCGACGCACTGGTCGGCGCGGTGCGCGAGATCGGGCACCGGGTCGGAGTGCCGACGCCGATGATCGACGCGCTCTTCGGGCTGACGCGGCTCTTCGGACAGGTGCGCGGACTGTACCCGATGCATCGGGCGGGCTAGGCACAGCCAGGGCGATCCGAGAGCCTGGAGCGCCCGGGCGCTTGAACCGGCCGCCGCGCCGTGCGAGGGTGGCGATCGGGAATCCGCGCATGACCGCAGTGATCGACAAGACTCTGTTGGATCAGGCCTGGCAGACGGTGCGTGGCGCCGTGCGCTGGACGCCGCTGCTGCATTCCGACTACCTCGACTCCCTGGTCGGAGCGCGCGTGTTCCTCAAGGCCGAGTCGCTCCAGATCGGCGGCTCGTTCAAGATGCGCGGCGCGTACTTTCGTGTCAGCCGCCTGTCCGAGCAGCAGCGCAGCCATGGCGTCGTCGCGTTCTCGTCGGGCAATTTTGCCCAGGCGCTGGCACTCGCGGGCCGCCGTGCAGGCGTCCCGGTCACGATCGTCATGCCGGGCGATGCGCCACAGCGCAAGGTCGAGCTCACCCGGCGGGCGGGCGCCACGGTCGTGCTGACCGAGCATGGCGATCGCAACCGCGAGGAAGTCGCGAGCGAGCGGGCGCGGGCGCTCGCCGCCGAGCATGAGTATGTGCTGCTGCACCCGTTCGACGATCCGCTGGTGGTTGCCGGCCAGTCGACACTCATGCGCGAGGTGCTGGTCGACACCGGCCGGGACCAGGTGCAGGTCGACGCGGTTCTCTGCCCGGTCGGCGGCGGCGGACTCATCGCCGGCACGGCGCTCGCCGAGAAGCACTTCGGCCAGGGCGCGGAGGTGATCGCGGTCGAGCCCGAGGCGTGCGACGACATGCGCCGCTCGCTGATCTCGCACCAGCG
>Ga0126371_10005914_pt1 | contig 10873 bp, 10 predicted proteins | sample PanSoiMetaPlot_4_FD_110145 | JGI IMG/M metagenome (GOLD analysis project Ga0126371, IMG submission 110145) | Tropical forest soil microbial communities from Panama - MetaG Plot_4 | ecosystem: Environmental > Terrestrial > Soil > Tropical forest > Bulk soil | place: Panama | collected 2016-02-17
CAAACTGGCACGGCAACCGGGCGCCTGTCATCGGCGAATCCGAATCTGCAGAATATTCCAATCCGGACCGAACTCGGCCGCGAGATTCGCGCAGCGTTCATCGCGGAACCCGGGCACGTGCTGTTAGCGGCCGACTACTCGCAGATCGAACTGCGCCTGCTGGCGCATTATTCGAGCGATTCACTGCTGGTCGAGGCGTTTCGGCGGGGCGACGACGTCCACACGCTTACTGCTTCGCAGGTCTTCGGCGTGCCTCCGCTGATGGTCACACCCGACCACCGCCGGCAGGCGAAGGTTGTGAACTTCGGCATCGTGTACGGATTGTCGGCCTTCGGGCTCTCGCAGAACCTCGGCATCGAGCAATCGGAAGCGCGCCAGTTCATCAACGCCTACTTCGAAAAGTATGCCGGCGTGCGGGCGTTCATCGAGCGCACGCTCGACGAAGCGCGGCGCGATCAGCGCGTCAGCACGATGTTCGGACGCGTCCGCCCCATCCCCGACATCAACAGCAAGAATCCCAACCTGCGCGGCTTCGCCGAGCGCACCGCCGTGAACACGCCGTTGCAAGGGACCGCTGCCGACCTGATCAAGATGGCGATGATCCGCATCGACGCCGCACTCCGCGAGCGCGATCTGAAATCGCGCATGACCCTGCAGGTGCACGATGAACTCGTCTTCGAAGTCCCCGAAGCCGAACTCGACATCTTGCGCTCCCTCGTTCGGGAGCAGATGGAGAACGTCCACCCGCTGGCCGTGCCGCTGCTTGTGGAACTTGGGGTCGGGCCGAACTGGCGAGATCTGGAGTAGCCTCATGTGGCGCGGGCGCCTCGCCCGCGTACCCATCTCCCCTCTCAGTGACGAACGCCGTTTCCTGACGTATATTCCCTGCATGTTCATCGGCCACTTCGCCGTCGGATTCGCCGCCAAGAAGTTCGCCCCTCGAGCATCCCTTGCTCCGCTGATCGCCGCTCCGCTTTTCCTCGACATCCTGTGGCCGCCGTTTCTTTTAGTCGGATGGGAGCACGTGCGCATCGATCCCAGCAACACGCGCTACACGCCGCTCGACCTCTACGACTATCCGTGGTCGCACAGCCTGCTCATGTCGATCGTCTGGGCGACGGCCTTCGCGTTGAGCTATCAACTCATCACGCGGTATCGCGCGGGCGCCATCGCCATCTGGATCGGCGTCGTCAGTCATTGGGTTCTTGACTGGATATCGCACCGCCCCGACCTGCCGCTCTATCCGGGCAGTGCGAAGTTTGGCTTGGGGCTCTGGAACTCGATTCCGGGAACGATGATCACCGAGATCGCGATGCTCGCGGTTGGGGTCGGCCTCTACATGGCGACCACCCGGGCTCGCGATCGGATCGGGCGTTACGCCTTCGGCGCGTACGTCGGACTGCTGCTTCTCCTTTATATTGGCGACCGCTTCAGCCCGCCGCCGCCGAACGTCGCGTCGATTGCGTGGCCCGGCATGATCGCGGTCGTGATTTTCTTGCCCTGGGCGTGGTGGTTCGACCGGCATCGCGAGCCCCGGGAGCCCGCACGCTAGACTCAATCTCCGTGCACGCGTCATGAAGGCTACAAAGCAAATGTCTCGGACCTGTCACGTGAGCCGCTCATGAAACTCTCTGTCTTCGTGGGGACCAGCCTCGACGGTTTCATCGCGCGACGAAACGGCGAGTACGATTTTCTCCCCGCCGATGGTGGCGAGCCCCATGGATACGACGAATTCATCGCCAGCGTCGACACGATCCTGATTGGCCGCAATACCTTCGAAGTCGTATTGAAGTTGCCGAGCTGGCCATACGAAGGAAAGCGTGTCGTGGTGCTGACCCACCGGCCGTTCGACCTCTCAAAAATCGCAGAACGCGGTGCGTCCCCAGAACGTGTCGAGCAGATGAGCGGAGAACCCGCGCAGATCGTTGAGCGGCTGGCCGCGAGGGGAGCGAAGCATGTGTATGTCGACGGGGGCATCACCGTCCAGCAGTTCTTACGCGCAGGACTGATTCAGCAAATCACGCTTACGCGTGTGCCTGTTCTGATCGGAGATGGCATTCCTTTATTTGGCGAACTGGCACGTGATATCAAGCTGCGACATCTCGGGACGAGGCAGTTTAAGAGTGGATTGGTCACGAGCGAATACGAAGTAGTCGGGTGAGCGATCGGTTGTGATTGCAAAGAGCGTTCAGCCCCGAGGCACAGATGCGGTTAGAAGATCATCCTAAATTCGCGTCGTGGCTCCTGAACAGGGAACGCGTCACCACACGGCACTTTCTTCACGCGCTTGGTATCCAGGGAGATCGAGCAGCAACGATTGTTCTCGTTTCGCACAAGCAGAGAGTTTGCGGCAAGCTTTAGGTCGCTTATGAAGACCCATTGATTGTCCTCCTCACCTCGGAGGTAGTTGGTCCGGGTGTGGAATACTTTTACCCTCCACAAAGTTTTTCCGCTCGCCTCATCAGCTGCGATCACGAAGCTGTCTTTGCCGTCACCCGCTGTCGAGTATCGAATGCCGTAGGCCACAACGGGTGTACGTCTTTTGGAGCGACGCGTTTTGCCATCGCGAAAACCGTGCAAAACACGCAAAAGAGACAACCACTAACAAGCAGCCGATTCATAGTTGTAATTTATGCCGAAAGATCGTGTCGGGGAAGATTACCGTCGGTGCGGCGAATCACTGTTCTCTCTCCTCTAACATTCTCTTAAGACGAATATTCGCGATCCTTCGCACGCGCAGCAAGCGTCGCAGGCAAATGGAGTAGACGAACCAAAGCAGCACTCCGATGGACCCCAGAACCAGAGCGAGACTCCACCAATTCGCGACGCCGCGAAGAAATTCGCGAATCGGATCGAGAGCATCGACGAAGGCTGAGATTAGGACCACGAGCAGCACCTCTCCTGGCTAGAACCGCTAGCCATGAGCTCCCAGCTTCACGCGAATCTGGTCGGCGATGCCAGATGCCAGCGACTTCATCTTCTGTTCGGATTCAGCTTCGACCATCACGCGCGCCAGCGCCTCGGTCCCCGAGTAACGCACGACCACGCGGCCGTTTCCATCGAGTTCGCGTTCGGCTCTTTCGATCGCATTCTGAATCTCGGGCACGTTCTTGAAGGGAACTTTCTCGCGCACGCGGATATTTTCAATAGTCTGCGGAAAGACTTTCAGATCGCCCACCAGTTCGGCCAGGCCCTTGCGCAAGCGCACCATGATCTCCATAACGCGCAGTGCCGTCATCAGGCCGTCGCCGGTGGTGGCGTCGCCGTCGCGGAACAGGATGTGTCCCGATTGCTCGCCACCCAGCGTTGCTCCGGTCTTCAACATATCTTCGAGGACATACTTGTCACCCACGTTGGCGCGCATCATGTGAATGCCGGAGCGCTTCAACGCGACCTCGAGTCCCATATTCGACATCGTGGTGGCGACGATCGTGTTACCTACCAACGTCCCGCGCGTCTGCATGTCGCGGCCGGCGAGCAGTAGCACCGCATCGCCATTCACGACGTTTCCGTCGGCATCGCAGAAGAGGGCGCGATCGGCGTCGCCGTCGAAGGTCACGCCCAGATCGAATTCGCCCTTATGTTTCGTCATCATTGCGGCGACAGTCTTCGGATGGAGAGCGCCGCAGCGCTCGTTTATGTTTTTCCCGTCGGGCGCACAGTGAATAAACGTAGCCTTCACTCCACACGCGGCAAACAATCCCGGAGCCTCGGCCGTGGCTGCTCCGTTCGCGCAATCCACAAGCACGCGCAGCGCGCTCACGTCGCTGGTTACGCCTTTCGCCAGCCAATGGATGTACGCCTCGCGCAAGCTGGCATCGCCGGGCAGGCTCGAGGGCGGCGCGGCCTTGGGCTCGGGAAGCGATGCGGGATTCTGGAGCAGCTTGAAGATCTCCTGCTCGATCGACAGCTCGTGCGCGTCGGGTAGTTTGTAGCCGTCACCGGAAAACACCTTGATGCCATTGTCGGTCCACGGATTGTGCGACGCTGAAATAACCACGCCCGCCGCCAGCTTCCGTGATCGCGCGAGGTACGCGACGCCCGGCGTCGTGATGACGCCCGCACTCTCCACACCCACGCCCACAGATGCGAGCCCGGCTGTAACGCTGTCGGCAATCCACCGGCTCGACTCGCGCGTGTCCTGTCCGATGATTACCCGTGCCTGCGGATTCGTGTGCAGCAAATCGTGACCGAGCGCGCGTCCGATTGCGAACGTGCTCTGTGGCGTCAGCGGAAATTCGCCTGCTACTCCGCGAATTCCATCGGTTCCAAACAATTGTCGTGAGGGTTGGTTCATTCGGATGATTGCTTGCCCTGTACGGCGGGTTCGGCCTGCGCTTTTTCGATGACGACGGTGACTCGCACCGGGGTTGGATGCACGATTTGCACGAGCGGATCGGAGACAAAGGCATTCGTCACAAATGTGTTTGACGCCATTACACCGGATGCGTCGACCGGATCTGTGGTTGCGGCATCGACCGCTTCGACCCGCTGTTTCGGCCCCCTGATGGAGATCCGCGCCGGTTGCGTGAGCACTCTTTCGATCCTGTACCCGGCGGCGAAGGTTCCTAGCACCCTGGGCTTAATCTCGACTTCGCGCGTCAGGATCGTGTCGAAATTCAAGCGCACCTGGCTGGGGATAATCTGTTGGACCTCGAGATCACGCGGCTGCCGCACCTGGCGCCCCGTTAGATCAAATGTGCGTTCGCCGGGCTTCACGCCGGTCAAATCCACTTCCACGTGGACGTCCTGTTCACGCATCTCGTGAATGAGCCGTTCCGGTCCGCGCACGCGCACGTGCACATCGGAAATATCGACGGAGCTGATGTCGAGCGTCGAGGGAATGTTGTGAAATTCGATTGGGACGGTGACGTCGACCTCCGCGACGGGATCGCGCGAGAGCGCCCACCACAGGCCGATCGCCAGGGCCAGCGAGATAACCTTGTAGCCGAAATTCGCAAACACGTAGCGCTGGAAAAAATCGACCATGACTAGCGATCGACCTCCGGCGTGTAGCTCTGATCGGGATTCCGGTAGGATCCGCTGCGCTGCGCTTCTTCTGCTGCCTCTTCGGCCGAGTGTATCGGAGTCGGTAACGTCACCGGCGGCACGTAGCGGCGCAAGAGCGCGCTGAGCCGCTCGCGCAGTTGTTCGACAGTGAGGTCCCGCTCGACGTTTCCCGCAACGGCCAGGCTGATCGCGCCCGTTTCTTCCGAGACGATAACCGCAATCGCATCGGTCTCTTCGGTGATGCCGATGCCTGCGCGGTGGCGCGTGCCCATTTGGGTCGAGAGCACGGGATTCATCGAGAGGGGCAGAAAACAAGCCGCCGCTGCAATGCGGTCTTTTTGCACGATGACCGCGCCGTCGTGCAGTGGTGCGCTTGGCCGGAAGATGGTGGCGAGCAGATCGTAAGACAGGCGCGCATCCATCGGAACGCCGCTCTCGATGTACGTGCGAAGGCCGATCTCGCGTTCGATCACGATGAGTGCGCCAGTTTGATTCTGTGAAAACAGATTGGCGGCAAGAACGATGTCGTCGTACGCATCGGATTCGGAATCTGATGCCCGGCTGAAAGTGAGGCGCGCGCCAAGGTTGGCGAGGGCGTGTCGAATTTCCACCTGGAAGACGACGATCAACGCGAAGATCACGTAGGGAACGAGAGTGCTGACCAGCCAACTCAGCGTCGTGAGCTCGCCGATACGGGCGATGTAAAAACCAAGACCGACTGCCGCAACGCCGACCAGCATCGGAGCCGCCCGCGTCCCGCGCACCAGCATCAGGAACTGGTAGATGACGATCGCGACCAGCAAAATGTCGATGACGTTTGTCACCGACACGTGTGGCCACGGCGCAAGAAGGTGCGTCACCAGAGCTTCCTCTCTTCCACAGGGTGAGCGGTCCGGCCAGACAGCAACCTTATTGTAATCCAGAGGGAAACGGCTTTTGGGTACGAGAGCGGTTTACTTCCGAGCGAAGTGAGGCACGGTCCACGTGGGGACGCCTCGTCCGTCCGGCGGAGCGCAGCTCCGCATAAGATGGGCGTCCCGTTTCTCCTGCTTCTGGAAACTGACACCCAACACCGAAACCCGAACACCGAAGACCGAAAACCCAACACCGAATACTGAGGCCTGACACCTGACACTCGAGACCTAAGACCTAAGGCCTGCTTTTCTTCACGGTTGCCTCAATCTCACCACGCACGACTCGCGCACGGATGTCGTCCCCGGCTTTCACATTCGCGGCATCTTTGACTAACTTCCCCGACGCGTCAAAGACCAACGCGTATCCGCGCTCGAGAATCGCCACCGGCGACAACGCCTCCATCTGGCTGGTCAGCCGATCGAGGCGTGCTCTTTTCTGCAGGAGTAAGTTACGAGCCGCTGCTGCCATCGAAGAGATTTTCCCGTCGAGCTCGCGTCTTACTCCCGCGAGTACGAGCCGAAGATCGTAATGGCGGACTGCCGCGGCCAAAGTGTCGTAGCGTCGCCGCTGGCGCTCCAGCAGATCACGCTCCGCATGCACCATGCGGTAGACGAGGTCATCGACCCGCTGCTGACGGCGCCGGATAAGATCCATCATTCGCCCGAAGGCGCCGTGCTGCGCGAGTTCGGTCAGCTGCTGACGGCCCATCAGCAGCCGGTAGCGCATTGCTTTCTGCAAGCGTCCGTCAAGCCGCTCGACCTGCTCCTCGATGTCCTGGCGCGACCGGATCACCATCTCTGCAGCTGCCGATGGCGTGGGCGCCCGCAGATCAGCGACGAAGTCCACGATCGTAAAGTCCGTCTCGTGGCCGACCGCAGAAATCACTGGCAGTACCGACGCCGCGACCACGCGAGCCAGGCCTTCTTCGTTGAACGAAGCCAGGTCTTCCGCCGAGCCTCCGCCCCGTGCCACGATGATGACCTCGACATTCTTCGCCCGGTTGAAATAGCGCACGCCGGAGGCGACCTCCGACGATGCCATCTCCCCTTGAACCTGCGCCGGGAAAATCAAAACATTTACCGAGTGATGGCGGCGGTGGAGAATGTGCAGGATATCCCGCAGCGCGGCCGCTTGCGGCGAAGTGACAATCCCGATCGATCGCGGCAGCGCGGGGATGGCCTTCTTGCGAGACGATTCGAACAGCCCTTCGGCCTCCAGTTTCGCCTTCAACTGTTCGAAGGCAATCTGCAAGGCCCCGGCGCCCTTCGGCTCGACGTACTCCGCGATGATCTGGAGCTGGCCGCGATCTTCGTAGATCGTGACCCGCCCGCGCACGACCACCTGCATGCCGTCGGTCGGTTTAAAGCGCAGCAGCCGCGCCGACGACCGGAACATGACCACGCTGATCTGGGAATTTTGGTCTTTCAGCGTGAAATAAAGATGTCCGGAATTCTGCGCGCGAAAATTCGAGATCTCCCCTTCCACCCACGCGTCAGAATATTCGCGCTCGATGTGCGTGCGAACCGACGCGACCAGAGCGCGCACCGTCCACACGCGACGCTCTGGGGGGCGAAAACTGAAGCCGAGCTGGTCGATTGCACCCACACAGCGAGTGTAACGCAGGCGCGTGTGGGGTTATGAAATGGCATAATCAGGGAACGGCGTGGGATGAAATGGCGTGTGCTCTTGTTCGCTGCGCTAGCGAGCCCACCGTTCCGACGCTGCAAGAATCAAAGCAGGGATTTCCTCTTTGCGCCCTTCGCGGCATTTCTTTGCGGTCTTTGCGGTGAAGAGCTTTTCTCCGCGTTCTCTGCGACTAAAGGTTTGTCCCTATCTGCGAGTTAGTGTGTGTCGCGGCAGAATTTACTTCCGAAATCGCGAAACCAAATACAGCACCAACGACAGCACTACGCTCAGCAGAATCGACGTGGTCAGCGGAAAATAAAATGTCGTGTTCTTGCCGCGATAATAAATGTCACCCGGCAAGCGCCCGAGCGGCAGATTCGTCTTGCCGAGCAGCACGAGTCCCAGGCCCACGGCGACAATCAGCGCCCCAACGACAACAAGCATCTTTCCCAGATCGCTCACGTTACCAGTCTAGCGCTCGGGGAGGCTGGCCGAGACTCCAACATTGACTAGGGATAAGGGGCGGCATCCCTTTTTCCTGGGATCTTAACCGAGCCTCCGATCGATACGCTTTAAAGTACAAAGTACTTGACGTCAGTGTCGCCCGCGGACTATCCTCACTCCGTCATGCTCGACCGCCAGCCCCATCGCGTCCGCCGGCCACACTCGCGGTTCCGCCCGGTTCCACAGCGCGCTCTCGAGGACCTGCGCTACATCCGCGAAACCATGGAGCGCTCCTCGGCCTTCACCGCTACTCCCGGCTGGGGACAGGTCGCCATGGGCATCACGGCACTTCCTGCCGCCTACATCGCGGCCCGACAAACCAGTCCCAATGCCTGGCTCGCAATATGGCTGACTGAAGCGTGCATCGCGATTGCGATTGCAGTTCCCGCAATGTACGTGAAAGCTCGCCGCGCCGGTCTTCCGCTCACCAGCGGTCCGGGCCGCAAGTTTGCGATAAGTTTCGTACCCAGCATGGTGGTCGCCGTTGTGCTGACCACCACCCTTCAACGCCTGGGCCTCACCCGTTTGCTGCCAGGTGTCTGGTCGCTCTGCTACGGCGCTGGTATTGTCACGGGCGGCGCTTTCTCGATCCCGCTTTTACCGGCGATGGGAATTTCCTTTCTCAGCGTGGGTACGCTGGCGCTCTTCGTGCCCGCGTGCGGAAATATCTTGATGGCCATCGCCTTCGGCGGACTCCATATTTTGTTCGGATTCTGGATCGCGAGGAATCATGGCGGATAGGGCGAAACTGCGCGCCTCAGCACGTCCGGCCAAGCCTGCCCGTGCCCACGACCGCTCGCACTCCCGCGCCGTTGAGGACCTTCCCGAACTCGATCGCACGATCCACGAACGCATTCGTCTCGGCATTGTCAGCGCGCTCGCGATCAATGATTCGTTGAGCTTCAACGATCTTCGGCGCCTGCTCAAAACCACAGACGGCAATCTCAGCGTGCACGCCCGCAAGCTCGAAGAAGCTCATTACATCGCGTGCAGCAAGTTTTTCGATGGCCGCATCCCGCGCACCGAGTACCGGCTTACCGCCGCCGGCCGCCGCGCCCTGGAAAACTACATCACCCAGATGGAAGACCTGATCCGCCGCACGCGTCGCGATTAAAGAAAACCTCAACTTTTTTCGCGGGCTGATCGGGCGACGAAATAAGTCCGTCGCACGGACCAACTTGACTCGAACTGTATCCGCGACCCGAATGCTAAAATCGCCGCGCCATGCAACAGCATACCCGAATCAACGCAATTTTCCGGATCGTCGCATCTTTACTCATTGTTGCGTGGGGGGTGAGCGTTGCCGCCCAGTCCGGCGAGGTCGAGATCATACGCGAGCCGCATCATCATCTCGTCTTTGAAAACAAACTCGTGCGTGTTTTCGACGTAAAGGTCCCTCCTCGCGTAGCGACACTGATTCACCGTCACAATCACGACTACGTGTACGTGACGCTGGGTACGCCTGATCTCGACAACCGTGTCGAAGGCAAGCCGCCTGCCCGTGTCCAGTTGAAAGACGGCGAAACGCGCTTCCTGGCCGGCAACTTCGCGCACGCCGTGCGCGACCTCGCCTCGACGCCTTTTCGCAACATCACCGTCGAGCTTCTTCAGGACGCCACAACCCGCAATGCGCCCTCGCCGTGGGATTCGGCCAGCACCGAAGACCGCAGCCTGCAAATTTTGAATGGAGGCACGCAGCAGATTCTCTTCGTCAAAGACGCAGCCCGTGTCTCCGAGATCGAACTGCAGCCCGGAGGCGCGATCCCGCGCCATCACCACAATGGTCCGCACCTGGTTGTGGCTGTTACCGATCTCGATGTGCGCAGCGACGTCGAAGGCAAAGGCGCCGCCACCCTGCATCTGAATGTTGGAGAGACCAAGTGGGTCGAGGGCGGTTTCACGCACACGCTCACGAATGTTGGGAAGCAACCCGCGAAGTTTGTAACCATGGAGTTTCCGTAAAACGCGAAACCGGTCGCTGACGATCAGGATCCGAGAATTGCTTGACTGGCGTGAATACGAAAACGGTTGGGATTTAGCCTTCGACCGAAGACCGAAGACCGAAGACCGAAGACCGAAGACCGAAGACCGAAGACCGAAGACCGAACACCGAACACCGACCAATCCCCCCGACCCAAATTAATCACCCACCCCCTTGCACAAACCCCGACCCCATGCTATAAACAATCACGTCGAGAGCAGTGTGTGGCTAGTCGGACGGGTTTTTGCAACTCTCGTCGCGCGTCCGGCATCTAATGTTTCAAGCGATAATTAAGAATTAGCCCCGGCCACGGGGTTTGCATTCGGGGACAAGGCTCCTCGAAGGGTTTAAGCGTCACTCGCAAGAACCTCCAAGTGATCTTTTTCTAGCGAAGCTCTTCCGCCTCGGCTCGTGCCGAAAAGTCGGCCTTTCCATGGCGGAAGACGTATTTCGTCGCGCATATGGATATGAGGCGCGGGCATCAGAGCCCAGCGACCAACCCTCAGTTGAGTCCGTTCCCGCCTGTGTAAAAGTTGTGGAAGTCCTGTGATTCCTTAGGGTTGACAGCGATACGACGAAAACGATAGTTTCAAAGGGTTTCGAGGACAAACAGATCCGCATCTGTGTGTGATCTCGTTTGGACTGAAAGCGCGCCGCTCAGGCGGAATGCGGTTTCGGTCTTTGACAAATAGGTTGAACGTGCCAGTTAAATGAGTAAGCCGTCAGAGATCTCTACGGCGGTCGCAGGCTTTTGCCAACGACCGACGACTGATGACCGACGACGGCTTTATGGAAAGGTTCGGGCTCAAGTCCGAGCGTACTCACAAAATTGGACAG
>Ga0126371_10005917_pt1 | contig 10870 bp, 7 predicted proteins | sample PanSoiMetaPlot_4_FD_110145 | JGI IMG/M metagenome (GOLD analysis project Ga0126371, IMG submission 110145) | Tropical forest soil microbial communities from Panama - MetaG Plot_4 | ecosystem: Environmental > Terrestrial > Soil > Tropical forest > Bulk soil | place: Panama | collected 2016-02-17
GCCTTCTCCAGCTCGAACAGCATCGGCGGCTCGATGATGTCGACCCCGACCGGCATCTTGTCGCAACCGGCCTCGCGGATGAGCGCGGCGATCTCCTCGGCATGGCGCTTCATCAGCCCGAACGAAGGGGACACCGTGCCGCGCAGCCCGATCAGCCCGGCCTTGCAGTTCTGCGGATCGAGCCAGGGCACGTAGAGGCGGTGGTGCACCGCGGCCGAGCCGAAGTCCCACAGAATCGGCTCGCCGTCGCGCGCCAGTAGCGCCCAGCGGCAGAGCTTGTCGCGCTCCCATTCGCCGATCTTGGTCGAGGTGATGTAGCGGATATTGTTGACGTCGAAGACCAAGAGCGCGCCGAGATCGGATTTCTCCAGCGCCTGCTTGATCCGGCTCAGGCGATATTTATGCAGCCGCCGGTAGTCGACCCGCTCCTCGAAGTCGACCCCCATCGGGCCCAAAGCCGGCAGCGCGCGGCCCCAATTGTGGCGCGGATTGATGTCATCGGCGCTGACCTTGCGGACGGTCTCGTCCATGGCGGGCCTCCTTCACGAGCTGCCACCCCGGCAGGGGCGGGCGGGAATGAATTATAGGCGAGCCGCTCTGGCAAGTCCTTTCGCTTCCGGCAGTTGCCCGAGCGGCACGTTGGCCCGAGGGGTCCCTCGCTTTCCGGTGTGGTGTGCTCCGCGCTGGTTATCATATTATCGAGTCATGTGAAGCGCTTGACCGGGAGGAAGCGCGATGTCGCCCGATTCGGGGCTTGCGGGCTCGGCGCCGGCCGGTGGGGTGCCGCGCGCCTACAACTTCGCGGCCGATGTCCTGGCGCGCAATCTGCGGGCGGGCCGTGCCGATAAGCCGGCCTATGTCGATCCGCGCGGCAGCTGGAGCTTTGCGGTGCTCGCCGAGCGGGCGGCGCGCTTCGGTCAGGCGTTGCGCGCGCTCGGGGTGCGCCGCGAGGAGCGCGTGCTGCTGTGTCTCACCGACACCGTGGATTGGCCGACGGCCTTTCTCGGCGCCATCAAGAGCGGCATCATCCCGGTTCCGGTCAACACGCTGATGACCGAGGACGACTATCGCTTCATGCTGGCCGACAGCCGGGCGCGGGCGCTCGTCGTGTCGGAGGCGCTCTATGGGAAATTCGAGCGCCTGATCGGATCGAGCCCTGATCTTGCCCATGTCATCGTTTCCGGCGAGACGTCGCACGGCCATCGCGGCTTCGAGGAATTGATCGCGGCCGCGAGCCCGGAAGCCTATACGGCACCGACCACGGCGGACGACATCTGCTTCTGGCTCTATACGTCGGGCTCGACCGGCAAGCCCAAGGGCGCGGTTCATGCCCATGCCGATCTCAAGCTCACCAACGATCTCTATGGGGCGCCTATTCTTGGCCTCACCGAGACGGATGTCTGCTTTTCGGCCGCCAAGCTGTTCTTTGCCTATGGGCTCGGCAATGCCCTGACCTTTCCGCTGTCGGTCGGCGCCACGACCATCCTGCTGGCCGAGCGGGCGACGCCTGAGGCGGTCGCGGCGCTGTTGCGGCGCCATCCCATCACCGTGCTCTATGCGGTGCCGACCTTCTATGCGGCGTTCCTGGCGAGCCAGGGTGCCCCGGGGCGCGATGAAGTGAAGCTCAGGCTCTGTGTCTCGGCCGGCGAGGCGCTGCCGCGCGACATCGGCACCCGCTGGCAGGCGCGCTACGGCATCGACATCCTCGATGGGCTCGGCTCGACCGAGATGTTGCACATCTTCCTGTCGAACCGCCCCGGCGACGTGAGATACGGCACCACCGGCAAGCCGGTTCCGGGTTACGACATTCGTCTGGTGGACGATGCCGGCGCGACGGTGCGCAAGGGCGAGATGGGCGAGCTGCAGGTGCGCGGGCCCACCAGCGCGCTCATGTACTGGAACAACCGTGCCCAGTCGCGCGCGACCTTCCTTGGAGAATGGACGCGCTCAGGCGACAAATATCGCGAGGACGCCGACGGCTATCTGGTCTATTGCGGCCGCCAGGACGACATGCTGAAGGTCAGCGGCATGTATGTTTCGCCCTTCGAGGTTGAAGGTGCGCTCTGCACGCATCCGCAGGTCTTGGAAGCCGCCGTCGTGGCATGGCCGGATACCGAGGGCCTGATCAAGCCGAAGGCCTACGTCGTACTCAAATCCCCAGGCGAGGCGAGCGCAGCGCTCGCGGCGGCGCTGCAGGAGCACTGCAAGTCGCGGCTCGCCCCCTACAAGTATCCGCGCTTCATCGAGTTCCGCTCCGACCTGCCGAAGACCGCCACCGGCAAGATCCAGCGCTTCAAGCTGCGCGCTGAAGGCGCGGCATCCGGAGGGCGAATGTGAGCCCGCATTGCAGCGCGCTCGCGCGTCCGTGGGGCGGGGACGGGACGGACTAATAATAAGAACGTTCTTCTTCGGTCTCGATCTGGCGTTGCGGCGCCCCGGCGCCTAATACCGGGGCGGTGAAGGCCTTGAATGGGGAGAATTGGGCGCGGATGAAGCAGACCTTCCTTGGGCGCACTGGCCTAAAGATATCCGAGATCGCCTTCGGGGGCGGCGTCACCGGTGGGATCCTGATCAACGCCATGGAGGCCACCCGCGCTGCGGTGCTGCAGCGGGCGGTTGCTGCAGGCATCAATTGGGTCGACACCGCGCCGGTCTACGGCGACGGTGCCTCGGAGGAAACCATCGGGCGCCATCTCGCGGCGCTGACGCCGCGCCCGCACATCTCGACCAAGGTACGGCTCGAGCGCGGTGACATGCCCGACATCGCGGGCGCCATCAGGCACAGCCTGGAGCAGAGCCTCAAGCGCCTGAAGTCCGACCGCGTGGCGCTGCTGCAGTTGCACAATCAGATCGGCACGGCGGTAGGCGAGCGCCTGCCGCTGTCGCCCCGGCAGGTGCTCGGCCAGGTGGCCGATACGTTCGATCAGCTCAAGGACGAGGGCCTGATCCAGGCGAGCGGCATCACGGCGACCGGCAACACCGAGGCTTGCCTCGAGGTGATCGAGAGCGGCCGCTTCGATGCCGCGCAAATCTACTACAATGCCATCAATCCGAGTGCCGCCTGGATGCGCACGATCGCGGAATGGCGAGGCCAGGATTTCTGCGGCCTCATCGCGGCCTGCTGGCGCCGCAACATGGGGATGCTGGCGATCCGGGTCATGGCCGGCGGACCGCTGGCGAGCCCGCGGCGGCCGGCGAAGCTCGCCGTGATGACCACGGACACCGATCTCGACAACGAGGTGCGTTCGGCTGCGGCGGTGTGCGTTGCGCTCGGGTCGGGCTATGGCACGCCGGCGCAGGTCGCGCTGCGCTTCACGCTCGGTAACCGCAATCTCGCGAGCCGCATCGTCGGCATAACCGAGCTCAACCAGCTCGACGAGGCGGTTGCTGCGGTCGAGCGCGGGCCGTTGCCGCCCGAAGGCATTGCCAAGCTCGATCAGCTCTGGGCCAACGATTTCTACAGGCAGAGTTGAATGGACAAAACAAAGGGTCGCGGAGCGCGGTTGCTCGGCGACCCGTATTGCGATCTTCACATTTTCAGCTACGGCGCCATCCACGGCGTGTTGCGTGCCGGCGCGAAGCCGACCGGGATGAGCGCGACCTCCTTCAGCGACTTGATGTCGATGACCGAGACGTTGTTGGTGTGCTCGTTGGCCACATAAGCGGTCCTGTCGTCGGGCGAGATCGTGAGCCAGCCGGCGCCCTTGCCGCCGAGATCGACGGTGCCCAGGAGCTTCAGGTCCGGCAACGAATAGGCGTAGAGCGCGCTGTTCAGCCGGCTGTTGACCAGCAGCGTCTTCTGGTCCGCCGTAATGGCGATGCCGTGCGAGGGCGCCGGCGGCCCGGAGCGGTTCTGCTTGTCGGCGGGCAGCTCGGGAAGCTTCACCTCATCGATCTTCTTCTGCGTCGCGAAGTCCACCACCGCAAACCCGCTGGGGCCGCCCAGCTGGCCGTAGATCTTGTCGGTCGAGCCGTCGGGCTTCTTCGACACCGCCATCGGCGAGGGCGCCGGGCTCATGAGCAGGCTCCAGGCGATGTCGTTGGTCTTGGTGTCGATCACATCCATCATGTTCGACGGCGGCTTGGCGCCACGGCTCGACCCGGCGATCACGTACTTGCCGTCCGGGGTGACGTTGAGGTCGTGAACGCCGCCCTTGAGCGCGATGCTCTTGACCTTCTCCAGCGAAACGGTGTCGATCACGTCGACGCCGCCATTGGCCTGCGCCTTGATCTGCGGGAAGCCCGAGAGCTCATCCCATTCTTGCGCGATCGCCACATAGAGCCAGCGCCCATCGGGCGTCAGATCGATTAGGTTGGCGACCCCGCTCAGCGGGATTTTCTTGATGACCTGCAAGGTCTTCCCGTCGACCACATAGAGCACCTTCTCGATGCTCTCGACGCTCACATAGATGCGGCTGCCGTCCGGCGACACCGCGATACCGTGATTGGCCTCGATGCCCTTGATCTCCCCCACGACCTTGTTGGTCGCGGGATCGATGATGTTGATGTTGTCGCCCGCCGAGTTGGTTTGCAGGATCCGCAGCTGCGCCGCTACCGCGGCGAATGAAACAGTGCACAGCACGATCCCGGCCAGGGCCGCGAGACCGCTACGAAGTATCTGATTGCTCGTCATCGTCATCTCCCACGTTCAAATTCCGCTCCGCGGCAGGCGCCCGGAGCCAATTCCGTTCATCAGGAGATTTTCGGCCGCTATTTCTTCTCCGTTGCTCCTGACACGAATGCCTTCAAGGTCATCCAGTCCGGATCGGACTGGGAGGCGAATTGCTGGCCGCCGCCGTGATGCGGATCGCCGCCCGCTTCCTGCGCGAGCGGATGCTTGATCAACGGACTCTCCATGAAGCCCGCCGCCGCCACCCGTTGCACCAGCTCGAAGTTCTGGCGTGACTGCTCCTCGTTCCAGGCAGTCGCTCCGGGCGAGAGCGGCACCAGGTGGAACGGCGCGTTATTGACGGTGTGGCACATCACGCAACGCGCATGGCCGGGCCGCTTGGTCAGGAAGACCGACTGGACCTTGTTCTTGAAGAAGTCGTAGTCGAGCTTCGCCGCGGGAGCTGCCGCTTGACTGTGCGCCGCTCTCGGCGCGCTGGCTGCCAAGGCGAGGCATGCGGCGATGATCACGTAGGATGAGGAGAGCCTGCAGATTGCGTGCATCGATACCTCCGGCCAGATATAATGCGCGTGACAATAGAAATACTATGCCGGCGCCAAAACGCTCGTCAAGTTGCGACGGCGTGAATGGGAGTCGGCGCTGCCGACGATCATCGTCCGCACGCCGCATCATCGGCTGCGCGGGTCAAGCCGCACGCCGTTCACGCCAGCGCTCCTTCAGGCGGTGCCGCGCGGGCCGCAGCCGGTCGCGCATGACGCGGAAGGGCACGCCCAGATAATATTTGCGGATGAACTGCAACTGCCCGAACAGGGTGATCGAAACAGGCCGATCGATCGGAACGTACCAGCCGTTGAGGCCGGTGCGGCGCACCCATTTGTAGCCCTGCCCCATGAGATAGCGGTGCAGCCGGAGGTTTTGGACGAGATCCTCGATCAGGATGAGCCGCGGTCGCCAGCGCGTGAGGTCGAAACCGCTCAGCACCTCCATCTCATGGCTCTCGACATCGATCGAAACCAAGTCCAGTGGCGTGGGAGCCTTCGCGTCGGCGAGGACCTGATCAAGGGTCATGACCGGAACCTCGCTCATGCCGGCATGGATCATGTCGGGAACAAAGAAATCGGGATTCAGCGATGATTGAATGCCGGCAAGATTGAGCCGCATGGTCTTGCCGGCGTTCACCGGCGATGAGCAGGCGACCGCATACACCTTGGCCTTCCGTCGCTGGCGCAATTGCTCGGCGAGATCGCGCTGCGGCTCGACCAGAACGCCGTTCCAGCCGAGTTGCTCCAGATGCCAGGTCTGCGACCCGTCGACCGGATCATTGGCGCCGACATCGACGAAAAAGCCGCGTGCGGCGCGGCCGAAGAACTCTTCCTTCAGCCGATTCTCGACGTGGTAGGTGAAGATGGCGGTCATTTGGCAGTCACGCGCCCCGCTCGTCGTGTTACACTAGTCTTATTGTTGATAGATTATGTGATCTAGTTATCGACCGAGACCCTATATATGAGACCCTATATATCACGCGTTGGAACGCCGGGAGGGGCGACGAATTGACCGGGTGGGTCCTGCTCTTTCCGGAAGGACGCAATGGCAAGGGCCGCCAAGCAATTCGGGTCCGCATTGGGTCTCTGGGGCGTCTCGCGGCGCGACGTGCTCAACGGGCTGCTGCTGGCGGCCGGCGGTGGTGCGGTCTGTCAATCGGTTCCGCTGCGGGCCTTGGCGGGGCAAGCCTTTGGCGACGTCGACATCGGTGATGATCCACGGGCGCTGCGGGGCGGCAACCTCCCGTCGAATTTCAATGTGGCGCATTGGATGCGGGATCGGCGGCTGAGTTTTGCGCCCGGCAGCGTGCGGCTCGCCGCCGGATGTGACGCGTTCGAGGGCACGTTTGCGGTTGCCGACGAAGGGCGGTTTGACGTCGTCATCGTCGGCGCGGGCTTGGCCGGCCTTTCCGCCGCGTTCTATCTGCTGCGCCGTCGGCCCACGACCCGCATCTTGTTGCTCGAGGCCAATGCCTATGCGGGCGGCAATGCGGGACGCGACAGCGGTGCGCCGCTGCCGGTGACCGCGCCCACCGGCGGGGCCTATTGCTATGAGCCGTGCACCGCGCCGCAGCGCGAGCTTTATCGGAAGCTGAAGATCGACTGGGAAAAGCAGGCCATCCCCGATCCGGGAGATTGCTATTATTTCGATGAATACACGCCGGGTGCCCGGCGCGGCTTTCGCGGCTGGAATGTGGATACTTTGTTGACTGGAACGCGCAGCGCTCCCTTTGAGAAGGATGTCGCCAAAGACCTCCTCAAGAGCCGGAATGAGCTGATCGCGCTGGCGAAGCTCGAGGACGGCCTCGACGATCCACCCGACGAAAGCAATGAGCGCTACGATTATCTGTCGCAGATGACGCTTGATCACTACCTGACGAACGTCAGGGGGTACGATCCGATCATCTCCGAATTCTATTCACTCTATACCATCGACGCGCTCGGCGGCACCACGCGATACGTGAATGCCCATAGTGGGCTGAGCTTCCTGGCCTACGAATGCGTCCCCGGCCTCATCACATTCGTGGGCGGCAGCTCGGAGCTCGCGCTGCGCATCGTGCATTGGCTTTCCGCCGGTCAAGCGGGGCGGCCGCCGCGCGTCGAGCTCAATGCGGTGGCGCTGCGGGTCGACGTCAGCGGATCGGCGAAATCGGGCGCTCAGGTCACCTATTTTCAGGATGGCACCTTTCGGCTCGCCAACGCCAGCACGGTCATCGTGGCGGCGCAATCGCAGAGCGCGCGCCATCTGGTCGAGCATCTCATCGACGACGAGCGACGGGCGGCGTGGGCCTCGTTCAACACGGTTCCGGTCGTCATCGCCAATGTGGCGTTGCGCCGCGCCGCGCCGCTCGTCGAGCTTGGCCTCGGCTATAGCCAAGCCTGGTGGGGCAGCCGCTATTGGGCGAATTTCGGCGTCGCCGACTGGATCACCAATCGGCGCAACGACCCCGACCGGCCGACGGTGCTGACATTCTTCAGTGGCAACCGTGCGCCGCCGAAGGAGCTTGCGGCCGAGCGCACAAAGCTTCTGCAGACGCCGTTCAGCGCCTACGAGGAGTCGATCAAGGACGACTTGTCGCGCCTCATGCGCGCCTCGAGCTTCGAGTTCGATCGCGATGTGAGCGCGATATTCCTCTACCGCTGGGGGCACAGCATGATCATGCCGGTGCCGAATTGGGTGTTCGGCAATGTGCGCAAGCCCAACGGGCGGCTCGATCGCAGCAAGGCGCCGCGGCGCATCGTCTCGAGCCCGCTCGGGCCGATCCTGTTCGCCGGCCAGCACACCGAGGGCACGCCCTCGGTCGAGAGCGCCATTGCGTCGGGCCATCGGACCGCGCGGCAGGCATTGGCGCGGCTTTAGAGCAGACTCCCTCCTTCACGCTTTGCTCCCTATGATGCCCGCGACACCGAGGGTGTGCCCATGGCCGATGTCGGGCCGAAGTTGACTGATGGCCGCGACCGGATCGATTTCCAGACCGATCCGTCGCGCTACCGGCATTGGAAGCTTGCGCTCGACGGCGCGGTTGCGACCTTGCTGATGGACGTCGACGAGAAGGGTGCGCTGTTCGAGGGCTACGAGCTCAAGCTCAATTCCTACGATCTGGGGGTCGACATCGAGCTCGCGGACGCCTTCGAGCGGTTGCGCTTCGAGCACCCGCAGGTGCGCGTCGTCCTGTTGCGCTCCGGCAAGCCGCGCGTGTTCTGTGCCGGCGCCAATATCCGCATGCTCGCCGGCGCAAGCCATGCCCACAAGGTGAACTTCTGCAAGTTTACCAACGAGACGCGCAACGCCATCGAGGACGCGAGCGCAGCCTCCGGCCTCAAGACCATCTGTGCCATCAACGGCACCGCGGCCGGCGGCGGCTATGAGCTGGCGCTTGCCGCCGACCGCATCATGCTGATCGACGACGGCTCCGCGGCGGTGTCGCTACCGGAGCTGCCGCTGCTGGCCGTGCTGCCGGGCACCGGCGGCCTCACGCGCCTCACCGACAAGCGCAAGGTGCGGCGCGACCATGCCGATTTCCTCTGCACCACCGAGGAAGGCGTCAGGGGCAAGCGCGCGCTCGAGTGGCGGCTGGTCGACGAGATCGTGCCCGGCTCGAAATTCGAGGAGACGATTGCCGCACGCGCCGAGGAACTGGCGAAATCGACGCGGCCCGCGCAGGGCATCGTCCTCACGCCGCTTGCGCGCAAGCGCAGCGACAACGGCGTTGAGTATAGTTCCGTCTCTGTCGAGCTTACGCGGGCGCAGCGGCTCGCGATCATCACCATCCGCGGTCCGGATGAGCTGCCGCCGCAATCGGCGGCCGCCATTGTGGCGCAAGGCGCGCAGTTCTGGCCGCTGCGGCTGGCGCGCGAGCTCGACGACGCCATTCTGGACATCCGCTTCAACGCGCCCGACGTGGCGACGATCGTGTTCAAATCGGTCGGCGATCCGCGCGCGGTGCTCGACTACAACCGGGCGATGGGGGAGCAGAACGCGTTCTGGTTCGCGGTGGAAATCCGCAATCTATGGAGGCGCGTGCTCAAGCGTATCGATCTCACCTCGCGCTCGCTGGTGACGCTGATCGAGCCCGGTTCCTGTTTCGCCGGCACGCTCGCCGAGCTCGTATTCGCGGCCGACCGCTCCTACATGCTCATTGGCCGCCGCGCGGGTGACAATCGTCCGCCGGCCTGCATCATTCTGGGCGACACGAACCTTTCGGGCGAGTTGCCGATGAGCAACGGCCTCTCGCGCCTGGCGACGCGCTTCCTCGGCGAGCCCGATCAGCTCCACGCCGCATACGCTGCGCTCGGCCAGGCGTTCGACGCCGAGACGGCGGAACGCATGGGGCTCGTTACCTTCGCGCGCGACGACATCGATTGGGACGACGAGGTGCGTGTGTTCCTCGAAGAGCGCGCGAGCTTTTCGGCGGATGGCTTGACCGGCCTGGAAGCCAACCTGCGCTTTGCCGGGCCTGAGACCATGGAATCAAAAATTTTCGCCCGGCTCACGGCGTGGCAGAATTGGATTTTCCAGCGCCCCAACGCAGTCGGCCCCGAGGGCGCGCTTCGCCGCTTTGGCAGCGGACAGAAGCCGATCTTCGATACGCGGCGAGTCTGAGGGAGGTGGGTATGAGCGACGTCGGTGCCGTCGACTATTCCAGCAAGATTCCCAACAATGTCGACCTCAATGCCGACCGCCAGGTACTGCGCGCGCTCGAGCGCTGGCATCCGGGCTTCATCGACTGGTGGATGCAGATGGGGCCGGATGGTTTTCAGGACATGCAAGTCTATCTGCGCACCGCGGTCTCGGTCGACCCCGCTGGCTGGGCGAAGTTCGAATACGTGCGCATGCCCGAATATCGCTGGGGCATTCTGCTGGCGCCCAGGGAAGAGGGGCGCAAGATCCCCTTCGGGAGGCACTATGGCGAGGACGCTTGGCAGGAGGTGCCGGGCGAGTATCGCGCCATGCTGCGCCGCCTCCTCGTGATACAAGGCGACACCGAGCCGGCCTCCGTCGAGCAGCAGCGTCATCTCGGCAAGACCGCGCCATCGCTCTACGACATGCGCAATGTGTTTCAGGTCAATGTCGAGGAGGCCCGGCATTTGTGGGCGATGGTCTATCTGCTGCAGAAATACCTCGGGCGCGACGGCCGCGAGGAGGCCGAGGCGCTGCTGCAGCGCCGCTCCGGCAGCGCTGACAAGCCGCGCATGCTCGGGGCCTTCAACGAGGCGACGCCCGACTGGCTGTCGTTCCACATGTTCACCTTCTTCACCGACCGCGACGGCAAGATGCAGCTCGAAAGCCTCGCCCAATCCGGCTTCGATCCCCTCTCGCGCACCTGCCGCTTCATGCTGACCGAGGAGGCGCACCACATGTTCGTGGGCGAGAGCGGCATCTCCCGCACTCTGCAACGCAGCTGCGAGGCGATGCGGCAGGCCCGCATCGACGACCCCTACGATGTCGAGCGGGTGCGCGCGCTTGGCGTCATCGACCTGCCGACCATGCAGCGCAAGCTCAACTTGCACTATTCGCTTTCGCTAGATCTGTTCGGCTCCGAGGTGTCGACCAACGCCGCCAATGCGTTCAGCTGCTCGCTCAAGGGCCGCTTCCAGGAAAGACGGATCGACGACGACCACCGGCTCGAGCGGGCGACCTATCCGGTGCTCAAGCTCGTCGATGGCGTGATCAAGCGCGTCGACGAGCCGGCGTTGA
>Ga0126371_10005918_pt1 | contig 10870 bp, 10 predicted proteins | sample PanSoiMetaPlot_4_FD_110145 | JGI IMG/M metagenome (GOLD analysis project Ga0126371, IMG submission 110145) | Tropical forest soil microbial communities from Panama - MetaG Plot_4 | ecosystem: Environmental > Terrestrial > Soil > Tropical forest > Bulk soil | place: Panama | collected 2016-02-17
CAGGTTGTCGCGACAGGCATACCAGAGGCGGCGACTTACGGTCCCTGTGTGCGAGCCGGCGAACTCGTATTCCCGTCAGGGCTGATTGCAGTCGGAGCGGACAACCGCGTGCCGGGTGCCGATCAGGCGAACGCCTTCGATGCACTTAGCCTTGCGGGCCAACTGCAAGGTGCGCTGCTGATGTCATACATGGATGCAGTCTGTAACGCAGTCGGCGTTTCGGCCGCAAATGTCGTGCGAGCGCAATATTTCCTTTCCGACATCCGCGATTTCGCCGGCATCGCGGCGGCTTGGCAGGACCACTACGGGCGGCAGCCACATCCGTTCGCCTGCGTGCAGGTTCCGGGCCCGTTGCCGGCGTCTGGAGCGGCGGCGATCGGCGATTTCTGGATCTACGCGGGCTGAACAGTGTCACCGGCCTCGCTCTCACCGAACATCCCGCCGAGTTCACGGACGCCCCATGGATCGGCGACTTTTTACCCTCGCATTCAACGCGAAGAAGCCCAAATTGGCCTCGCCAACTTGGCATTATCAGGGAAGAGCGCATGAGGCGACGCGCATTTGTAACGGGAATAGGAAGCTTTCTTGCGCAGCCGTGGACCGCGTCGGCTGTCTCGCCCGTCAGACGCCATCGTGTCGGGTTTCTGGACACCGCCCCGCGCGAGCGCAACGTAAATTTTGCCATCTTCCAGCAAGTGCTTCTCGAGCATGGTTATACCGAGGGGCAGAACCTCACCTTCGAATATCGTTCGGCGAGTGGCCGTAACGCGAGTTTTGCCGAACTGGCGAGCGAATTGGTGAGACTGCAGGTCGACGTCATCGTGACGCGGGGAACGCCCGCAGCGCTAGCCGCGCGCTCAGCAACCACCACCATACCGCTTGTGATGGCCGCCGCCGGCGATCCTCTGGCGATCGCCCGCAGCCAGAATCGCCCGGCGCAAAACATGACGGGGTTTGGCGCCTCGGCGCGTGGCGCGGAGGGCAAGCGCGTCGAAATTCTCAAGGAGATGCTGCCGAACATCTTGCGGGTCGCCACCATCACCAACTTGTCCAATCCATCACGTCAGGCGGAATGGCGGGAGGTCGAAGCGGCCGCGCAGTCTCTAGGGGTCGAGCCGCGCGTCCTCGATGTACGCGTGGCCGCCGACATCGAAAGATCATTTGACCTGGCTCGCTCCTGGGACGCCAGCGCGATACTCGTGGGCAGCGACACGCTGATTCAGACTAATCAAGATCGTGTCATTCAATTAGCAGCTTCGCTTCGGTTGCCCGCCATCTATAGCTTTCGGGATTTTGTCGACGCCGGTGGGCTCATCTCCTATGGTGCGAGCCTGTCGGATCTTTATCGGCGCGCTGCCGGCTATGTCGACAAAATCCTGATGGGCGTGAAACCTCTCGAATTGCCGATTGAGCCCGGGGGTGATCTTGAACTGGTCTTCAACGCAAAAACCGCGTTGGCGCTGGGAATCGCGATTCCCGCCACGATTGTGTCGCGTGCTCATGTGGTTGAATAGGCGGCGACGGGTGCGCTTTTGTGGGTCAACCCATTTGGTGCGGGTTTTTCATTACCGAATTGGCTGACGCCATCGCATTGGGGAGAGGAGGACGGGCCGTTTCATCTCGAGACGGATCAGCATGCGCTTGGAATCGATGTCGTCGACCGACTTCCTGGAACGCACATTTTTGCATCCAGTGCCCTGAGTGGTCAATCGCGTCGCCGGAGTCCCCAAAGCCGCATTGTTTTCGAAAATATAGGCTTCGCCATATCCTGACGCGTCGTCGATCCCCCGTGGTCGGTAAAACAGGGGCTATCGTTGTGCCGAGACTGCGGCTATTTCGGCATCGAGGGCTTCGAGCAGCGCTTCGACCCAGCCACGGGGAATGCCGCGAGTAATGAAGATCATGCGGCTGCGGTGATCGTCGGACGGCCAGCGCGTAAGCCATGAGGGTGGATGAAAGACGTGCTGGACGCCGTGGATTACGGCGGGCCGGTCCGGGCTTTCCAGGATATTCACAATGCCCTTGAGCCGCAGGAGATAGGCACCGTAATGTTCGCTGAGCGTCTCCAGAAAGAGCGTCAGGGTCACCGCCCGGATCGGATCTCGGCGCACGATCGCGTAGGTATCGACGTCGTGACGTTGATGCGAGTGCCCGTCTGGAATGGCCTCCACTCTCAGCCACGATTGGATATCGAGAGATTTGGCGAGCGGATCGTATATGCGGCTCTCGAATAGCCGCGCTGGGTCGATTTGACCCCGTTGAGCGGACAACACGGGCGCGGTCGCATTGAGGTCTTCCAGCCGACGGATCAATGAGAACTGTATTGGGCCGGCAAGATCGGTCTTAGTCAGGACCAGGCGGTCGGCGACCGCAACCTGTTTTACTGAAATTTCCTCCCGGTTCAGGGTGCCGGTCCCGTGCACGGCATCGACGGTCGTTACGACGCCACCCAAGACGATACGCCCGGCAATCATCGCATCGGTCATCAGGGTCTGCAGAATGGGCGCGGGATCCGCAAGCCCGCTGGTCTCGATTACGACACGGGTGAATGGGGTGACACTCCCCTCGTCTCGGCGTCGCAGCAATTCATGGAGCGTCGTTGCGAGATTATTGCTGATTTTGCAGCACAGGCATCCGGTTTGCAGCTCGATCACAGTTTCCTCACTGGTCTCGATCAGGTCGTGATCGAGGCCGATCTCGCCGAACTCGTTGATGATCACAGCGGTTCGCGAGAATTCCGGTTGGCGGAGCACGTGAGCGAGCAAGGTCGTCTTGCCGCTTCCGAGGAAACCGGTGAGGACCAAAGCCTCGATCATGTCGGCATCAATGGAAAGGGCGCAATGCGCACCCGCATGGTCGCGTAGCCGGGGTCGAGCGCCGCGCGTACCTGACGCAGCACCGTTACGAGCGAGATCGCTGCGCGCGTGCGGCCGTCGATAATGACGATCCAGCGGAACGGCAGGTCAGGCGGCGCCGGCTCGATCCGGATGGTGTGGCTTTGGCAGCACACCAGGATCGCCCCATCGTCTGTGCTTTGGACGCTGCCGATCAGCCGCCAGGCGAGCAGGGATTGCGTCATGAGCGTGTGCAGATGTTCTGAGGCCGCCGACATCAGAGCGCCGGCCCATTCAAGATCTCAGCCGCAATCTTGCGCTTGACATAACGACCGTCCCGAGGACTGGCGAGGTATCGCCCATTCTCCACCATCACCTTGCCGCGTAACATCGTCATCACCGGCCAGGCGAAGATGTCATGGCCTTCCCAGGGCGTATAGTCGGTCTCATGCAGGTCGGATGCGGTAACCTTGCCGCGTCGGGTCGGATCGAGGATCGTGATGTCGGCGTCGCTGCCCACCGCGATCGCGCCCTTGCGCGGATAAAGCCCCATGATCCTGGCGGCGTTGCTGGAGACGAGGTCGACAAATTGCAGCAGAGTGTATCCACGGCGCACCACCATCTCCGTATACATCACAGCAAGGCGCGGTTCGACTCCCGAATTGCCGCCGGTTGTGTCGTCGATGCGGCTGCCGATGGTCTTGTCCTTCAGCGAACAGCATAGCTCATCGGTGGCGATGCAATGGATCGCGCGCCGCACCGCTCCGTCCCACAACGCCTTCTGATCCTCCGAAGACTTCAGCGAAGGGTACGTATGATAGATTTGTCCGTCAGGACGCTTGTAGTCTTCGGCTGTGTAACACAGGTACTGGTGCAGCGTCTCACCGTACACCGGCAGTCCCTTGTTACGGGCCTCGACAATGGCGCCGACGCCGGTAGCAGCAGACACGTGCATCATATAAAGAGCGGTGCCGGGCACACTTTCGGCGAGCCGCAGCACACGGCGAAAGCTGAGGTCCTCCGACAACCGATTGTGCACTTCGGCGAGATGCTCGAAGCCAACCCGGCCCTCGCGGATCAACTTGGCGTACATGTGCATGACGATGTCGTTGTCCTCTGCGTGAATAACGCCGAGCCCGCCTGACTTCGCCAATACTTCGAACGCCTCCCAAATATCGCCGAAATCGATCATGCGGCCGGTGCGCGAGGGGAGAATGTTGGTCGTGAAGATCTTGAGCGTCGGAAAGCCAGCCTGGATCGCCTCGGCGAGCTGCCCAGTGAATTCAGGGGGCGGCTCGGAATGCAACATGATATGGTAAGCCCAGTCGCACGGACTCTTGCCGACGAAGTCCCGGTCGCGAGCTTCGATGGCCTCACGCGCCGACGCGCCATCACGCCAATAGGCGAAATCGATGAAGGTGGTCGTGCCTCCGAATAGAGCAGCGCGCCCGACTTGTTCGGGCCCGGCAGTCGTAAGCGGCGTGCCGTCGGGCTTGATCCACGCATGATGCAGATGAACGTGCGGATCGATGCCACCTGGCATGACGATGCGCCCGCTTGCATCGATCACTCGCCCGGCCGACTGCGCCGGCAGAGAGCCCGGAGCGGTCACCGCCGCGATGGTCTCCCCGGCAATCGCGACATCGCCATGAACAACGCCGTGGGGCGTAACCACGTCGCCACCACGAATGATCGTATCGAGCAATCTTGCCTCCCGAATATCGCTTTGCTTCACGTCGCGGCTCAACCGGCATTCCGGCAGCTCGCCGCCCGCATTGTATCCCGAGGGCGCGTCTCCTGGGCATAGAAACGGAGCGCCCGCGTGACATAGAATGGCGGTGGGATAGCGTCCAAAACTCTCAGGGATCAGCTCAATGGGCATGACGGAGGGGGCTCTGCACTTCGCCGGGCGGATCCAGGGCGAACGGCGGGAGTCGTACATGCAGGTCGTGCGTAGTCTTGTGCTCTTGTTTGTTGCCTTTGTCTGGACGAGTCCTGCGCCCGCAGAGCCTGGATATCCTGCTCGTCCGATCCAACTCGTCGTCACAGTTCCGCCTGGCGGCGCGGCGGACTTCGTGGCCCGGATAGTCGCCGCAAAGCTCGCGGACGCGCTAGGCCAGCCTGTCATCGTGGCAAACCGCGGCGGTGCCGGCGGAACGACGGCGGCTGCGGCCGTCGCCAAATCGGACCCTGATGGTTACACGCTGTTACTGAATACAATTGCAACCCACGGCATCGGTCCACACCTCTACGCCAGCCTGCCGTATGACCCGGCCAAGGATTTTGCGCCGGTGATCCTGCTTGCCAAGCTGCCATTGATCATGACGGTCACCGCGATGCTGCCGGCGCGATCGGTGGCCGAGGTCATCGCGCTCGCCAAAGCGCGGCCTGGCCAGCTCGCCTTTGCGTCGGCCGGTACCGGCGGTGCGCCTCACCTCGCCGGCGAACTGTTCAAGACTCTTGCGGGGATCGAGTTGCTGCATGTCCCCTATCGCGGCAGCGGCCCTGCAGTAGTCGATCTCATTGCCGGGCGCGTCGCTATCATGTTTGATGCGGCACCGTCACTGTTGCCTTTCATCATGTCTCGCCAGCTACGGCCTCTGGCCGCCGCAAGCCGGCAGCGCCATCGCCTGCTACCGGATATACCCACGTTCGGCGAGCTTGGCTATGACCGCATGAACATCTCGCTCTGGTATGGTGTCGTTGTTCCGGCTGCCACGCCGCAAGCCATCGTGCAACGACTCAATGCCGAACTCACCAAGATCCTGGACATGGCCGACGTCCGCAGAAGCTTGACCGACCAGGGGGCTGACATCGAAGGCGGCACCGCGGCCGCATTCGGCACCTTCATGCGGGAAGAGCAGGTCCGATGGGGCGCGGTCATCAAACAGGCTGGCATAAAGGCAGAATGATCGCACGCCCAACTTTCGCTTCGCGCCGACCGCACAGCCGATCTTCGCGGCGGCGTCGCAAATTGCCTAACGAACCGGCATGCTCCCTGATTGACCAGGACGGAGACCAATCGGCATACTCAGAAATGCCTCGCGTGACAGAGTGCGATTGTCGAAGGTCCGGTCTTGGCAAGAACGAATAATTCCTGTGCGACACCTTTACGACGCTGCGCGGAGCTTCCGGCGCGCAGTCGCCCTCTCCAGCCGCTCGAGCATAAAGTCGATTTCGGCTGCGGTTTCGCGCGACACAGAGGGACCCGGTCTTCGCTGCGCATCGCTTTTCAGCACCCCGCGCCGTCGCAGCACGTATTTGCGCACAGCAAGCCCGATGCCGGGCTGTTGCTCATAGCGCACCAGCGGCAGATGGGCGTCGAACAGGTCGTGTGCCTCGCTGCGGCGTCCAGCCGACATAAGGTTGCACACGTCTACGAGCATTTCGGGGAAGGCGTAGCCTGTCATTGCGCCGTCGACGCCCCGCGCCAGCTCGAACGGAAGGAAGATCCCGCAATTGCCCGACAAGATGGACAGTCGCCGCATCCCGTGCTTCTCCCGCGCGCGCACCGCGGTAATTTTGTCGAGCCCGGGCCAGTCTTCGTGCTTGAGCATGACGAAGGTCGGGCAGGTCGCTGCAATGCGTTCAATCGTCGATACCGGGATGAAAAGCCCGTTGGCTTGCGGGAAGTCCTGCAATGCGAAGGGTGCCGGACCGATCGTTTCGACGCAATTCTCGAAATACGTGACGATCGCATCGTCGCCCTTCAGTCCGCCCGGCGGCGCGATCATCACCCCTGCAGCGCCAAGATCCATCACGGCCTTTGTCAGCGCTGCGAGCGAGGCCAAGCCTGGGGCGGACACGCCGACCACGACCGGCAACTTACCGGCCCGTGCAATGACGCGGCGCGCAAAGTCAACCGCCTCCTGATGAGCAAGCTTTGGCGCTTCGCCCATCACACCGAGGATGGTAAGTCCATTGGCGCCGGCCTCGGCATAAAAATCTATCAACCTATCGGTGCCGTCGAGGTCGAGTGCGCCGCGTTCGTCAAACGGCGTCACCGAGATGATGTAAACACCGCGGGCGGATTCGCTCAGCATCGACACCTCCTGCGTGATTTGCATCACGATAGCGATACGCGGTGTGCTGACAAGAAAAAAGGTTCGCCCAACGCCTCGAAAATCGGAGATATATGCCCATGCATCGCACATTCATCGCCATCATCGCCACATTCGTGGGGACGTCGGCGCTCGCACAGGAACCGCCATTGCGGACTGGCGTCGACGGCACCTTCGCACCACACGCCATGCCTATTCTTTCCGGCGGTATTCAAGGCTTCAATGTAGATCTCGCCAACGAGATCGCAAAGCGCCTCAATCGCAGGATCGAAATTGAGGCAACCCAGTTTTCAGGTCTCATTCCCGCTCTGCAAGCCGGCACCTATGATTTCCTTGCCGCCCCGGTCACGGTGACCAGGGAGCGCGCCGAGAATCTGCTCTTCACCGAAGGCTACCTCAACACCGATTTCCAGTTCGTAGTGCGGAAGGACGCACCGGAGATCACCAAGCTGGAGGACTTCAAAGGCAAGGTGATCGCCGTCAACAAAGGCGCCGTCTACGATTCCTGGGCGCGGGAGCTTGCAGACAAGATCGGCTGGACCATCGAATCTTTCGGCACCAACACCGATGCCGTGCAGGCGGTGATTTCCGGTCGAGCCTTTGCAAACGTGGCCGGCAACACCGCGGTCGCTTGGGCGGCAAAGAACAATCCAGCAATCAAGCTGTCCTATCTCTACTCCACGGGCCTCGTATGGGCCGCCCCGGTCCGCAAGGATAACGTAGAGTTGCGGCGCAAGCTCGATGTCGCAATAGAGTGCATGAAGCGGGACGGCACGCTCGCAAAAATGCACGAGAAGTGGTTCGGCACCAAGCCGGCGCCTGGCTCGGCAGCGGCCACGATCTACCCGGGCTACGGGGTGCCTGACATGCCAGGTTATGATGCGTCCGAACACACGGCGATGTGTTCGTAAGGCTTTGTGGATGCGAGGTCCTGTCGCACGTCGGCCATTGCCGGCGTGAGATTAGACGAACGCCGGGGAATTCGTCGCTCATGATATCGACGCCGCGCAAACTGATCCTTGAGGTGCGCGGTCTGCGTAAATCCTTCGGCGGAACAGAAGTTCTCAAAGGCATCAATTTCACCGTCGAGCCGCAGGAACTTGTCTTCATCATGGGCCCGTCTGGCGCAGGCAAGAGCACATTTCTGCGCTGCCTCAACCGCCTGGAGGAACCAACAGAGGGCTCGATCTTCGTGGACGGCATCGACCTCTTGCATCCGAAGACCGACATCAACGCCACGCGCCGTCGCATCGGGATGGTATTTCAGGCGTTCAACCTTTATCCGCACATGACCGCTCTCGGCAATGTCACGCTGGCGTTGCGTAAGGTGATAGGTCTTGCCAATGCGCAGGCCGAGGCGATTGGATTTGCGGCCCTCGACCGCGTAGGGCTCAAGGACAAGGCGCGGGCGTATCCGAACGAACTTTCCGGCGGCCAGCAACAGCGCGTCGCCATTGCCCGCGCCATCGCGCTCGAGCCGAAAATCATGCTGTTCGACGAGCCCACGTCGGCGCTCGACCCCGAACTGGTAGGAAGTGTGCTTGCCGTGATGCGAGATCTGCAGGCCTCCGGCATGACCATGGTGGTTGTGAGCCATGAGATGCGCTTCGCCCGCGAGGCAGCGCATCGCGTGGTATTCATGGAGGACGGTCTGATATGTGACGAGGGGCCTCCCGCGAGAATTTTCGGCCCCGATGCGAATCCGCGGGCCATCAAATTTCTTTCTGGCATTGCGCACTAGTCTAACGAGGCTTCGCCTCAGACCGACGAGGCATATTCAGGCAAATCCTCGTCATTCCGCGGCTCGGCCGCAGGCCGAGAGCCGGGAATCCATAGCCATAGGTCAGGGAGTATGGAGTCCGGGCTCGCCTCCGCTTCGCTGCGGCGCCCCGGAATGACGCGCCTCGCTAAAGTTGACACATCAGCACCAAGAGCGCTGACTCAAGCAGGGCTGGAGCGGATTTCGAAATGGTTGAATCAAACACATTGCCACGCCTGCTTCATCTCTCCCCGCTGGGGAGAGGTGAAGAGGCACTCGCGCAACCTTATCGTAAAATGGTCGTAGAGGTCCGGGATGGACAACAGCACCCTTTTCATCGACACCTTCTTTAAGCCCGAGCTCATCGTTCGCTATCTGCCGGACATCCTGAAGGGCATGGCGGTGACCATCGAGATCGCAACGCTTGTGGTCGCCGCCGGAATTTCGCTAGGTCTTGCGCTTGCGCTCGTGCGCAGCCTCGGCCTGCGCGTGGTTAATATACCGATCATCATATTCGTCGATGTGGCCCGCGCGCTCCCACCGCTTGTGGTTGTCCTCATCGTGTATTTCGGCTTGCCCAGTGTAGGCATCCTGCTGCCAAGCTATGCGGTGCTATGGCTGGTGTTATCACTCCTCCTCGCCGCCTTCGCGGAGGAGATCTTCTGGGCCGGTATTCTGTCGGTGCGCAAAGGTCAGTGGGAAGCGGCGCGGTCGACCGGGCTGACCTACTTCCAGGCGCTGTTGCACGTTATCCTGCCCCAGGCGGTGCGGCTTACTGTTCCGCCGCTGACGAACCGCACTATCGCGATCACAAAGAATACCGCGCTCGGTACCGTGATCGGCGTGCCGGAAATCCTCAACCAGGCAACGACGGCGGAAAGCTTCTCATTCAACGCTACCCCGCTCATGATGGGGGCAATCGCGTATCTCGTTCTGTTCGTGCCCGTGGTAATCGTCGGGCGCTACGTGGAGACCCGGTTTGCCTGGAGGCGCGTCTGATGGATGCGATCCTCCGACAGTTCTTCAACATCGACATCATGGTGCAGGCCGCACCGTTGATTTTCCGGGGCCTTGGTATGACCCTGCTGGTCTGCGCCGCAGTGGTGCCACTCGGCCTCGCCGGAGGGCTCACGGTGGCGCTCGCCGGCCGCGCCCGCTCGCGTGGCGTTCGTTTCATCGTCGGGCTCGCGGTCGACGTTTTCCGCGCTGTGCCGCCGCTTGTCCTGCTCATCTTCGTTCACGCCGGGCTTCCGTTCGCCGGCCTGCGGCTGTCGCCATTCGCGTCGGTTTGCGTCGCCTTCTTGCTCAACAATTCCGCATACTATGGGGAGATCTACCGCGCCGGCCTCGACAGCGTGGGCGCAGGTCAGCCCGAGGCGGCGCGCTCCACCGGTCTCACCGCGTGGCAGGCCATGGCCTACGTCGTGATCCCCCAAGCGGTACGCAACGTGCTACCGGACCTCGTGTCCAACACTGTGGAGGTGGTCAAGCTCACCTCCCTCGCCAGCGTGGTAGCCCTTCCCGAAATGCTCTATTCGGCCGATATGGCGCGTTCACTCACCTATAATTCTTCCCCAATCGTGCTCGCAGCATTGGTGTATCTGGTGCTGCTGTGGCCGGTCGTGCGGCTCATCAGTCGGCTCGAACATCGAGTCGGCGAATAAAGGATCTCAAGGAGAGCAATCGGATGCGCAACATCAAGGTGGCCGCCGCCCAACTCGGCCCGATCCAGAGAGCCGACACGCGCCAAGCCGTGGTTGCCCGCATGCTCGATCTCATGCGGCAGGCCAAGGGCTGCGATCTCATCGTCTATCCGGAGCTAGCGTTGACCACCTTCTTCCCGCGTTGGTACTGGGAGGACCGCAGCGAAGCCGATATGTGGTTCGAGCGCGAGATGCCTAGCGCCGCCACCAGGCCGCTGTTTGAGGAGGCGAAGCGCATGGCCGTAGCCATGAGTTTCGGCTACGCGGAACTCACGCCGGACGGACGTCACTTCAATAGCTCGATACTCGTCGACAAGACGGGGGCCATTGTCGGCAAGTACCGCAAGGTCCATCTTCCCGGCCACGACGAATTCGATCCGAAGCGCAGTCACCAGCATCTTGAAAAGCGCTATTTCGAGCCCGGCGACCTTGGCTTTGTGGCGTGGCGCCTGCTGGGCGGCGTATTCGGTATGTGCATCTGCAACGACCGGCGCTGGCCGGAGACCTTTCGCG
>Ga0126371_10005919_pt1 | contig 10867 bp, 7 predicted proteins | sample PanSoiMetaPlot_4_FD_110145 | JGI IMG/M metagenome (GOLD analysis project Ga0126371, IMG submission 110145) | Tropical forest soil microbial communities from Panama - MetaG Plot_4 | ecosystem: Environmental > Terrestrial > Soil > Tropical forest > Bulk soil | place: Panama | collected 2016-02-17
CGCGCGTGCTTCCCGCTGATCCGTACCGTGCCCTCCACCACACCGTCCACTTTGAGTTCGGCGGCGGCACGGGGCGCATCGGGGCCGCCCGATCGGAAACGCAGGACCTCGCCTCGACCCGCGACCCGGATCCCCGGAAGTTGTCCCATGCGGTTGATCAATTCGGCGGTGAGTCCGTCCGCGAAACTTTGTTCGGCCGCCGAATGGTCAATGCTGGCAAACGGCAGCACCGCGATCGCGCGGATCCCCGGAGCCGGAGCCGATCCTGATCGAATCCGCCAGGCGCCCACCAGCAACACGGCGAGTCCGGCGGCCAGCCCCGCCGCCATGCGGAACACTCTCGGAACAGCCGGTTTCCGTGCCGCCGGGCTGGCTTCCGCTGTGGATGCCACCATCGGCTCGGGTTTCTCGAGAACAGCGGCGTACGAGCCCTTGGGAATACTCACGACCACCACATCGAACCGGCCCTCGGTTTCGTAATATCGCGCCAGATTCTTGCGGAGCTTCCGCATCTCGACGCGGACAATCGAGTCTCTGGCCGGATCGAACGAACTGGGTCGGTCGAACACCTCGATCCCGACGATGTATTCCTTCGTGTTCGTCGCGTCGGGTTGGGCCGCCCGATCGATCAGATAGCGCAAAAGACCCAGCTGCCGGTCCGCTTTGGCGAAGGTGACGCTGCTGAAAAGGCCGTCAAACCCCTGTCCGCGATCCTCATTTTCAATTTCCGCGGCCATACCGTCGCGCAAGTATAGCACGGCCGCCGTCCTGGAATCCTCGTGTTTTGTACTAGTTACTCTCTGTTAACGGTGCCGCTAACAGCGAATTCATAGCCTCGGAATTGCGAAGACCTCATTGCTGATCGTAACCTTGAGCCTCATCTGGAGAGGCACTGGATCTGCCCCACAGATTGCGGTGAACACAAGGAGGGTGACGGTGAAATCTCGACTAATTCTCGGCGGCGCGGTGGTTGTCTTGGCTCTGTCCATCCCGGCCAGCGCCGATGACGTTTGGGGTGCGCGCGGAGGATACTTTTTTACCACCAATTGCCACAATGGCGACGGCTCGGGAGCGGGTGCGCCCGGCTTCGGAGGGGGAGGAGGTGCTGGTATTGCGTCGGTTCTCCAACCGTTTGATAGCGGGCTTACGGCCTGCGGGTACCTCGGCTACGCCGATGCGCAAGCGTCGGGAAACGCGGACGCATCCCTCGGGGTGCTCCACGCTAACTCCATCGGCTCAGTGAACGGGCAACTGGCTGCTGCCGGGGCTCGTACCACCAGCGAATGGTTCGACCAAATCACGTTGACTTCCAGCAGCCTGGCCCAGGGCACGCCGGTCACGCTGCTGTTGTCGATGGGTCTGGATGCTGTACTGACTGACAACCCCGGCCCCATCCCGCCCGACGCAACTACCGCCAACGACTCGTTTACCGCGAACCTGGTCTCTTGCTCTTTATTTAACTGCGGAGGCGCCCCGACATCTGCTTCTTTGTACCTCGGCGAAACCGTGCCCGGCACCTATACCGACGGCGCGAGCACGCTGATGCTTGCGCACATCGGCGATGTCATCAGCCTCGATGGAATTCTGCGCACGGAAGCCGATGCCTTTGGCCTGCAGAGCAGAATTGGACCGAACTCCTTGACCTGCGGCTTCGGATGCAGCGATACGGCTTCGGTCAATGCCCTGGACACTGCGCTGTTTGCAATTACACCACAAGGCGATTTTTCCTACACCTCCGCCAGCGGCACCATCTATGCGACGAGCTTGTCCGGGCCCCCAAGCGCCGTACCCGAGCCCAACGGTTCTGTGCTTGTTGGCCTCGCGCTGGCTTGTCTCTTAGCCGGGCCGCACCGTGAGGCGCGCGCACGGCCTCGTTCGCGGCAATAACGGCAGAACCGAATCTGGAGGAGATTGTGGCCGCGTGTGACGGCCCGACGAAATATTCCGATCTCTCGCTAGACCAGCGGCTTACAAGCAAGGGTGTGTTCCCCGAAACACGCTCCGCCGATACCCCCGCGCGATAATAAGAACGTGAGAGAAAGTCAGTATCGACACCAGACCAGCCGGCCGGGACGCCCGCAAAGTGGACCTGTCCGCTCCCCTTGGTACCAAGCGGAGTTCGCAAGCTAACCCCTTTGGTTGGAATAAATCCCTCTTCCATTCCGCAACGATCGTTTCCCCACCCCCCCGTTGCATGCAAAAACAGAGGGAGACGAGACTGACTCCTGGCCGCCGGCCTCGCGGCTTTCTGCCAAACGATCCGTCGCGGATTCTTCATTCCGGTGCTACACTAATGCGTCTTGGGTCAACACTTAAGGATCAAGCAGATCGATAAAGACATTCTGAAGAATCTATGAGCCAGCAGAGTTTGGACGCCCTTTTACAGAAGACCGGCCCCGTGAAATTGTTGCGGAATTCGGCCCTCGGGCCCTACGTCTATCCGGTCGTTGCCAGCGAGTACACTAACTGGCGCGATGAACAGCAGGCTTGGCAGAAGACCTGCATCTTGTTCAACCAGACGTATCACATGACCGACATGTACGTCGAAGGTCCCGACGCCCTGAAACTCCTCGAGGGCCTCGGCGTCAACACGTTCAAGAACTTCACGCCGAACAAGGCGAAACAGTATATTGCATGCAATCCGGAAGGATATGTCATCGGCGACGTCATCCTCTTCCACCTCGAAGAAAATCTCCTGAACCTCGTCGGGCGCCCCTCAGTCCACAACTGGGTCCAATACCACTGTGAAACCGGCGGCTTCAAAGCCAAGGTGACGCGCGATGAACGGGCGGCTGCGCAGAAAGGTCCCGTTGTCCGCAAGACCTATCGCTATCAGATCCAGGGCCCGACTGCGCTGAAAGTGATGGAGAAAGTGCTCCGTGGGCCTGTGCCCGAAGTGAAATTCTTCCAGATGGCGAACTTCACCATCGCCGGCAAAGCGGTGCGCGCGCTGCGTCACGGAATGGTCGGCCAGCCCGGATTCGAGCTGTTCGGTCCCGCCGCCGATGGCGACGCCGTGAAGGACGCGTTCGTCGAGGCCGGCCGTGAGTTCGGCATGCGTTTATCGGGCGCGCGCGCCTATTCCTCAAACACTTTGGAGTCGGGATGGATCCCCTCTCCGCTTCCCGCCATCTACACCAGTCCGAAAATGAAGGCCTACCGTGAGTGGCTGCCTTCCAACAGCTACGAAGGCATCGGCTCCCTCGGCGGGAGCTTCTACTCGGAAAACATTGAAGATTATTACCTGACACCCTACGATCTCGGCTACGGAGCCACAGTCAAATTCGACCACGATTTTGTTGGCCGCGAAGCGCTCGAGAAGATTTCCAAGAACCCGAAGCGCACCAAAGTCACTCTGGCGCTGAACAACGACGACGTCCTGAAGGCAATTGGCACGATGTTCCAAAAAGACAACCGCGCCAAGTACATCGATTTCCCGTCCGCTGTCTACGCCACATGGCCGTACGATAGAGTCGTCAAGAACGGCAAGACCATCGGCATTTCCACCTGGATCGGCTATAGCTCGAATGAGGGCAAAATGCTGACGCTGGCGATGCTCGACAACGAACACGCCCAAAATGGCAACGACGTCACTCTGGTGTGGGGCGAACAGCCGGGCTCCGGAACCAAAGCCACCGTCGAGCCGCACGTGCAGACCGAGTTTCGCGCCACCGTCGCGCCCATCCCGTACGCGGAAGTCGCCCGCGAAGCCTATCGCCCGCGGTAACTCGTTTCAGGCACCGTCACGCAAGCTCGGGCGCCGCGTGTGCCACTCCGTCGCCCGCTCGTACGCGTGCGCTACGGCCAGCATCGTGGTTTCGGCAAACGGCGCGGCGCTAATTTGGAGGCCGATCGGCAAACCGGATTTCGTGAAGCCGCAAGGCAGCGTGATGGCCGGGATTCCGTACACGTCGAAGGCCCACGGGTTCCCGCCTCCGGCTCCCGGGTTAGGAGCGTTCGCCGCCCGATTGGGCAGCGGCGGATTGAGAGATGCCGCGATGGTGCCGGGCGGCACCTTCAACGTTGGCGTCGCTAACACATCCACCATCGTGAACACTTTACGGATCGCGAGACGTGCCAGATCCACCTGCCGGCGCGCTTCGGCGTAAACATCCGGCTTTACTTCATTTGACCGGATCATTTGCGTCCGCGTCGCTGTCTGATATTTTTCCGGCGACTCCGTCAGCCACTTGGCGTGATAGGCGTAGGTTTCCGGCCCCCAGATCACCGGCGCCGCGACAGCGGGTGGCAGTTGCACGTCGGTCACGCCGCTGGTGAGCTTACGTAGTACCTCGATTGCGGCATCGGCCGCCTGGGCGAATTCCGGGTCCAGGTTCTCGTAGAAAAGCGCCCGCGGCAGACCGACTCGAAGTTTCGAAACCGGCATCTTGAACGCGCGGCTGTAGTCGGGAACGGGCACATCGGCCGTCGTCGGGTCGAGTTCGTCATAGCCGGCGATCGCGCCCAGCATTAACGCCGCATCCTCGACGGTTTTGCAGATCGGGCCGACGTGGTCGAGCGTCCATGCCATCGGGATAACTCCGCGATTGCTCACGCGGCCGTAGCTGGGCATCAGGCCGACCGTGCCGCAGTCGGAGCTCGGGATACGGATCGATCCGCCGGTGTCGGTGCCCAACGTGCCGTAGCACAGGTCGGCCGCGATGGCGGCTGCCGAACCGCCCGAGGATCCGCCCGAAATGTGATCGAGCGCCCAAGGATTGTGGACCGCGCCGAAGTAGGTCACCGCCGAGGTGGCGCCGTAGGCAAACTCGTGCATGTTCAATTTGCCCAGGATCACGGCTCCGGCGTTCTTCAGCCGTCGGACCACCTCCGCGTCTTCGGTGGGCACTCGGTCCTTGAACAGCTCGCTCGCGCCGGTGGTTCGGAGCCCGGCGGTGTCGATATTGTCCTTGAGCGCGATCGGAACGCCGTGGAGCGGCCCTCGCCATTTTCCGCGCTGCATTTCGGCCTCCCGGTCCCGCGCGGCAGCCAAGGCGGATTCGCCACTAATCGTAATAAACGCATTAACCGGCCGGTTGTACTGTTCAATCCGCTTCAAGCAGGCCTGCGTGAGATCCACCGGCGAAACGGCCTTGCGCCGCAGCATCTCTGACGCTTTCTTGAGCGTCCAGGCGGTGAGATCCTGGGACTCCGCCGAACCCGCCGCCGACATGGCTAAGCCGCCACTGGCCGCCAGTAAGGCTCTGCGCGAGAAAAACGATTGCGAGGACATGTTGTTAGCTTACGTCCGGGACCGGCGCGAGAGCCTCAACGCCATTCAAATTTCGTATAATGGCCGCGAACCGCATGTTCAACGGACACGAAAAGGCGCTGGCCCTGGCTGTTGCGTTGGGTCTTGGCGGTGCGGCGAACGCCGCTGAAATCAGCGGCTTACGGTTGGCCGAGGCCGCCCGAAGCCAGGATCAGAAAGCCGTCCGGGCTCTGCTCGATCAGAAGGCGGACGTCAACGCCCGCGCGACCGATGGGTCGACCGCGCTCCTTTGGGCTGCTCACTGGAATGACGCCGGCACAGCCGATCTGTTGTTGCGCGCGGGCGCGGATGCGAACCTAGCCAACGACTTTCGGACGACGCCCCTCAACGAAGCCTGCACTAATGGCAATTCGGCCCTGGTGCGGTCGCTGTTGAAGGCCGGCGCCAGCGCGAATACGGCGATTGCCACCGGCGAGACTCCGTTGATGATGTGCGCGCGGAGTGGCGCCGCCGACGCGGTCCGGCTGCTCGTTGAATATGGCGCGGTAGTCAACGCGAAAGAGCCCAAACAGAACCAGACTGCGTTGATGTGGGCCGCGGCGGAGCATCACCCGGACGTGGTCCAAGCTCTCATCGACGCCCATGCCGATCTCAAAGCAAACAGCAAGCAGGGATTCAGCGCGGCACATTTCGCTGCGCGCGTCGGCGATCTTGAGAGCTTGAAATTGCTGCTGGCCGCGGGTGTGGACATCAATATCCAGACCGAGGCGGAAGGCGTCGCCAACCGCGTCACGTCGCAGCTCGGGATTCCGAAAACAATCGGGACCATCGGCTACACGCCGTTGCTGGTGGCGGTAGTACGGGGACAGATCGATCTCGCGCTCTACTTGCTCGACCGCGGTGCCGATCCCAATATCCTAGCTGCGGGCTTTGCGCCGTTGCACTGGGCCTCCTCGCAGTGGGAAAGTTTTACGGCAAACCCGGTGTATGGGTTCACCGATCCGATGTCCGGCATTCCGGACCGCCAAGCCAAGCTGCGACTCGTCAAAGCGCTGCTGGCGCACGGCGCCAACGTGAACGCGCGCATGACGAAACCGCAGCCGAACTTTGCGGGCGGATATCTCGACGCTGTCGGCGCGACGCCATTCCTGCTGGCCGCCTCGGCCAACGATCTGGAAATGATGCGCCTGCTGCTGGCGGCCGGGGCCGATCCGAAGATTCTCACGGCCACTAACGGTTCTGCCATCATGGCGGCGGCTGGGCTGAACCACTCCATCGGCGAGGACACAGTCACGGAAGCACAGGCGACCGAAACCGTGAATTTCCTGCTGAAGCTCGGTGTCGAGCCCAAGGGCGAGACCACGTTCGGCGAAAACGCGCTGTTCGGACCGGCTTATCGCGGTTGGAATACGCTGCTGGCGGAATTGATCGATCTCGGCGTCAATGTGAACGCGGTCAGCAAAGCGGGCGTCACACCGTGGCTGGCCGCGAACGGCAGCGGCGACCGGCTCGGTGGCGTTCTTTACAACAAGGAAGGCGCAGAGTTGCTGCGGAAGCATGGTGCCGATCCGACATTAGGGCATCCGTGCGAAGCCCAGAATAAGTGCCGGGCGGAGCAGTGAGATTCCGGGCATGACCAGACCCGCACTCCTCCTCGGCGCGCTTTGTTTTGCGGCTTCCGCGGCCCTTGGTTCTCCGGCAAGCGAACTGGTCTCAAAATACTGTGTCTCCTGTCACAACGAAAAGTTGAAGACGGCCGGCCTTTTGTTGGATCGCGCCGATGCCGAGCGCGCTTCCAACGCGGCAGAAACGTGGGAAAAGGTGATCGCCAAGCTGCGCAGCCGTGCGATGCCGCCGCCGGGCCTTCCGCGCCCCGATAACGCCGAGTACGATCGCGTCGCCGGGTGGTTGGAGGGGGAACTCGACCGCGCCGCCGCGGCGCACGCAAACCCCGGCCGGTCCGCGGCTCTTCACCGGCTGAATCGCGCCGAATATGCGAACTCGGTGCGCGACCTGCTCGCGGTAGAAGTCGACGGCAAGGCCATGCTGCCGCCCGATGAGCAGGCTTTCGGATTCGAGAACAATGCCGAGGCTCTTTCCATGCAGCCGGCCTTGCTCGACCGGTACGTATCTGCGGCCGCCGCAATTGCGCGGCGCGCGGTGGGCGACCCGACGCTACCGGCGGGTTTCACGCGCTACGGAGCTCTGAAGGACAACGCCAACGACCAGACATATCTCCGGCAGACCGACCGCCTCGGCGAAGATTTTCCTCTCGGATCGAAAGGTGGCGTCGCGGCGCGGCACTATTTTCCGGTCGATGGCGAATATGTGTTGAAGATTCGGCTGCAGCGGGCCTGGGACAGCGTCATCCGCGGGCTGAACGTGGCGACCGAATTCGAAATCCGCCTCGACGGCAAGCGCGTGTGGCAAGCCACGCTCGGCGGCGACAAGGCGCCAACAAAGACGTTTCAGTTCGACGGGGACGAGCCCCTGCAGGTGCGTACACCTGTGAAGGCCGGGCTGCATGAAGTAATGGCGACCATGCTCAAGACGGACGACGCGGAGCCGGAAGGCGTGGGGCCGGACCGCCTGCCGCTGTTCAGCCGTGCCTCTGACAATCCGACTTCGCCGATTGCGATTGCGGCGTTGTTGATCGGAGGCCCGTATAGAGCACAGACTCCGGCCGATTCGCCAAGCCGGCGGCTGGTTTTCACCTGCCGCCCCGCGAACACAACCGGCGAACTTCCATGCGCCACGAAGATTGTTTCGCAGCTGGCCCGCCGGGCGTATCGCCGTGCCGCGACCGATGAGGATGTGCAGACGCTGCTCGCGTTCTATAAGCAAGGCCGCGCGGCCGGAACCTTTGACGACGGCGTCCGCGCCGCGCTCGAGCGCGTGCTGGTCAGCCCCGATTTTCTGTTCCGGATCGAAGCCGATCCCGCGGGCGTGGCGCCCGGCAGCCCGTACCGCATTCCGGACATCGAGCTCGCTTCCCGGCTCTCGTTCTTTTTGTGGAGCAGCATTCCCGACGATACGCTGCTCGATCTCGCGATCTCCGGCAAATTGCATGAGCCGGCGGTGCTGGAGCAGCAGGTCGCGCGCATGTTCGCCGATCCACGCGCGCGGTCGACGCTGGTTCAGAATTTTTTCGAAGACTGGCTGCAGACGCGTAATGTCTGGCTGCTCAATCCGGACGGCACGAAGTTTCCCTGGTTCGACGACAATCTGCGGTCGGCGTTCGTCACCGAGACCGAGCTCTTCCTCAACGCGCAATTGCAGGAGGACCGCGGCGTTCTCGACCTGCTGACTTCGAACCAGACCTTCCTCAACGAGCAGCTGGCCCGGCATTACGGGGTTCCCGGCGTGTATGGCAGCCACTTCCGGCGCGTTACGCTCACCGACGCGAACCGCTTCGGACTGCTGGGTAAGGCCAGCGTTTTGGCCGTGACCTCGTACACCACGCGGACATCGCCCACGATTCGTGGAAAATGGCTCCTTGAAAATATTTTGGCCGCGCCACCCCCGGCGCCGCCGCCCAATGTGCCCGCGCTCGAGGCGAGTAACAAGGACAACAAGCCGTTATCCGTGCGCCAGATGCTGGAAATGCACCGCGCCAATCCGGTGTGCGCCAGCTGCCACGCGCGCATGGACCCCATGGGATTGAGCCTGGAAAACTTCGACGCCATCGGAGAGTGGCGCGCCACCGACAGCGGCAACCCGATCGACGCGTCCGGCGTGCTGCTGGACGGCACCAAGGTCAACGGGCCGCTCGAACTGCGGCAGGCGCTGCTCGCGCAAAAGACGCAGTTCGTCAATGCCGTGACCGAAAAATTACTGACATACGCGCTGGGCCGCGGGCTGCAGTATTACGATGCGCCAACGGTGCGGGCAATCGACCGCGCCGCTGCGGCTGGCGACTACCGCTGGTCCTCGCTGATTTTGGGAATTGTGAAGAGCGTGCCGTTTCAAATGCGAACCGCGGGAACCTTGTAAGGAGTCGACCATGTTCGTAACGAAGAAGGCTCTTTCGCGCCGCACGGTGCTCCGGGGAATGGGGACGGCGGTGGCGTTACCACTGCTTGACGCCATGATTCCCGCCTTCGCGCCAGCCGCGACCACGGCGCCGGTCCGGCGTTTCGGCGTGGTCTATCATCCGAACGGCGTCATCTACGATCAGTGGCTGCCAAAGGGTACGGGCTCTGCGTTTGAGCTGTCGCCAACGTTGCAGGGGCTCGAACCATTCAAGGACAAACTCATCGTAGTCACGGGCCTGTTCAGCGATCAAGCGGAGGCAAACGGAGATGGCGGGGGCGATCATTCGCGCGCCTGCGGATCTTACCTCACCGGCGTCCACGTCAAGAAGTCGGATACGAGTCTCGAGAATGCCGTCTCGATGGACCAGATCGCCGCCAAGGCGTTTGAGCGCGAGACGCAGCTTTCGTCGCTGCAGATGACCGCCGACGAGAACAGCCTGCTCGGATCGTGCGACCTGGGCTACAGCTGCGCGTACAGCAGCACCGTCTCATGGCTGACACCGACGCTGCCGCTGATGGCCGAGAACAATCCGCGCGTTCTCTTCGAGCGGATGTTCGAATCGAGCGACAGCACCGATCCGCGCGTGCGAGCCTCGCGCCTCCAGCAGGACCACAGCCTCCTCGATTCGGTTAACCAGCGCGTCAATCAACTGCAGCGCCGGCTCGGCGCCGCTGACAATCGCAAGATGACCGATTACCTGGCATCGCTGCGCGACGTGGAGCGGCGAATTCAGAAGGCCGAAGAGCAGAGTTCCAAGCAACTGCCCGAAGTGACTCAGCCTTCCGGAATCCCCGCGAATTTCGACGATCACGTCCGGCTCTTGTATGACCTGCAACTGCTCGCGTACCAGGCCGACCTGACGCGGGTGATCACCTTCATGTACGGCCGCGAGCAGACCGGCCGGCCCTATCCGCAGATCGGCATTCCCGAGCCGCACCATCCGCTCACACACCACCAGGGCCAGGCGGAGAAGATGGAAAAGTGCGCGAAGATCCAGCGCTATCACATCGCGCTCTTTGCCGACTATCTCGCCAAACTCCGCGACACACCCGATGGCGACGGTTCGCTGCTGGACCACGTGATTCTGCTCTTTGGTGCAGGCATCAGTAACAGCGATCGCCACACTCACGGCCCGCTGCCGACCTTCCTCGCCGGCGGAGGAGCGGGCACGCTGAAGGGTGGGCGCCACATCGTCTATCCCGAGCACACGCCGCTGACGAACCTGCAGCTCACCTTGCTGAATAAGCTCGGCGTGCCGACCGAAAAGCTGGGCGACAGCAACGGTCAGTTCAAGGAACTGTCAGACTTAGCCTAAGCCGTTCCGAGACGGTGAATCGTCTTATTTAACTCGGCATCAAAACCGGGATGACGCGGTTGCCGTGACGGCGATAGATGCGAAAGTCGCCGTCGAGGGTGAAAACTTCACCGGTGGGATGGATCTCCGAGAGCCGCACCAGACACGCATCTGCCAGCGACATCGGCCGGTTGCGATAGCGGTGCATCATGGCGCGCAGGTCCGCTTGCTCCTTCTGAACCGCCAACGCTATTCGAATTACACCCCGCTCCAACAATTCGAAAACTACGTCCGCGTCGCGGCCTTCCCGTTTCAGTAGGAATGTA
>Ga0126371_10005921_pt1 | contig 10866 bp, 9 predicted proteins | sample PanSoiMetaPlot_4_FD_110145 | JGI IMG/M metagenome (GOLD analysis project Ga0126371, IMG submission 110145) | Tropical forest soil microbial communities from Panama - MetaG Plot_4 | ecosystem: Environmental > Terrestrial > Soil > Tropical forest > Bulk soil | place: Panama | collected 2016-02-17
CCGATACCGCAGCCATCGAAGCGGCAGACAGAGCAAACCTGTGAAATTGTCGACGCGAGTGTGTCATCGATTGGATGTCTCCCTTCGCCCGATCGAAATTACACCGAAGACGTTACCTGCGCAAGCCTCTTTACGGTAGTGTACGGGGATTGATACGGTAGCGGGCTTTGCATGCCGCATGTAATGAGCCAGAATTACGAAAGGCCGCATCCAATGAGTTCGCATATTATCGTTTCCGTGGTGAACCAGCAAACGAGCTATAAGAAGGCGAGGCTGTTTGCCGCCGGCGCCCTTGGGCTTGCGATGGCGGGAATCAACGCCTCCTTGCGGGCGAACACGGCGTCCGACCTTCAGCGCGTTTTCCTCGATCCTATAGACAAGGCGCACTCTGCCGAGATGATCGCTAGCATTTTGGGCCTGCCGTTCCTCGGGTTTGCCATAACGATTGCAATTGGAAGCCCTTTGCTCGACTACATCGGTATGGGCCTTCTTTTGCCGCTGTCGGGCATTTTGTTGTCGGCCGGCATGCTTGTGATCATGTACGCAGGAAACATCGCTTCCGGCTCTTCAATCTATTGGGTCCTGTGGACGGGGGCTTTGCTGGCGGGCATCGGCTGGGGATTGGTGGAAACGGTTGTGAATCCCCTCACGGCTGCCCTTTACCCGGCCAACAAAACCGCCAAGCTAAACGCGGTCCACGCGTGGTGGCCGTTCGGGCTGGTCGTGGGCGGGCTGCTGGGCGTCGGAATGTCCAAGCTGGGATTGGGTTGGCAGATGAAATTGGCGGTGGTGTTTGTGCCGGCGGCTGCCTTGATCGCGTTGTGCGCGGGACTGAAATTCCCGCCTACAGAACGCGCGGCCGCTGGAATTCCAGCCCGCGAGATGTTCCGGGAACTGCTCAATCCGTTGTTCTTTATTTTGTTCGTTTCCATGTTCCTGACGGCCGCATCAGAGCTCGCGCCCGGACAGTGGGTAGACTTGGCTCTAAGCCGAACGGTCCACATGCCCGGCATCTTGCTGCTTGTTTACGTAAGCGGTCTCATGTTTCTGATGCGGAACTTTGCAGGACCGCTGGTGCACAAGCTTTCCTCCCCAATCGGGGTTCTTTGGTTCTCCTGCCTGGGCGCCGCTGTTGGGCTTTACGCGTTAAGTGTGGCCAACTCCCCGGTCACGGCTCTGATCGCCGCGACGATCTGGGGCACAGGCGTGTGCTACATGTGGCCAACCATGCTGGCGACCGCTTCCGAGCGATTTCCACGAGGCGGGGCCTTGCTCATGGGCCTGATGGGCACTGCCGGAACGCTGTCAATCCAATTCGTGCTGCCGGTCATGGGAACGATTTTCGACCGCAAAAAAATCGAGTTGGCGGGGGGCGATGCGGCGTTTAGTGCGTTGCCTCCGGGCCCTGAACTCGACCGCATCCTGGGTATCGCCGCGCAAACCTCTTTTCGTGATGTCGCAATTCTGCCTGCAATTTTGCTGGTCGTCTTTGCCGGGATGTGGGTGCATGATCGGTCGAGAGGCGGGTATCGGGCCAAGAAGCTTGTACCAGCCTCGCGCCCGTAATCCGTACGTAATGTACCCCGCCCTCAGGCGTGGCTGAAAGTTCTGTCGCGCGACACATCGATGGCCACACCCAGCCCACCCGTGAGGGCGGGATCAATATCACAAGCGGGCTTACGGACGGATTAACGGTCGCGCGCTCGCTAGCGCTCTCCTCCAAATCTACAAGCCGGTGATATAATCCCAAGCCGGGGTAAGCTCGTACGGCAATTGGGTCAGCTACGGATGCGCATAGTCAGATAGCTAAGCCGAACCCATCCCCGGCGGCGTGCCAGTTGAATTCGGAAGCTGAGCGAAACGCGATCCACGAACAGCTCGAGCGAATTTTGAGCAGTCCCCTCTTCAAGAACAGTAAGCGATACCCGAATCTTTTGCGCTTTGTGGTGGAGCGATCCTTGCAGGGTCATCCGGAACCGTTGAAGGAACGCACGCTGGGAGTTGAGGTTTTTGGACGCGACGCCAATTACGATACCAACCTGGATCCAGTCGTAAGGACAACGGCCGTTGAAATCCGTAAGCGGATCGCGCAGTACTACCACGAGCCTGGGCACGAGAGCGAGATTCGTATTGATTTCCCGCCAGGCACCTACCTTCCCGAATTCAGGATGCCGCAGCAGGTGCCTGTGCCCGTAGTATCCTCTGAACCTGCGCCAAACAAACGCATCCTTTTAACGGCTATCCCGGTGGTTGCGATCGCAATTTTGGTGGGGGCGCTCGCGGCGAGGCCCTGGGAGTCTCACGCCGCAATCGACCAGTTCTGGGAGCCGGTGCTTGACTCCCGTGACCCCATATCGGTCTATATAGGCGGTTACCCTGCCGCGACAGCCCCGGTAAGCTTGATGGACCTTCAGAACGCTGAGAAGGTTGCCTATGCGGATGCGACTGCGCTGGCGCGCGTAACGTCCCTCCTGGTTTCGCACAAAAGACCCTATCGCATTCGGCTCCAGATTTCGTCGAATATCGAGGACCTGAAGGACGGACCGGCGGTTCTGATCGGAGCATTCAACAACAGCTTTGCGCTGCGGCTGACAGGACAGCTTCGATTCGGGTTCTCCCGCAACCCCGAAACAAATACCAGTTGGATCGAAGACCGGCAGAACCCGCAAACCCGTGTCTGGTCTCACGTCATGACCGATCCCTACACAATCGTAACCAGCGATTATGCGATCGTCTCCCGTGTTGTGGATCCTTTAACCGGCCACGTGGTGATCACGGCGTCCGGACTGGCCAAATATGGGACTGAAGCAGCCGGTGAGTTCCTGACGTCGCCCTCCTATATGGAAGAGATCTCCAAGACCGCACCGGCGGGTTGGGATCGCAAAAACATCCAGATCGTCATCAGCACCAATCCCGTAGGGCGAAGCTCTGGTCCCCCGCACGTCATCGCAACTTACTTCTGGTAATTCCGCCCGGCTTCAAGCCTGAAGGTCATGCATCGATACGGGTCACTACGCCACCTCAGCATGATCTGTATCTTCTTGAATACACAAGCTGTGCCACCAGATTCTCGGTATCGCAACCGTATCCATCTTGTACGAGCCGCCTAAACGGGCTATTTATTTTCAATGTGTCTTGCGGTATTTGCGGGCGATTCGTCCTCGCCCGTCACGCCGAGTCGATCCAATCGATTGTTTAGGCGGGGAGGCTTAGTGCCATGTTGCGATTGCCGGGGGTCGCGGTTGGGATGCCAGTAAACTTCCTACGCGGGTTACAGTTCGCGTTTTTGTCTGTATTCGCGTTCGCTTGGGCGCTGCGCGCCCAAGGAACCGCCGATGTCGTCGGGACCGTTACTGACAACACGGGGGCGGTGGTTCCGAAGGCAACGGTCACGGTGAAGAACCTGGGTACCGCCCTGGCCCGGGTGGCCGAAACGAACGGCACCGGGGATTACGCGTTCTCCCTGCTTCCGGTCGGCGATTATTCGATTAGCATCGAGGCCATGGGATTCAAGACCTTCTCGAACCGTCAGCTCACGCTGGCTACCGGCGACCGCGCTCGCGTGGATGCCCAGATGGAGGTGGGAGCGATTGCTCAATCGGTGGAAGTGGCGGCCCAGACCGGGGCTCTGCAAACCGACAGTTCAACCGTCGGCGGTCTGATCACTAGGCCGGCGGACCTTCCGACCAACGGCCGCAATTTCATTACCTTGGTGCAACTAGCGCCAGGCACCTCTCAGTCCGTCCAAAGTTCTCTTGGTGGAGGGACGCGCCCGGACGATCGCCGGCAGACCTCCACGGTATCTGCAAATGGCCAGACAGACTCGGCCAACAATTTCCTGTTGGACGGGATGGACAACAACGAGCGGGAAATCGCGACCATCATTGTAAAGCCCTCGATCGATGCTCTCCAGGAGGTTAAAGTAGACACAAACCTGTACCCCGCCGAGAGCGGGCGAGCCGGGGGCGCAATCATTAACTTGATCACCAAGAGCGGCACGAACAGCCTCCATGGAACTCTTTTCGAATTCCTGCGCAATGACAAGCTGGACGCCAAGGATGTTTTCAACGTGCCACAGGCCGGCAATCCTCTGGCGGGGGTGAAGCCGGAATACCGGCAGAACCAGTTCGGAGGCAGCATCGGCGGTCCGATCAAGAAAGACAGGGCCTTCTTCTTCGGCGACTACGAGGGCTTCCGCAAGATCAAGGGCAACACTTTCAACGCCACGATCCCTTCGGCATGCGAACTGGGCCGGGCCACCTGCAACGGCGTTCAACAACTCGGCAATTTTTCCGACCTCACGACGCCGATTGTGAATCCGGTTACACGCGTGCAGTTCCCCGGAAACATTATTCCAATCAGTCTACTGGACAAGGTGGGTTCGAACTATGCCGCCCTGTATCCTTCGCTGCCCAGCTGCGCTCCCACATGCCAATTCATTTCCAGCCCGGTTCAATCTCAGTTCGCCCACACAGGCGATGTCCGAATCGATCACCGGTTGAGCAACGCGGACAATTTTTTTGCGCGGTATTCGATCAATAATACGGATACTGCGTCACCCGGATTTCTGCCGGCGGCCTCAGTGTCAGGGGTGACCATTCCGGCGCCTAGTCCTCTGAACATGCAGAATTTCCCTGGCAGCGCCTACCAACGGCAACAAAGCCTATCTTTGAGTCATGTACATATCTTTTCGCCAACGCTGATCCTTCAGCTCAATGCCCAATTGGCGCGCTACGTTACGGATTCCGAGAGTGCAAACGTGGGTATCGCCGGAAATACAGCGTTCGGCGGCCCGGCGAATATCAACGCCGGTATCCCCGGGACCAGCGGCCTGGCTCTGGTCCAGTTCCAGAATGGCAACTACGCGGCGCTGGGCGATGGGTTTGCTCTTCCCACAGTGTACTGGGACACCAATTATCAGTACGGTGGTTCCGTGAGCTGGACCAAGGGCGCACACACCCTGAAATTCGGCTCAACCCTGTTGCGTCGCGACTGGAGCAGTTTCCAGGCGCTGTTTAAAGGAAACTTCAACATGAACTCGGCTCAGACCGGGAACGCGTTTGCTTCGCTGCTTACGGGATACTACGCTTCGGCGACGCGGAACATGGCGTTAGTCGCTCCCCAATGGCGTTCCTGGGAAGTCGGCGAGTACATTCAGGACAACTGGCGCGTTTCCCGCAGGCTCACCCTGAATCTGGGCCTGCGCTATGACGTGTTCACACCGAAAAAAGAAAAGCATAGTGCGCTTGCCAACTTCGATCCGACAGATCCGGCGATGTTGGCCTCCGGCATGATTCAAGTAGCAGGCGTTAACGGTGTGAGTGACACCGTGAACATCGAGACTCAATGGGCCGACTTGCAGCCTCGCCTTGGATTTGCCGCGACACTTTGGCACGGTACGGTTCTCCGCGGTGGATTCGGCACAAGCTATTGGCCCAATAACGTCGCCTCTCCGGCGAATTTGAAAAATGCACCGTTCGTCGCAACCTTTACCATCAACCAGCCGTCGACGCCTGCATTCAAAATCAGCGATCCGGTGGCAGTACCCGTTCCGAATTCAACTTGTCTGGTAGCCGCGTGCGGCGCATCCACGAGCTCGCCGGGCTATGGACCAACCGGGTTTTCGGTCAACGCCGCGAGTCAACTTCCGTATCACAATTCAAAGATTTACATGACCAACCTGACGCTCGAGAAAGAATTTGCCGGGAACGTGCTAAGCGTCGGATTTGTCGCGGAGCCCGTGCGCAATTTGGGGCGCGTGGTTCCGAACATTGCTACCAACGTGCCGCCGCAGGGGCCCGGCGGTTGCGGAGCAACATCCACTCCCACCCTCGGAAGCCCGTGCCTTCCTTTTTCGAAGACTCTTCCTCTGGTAGGCACGATTCAGTTGCTCGAAACAAATGGCATTAGCAACTACACGGCTTTGCAGGTGAATTTTCAGCGCCGTTATAAGTCCGGCCTGACGTTCGCCGCAAATTATTCTTACTCCAGCGCTCTATCCGATGTCGGCGGGCCGGGAGGCGCCTGTGTGGGCTGCGCGCAAGTGCTGAACGACTTTGGCCGCGATTATGGCCCCAGCGATTTTATGGTGAAGCATCGGTTCAATGTCACCGCGAATTATGAGCTGCCGTTCGGCAAGTCGCTTCATGGTGTAGCCGGCCAGTTTGCAAAAGGTTGGCAGCTCAATGGGATCTATAGCCGCGGGACGGGCCAGCCATTCACCGTGCTGGACGGAGCCGCGCAGCAGGGTTCGTTCGGAGTGACTCAGGATCGCCCGAATTTTGTTCAGGGCAAGGGTTTCACACAGGACAACGGCCAATGGTTCGACGTAACGCAATTCCAGAAGCAAGCATTCGGAACCGAGGGCAATGAAGGACACAATGTCCTGAACATTCCCAGAAACGTGCGCGTTGACCTCTCCGTCTTCAAAGATTTCGTGATCCGCGAATCCGTGAAGCTGCAATTCCGCGCCGAAGGATTCAACGTAACCAACACTCCCGTGTTCGGGATGCCGGTTAACACCATCGGGACGTTCGATGCGAACGGTATTGCCTCGAGGGCCGGTAACTTCGGCGCCATTACAACGACGAACGCGTTCTACACGCCGCGCGACATCCAGTTCGCGTTGAAGCTAATTTTTTAGTATGACGATTACGCGCAGGAATCTTCTCAAGTCCGCAATTGGAGTGTCGGTGATAGCTGGCCTCGCTCGCACGGCGAGAGCGGACTCCTCGATCGTGAACGGAGTTCAACTCGGGGTTCAGACCTACAGCTTCCACGAAATCCTGAACGATGGCCAGAACCATTCGGATCTGATCATCAAAGACATGCTGGCGTCCGGGCTGTATTCCTGTGAACTGTTCGGCGCTCAGGTCGAGCCGGGTATCTTCGTTGGTAAGCTTCCCTCGCCCGCCGACTGCCCCGCACCAACCAGAGGTTGCAGCGCGGGCAAGGGCGGCACGGCGCGAAACCCGTGGGCGTGGGAGTTCCAACGGTTAACCGGGGATGACCTCATAAAGGTCAGAGAGAAGCAGAGGCGCTGGCGCGAAACCGCGCCACTGGACTATTTTTTGGCGATCCGAAAGCAGTTCAATGCGGCCGGATTGGACGTCTTTTCCTTCAACCCGATTGTGGCGCCCGACTGGTCTGACGCGGAGCTTGACCGCACGTTCCAGATGGCGAAGGCGCTGGGCGTGAAGTCGGTTAATGTCTCGACAACTTTCGCTATGATTAAGCGCATAGTTCCGTTTGCGGAAAAGACCGGCGGGATCGTGGCTCCTCACGGTCACGGCGTCACCTGGGATCCGGAGGAATTCTCGACGCGAGCGACATTCCTCAGGGCATTTGCGTTGTCCCAAGCTGTCGGGGCGAACCTCGATATCGGCCACTACTCGGCTACGGGTGCGGACCCGGTCGCGTTTATCGATGAATTTCATGACCGAATCACTAACCTTCATATAAAGGACCGGAAGCGGAACAGTCCCGGCGCCCGCGAGGAGGATGGCGCGACTGTTCCGTGGGGAGAAGGTGACACGCCGATTAGGGAAGTTCTGTTGTTGCTTAAAAACAAAAGATATCCGATTCCGGCGTTTATCGAATACGAACATGCGGGAGCGCTGGATCCGGTTGGCGAGGTCAAGAAAAGCTTTGAGTATTGCAGGCGCGTGCTCTCCTAGGAGAAGATCATGAAGAACTTCGGTTTCTTGCTGGTTGCGTCTGCGGCGCTCTCACCGGGGCTGCTGGCGCAGAGCGTTCCTGCCAAACTGCCGGACATCTCCGGGTTTTGGGAGCGCAAGGATGATGCGGGATCGGGCAGCTTCGGCGGGACACTCGAAAAGATTCCGAAGGCTTCGCTCAAACCGGAGATTATCGAGACCAACCGGCAGGCTCAGGCGCAGCAACAGGCCGGGTACGTTGTCTCCTTCGGGTCCAGATGGTGCCTGACGAACATGTATCCGTTCTTTATGCAGCACTCCGCCGCGTGGGATATCGTTCAGACGCAGGACGAGATCGTTCTTGTGCCCGAAGTTCACACCTTTGCTCGGCACATTTACCTTGACGGCCGGAAACATCCGGATGCCGCGGTCTTGCACATGACGGTGAACGGCCACTCGATCGGCCACTGGGAGGGCGACACATTGGTCGTGGATAGCGTCGGTTTCTCCGGCGGCGGAGGAACTCCCGGCGGCGGTCGCACGAGCCCGAACTCTCATTTAGTGGAGCGTTTTAGGCTTCTGGACAACGGCAAACGCTTGTCCGTAACGTTCGCGTGGGACGATCCGACGGTTTATTTGAAGCCGCACACTTACGAGCTGACGTATCACAAGTCCGCCCCGGACACCTACGCCTTCGAAGAGTATTGCCACGCGGACGACCCGGCACAGGCTGGATCCGTGGTCGAGCCGCCTCAGAAGTAGTATGACGACGAGCATGAAGAAATCGGCTCTTCTGTGCGCAGTCGCGATGCTCTTGACAGCTGCATTCGCACAAACACCACGCGGCGGCGCCACGGCGACTTCTCCGAAGAGCATCTCGGGATTTTGGGAGCTTCATTTCGACAGCCAGAACGTTCCGCCCGCGGCCCTGACGGCGCAGGCCGCGGCCGAGGATCCTGCCGTGCAGTACAAGCACGACATGAACGAAATTCGCTGGTGCCATTTCTTCGGGGTGCCGCATGTGATGCAAAGCTCGCCTATCGATATTCTGCAAAACGTGAACGGCAAGGAGATCGTGATTACGACGTCCCTTCGAAATCCAGGGCGCCATATTTACACGGACGGACGGGGCCATGTGAATCCGGATACCTTCGATTCTGCTTCGAACGGCCACTCGATTGGGCACTGGGAAGGCGATACCCTAATCGTGGACACCATCGGCTTTTCAAACGAGGGTCCGACACAAATTCCCGGCGGGGGACGCCGCACGCCGGATTCGCATCTGGTCGAGCGCTACAGGCTCATGAATGGCGGAAATCAGCTCTCGGTTACATTCACCTGGGAGGACCCGAAAATCTTCGCCAAGCCGCACACTTACGAATTTCGCTACTATCCCGCGCCCAAAGGAACCGAAGCGCGAGAGTTCGATTGCAATGCCAGCGATGAAGCACGTGCCAAGTATTTATTGGGGGCCCCGGGAAAGTGATTACAAAGGAGTTTCGCCGATGAAACGGAAGACGTTTGCAGCAAGCGTGCTGTTCGCGATAATCCCGGCGTTCGCGCATCATTCGTTTGCGATGTTCGAACTGACTAAGGATGTGACGTACGAAGGAACGGTAGTGGATTATCGTTGGGAAAATCCCCACACACACATCATCGTGAAGGTGGAGTCCGACGCTGCGGACAAATCCACGGTAGGGACCTGGGACATTGAGGGCGGAGCTACCAACATCATGGGCCGCCAGGGTTGGAATCGGGCAACCTTCAAGCCCGGCGACCATGTGAAGATCGTGGCGCATCCGATGAAGGATGGCACCAAGGGCGCATCCCTTTTCTATGCGGTGCTCCCCGACGGGAAGCGATTGTATCACGATATCGCTCGTCCGAAGGGTGAGGGGTCTTCGAATCCATAAATCGGCCACCGATGTACGTAGTTGAGTTGTGCCATTGGTTGCAAAATACTCCATTCGCTACTGGGTTGCGGCAGTCGGACCTGCTGTTTCCTTTGATCGAGGGCAGTCATATCCTAGCGTTGTCGGTTTCCGTGGGATTGATCATCACGCTGGATCTGCGGTTGCTGCGATTAGCGCTTTGCGGCGAGCCTGTATCGCGAGTCATGCATCAAGTGATGCCGTGGGCGCTACCCGGGTTCGCGGTTATGTTCGTCACGGGTCTGTTGTTATTTGTCGCACAGGCTGAGAAGGTTTATACCAATACTTTCTTTCGATACAAGGTTCTATTTCTGGTAATTGCTGGTTTTAACGCTCTGTATTATCAAATGAAGTTTTATCCGAAGATGGCCGAGTGGGATCTGGCGCCGGCCATACCCGCGGGCGCGAAGCTTACCGCCGCGATTTCTTTAGTCTTGTGGGCGGCTATAATTGCGCTCGGCCGCACGATGGCTTACGAACTTTAGCCGCAGCATGGGAGACATACTTCAACATCTGTGGCAGCTCTCGTATGATTCCAAAACGGTGGACATTCTCCGCAACACGAAGTATGCGATTCCCATGATCCAGTCGTTTCACCTATTCGGAATCACACTACTTTTGGGCGGAATGGTGATTTTGAATCTTCGATTGACGGGATTCGGTTTGCAGGAACTGTCCATGAATTCACTCGGACGCCAGGTATGGAAATGGTCCGTGGGCGGGCTGCTTATCGCGATGGCGTCCGGAACTCTGGTTTTTGTGCCCGACCCGGCGCGTTACGCTGCCAACTACGCCTTTCGGACGAAGATGGTCTTGCTTTGCGCGGCCGCTCTGTTTCAATTCACTGTATATCGGCGGGCCATACGGTCGCAGGGGGCTGGCGCGCGATCGCGTGCAAACACGCTGGTTGGATGTCTTTCTCTCACGCTCTGGTTTTCCGTGGGCTGGGCGGGACGAGCGATCGCATTTCTGGGCTGAGGAACTTGCTGAGGAAACGCATGGAGACGGGCGCGGGGATCGTAGCAGGAGTGGACTTGGGCGGAACTGCAATCAATGTCACCTTTCTGAACGAGCACGAAGAGTTCCTCATCGAAGAACTGTGCGAATACTCTTCCCGAGTGGCCGATGGTCCTGAGATGTGTCTGCGGCAGATTGAAGCCGGGTTGCAGTTTGCCGCCCGACGGGCGGGCGTGGGCTTTCCGGACGTCGTGGCAGTGGGGCTTGACACACCGGGACCCGCCAGCGCGATGGGTGTCCTGAGTGCGCGCGGGTCCACGAAC
>Ga0126371_10005922_pt1 | contig 10864 bp, 13 predicted proteins | sample PanSoiMetaPlot_4_FD_110145 | JGI IMG/M metagenome (GOLD analysis project Ga0126371, IMG submission 110145) | Tropical forest soil microbial communities from Panama - MetaG Plot_4 | ecosystem: Environmental > Terrestrial > Soil > Tropical forest > Bulk soil | place: Panama | collected 2016-02-17
GACGGTCAGATCCGGCAGATCGATCGCCAGCTCGCATCCCTCAAGGGCCGGCACGGGCAGACCCAGCAGCGCGATACGCTCAATTCGGCGCAGCAGGATCTGATTTCTCGGCTCCGGCCGTTGACTCGTGAGTTGAGGTCGACTAGGGCCGACCATGCGGAGATGACGACCAAGCTGGCGGTCTGGCAGCGCGAGGTGGAGCAGGCTGGCGAGCGCCTGGTCCAGGCGGCTGGCGGGGACGTGTCGGCGCGCGATCTCCTGAATATGAGCGGGTCCGAATTGCGCAATATCGCCGAGGGTAGGCACCCCGGAGGTCGTCAGCTCTTGAGTGGCTATCATCTGGCGACGACGGCATGGGGTCGATTCCTGCGCCAGATGAACCAGACTCGATATCGCGAGGCCTGGGATTCATTGGCGCAGACCCGCAATGACTCTACGATCAAGCGCACATACGGTGGCCATACGCCGATGTCGGTCCAGGAGATCAATCTCATGGACGAGGGAGATCGGCCGATTGCCGTTCCCGGGGATCTTCCTTCCGGCGTGCCGGGATCTATGTTGGAAGGGTATGTCCAGGTCATGCCTCAGATGGGGCGAGATCGAGGAGCCCTCAACTACCAGCCGGCAGTCTACGCCCGTGCTGATGTGGCTGCGCGTTACAAGGCGCTGGCCCAGCAGGCTCGGTCGGCATCAGAGCTCAAGAGTGCCTTTGCGAAGGGCGTCTATGGAATGACCGTGGGTTTGCCGAAGAGGCTTATCATGGGAAGTCCAGCCTGGCATGGCAAGAACGTTCTGGGTCGGTACATGGGCCTTCTCCTCGATCATCCGACTGCTGCCTCTTCGGCACTCTATCGAGTGCTCAGAGAGAGGATGCTGGACCCGGAGGCGTACTACCAGTCGAAGGTGGACCACTGGATGGACGGCGGCGTGCCGGCCAATCGCCACAATGTTCACGAACAGGTCAACCATCTGGAGCAACAGCTAACTGGCCAGCGTACGTTTCTGACTGCGCTTCGCTCTCCTGTGGGGGCAATTGGGCACCTGCATGCCAAGTTGGCTGAGGGTTGGTTCTGGAAGACGATCGATGATGTGGGTACGGCTGCCTATCTGGTGCAGAAACATCGAGTTATGCAGCGGTCGGGGTTTCTGGGGATGGAGGGAGGCATGTCGGAGCGTACTGCTGGCATGCTGGCGGCCGAGTACGCGAACAATGTCGTTGGCATGGTCAATCCTCTCTACATGGGGAAGCTCTGGAAGACTGGCCGGCAGATGCTCATGTTTGCTCCCAACTGGTGGACGTCTTTCTCAAGAATGGCGGGGCAGGCAGTTCCGGGCTCGGCTCGGATTTCGCATTTCCTGGCTAGGCATCCGGCTCTGAGCGCGCTGGACCCGGTCAAGTTCCATAGCCTAGACATTCGCCAGCGCAAGGAGCTGGTACGGATGAATCGTTCTTACTTTCTGACCTATATGGCTGCTGGGATGGCGGTCCACGACATGATGAATGTGATTCTTTCCGGGCACCACATCTGGGACAACGGCAAGGGTCACGAGTGGGACTTGCAGACTGATCTCAGTCACCCTGCCCAAGGCGATCCCGAGACCGATCAGGTCAAACACGCCTACATGAGCGGAGACCTGTTCTTTGCTCAGATGGCCGACCTCATGAACGGAATCGGCCTCGGCCACGACTGGGGGTTTCTGCACCAGATGCAGGGCCAAGGATGGCAGCAGGCGAACGCTCGGCAGAAGATGGGGATTATTGGCGGCGCCCTGGGTATGGGCTTGCAGCGGCAGTACGCGAGCAAGGTGGGGCTGCCTGTTCAGGAGGCGGTGGGGGTCGGTCTGGGTACTGACCCGTACACGCTGCTCAAGACTGGCCAGGCCAAGCAGATCCCGCGTGCCGAGGCGCTGCTGGGGCTTCTGCCGGCGGGCACGCAGGCTCAGGTTGCGGTTGACGATCAGCGCCGTCTCCAGATGCGTTTGGCGATCACGGGTGACCCCAAGGCTCAGGCCCAACTTCAACAGCTTGAGTCCGAGGGTCAAGTGGCGGGCGTGCCGGTGGGTCCGGTTCGAGGAGCGCTCAGGAGTCAGTTTTTGGGATTGCCTTCGCTGTACTACACGGGGGATGAGGCGCCGACGGGGTATACCCCACTGACTGACTCTCAGATGCAGGGGTATCTCCAACAGAGATCCGACATCTCCAATCGTAAGAAGATGCTCAGTCAGGGATTGTTCGATGGGCGGGTGTCGCCCTATGACTGGGTGAGGCAGAACCAGGTGCTGACGGCTCGGCATACACAACTCTTGGCTGATACTTTCGGCCAGTCGTCGTCGCAGGGGCGGCTGTGGCAGGCATACGATGCGCTCAACAAGAAATACGGCTTGGACGATCCTAATCTGAGTCAGGACCAGTTCTATGCCATGCTCGATGCCCGCAATAACGAGTGGAATGCCGAGCTGTCGATGATGAGCCCGCACGCGCAGGCGGTGTGGTGGGACGCCCACACCTCGATGTGGACTGATGCCGACTATCTGTACTACCTATCCCAGCAAACCAAGGATGCCATCGCGGGCGCGATTGATGGTCAGAACGGGACCCACATTCGCGCCGCGCAGAATCAGTTTTCGAGTCAGGGGCTGCCGCTGACACCGACGGCCCAGAATGCGCTGAGAGAACAGGACCCGTATTTGTGGTCGTACTATCAGGTGCTTAACCAGATGGGTAAGAACACGCTGCTGGGTTCGGTCGTCTCGGCCTTTTCGAATCCGTTCTCGTCGTTCCGGGTGATTCCGGACCAGGAGACGGGAGTCGTCAATCAGCTCTCACAGCAGGGCGTGCTGGGCTCGGGAACTTTCGTGGGGCAGTCTACGATGCAGGCGTTGGGCCAGGAGGCTCAGGCATTGGGTCAGGCTGCGGCCCCGGAGGGCGGCCGCTTCGCTCAGACTCCCGGGGGCCAGCAACTTGGGCGGGGCTTGAGTGCCGAGGAGGCTCAGCAGATTCTGGCCACGCAGGCGAATCTGCCGCCGCAGATCGTGGCCGTGCTGGAGCAGATTGCTCGTGGGTGATAGGCTGTAATGGGCTCGTCGTGGTGGGACAATTGGAGCGTCGGTGGGGCGCTGGGGGCGTACTACAATGCCCTAGGGACCGCAGGCCACAATCTTCTGACGGGGCAGTGGGGGCCAGGGGTAAGCTGGGACGAGCTGCAACAACTGCTAGGCGAACTGGGTTCGTCGTCTGTGGACACGTCAGGGCAGGCCCCTCCGGCGGCGGGTCAGCCGCAGCAGCAGGGGACAGGCTCGGACAATCTCCAACAGTTGCTACAGTCGTTGGGGGCGAGCGGCAGCGGGAGCAGCGCCACAGGCCCCAGCGGATATACGACTCCGGATGGAGTGTTCATCACGGACGGCTCTCCGGAGGATCGGTACTACAAGCTGGTTGATGCTGTTTGGACGAAGATATTCGGGTTCCATCCTGACTTCGCCCAGGCCCGTGTGTTTCAGCAAATGGGTGTTGAAAATACCGACCAGTTGAATCAGATCATTCTTCAGATGCCGAGCCATATCAAAGCTCCGGATGGGACTCCGATCAATATCGGGACCTACGAAGACATGTTGACGACTGGCAATAAGTTCGGCCAGCAGTACTTTGGCCGGCCGATCCCTGATTCGCTCATTACGGACTGGGTGGCGAAAGGGGTGACGGAGCCGTCGGCCATCGAGAATTGGTTCTACACGCACCCGGCCAATGACATTCCCAAGGACACTTATGGGGCGATCTGGGATGCCGCCAATCAGTGGACGCAGAAATACCAGGGCAAGCCGATATGAACAGTCCCTTCCCGCATCCCGATGACGTTGCTGCTCTGCACAAGCGGATCGTGGCCGCAGCCGGCGAGGGTGGGACGCCGGACTTCAGCGTACATGCGATCGCGTCTCACGTGGCTGACGCTTTCGGTAATATGCCGCACCCGCAAGTTCCGTCGCTTCTCATCAAGGACTATCCGAGCTATGAGCGTGTGGCTTGGATGTTGAATGATCGTCAGCCGCAGGCGATGGATGTTGCCCAGGCGGCTGAGACGCTGAAGCAGGCAGGTCTGTCCCCCTCTCAGTTCGAGACTGTCTGGTCGGTCGCGCGTCCCGTGGCCAATCGGCTGCTTGGCCAAGACCCGACGATAACCCAGCTCCAGCATCTCAGGGACGCTTCGCCCCAGGATATTCACCACTACTACATGAATCATCCCTATCCTGGCTATGAGGAAGTGACAGCGGGCGAGATGGTCCGAGCGTACCGTACAGCCGAGCAAGTCGCTCGACAGTATGGTCAGGTTCCGAATCACGAAGAGGTGTCTCGATTCGCGCTGACAGGGGCCGGTATCGATGACATGCACGGCCACTATGCGGAGTCGCGCTGATGCCCAATCTAGCCCCCAATGAGGATGGCGGAACGACAGTAATCCCGAGGCCGCCTCCCACTCAGAAGTACAATCCGGGTCCGCCTCCCCGTGGTTCGTATGCAGGCACGCGAGGCGATTCCAACCCGCCGAAGCCGCCTCCTGACCTCTTTGGAGCCTATCCGGGGCCGGAGACGGATGCGGCCAAGCAGCTTGTGCAGCAGTTTCTAGCGCTGTCCGGGTATCCGACCTCGGTCGACGCCAACGGCCTGACCCTGTACGTACTCGGCCAGGGTCTGGTCTCGAACGCTAACGGGGCCTTCCAGGCGTTGTTCAATCTGATCCCAATGGAGTCGAGGCAGTCTCATCCTTGGGCGGCCTTCGGACTCGACGCCGCCACCTTCAAGAATCGACAGGAGTCGCTTAGTTCTACGTTCGAGGCGCTGATTGGGAAAACAGGGTGGGAGGGTATGGCTAGCCAGGACTGGATGGACCAGGGGCAATGGGTGCTGACGGGGAATAGGGATGCGATCCAGAACCTCTATCGTCAAGCGTTCCTGGGCAATTGGTCGCAGTCTCAGGTTCTGTCCAAGCTCCAACACGACCCGGCCTTCGCGCAGCTATTGAAGGAACAGCCCTGGCTTGCGGCGGGTCAGGGAGAACAGCAGATTCAGCAGCAGTTTGCAAGTCTCTACGGGTCGGCGCCGGTGGATACAAATGCCTTGGCCGGATTCTTCCGGTTCAATGCTGGGACCCAGCAGCTCGGTCGGACTGCTCGCGAGACGATCACGTCGGCGACCCCGCAGTCGTCTACATCGGAGTCGAGATGATCCTGAATCACTTCTTGTGGCGGTGTGGGCTCGGGCTTGTGTTCTTGGGTCTGCTCATTATTTTGATATCCTTGGGTCGATGAGTCGGCAGGTGTGGCGACATCCTACCGATGGAACGCGAATTGTCTATTGCGATTCCAAGGTGGCGCCGCCGCTTGTGGTTGGTACTACCAACGTCAGTGCCGGTAACGCGACCGTTCCGGCTGGCTATATCCGCCAGATCGGCTGGGACGGGTTCATGGATACAGGGTCTTGGAACTACAACGGCAATCTGAACAACAACGTCCAGGTGGCGGGGCTGCCGTTGCCGGGCCTCCCGGTTCCGAACATCTTCATTCCAGGGACGCCCTATTTCACAGGAGGATGGCCACCTGATCCTGTGGCGGGCCAGCCTTTCCACACGGCACCTAATGTGAACAGGAAGGATGGGGTGAATGACTGAGCCGTTGCAGCTCCAATTGGCGATTCGACGCTACTGTGCGGTGTGTGCGGCGATGACGATCCCGATCACCATTGCGCCGCTGGGGCCGACTGACGAGTATGTCACCTACCCTCGTGTCTGCTCGGTTTGCGGCACCGGCTACTCTCGTGAGACAGACACGCCCCCGGTGTGATATACTCTCGGGTCAGACATGGGTCGTGTATGGGCGATGGGATGTTCGGCTAGCAATGCGCAGGCCGAAATTGCGAGCAACCACTCTGAGCGAGCGGCGCGACAGGCGTTCACTCGCGAGGAGCTGATTCGTCAGGTTATGGGTGCGCCGCAGCGAGATCCCTTGACTGGCAAGATGGTCTACCACGACTACGACTCGGCTGCCGTCCAGGCTGATCTTCTCCAGGCTCGTGCCGCTCTCAGGACGTATCGCCACGACGACTCCCCTGACGCGGATCGATATGGGGCTCCGGCTCCGATGTTCGTTCGCGGAGAGATCTACCAGACGGAGCTGGTACAGCGCGAGGCCGATGGCCGCATCTATCGCGAGGGAGTTCGTCGCAATGGACCACTCGTGAGTCGGGTCCGAGTCCGTGAAGAGCTGGATGGTGGCGATTTCACCCGGGTTGTAGCAGAGGCGAGATGAGCGACGGACCCAACGGACCCAGCGTGCCTGATCCGGCTGACTTGCAGCGGCAGATCGCGGAGTTGCAGCAGCAGCGGATGCAGGATCAGATGAATCTGGCTCGGATGCAGGTTTACACCCAGCATCCGCACCTTCGTGATCTCGGGCTCCTGGAGGACTTCCAGGGTGGCCCAGACCAGATCGTGGCTTACGGTACGAAGCTGGCCGAGCGGATTCCGCCGCCGGCCCCGACTCCGGCCCCGCTAACCCAGGCTCCGGGTGGGCAGCTCCCACCGACCCAGCCAGCGCCGGCGATTACTCCGCCGGTCGACTCGGCGGTGCTGCCTCAGCCGACCCAGCAGGACGTATTGACGCAGCAGAGCGCGGATGTGGCCAGGGCGACGGACATCTATACGCGGATTCGTGAGAGCATGGAGAGTGGGCACGCGACCGTTACCCGAGCCGACGCCAATTGGTTCAGCCAGTGGGCGCCGCCGCACGAGGTGGAGGTGACTGACGGCCACGTGGGGATCTCCGGCGGCTTCGTCTCTGCGGTCAAGCGAATGGGGGCGCAGAGATGACGACGCAGCCGCTCCAGACGATCAGCGCGGAGATCCCGCCCGACGTGAAGCGGTCGGAGCCTCGGGCAACGGTGGTTGAGGAGGGCCCGGCGCTTCGGTACTGGTGGTACTGCACGGAGCAGAACCACCCCAACGTGGCCACGTACACGAGCCAGCCCATGGACCTTGGTCGAATCTTCGGTACCCAGGACGACAGGGGCTGTCCCGTGTGCCCGGGTTGCGGGAAAGAGGTGAGCGCGATCCCGTGCGCCGGCCCCAAGATCCCGCCGCCCCAGATTGCGGACTATGCTCGGCGCTTCGCCGCTCAGCAGATCGTAGGAGGGATCGGTAGGTAATGGCAGGCGCCCAGATTTTCTCGCATGCTGGTCTCAGCGAGAATGACTTCACGCCGGGGACGATCCGGACGGAGATGTCGGACACGCTGTTCGCTGCTCTGTACCTGCGTCCGAATCTTCTTTCGGCGATTCCGATCGGGATGTACGGCGGTGGCGGTACGGGTGTTGGCGCAGCGGCCATGCAGTTGCTCCATTACTGGGCCGAAGATCGCTTGAATTCGCGCACGGTCACGGACACGACGGGCGGAATCAACGCCGCTGTCACGCAGATGACCATCTCAGCGGCGGACGCGAACAATCTGAACCCGATGGATGTGATCCGGGATCAGTCGCAGGCGTTCAACGCCAGCGAGTACATCCAGGTTCAGGGTATCTCGATCGCGGGTGCTACGGCGACCCTGACTATCGCGAGGGGCTTCAACAATTCGACGGCGACCACTCACGCCTCGGCGGCGGTCTACGAGGTGGTCATGACGCCGAACATCCAGGGTTCCGATTTCGGTCGCGATCAGTCCCGAGTGCCTGGCCTCAAGAACAACCTCATCTATACGATCCGCAAGGACGTGCAGATCACCGGCTCGCTGCTGGCGCTGAGCAAGCACGGGCTTGTGGTGGGCATGCCCAACGTCATGGCCACCCAGCTCCACAACCGCTTCCTGGAAGCGATGATCGACCTGGAGCGAACGCTGATCGGAGGCCTGGGGACGCCGGCCGCGACCCAGACGGAGACGCCGACGCCCTGGGGGCTGATGGCGGCGCTGGGCTTTAACAACCCGGCCTTCAATAGCACCTCGGTCACCTTTAACGCCAACAACGCGTTCCTCTCCGAGCTACTGCTGAACAGCCTCTTCATCAATATCCTCCTCCAGGGGGCGGAGATCCCGGACTGCATCGTGGCCCATCCGACCGTGATGGATCGCGTGGGCAGGATCTACCGCGATCAGTTCCGCCTCAACCAGAACGAGGACGTGCGCGGCTTCCTGGTCCGGGCGGTGCAGCCGTCCGTAGGCGAGCAGCTCGTGCGTCTGGTCATGTCCGGGTATATGCCAGGTCCGGCGCCGGGCTCGACCACGCCCGCTCCGGTTCTGTTCGCGCTCGATCTGGATCGGATTGCGACGGTGCCCTTCCTCGACCAGTTCTGCTACCTGCTGGCGGCGGGCACGCTCAAGGACGCGGATCTTGTATCGCTGGTCATGAAGCTGACCTGGGACATTCGCAACACGGGCACGGACTTCGGTTACAGCCACCAGGCGATGTTTGGGTTTGCGGTCTGATGCTGACGCTCCTCAAGCGTCGACAGCGGTCAGGGATCTATGTTCCTGCTGAGAACGGCGAACTGATCGAACAGGACGTCAGGTACTGGCCGAAGGCGCGCGCAGAGCGCCTGCTGCGGACGGTTGAGCGCAACGACGCCTGGGCCGAGATGGACCGCGAGGAGCGGGACTGGCGCGAGAAGATTGCCTATGCGGTCAAGCACCGGCTGCCGTTGCCCGTGGGTGGGGGTATGTACCGGGCGCGTTGGGACCTGTCGGTGGGTGGCATTGCTGGTCCGGGGCAGGGCGGTGGCTGGGAAATCGACGACATGCCGATCGTCGACTTCGGTGTCAATACGTCGGTGGCCCAGAACGCATTCGTGCGTTCCGGCTTCAACATGTTCCCGCTCGTCAATCCCTTCTCGGCACTGGGTTCGCCGGACCCGCACCCCTTCCAGGACCCGGGTGGTACGCTGACGGCGATCGTTGGTGATCGCCAGGTTGGTTCTGGCCGTCAGGGCTTCGTGCTTTGCGCTGGTTGTTTCCTGGTTCACTCGACGGGTGCAGGAGCGGTCTACCAGCCGGCGGCGACGGCGACGGTCAATATTCGCGTCCAGTCCAACGTGACCACGGTCACGGGTGGCCTCACGACTGAGGCTACATTCAATGTGACGACGGGCGCCAACTTCATCGAGCAGATGCCGATCACTGGTACGACTGGTCGTACCTTCACCACGGCCGATGCGGTGGCCCGGACCAATGTGTTCGTCATCTTCGACGGCGATTTCGTGATTGGGGAGCTGACGAACTCGAACGCGGCCGCTCTGAACGTGCAGGGCAATATCCTGTTTGCGATGCTGGAGCTGATCTAGTGAGTAAGGGCAGGGCGCATGACGGGCCGCTGACCCCGGTGGGTCAGGCTGAGGTGTCGATGGCTGCCGCTGCCCACAAGGGTCGTGGCCAGCGTGCCGAGGCGGGCAGTGAGATCAAGACGGGGACACAGCGGGAACGGGTTCATGCCGAGCACCGTGCGGACCTCAATGTCGGGTCGATGGGCACGCGCCGTGGGCGTCGTGGTCATAGGGGGGTGGGTCAGTAGATGATGGATCAGCCGCCGTCCATGATGCCGCAGGGCGGGGGTCCGTCCGGCGTGGACAGTTCTGGTGCCCAGCAGGCTGCTATGATGGCGATGGCCCAGCAGGCGGCCCATCCCGGAGGCCACACTGGCAAGAAGCACAAGCACGGTGGCCGGCACTCGAAGAAAGGTAAGAAGGCGTGACTTATCAGGTTCCGAGCGTAGGGCGCATCGTTCACTACGTCAGTTATGGCACGCCCGGCGGGGAGTTCCCATCGGTCTGTCGGGCGGCGATCATCACTGAGGTGGTATCGGGCGATGAGGCCATCGGTGTCTGCGTCTTGAACCCGACGGGCATCTTCTTCAATGAGATGTGCTTGCATGACGAGGACGACCACCGAGGCGGCTCCTGGCACTGGCCGGAGCGCGTCTGATATGCCCTGGCCAACAGGCCCCGTTCAGGTCGGAGTCAAGGGCGAGAATGCCGCTCTGCACGTCTGGGTCGATGGCACCTCCGAGCAGCCGCGATCGAGTCAGGTTGGGGCGACTATGCCCCAGGCTGATGCGATCCCAATCGCCAACTTCATGGAGGTGATCCTGGGGCATCGCTCCGGCGGAGTCAACAAGCCGGCCCCGGCCTTCGACCTGGGTTCGACTCGATTCGGTCGTGGCGGTACGGTCACGTATGCGGCGGGTACGATCACGGACACCAACCAGGCGTGGGTCGTCAATCAGTTCGGCGGTGGAGCGGCTGCCAACGGTCAGGTGTTCGGTGTCATCGTGACGGACGCTACGGGCGGCGGTCAGTACAACGTGGTTGCCTCCAACACGGCGACCGTGCTCACGCTCAAGTCCAATTTCCAGACGACGCCCGGTGCCGGCGCGGCCTACTCTATCTTGGGTGTGGCCGAGCAGAACCAGGGCGCGAGTGTGAGTTACGCGGCCGGGCCCTCCAATGCCCTTGTCGACACTGCCAAGGCGTGGACGCCGAACCAGTGGCGTGGGCGTTGGGTTATGGTCTCTGGCCAGCTCCGGCTGATCGTCTCCAACACGGCGACTCAGATCACGCTGGACGCGGCCTGGTCGACCACTCCTGCCGCGCAGCAGGCTTACTTCATTGCCCAGAACATGTACATGGACTGGAACACGGTCCAGCGCGGAACGACGGGCGGGATTGCCAATATGGGTCCTGATATGAACCCGCAGAACTGGTAAGGGAGTACAATTATCCACATGGCACAGGACAGCGTACCCGGCCAGGGGAGCGCGCCGGGCTACTTCCCGAACGACAGCCACATGCGTGGCCTCGATCGACAGCTTCGTCGCCAGCTTCCGCCGAGC
>Ga0126371_10005923_pt1 | contig 10863 bp, 8 predicted proteins | sample PanSoiMetaPlot_4_FD_110145 | JGI IMG/M metagenome (GOLD analysis project Ga0126371, IMG submission 110145) | Tropical forest soil microbial communities from Panama - MetaG Plot_4 | ecosystem: Environmental > Terrestrial > Soil > Tropical forest > Bulk soil | place: Panama | collected 2016-02-17
GATGGGGTTTGACCGACCCGACAACGCATCATACGATTAGAAGTTCGCGTGCTCATGGCTAAACCTGTCTTTTACGATCCGCGTCAATCGCGGTGGCGCCGGTTGCGCCGCCTGTTCGACATTCTCGGACTGGCCATCACCCTCATCGTAGTATTTTTCGTTTATACCGCCATTCGAAACGAGCAACTTCCCAGCCTTTTGCTTCCCGATCAGAAACGTCCCTATCACGCGCTAAAAGAAAAGGAGAAGGAGCGGGAAAAAGAGAAGGAGAAAGAACGCAAGAAGCTTGCCACCGCCCGGGCCCGCCGAAAGTCCAAGAAGCCTCCTTCGCAGGTCGTGCTGAATGCCGATGAAGGTATTCGCGCCGCCTTCTACGTTCAATGGGACGCCGCCAGCTTCGCTTCTCTGCGTGAGTACGCTCACCAGATCGACCTCCTGTACCCCGAGTGGCTGCATGTGCTGGGGCCCGACGGAAACGTTCAGGGTCTCGACCAGCAAACCTACAAGTATTTCAACGTTGTCCAGGACGGCCGCGTGCATCCGGTGGATGACGAAGTTATGCCGTTTCTGAAGACGGCAGACACCGATATGGAAGTTTTCCCGCTCGTCAACAACTTCGACGAGACCGAGTGGAAGCCCGAAATTGCCGGATTTCTGATGAATGCCGATGCCCGGACAAGTTTCTGCCAGCAAATCATGGCATTTCTCGCCTCCGACAAGTACCGCGGGCTGATGGTCGACTTTGAAGACTTCCCCAAGAAAGCTCAGTTGGGGTATGTCGCGTTGCTGGGGGAGTTGGGAGCAGATCTCCACGCCAAGGGATTGAAACTGTACGTGAGCGTGCCGGCACGCGACAAAGACTTTGACTATGCAGCGATCGCGGAGCGGACCGATGGTGTCGTGCTTATGAACTATGACGAGCACGAATCTGAGAACGAACCAGGGCCAGTCGCCTCTCAAGAGTGGTTCACAAAAAATCTCGAGATCGCCAAGCAGAAAATCCCTCTCGACAAGCTGATTTGTGCGGTTGGCAACTACGGGTACGACTGGGTGCAGAAGCCCAAGAAGAATCCGCCGCCGGGGCTGAAGAATACCAACGTCACGGTGCAGGAATCGTGGCTGGCTGCACGCGATTCGGATCAGGACGTCGATTTCGACTACGACAGCATGAATCCGCACTTCAGCTTCATGGACGAGTCGAATCTTCGCCACGACGTGTGGTTCCTGGATGGAGTGACCGCGCTGAACGAAATGCGGGCGGCACGAACGCTGGGCATCAAGACCTTCGCGCTGTGGCGGCTTGGATCGGAAGACCGTTCGCTCTGGAAGATATGGGACCTGCCCAACGATGCCGGAGCTCCTGACAAGTTGAGAGATGTTCAACCGGGTCAGGACGTGGACATGGAGGGCCAGGGAGAGATCCTGCGAATCGAGGCGCGTCCGGCGAACGGAGAACGCGATATTACCCTTGATCCAGCAACCGGCCTGATTACTGACCAGGTTTTCAAGACGCTACCAGAGCCATATCGGGTCGCCCGCTATGGCGCTACGGCGAAGCAGGTTGCGATTACATTTGATGACGGACCTGATCCGGAATGGACGCCTAAAATTCTCGATGTCCTCAAGCGCGAAAATGCGAAGGCGACATTTTTCCTCATTGGCATCCAGGCGGAAAACAACCCGGCCCTGACGCGACGCATTTATGACGAGGGCCACGAGATCGGGAACCACACATTCACGCATCCTGACATCAGCAACATCTCCAAGAGCTACATGAAATTGGAGCTGAACCTGACAGAGAGGCTGTTTGCGAGCCGCCTCGGCATACGCACCATTCTTTTCCGGCCGCCCTATGCCATCGACCAGGAGCCTGACACCGCTGACCAGGTCCGCCCACTCGAAGTCACGCAAGACATGGGGTACGTCACAATTGGAAACCGAATCGATCCCAACGATTGGCGTGACAATCCGCGGCGCAGCGCGGAGGAGATTCGCGATGCGGTGATGAAAGATCTGCCTGCCTGCAATGTGAACGACCAACTCTGCGGCAACATCATCCTGCTGCATGACGGCGGCGGTAATCGGCGGGAGACCGTTCGTGCACTGCCGATGATCATCGACGGGCTTCGCGCTCGGGGGTACGAGGTTGTTCCGGTTTACCAGCTCTTGGGAAAAACGAAAGCCGATGTAATGCCGCCCATCGCACGCAACGAGCGCTGGGCGGCATTGTTGAACCGCATCGGGTTCTGGCTGTGGGGCGCAGGCATGATGTCGATCACCTGGATTTTCTTCATGGGAGATCTGCTCATGACTGCGCGGCTGCTGCTGATAGGCGCGATGGCCGTTTATGACCGGGTGGCCGATCACGAAGACGCTACCCCGGAGCAGATCGCGGCTTACAAGCCGAAAGTCGCCGTTCTGATTCCCGCCTACAACGAAGAGAAAGTCATCGAAAGGACCGTCCAGTCAGTTCTTGATTCCGATTATCCGAACTTGCATGTGATCGTTATCGACGATGGTTCGAAGGATCGCACGCTCGAAGTGGCGCGTCGTGCGTTCGCGCAGGAAGAGGCCGAAGGCCGTGTCCTGATCCTCACGAAGCCGAACGCCGGCAAAGCCGAAGCGTTGAATTATGGCCTTGAGCATCTGACGGATGAAGAAATCTTCGTGGGCATTGACGCGGACACGATCATCGCGCCCGACGCAGTCTCGCAGCTTGTTCCTCATTTCATGAATCCGAAGGTCGGCGCCATCGCGGGTAACGCCAAGGTCGGCAACCGCGTGAATCTCTGGACGCGCTGGCAGGCGGTTGAGTACATCACCAGCCAGAATTTCGAGCGTCGTGCGTTAAATACTTTGGGAGCGGTAAGCGTAGTGCCGGGTGCGATTGGAGCGTGGAGGGTGTCGGCCGTTCGCGAGGCGGGTGGCTATCACATCGATACGGTGGCCGAGGATGCCGATCTGACCATGGCGCTTTTGCGCCGCGGGTACCGCGTCGAGTATGAGGACCAGGCGCTCGCGTACACCGAAGCACCGACGACCGCGAATGGCTTGATGCGTCAGCGTTTTCGCTGGTCCTTCGGAATTCTGCAGGCTTTGTATAAGCATCGTGGAGTGTTTGCTCGTGAGGGTGCGCTGGGTTGGGTCGCGTTACCGAACATCCTCATATTCCAGATTCTGCTGCCCATTGTGTCGCCGTTCATCGACATCATGTTCGTCGTGGGTGTCGCGTGGTACTTCATCCAAAAATTCTTTCATCCGGAATCGACCGATCCTGCGAGTTTTCAGAAACTCGTGGTCTTTTTCGTTACTTTCCTGGTTATTGATTTTGTCGCGTCGGCGATTGCTTTTTCGCTGGAACGTCGCCGGCCGGAATCAAAAGCAGATACCTGGTTGCTCAGTCAGGTTTGGCTGCAGCGATTCGCCTACCGGCAGCTGTTTTCGATTGTGCTTCTGAAGACGCTGAAGAGGGCGGCCGAAGGGCGGAAGTTTGCGTGGGACAAACTGGAACGAACCGCAGCGGTCAAATCTCCGATCGAGCGGCGGGAGTCGGTTAAGGTTCCCTGAGCCCTACCTGAATCGACCGAATGAGAGGATTGCGGCGTCGCAGGAGCCATCATGCCTGTCAGAACCATCATCGAGCCATTTCGAATCAAGAGTGTTGAGCCGATCCGCTGGACCACGCGCGCGGAGCGAGAACAACTTCTTTGTGCCGCCTATTACAACCTGTTCCTTTTGCAGGCGGATGACGTGCTGATTGATCTACTCACCGATTCGGGTACTGGCGCTATGTCGGCGCAGCAATGGGCAGCGGTGATGGAAGGGGATGAAAGCTACGCGGGAAGCAGGAGCTTCGATCATTTCCGCGATTCGATTCAGGATATTTTCGGCTACAAACACGTGATTCCGACCCATCAGGGACGAGCTGCGGAACGCATTTTGTTCGGGGTCACATGCAAGAAGGGCGATGTCGTCCCCAACAATACGCACTTTGATACGACGCGCGCGAACGTCGAGTACGTTGGGGCGGAAGCGGTCGATCTGATGATTCCCGAAGGCCGGCAGCCGAGCCAAAAACATCCGTTCAAGGGGAATATGGATGTCGCAGCCCTCGAAGAATTGATCCGGAAGGTCGGGCGGGAGCGGATCCCGCTGGTCATGCTCACAGTGACCAACAATTCGGGTGGTGGACAGCCGGTTTCTATGGAAAATGTTCGCCAGGTGAGCGCGGTCTGCCGGAAACATGGGCTGCCCCTTTACTTCGACGCGTGCCGTTTCGCCGAGAATGCTTATTTCATCAAGCTGCGGGAGCCGGGTTACGAAGCGAAGACGCCCAAGGAGATTGCGCAGGAGATGTTTCGCTATGGCGATGGCTGCACCATGTCGGCCAAGAAAGACGGTATGGCCAATATCGGAGGCTTCCTGTGCACGAACGATGATACGTGGGCGCAGCGTGAGAAAGATCTTCTGATCTTGACCGAAGGCTATCCGACCTACGGTGGCCTAGCGGGGCGCGATTTGGAAGCGATTGGTGTGGGAGTTCAGGAGGCACTACAAGAAGATTACCTGCGGTACCGGATCGCTTCTACTGCATACCTTGGAAATCATATTGCCGAGCAGGGTGTTCCGATTGTGCAGCCACCGGGTGGGCACGCTATTTACATCGATGCACGGGCTTTTCTTCCAGAGATCCCGCCAGCATATTTCCCGGGTGTGGCGCTTGCGGCGGAGCTTTATCTTGAGGGCGGAATCCGCTCCGTCGAGATTGGCACGCTTATGTTCGGAGCAGCAGCCAAGATGGATCTGGTTCGTCTGGCGATTCCACGGCGCGTTTACACCCAAAGCCACATTGACTATGTGGTCGAGGTGATTCTCGAAGTTTGGAAGAACCGTGACCGCATTCAGCCACTCAAACTGAGTCACGAGGCTCCATTCCTGCGCCACTTCACCGCGCGGCTCGAGCCCGTCGAGAAGGTGATGGCGGTTGAATGAGGGGCCGTGATGGCCTGTTTCCGCTAATCGCCTGGCTCGTTGTTGTCTGCGCCGTTGCCGGCGCGCAGGACGGCAACCAACAGTTTGCGAATCTCGGTGATCTCAAGCTGCAGAGTGGCGAGGTTCTTCGCGATTGCCGTATTGGCTACCGAACTTTCGGCAAACTCGACGCCACGAGGTCGAACACTATCCTGTTTCCCACCTGGGCGGGCGGCACGACGGAGCAACTGTCCGCTTCGATTGGGCCCGGGAAGCTCGCCGACAGCTCGAAATATTTTGTGATCGCGGTCGATGCCCTATCCAACGGCGTTTCCAGTTCTCCCTCGAACAGCGTCATTCAGCCCCGGATGAGTTTTCCGAAGATCACCATTCGAGACATGGTCGAGAGCCAACATCGTTTGCTGACTGAGAAGCTGGGCATTCACCATGTCATGACCGTTATGGGCATCTCGATGGGGGGCATGCAAACCTTTCAATGGATGGTCGCGTACCCGGACTTCATGGACAAAGCAATTCCGATCGTGGGCTCGCCACGGCTAGCCGCATACGACCTTGTGCTATGGCAAGCCCAGATCGATTCCATCATGAACGACAAGGCGTGGAACAACGGAGATTACAAAGAAAGCCCGGCGAGAGTTTCGAACGCGGAATTCGGTGCACTTGTCCTAACAACGCCGCAGCGCTACAACGCGGAGACTACGCGTGAGAAGGCCTTGCAATCGCTGTCGGCAGCGAAGTCCGACTCGGCTTATGACGCCAATAATCACATTCGCCAGGATCAGGCGATGATGGCACTCGACGTCTCCGAAGCGTTGGGAGGTTCGATGGAGAAAGCTGCCGCATCCGTGAGAGCCAAAGTGCTTGTCGTGGTCGCGTTACAGGATCACACCGTGACGCCGGCGCCCGCCATGGAGTTCGGCAAATGGATTCGTGCCGAGTTGCTCACCTTGAACAACGAATGTGGCCATCAACTCACGAGCTGCGAAAATGACCGCGTGGTGAGCGCCGTCTCGGAGTTTCTGCAGAAATAGATCTAGCCCCGTCGTGAAGGGAGCGACCGATCGGTCGGACACGGCGTTCGAAGTCTGCGCTGCAGAAGCCCCAGCCCTCCGAATCCCGGTGCTACAATAGTTGAGTAAATAATCATTCTGTCCGGTTCCGGACTCGATCTCGAATCCCTAAAGAGGTGCACTCATGGCAACCATGGAAGCCCCGCCGCGTCTACAAGTCCGCCTGCATCAAGGTCCGTTCGTCAACGAGCCACCTGTCAATTTCAGGAACGAAGAAAATGCGCGCAAGATGCGCTCCGCGATCGAGAAAGTGCGCGGCCAACTGGGGCGCGAGTATGACCTTATCATCGGCGGAAAACGAGTGAAGACGGGCGAAAAGATCAAGTCGCTGAATCCCGCGCGGCCGTCGCAAATTGTAGGCGTTCATCAGAAAGCTGGGCGCGAGCACGTAGAGCCCGCGATGAACGCGGCGTTGAAGGCGTTCGAATCGTGGAGCCGCACCTCCATCGAAGAGCGCGCCAGCCTTGTGTTCCGCGTGGGCGATCTCCTGCGCGAGCGCAAGTTTGAGTTTATGGCTTGGCTCGTCTTCGAAGTGAGTAAGAACTGGGCTGAAGCGGATGGCGACATCGCCGAGACGATTGATTTCTGCGAACTTTACAGCCGTGAGGCGCTTCGTCTGGGAAAAGCTGCACCGAACGTGCAGTTACCTGGCGAGCGCGACAGCCTGTTCTACATTCCGCTCGGAGTCGGCGCCGTTATTCCACCGTGGAATTTCCCGTGCGCGATTATGGCGGGTATGACGCTGGCGTCGATCGTTTGCGGCAACACCGTGATCCTGAAACCTTCGAGCGACTCGCCGACGATTGCTGCGAAATTCATCGAACTGCTGGAAGAGGCTGGCATGCCGGAGGGCGTGGTCAATTTCTGTCCAGGAGCGGGCGGCAGCTTCGGAGATGCAGTCGTTTCGCATCCGAAGACGCGCTATGTCGCGTTCACCGGATCGCGCGAGGTGGGACTACATATCAATAAGAGTGCGGCGACGCAGGGGCCTGGCCAGATCTGGATCAAGCGAACGATTCTTGAGATGGGCGGAAAGGATGCGATCATCGTCGACGCCGATGCCGATATCGATAGCGCGGTAGAAGGTGTGGCGCAGGCGGCGTTTGGGTTTCAGGGCCAGAAGTGCTCTGCTTGTTCCCGTGCGATCGTCGACGAGCGCATCTACGAGAAGTTCCTCGATCTGCTGAAAGCGCGCGTCGAGAAATTCACGATTGGTGATCCTGCCGAGAATTACAACATGGGCGCCGTGATCAACGAAGGCTCCATGAAGACGATCCTTGAGTACATCGAAGCCGGCAAGCGCGATGGGCGTTTACTGACCGGCGGCGGACGCGCAGCCAACGTCGGCGAAGGGTACTTCCTTCAGCCCACTGTCTTTGCTGACATCAAACCGAAGTCAAAACTCGAGCAGGAGGAAATTTTCGGGCCGGTGCTCGCGGTTATCAAATCGAAGAACTTCGACGAGGCGCTTGACATCGCTAACGATACGGAATTCGGCTTGACGGGCGCCGTTTACACAAAGTCGCGCGACAAGATCGAACGTGCCATTCGCGACTTCCATGTGGGCAACCTGTACATCAATCGCAAATGCACGGGAGCGATTGCCGGAGCACATCCGTTTGGTGGATTCAACATGTCGGGAACCGATTCCAAGTCAGGCGGTCCGGACTATCTTTACCTGTTCTCGCAAGGGAAGTCAGTGGGCGAGAAGATCATTTAAGCTTCGATCTCACATTCACAAAAAACCGGAGGCGCCTGCCTCCGGTTTTCTCTTTGTCATGCGATCTATCTGCGTTGCTCTGAGAGCCTTTCGGTTTACTGCTCGAGAACGCCGGTCTTCGAGTGCAGGACGAATTCAACATTCCGTTCGCGGTTTACGTGAATTGTCTGGTCCAGATCGATGGCTTCCAGCGGGAAGGCTCTTTGCTGGCCGTCGGCCGAAACGCACTCAAGCTGACCGCTCTGCACCCAATATTCGCGCGAGAGAAATGCCGAGCCGCCTTTCAGCACTACGACGGTGGATTGAACGCCAGCCGGCTCGCCAACGGTTGGCGCGGGTGCCAGCGCGACTGCCTGGTGAACTTCAGGGGAGGCCTCGATCGACCGTGAATCAGCCAACAAGGCCCGTCCCGGAAGAGCGACGCCAGAATCCGCTACGGTGTGGACTTCCGCGACGGGTTCACGGCTGGTCATTGACGCAGGCCGCATGAGTCCATAAGGAGACGGAATGTAGCTTGTTGGCATCGCCCACGGTGGTGAAGGAACAGCCGCGCGGTTCGGTCCCGGCAAGGGCACGACAACGTCTTCCATCAGGCGCATGGTCAAGCGCGTTTCCCCCTTCAGGGCCGGATACGGCCCACGGGCAGGAAGTGTCAGGATCTTGATCGGCCACAGAACTGGGATCATCCACTCAACCGTGTCACGGGTCGGATGACCGCCGCCGTGCAACTTGCCTTCCTTGTCGGTCTTCAGATGCGGCGCGGCGATGATCTTCGCGGCGAGCGGCATCACTTCGGCACCGGGCAGGATGATGCGGTCAAATTCAATCTGCAGCCAGCCCTTGCCAACGAAGTGTCCGGGGTCTTTCGACTCGGCGAGGTGGCCACTAAGCATCGCACCGCGCGGGAATACCGAGTGTCCGAATGTGTTGAGCGGCCCAAGATGGCAGAGAACGGGATCTCCGATCTGTGCGGTCTTGGAAGAGAAGTTTTGTTCGTCCATCGTGCAATGCAGGATCGTTCCGGCAGGAACAATTTCCTCTCTCGTGGCAGCAGCGCGTGCCCCGATCGCCGAAACGCAAAGAATTAGGCTGAGAACCAGAGATTTTCCGGCCATGGCAGGTCTCCTTGGATAGACAACATGCCGCTTCCGTAAAAGGCAGTGGAGGATGGGAGTGCCTACGGACCGGCTGAGACCCCGGGGGATGGACGGGGATTGGTCGAAGCGTAAGCGATTTTGGCCCCGCCGTCAACCGGAAGCGAGACGCCCCCTGAGTTTGGGGGATCTGTTCGGGTGGTTCTGTGGCGGCCCCTGGCCAGAGAGGTCCCCTCGGCGAGGTATACGGTCCTGCAATTGTCCTGGTGTCCGGTGAAGTGCTAGGCTCGGCTTCGAATGATGAAGACGCCTTTGCTGATAGCTACGTGCACACTTGCCACCTTGCTCTGGGCGACGGCTGCCTCCAGCCAAAATCCGCCCCAAAATCCGCCGGCACCCGGCCAAACACCGCAGCCTGCCCCGGGGGAGAGAACGACCGTCGTTCCTACCGGCTTGTCAGCCAGCGGCGGGTCCATCGCGAATGGGACTTACTCCAATTCGATTTACGGATTCTCGTTGCACATCCCTCCGGGATGGGCGGTTATCCCTCCGCAGACCGCGAGGATCCCGCAAGCTGGTTCGTCACAGCCTGAAGCCGAGAAGCAACGGATGCAGGTAGTGCTGATCATGACGGAAAACGCACCGTTGAAGAAAAGTTATCAGCGAAAGGGACTGCAGATCGTTTCCATGCAGTTGGCGGCCTTGGCCGATTCCTCGGCCGCGGACGGCTACGTTGCCTACTCGCAGCGCGTGGCAAAAGAAAAAGGAATGGAGATCGAGTACAAAGGCTCTCCGGAAAAAGTAACGATCAATGATCAGCAATTTACCAAGGTCAACCTCGAAGAGACGACGGAGGGATCCGTTCAGCACATCGAGCAATATGTAACAACGCGCGGTCGGGCACTCTTGCAGTTTTTCCTGATCAGCCCCGATACGGCCGGTTTGCCGACACTTGAGCCGATCATGCAGTCCTTGCAATTCAAAATGCCAGCTGCAAAGAAACCAGGGCCTAGGAAGCCGGCGAAACCACAGAAGTAAGTTATGCGAAGATTCCTGACCACCCTGCTGGGAACGATCAAGACGCCACGATCCAGCGTGGTCCATTGAGGCAGATCTTGCGGCAAGCTCGCGTGAGGCGAGGGGTGGAGCAGGGAATGCCGCTTAATAGGTAGGTCAACTTTAAGGGCAATGGCAAAGGCCGCCACAGGGCGGCCTTTGAGTTGACTGATATCGGCCTTACGAGGTCACCCCTGCTCCTGCCTGGGGTTGATTCGTGGCTGCGGTGGCAGCCGCGGCCTCGTTGAGAATCCGGTGATGAATGGTGAAAAGCGCAAGTTCCAGACGATCGGAAACGCCGATCTTGTCGTAAACGTTGCGTAGATAATTCTTGATCACTTGTTCGGTGGTTCCCAGTTGTGAGGCGATTTCCTTGTTCTTGTAGCCTTGGACGATGAGAGCGACGATGCGCAGTTCTTTCGCCGTCAAGCGATCGCGCACGCGCAATCCCACCATATCGTTTTCGGTCAATTCGCTCGGGACGGCCACGTCCTGCACCCAGGTCTCTCCCCGGGCGACTTTGCGAACACAGTCGACCAACGCGGGGCTCGTCACGTTGCGATATACGACTCCGTGTGCCCCATTGGTCATGTAACGCTGCGCACTCTCGCCTGTGTCTGCCAGAACGACGATGCGGGTTTTGTTCTTGGTAGCCGCCTGAACGATGGCATTGAAGTCTGACTGGAAGCCACCGGCGACAACAAGAACAGCGGCGCGGAATTTATCCAGCGCCATGAACATTTGCTCGGGAGTCTGCGCCTGCGCCACAATGCGCATTTCGTCTTCGACCGCGAGTACTTTGGCGATTCCCGCGCGGAAAATAGCCTGATTATCGGCCAGAATCAACTTGAGCATCTGACACCGCTCCCGGGTTTAAGAGTTGCGAACGAATTCGTAGGAATCGATCACGCAGGCCACCCCACGGGTGCCA
>Ga0126371_10005924_pt1 | contig 10863 bp, 6 predicted proteins | sample PanSoiMetaPlot_4_FD_110145 | JGI IMG/M metagenome (GOLD analysis project Ga0126371, IMG submission 110145) | Tropical forest soil microbial communities from Panama - MetaG Plot_4 | ecosystem: Environmental > Terrestrial > Soil > Tropical forest > Bulk soil | place: Panama | collected 2016-02-17
GCAAGGGCACGCTTCTGTTCGTCGACGAGGTGCACCGCTTCAATCGCGCCCAGCAGGACTCCTTCCTGCCCGTGATGGAGGACGGCACTGTGGTGCTCGTCGGCGCGACCACGGAAAACCCCTCCTTCGAGCTCAACGCCGCGCTGCTCTCGCGCGCCCGCGTCCTGGTCTTTCGCCCGCTCGATGCCGCCGCGATCGAGAAGCTGCTCGCGCGCGCCGAGACGATCGAGAAGAAGCCGCTGCCGCTCGACGCGGAGGCACGCGCCGCGCTGATCCGCATGGCCGACGGCGACGGCCGCGCCGCCCTCACGCTCGCCGAGGAGGTCTGGCGCGCCGCGCGCGCCGGCGAGGTGTTCGATCAGGCCAAGCTCACCGAGATCGTGCAGCGGCGCGCGCCGATCTACGACAAGTCGCAGGACGGCCACTACAACCTGATCTCCGCCCTGCACAAGTCGGTGCGCGGCTCCGATCCCGACGCCGCACTCTATTATCTTTGCCGCATGCTCGACGCCGGCGAGGATCCGCTCTATATCGCGCGCCGCGTGGCGCGCATGGCGATTGAGGACGTCGGGCTCGCCGATCCGCAGGCGCTCCTCGTCGCCAATGCGGCCAAGGACGCCTATGACTTTCTTGGCAGCCCCGAGGGCGAGCTCGCGATCGCGCAGGCCGTCATCTACGTCGCGACCGCGCCGAAATCGAACGCCGCCTATGTCGCCTACGGCGCCGCCATGCGCACCGCCAAGCAGGCGGGCTCGCTGCTGCCGCCCAAGCACATCCTCAACGCGCCGACCGGGCTGATGCAGTCGGAAGGCTACGGGGCGGGCTACGACTACGACCACGACGCGCCCGATGCGTTCTCGGGCCAGGACTATTTCCCGGAGGCGCTCGGCCGGCAGAAATTCTACGATCCGCCGGAGCGCGGTTTTGAGCGCGAGATCCGCAAGCGGCTGGACTACTGGGCGAAGCTGCGCAAGGAGCGAGACGGCACGTGAAAGGACGCGGCGGACCACGACAGCCGGGCGGCGGGCGGCAGATCGCCGGACCGCGCCATCAGGAGCGCTCGCGCCAGCGGCACCCCGGCGCGCGCGCCGCGCAATCGCGCACGGCGGCCGCGGAGGGCCGCGAGCGGCGCCGGCCGCACGACGGTGGGTCGCCGCATCGCGCCGCCGCGAGCGCGCCGGCCGCGCCATTGCCGACCGGCGTGCAGACGGTCGCCGCGACGGCGGACGAGTCCGGCATGCGGGTCGATCGCTTTCTCGAGGCCCGCTTTCCGGGCTTAAGCTTCTCCCACATCCAGCGCATCATCCGCAAAGGCGAGCTGCGCGTGAACGGCAAGCGGGTCGATGGCAAGGACAGGCTCGAGGCCGGCGCGGCCGTGCGCATCCCGCCGCTCAAGCTCGATGCGCCAAAGCCGCGCAGCGCGGCCTCCGACGCCGACGAGAAGACGCGCCAGTTCCTGCGCTCGATCACGCTCTACGAGGACGACGACGTGCTGGTGCTCAACAAGCCCATGGGGCTTGCGGTGCAGGGCGGCTCGGGCATGACGCGGCATGTCGACGGCATGCTCGAGGTGCTGCGTGATCGCGACGGCCAGCGTCCGCGCCTCGTCCACCGGCTCGACAAGGATACGGCCGGGTGCCTCCTGGTGGCAAAGACCCGGTTTGCGGCCGCCGCGCTGGCCAAAACGTTCCGCAGCCGCTCGGCGCGCAAGATCTACTGGGCGCTGGTCGCCGGCGTGCCGCGCCCGCGCCAGGGGCGCATCTCGACCTTCCTCGCCAAGGAGGAGCGCGAGGACGAAAGCCTCATGCGCATCGCGCATCATGGCGAGAAGGGCGCAAGCCACGCCGTGACCTATTATGCGGTGGTCGACACCGCCGGCGCGAAGCTCGCCTGGCTCTCGCTCAAGCCGGTGACCGGGCGCACCCATCAGCTGCGCGCCCATATGGCCCATATCGGGCATCCGATCGTCGGCGACCCGAAGTATTTCACCAAGGAGAACTGGGAGCTGCCCGGCGGACTGCAGAACCGTCTGCATCTGCTCGCGCGCCGCATTGCGGTGCCGCATCCGCGCAGCGGGGAAATCGACGTCACGGCGCCGCTGCCGCCGCACATGCAGCAGTCGTGGAACCTGCTCGGGCTCGATGCCAAGCGCTACGATCCGATCGAGGAGGCGCCGGAGGAATGACGGGGCAATCGGCGGCGCCGCTGCGCGCCGCATCCGCAACGTCGCGCGTTTTTCGCCCGAAAGGCCGATAATTCCACGGCGCGCGGCTGGAATCCCCGCCGATATGGTTTCGACTTCGTAAATGGTTGTGGTTTCAGTGTTTCTACACCGCTCGGGTATACGACTCTGCGCCAGCGAACGCAGGCGAGCCCCCGATGCCGGATCGCAGTCGACAGCGCACCTTTCGCGGCCTGATCGCCGTCTCAGCCGCGCTCATCGCATCGGCGGTGATCGCGACCTTGCTCACCATCGTCGGCCTGCACGGCGACGCGACGCATGACGCGGAGCGCGACGCCGGCAATATCGCGACCTTGCTCGCCGAGCAGACCGCGCGCTCGGTGCAGGCGATCGATCTCGCGCTGATCGAGTTGCAGGGGCGGGTCGCCAGATCGGGCGTCACCACGCCGGCGCAGTTCCGCGCGGCCTTCGGCAACGAGGCCACCTTCCGGCTCCTGCGCCAGCAGTTGGCCGGCCTCTCGCAGGCCGACGTGATCACGATCGTGGGCGACGACGGCCGGATCATCAGCAATTCGCGCGCCTTCCCGACGCGCCCCATCGACCTGTCCGACCGCGATTATTTCCAGCACGCCAAGACCAGCCGCAGCGCCGAGCTCTTCATCGGCACCCCGCACGTCAACCGCACCACCGGCATCCCGGCGATCGTCTTCAGCCGTCGCGTCGAAGCCGCGGACGGCACCTTCCTCGGCACCGTCATGGTCAACGTGCAGATCGACTACTTCCGCCATGTCTACGAATCGGTCTCGGCGCTCACCGACCGCGTCTTTCTCTTCAACCGCCGCGACGGCGTCGTCCTGGTCCGTCATCCGGATGCGCAGACCCGCAGCGGGGATCGCATTCCGTCGGACTCGCTGTGGTACCGGACGGTCGCCGCCGGCGGCGGATACTTCCGCTCGCACGGGGTGTTCGACCGCATCCAGCGCATCATCGCGGTGCGTCCGCTCGCCAACTATCCGCTCGTCGTCAATATCGGGATATCGCAGGATGCCGCGCTTGCGCTGTGGCGCCGCCGCGCAACGCTGATCGGCCTCGGCGCGGCCTTCACCTTGGCCGCCTTCGCGTTCCTGTTGCGGGCGTTCATCGCCCAGTTCCGCGCGCTCATCGTCTCGGAGGCGGGCGTGACCGAGCGCGAGGCACGCCTCAGCGAGAAGTCGCACGAGCTCGAAAGCGCCAATGCCCGCTTCGATGCCGCGCTCAACAACATGTCGCAAGGACTCTGCCTGTTCGACGCAGCGGCGCGCATCGTGGTGTGCAATCAGCAATATCTGCACATGTACAACATTCCGCCCGAGGTGGCGCGGCCGGGCTGCAGCCTGCGCGATCTCATCGTCTACCGCAAGCGGACCGGCTTCTTCCGCGGAGACGTCGAGGAGTACTGCGCCCGGATCGTCGAGCACGTCGCCAAGGGGCAGCCGTTCTCCTGGGTGGTCGAGGCGAGCGAGCAGCGCTTCGTGCACGTGCTCAACCGACCGATGCCGAACGGCGGTTGGGTGGCGACGCACGAGGACGTCACCGAGCGCTGGCGCAGCGAGGCGCGCATTGCCCATATGGCGCGGCACGACGCCCTGACGGATCTCGCCAATCGCATTCTCTTCATGGAGAAGATGAACGAGGCGCTGGGCGGGCTCGGCGCGGGAGACAGGCAGTTCTGCGTCTTCGTCTTTGATATCGACCTGTTCAAGGCGGTCAACGACTCGCTCGGGCATCCGACCGGCGACCTGCTGCTCAAGGCGCTGGCGGGCCGGCTGCGCGAGCTCGTCGGCGCGCCCCATACGGTCGGTCGCCTCGGCGGCGACGAGTTCGCGGTCCTGCAGCTCGTGAAGAGCGACGCGCGCGCCGAGGCGGCGGCGCTCGCCCAGGCGCTGATCGACGCCGTCGGAGCGCCCTACGAGGTCGACGGCCATCCGGTCGTGATCGGGATCAGCATCGGCATCGCGATCGCGCCGGCGGACGGCGCCGAGGCGAGCGCGCTGCTCAAGCTTGCCGACCTCGCGCTCTACCGGGCGAAATCCGACGGGCGCAATTGCTTCCGCTTCTACGCGAGCGAGATGGACGCCGCCGTGCAGCTGCGCCGCGCACTGGAGATGGATTTGCGCCAGGCGCTGGAGCGCGGCGAGTTCGAGCTGCACTATCAGGCCATCATGGATGCGGCGACGCGCACGCCGCGCGGCGCCGAGGCGCTGGTGCGCTGGCGCCACCCGCAGCGCGGGCTCTTGTCCCCCGACCGCTTCATCCCGCTCGCCGAGGAGACCGGCCTGATCGACGCGCTCGGCGCCTGGATCCTGGACGAGGCCTGCGCCGCGGCGGCGCGCTGGCCGGCCCACATCAGGATCGCCGTCAACCTGTCGCCGGCGCAGTTCCGCAAGGGCGACCTCGTCGAGGTCGTCACCGGCGCGCTCGCGCGCTCCGGGATCAGCCCCGACCGGCTCGATCTCGAGATCACCGAGTCCGTGCTGCTGCAGAAGAGCGAGGCCAATTTGGCGGTCTTGCACGCGATCAGAAACCTCGGGGTCGCTATCGTGCTCGACGATTTCGGCACCGGCTATTCCTCGTTGCGCTACCTGCGCCTGTTTCCGTTCGACAAGATCAAGATCGACCGCTCCTTCGTGCACGAGCTCGCGACCCATTCCGACTGCGCCGCCATCGTCTGCGCGATCACCGGCCTGGCGCGCAGCCTCAACATCGCCACCACCGCCGAGGGCGTCGAGACCGAGGAACAGTTCGCGCTCGTCCGCGCGGCCGGCTGCAGCGAGGTGCAGGGCTTTCTGTTCGGCCGGCCGCGCCCCGCCGGCCGGCATGATTGGGGCGCGGTCGATGCGCCGGCGCGCGCCGGCGCGTAGTGCCGCGTAAAGCGGCATTAACCAGAATTAGGTATGGCTGGTCTTCGGCCCTGCGGAGTCGGGGGTGGGGATGTTCGGACGTTTATTGCGCCGCCGCACCGCCTGGCCAGGGGGGTGGGGAGTTCGGCTCGGATTGCGCACCCAGATCGCGGCCCTCGGCCTCGGGGGCGTCGCGCTCATTGCCGTCATCTATCTGGTCGGCCTGCGGTTCGAGGCCGAGGCCCAGCGCACCGCCGACGATTCCGCGGTTCTCGAGGCGCTCATCACCAATGTGGCCGAGGGGTTTCTCGAGGCGCGTCAGGTCGCCACCGAGTTCCTGCAGAAGCGCGACCAGAAGCAGCTCGATCGCCATGACAAGCTCCTGGTGCAGCTGCGCGACAATCTGGCGACGATCGAGGGCCTCATCGCCCCGCTGCCCGACGACGATCCGCTCAAGCGCGCGGCCAGCCTGCGGCCCGGCATCAACATGTACGCGACCCGGTTCCAGAACGTCGTGTCGGCCCAGCGCACCATCGGCTTCAACGAGAACGACGGCCTGCAGGGCAAGCTGCGCGACGCCGTGCATACGGTGGAGAAACGGCTCGCCGACTTCGACCAGCCGCGCCTCGCCGTGCTGATGCTGATGATGCGCCGGCACGAGAAGGACTTCATGCTGCGGGGCGATGAGAAATACGGCAATGAGCTGCAGAAGCGCGTGCAGGAATTCGAGCCTGCGCTTGCCGCCACCGATCTGCCCCAGGCCGCCAAGGACGAGATCAAGGGCCTGATCGCGGCCTATCGGCAGAGCTTCCTCGCCTTCATGGTGGGACAGGAATCGCTCAATGACGAGGCCGAGGATCTGGCCGCGGTCTACGGCCGCGTCCGGCCGGTGCTGATCGAGGTCCGCAAGGCCGCCCAGGAGCGCTACGGCGCCGCGCAGAGCGCGTCCGCCGGATTCCGCGACAACATGCTGTGGATCATCGGACTGACCACGCTCGCGATCGGCGCGCTCGCGATCTATTTCGGACGCCGCATCTCGCGGCCGATGTCGCTCATGGCGGGGGCCATGCACCGGCTCGCCGACGGCGATCTCGACCTCGAGCTTCCCCGCATGCAGCGCAGTGACGAGATCGGCAGCATGCTGCGCGCGCTCGCCGTATTCCACGGCAAGATGCTGGAGAATCGCGATCTCACCACCGAGCAGGGCGTGCAACGCGAGCGCGCCGATGCCGAGCGCAAGGCGCTGCTGGTGCAGATTGCCGATCAACTGGAGGAGGAGGTCGGGCGCGCCGTCGATATCGTGCTCAAGGACGCCCGCGAGGTGCATCTGAGTGCGAGCGCGGTAAGCAAGGTGGTGGGCGAGACCCGCCGCCGCGCCGCGGCGGTCGCGAGCGCATCCGGCGAGGCGTCGAGCAATGTCGAGACGGTGGCGGCGGCCACCGAGGAGATGGCGGCATCGCTCGCCGAGATATCCGGCCAGGTGCAGCGCTATACCCAGATGGCGCGGCAGGCCGCCGCCGATACCGGGCGCACCGACGAGATCTTCCGCACCCTTGCGTCCTCGGCGCAGCAGATCGGCGAGGTGGTCGTCATGATCACCGCCATCGCCAACCAGACCAACCTGCTCGCCCTCAATGCGACGATCGAGGCGGCGCGCGCCGGCGAGGCCGGACGCGGCTTCGCGGTGGTGGCGGGCGAGGTGAAGGCGCTGGCGCAGCAGGTTGCGCGGGCGACCGAGGATATCCGCGCGCAGATCGACGCGATGCAGGCCTCTGCCCAGGATGCAGCGCGGGTGATCACCGAGGTGGGCACGGCGGTGCGCGAGATCGACCAGGTGTCCGCCGAGATCGCCAGCACGATCGAGCAGCAGCAGGCGGCGACCCACGAGATCGCCGCCAACGTGACCGTCGCGGCGCGCGGGACGCACGACGTCTCGGATACGATCGCAGGCGTCGGTCAGGAGGCCGAGCAGGCCGGTTCCGCCGCCGAGGTGGTCGTCAACACCGCGCAGGACATGACCCGGCAGTCGGCCGAGCTCAAGGACACGGTTGGACGCTTCCTGGCGCAGATCCGGGCTGCGTAGCGGTCCGGAGCCACCGCTGATTTTCGCATCGCGAAAAACTTTATCGCCCTATGGAAAATCGCCTTGACTTCCGCCGGATAGGGGCCTTTTTCTCCCTCAATCAGGGTAGCCTCCGGCGGGGAGCTGAGGGGAGTGGCAATGACCGACGGGGTCCATATCATGGGCGAGGCGGGCCGGCCCCGCGCGTCCAACGGACGGCAGCGCGACGGCGCGGAGCGCGCCGGCATCCAGTCGGTCGATCGGGCGCTCACGCTGCTCGAGACCATTGCGGAGCTCGGCGGGGAGACCACCCTGTCCAAGCTCGCCGAGCGGACCGGCCTCAATATCTCGACCTGCCACCACCTGCTTGCGACCCTCGTGCAGCGCGGCTTCGTCACCAAGGCGGTGGCGCGGCGCGGCTACGCGCTCGGCGCCCGCATTCTCTATCTCAGCCACGTCTGCCTGCAGGTCGACCTGCCGCGGCGGGCGCAACCGGTGCTCGATCGCATCAACCAGGCGACCGGCGAGACCGTGCAGCTCGCGGCGCTGCAGGGCGACGAGCTCGTGAACATCCTCAAGCGCGAGGCGCGGCATGCGGTCCGTGTCGGCGCCGGCACGATCGGCACCGCGGACGCGGCCCACGCCACCGCGACCGGCAAGTCGATGCTCGCCTGGCTGCCGGAGGACGAGATGCGCCGCATCGTCATGGCGCACGGCATGACCCGGTTTACGCCCAACACCATCACCGATTTCGCCGCCTTGAACGAGGCGCTCCGGATCGTGCGGCGTGACGGCTGCGCGATCGACCGGGAGGAATTCCGGCCCGGCGTCATCTGCGTCGGCGCCGCGATCCGCGATCAGTCCGGCGCGGTGGTCGGATCGATCAGTGCCTCCGCGCCCACCATGCGAGCGAACGACGAGCATCTCGCCCACATGCGTGACGAGGTCGTCGCCGCGGCGCGCGCGCTGTCGGTCGAATTGGGCGCGCCGCCCTCCGCGTCCGAGCGCGCCAAGGCGGCTCCGGTATAGTGGTAGCGTTCGTGCCGGAGAGAGGCCGTTCTCTCCAGATTGATGCGTATTGCCGGCATGCAAAGTGCAGGATGTACACCTCCTTGCCACAATTCGGTTCTTAATTCGCGCGCGATTGGATAAGGGGATACGGCGTCGACGCTCGTCGGCGGCGTTTGTGCGCGTACCAAGGTTAACCAGTCCAGCACGCGGCTTCTCGATCGGCGATGACATGTCCGACGCGGGAGCCGTATTTTGTCATGACCGTTCGGCGCGCGGTCCGTCGGCGCGGCCCCAGGCCGCACGTCCGGCGTGCAGCCGCGGTCGTAAGGAAGGCACAAGGGCGAGGAAGCGGGAGTGGCGTCCCGGAACGTGCAGGGCAGCGTCGCCATCGTGTAGCGTCGAACCAGTTTTCTTCGTAGCGTCAAGGAGAGTAGCGTGAGAAAGGTTTTGCTCTTTGCGGTGGCGATTGCGGCCGTTGCGATCGCGGTCGTGGGCGTGCGGTTCCTGCCGGCAAGTACGCTCGACTATCCGACCCGCCCCATCACCATGATCGTGCCGTACCCCGCCGGCGGGCCGAGCGACGTGGTCGCCCGTATCGTCGCCGACGGCATGAGCAAGCATCTCGGACAGACGATCGTCATCGAGAACGTCGGCGGCGCCGGCGGCACGCTCGGGACGGCACGCGCCGCCGCCGCGGCGCCCGACGGCTATACGCTGCTCGGTGCCAGCATGGGCTCGCACGTCGCCGCGCCGGCGTTCTATCCCGACCTCAAATACGACTCGACGAAGGACTTCGAGCCGATCGGCCTCACGTCGAACGCGCCGGCCGCGATCGTCGCCCGCAAGGACTTTCCGGCCAACAACCTCAAGGAATTCATCGACTACGTGAAGCAGAACGGCGACAAGGTCAAACAGGCGCATGGCGGCATCGGCTCGTCCTCGCACATGGCCTGCCTCCTGTTCGACTCCGAGCTTCACCTCACGCCGCGCCTGATCGGCTATCGCGGCACCGGTCCGGCGCTCAACGATCTCCTCGGCGGCCACGTCGATTACTTCTGCGAGCAGGTGGTCAGCGTCGCGGCGGCGGTGAAGAGCGGCACGATCAAGGCCTACGGGGTCTCGTCCGACCAGTCCGTGGCGGCTTTGCCGAACGTGCCGTCGGCGAAGGATGCGGGTGCGCCCGCCTACCAGATGAGCATCTGGAGCGCGGTCTTCGCGCCGGCGGGAACGCCCAAGCCGATCGTCGCCAAGCTCTCCCAGGCGCTCGACGCGACGCTCGACGACCCGGCGATCGCCGCCAAGCTGGTCGGCCTCGGCGGAACGGTGCCTCCCAAGGAGCAGCGCGGTCCGGAGAACCTCGAAAAGCTCCTGAAGGCGGAGATCGCCCGCTGGTCGCCGATCCTCAAGGCGGCAGCCGCGACGGAATGACGGGCTGACGGACTCGATGGACAGCCAGACGGATCTGGAGTTGCCCGCGCGAGCGGGCAACTCCGAGGCGGCGGTCGCTCGCAACAGGGAGCGCAAAACGGAGCCGATGAGCGCGGAGAAATTGCGCGTCGCCGTGCTCGGCATGGGCTGGTGGTCGGACGTCCTCGCCGACGCGATCAAGCGATCGGACCAGATCGAGATCGCGGCCTGCTTCACGCGCTCGGCCGACAAGTGCGCGGCGTTTGCGGCGAAATACGGCTGCCGGACCGCGCAGAGCTATGACGAGATCCTGCGCGATCCCGCCATCGAGGCGATTGTCAACACCACGCCCAACGGCGTGCACCTGGAGACCACCCGGGCGGCGGCGCAGGCCGGCAAGCACGTCTTTCTCGACAAGCCGATCGCCAACACGGTCGCCGACGGCCAGGCGATCGCACAGGCGTGCCAGGATGCGGGCGTCGTCCTCTCGCTCGGCTATCAGCGCCGGCGCGAGAGCCATTTCCGCTGGATCAAGGCCGAGATCGATGCCGGCCGGTTCGGCCGGCTGGTGCAGGCGGAGGGCAACATCAGCCGCGACCGTCTCGGCAAGATCGATCTCTCGTCGTGGCGCTATCAGGCCGCCGGCATGCCGGGCGGCGTGATGCTGCAGATCGGCATCCACTACGTCGATGTGCTGGAGATGCTGATGGGCAAGGTCGTGCGCGTCTCCGGGCGCTCGGCGCAGCTCGTGCTGCCGGGCGACAATCCCGACGTCGCCAACCTGATCCTTGAGCACGAAAGCGGCGCGCTGTCGAACCTCACCGCGTCGTACGCGTCCGCGTCCGAATATTACATGATGAACGTCTACGGCAAGGAAGCGAGCGCCTATTACGACCTCTTTTCCGGCCTGCGTCATCTCAAGCGCGGCGAGACCCGGGCGAAGCCGGTCGAGACCGTCGAGACCGACACGATCCGCGCGGAGCTCGAGGAATTCGCCCATTGCATCCGCACCGGCGCCGCCCCCGAGACCGACGGCTGGTGGGCGGCGCGCAATCTCGCGGTCATCAAGGCCGGCGTGCGAAGCGCGCGTGAGGGGCGCGTCGTTGCGGTCGAGGAAATGCTGGCGAGCGGCGAATAGACCGGCGAGCGCCGCCGCGCCGGGACATCGCAGATCATCTCCAGGGGATGATCGATCACCGGTAAGCGGCGGGTCCTCGATCGCAACCGCAAGGCGCGCTAACCTCCCGGCGGACCGGCATCCATGAATGTCGGCCAAGCCGGGAGGGACAACATGCCGATCGAACTCCAGTTGCTGGTGTGGA
>Ga0126371_10005925_pt1 | contig 10862 bp, 6 predicted proteins | sample PanSoiMetaPlot_4_FD_110145 | JGI IMG/M metagenome (GOLD analysis project Ga0126371, IMG submission 110145) | Tropical forest soil microbial communities from Panama - MetaG Plot_4 | ecosystem: Environmental > Terrestrial > Soil > Tropical forest > Bulk soil | place: Panama | collected 2016-02-17
CATGGCGGCTGTCATCACGTCGTCGGATTTCATCAGCGCGGTGCTGTTCGGCGTCCCGGGTCACGTCGGCGCCGCCGCGACCGTGATCGACGGCCATCAAATGGCGAAGAACGGCGAGGCGGGCCGCGCCTTCGGCGCCGGTTTTGCGGCCTCGCTTGCCGGCGGCCTCGTCGGCGCGTTCGTGCTCGGCGTCAGCCTGCCGTTCCTGCGCCCGATCCTCCTGTCCATCGGCTCGCCCGAGCTGCTCGCCTTCACGCTGTTCGGCCTCTCGATGGTGGCGACGCTCTCCGGCCGCGCGCCGCTCAAGGGGCTCACGGCCGCCGGCCTCGGCCTCATGCTGTCGATGATCGGCGACCGCTCGGAAGCCGGCACGCTGCGCTGGACCTTCAACACGCTCTATCTCTACGAGCAGCTGCCGCTGGTGCCGGTGACGCTCGGCCTCTTCGCCATTCCCGAGCTGTGCGAGCTCGCGGTCGCGCGCAAGCGCATCGCCGGCATGAACGCCGCCGCCATCGCAATGTCGAGCCAGTGGCAGGGCGTGCGCGACGTGGCGCGCCACTGGTGGCTGGTCCTGCGTTGCAGCGTGCTCGGGACCGGGCTCGGCGCCATTCCGGGCGTCGGCTCCTCGGTGATCGACTGGATCGCCTACGGCTATGCGCAGCGAACCGAGAAGAACGCCGAGACCTTCGGCACCGGCGACGTGCGCGGCGTGATCGCGCCGGAATCGTCGAACAACGCGAAGGAGGGTGGGCATCTCGTGCCGACCATCGCGTTCGGCGTGCCGGCCGGCGCCTCGATGGCGATCCTGCTCGGCGCTTTCCAGATGCACCAGCTGATCCCCGGTCCCGAGATGCTCACCAAGCATCTCGACGTGACCTACACGATTGTCTGGAGCCTCACGCTCGCGCATGTGATCGGCGCCGTCATCTGCCTCTCGGGCAGCCGCTTCCTCGCCAAGGTCTCGACGGTGCGGCCCGAGATCCTGCTGCCCATCGTGCTCGCGCTCGTCTTCGTCGCGGCGTATGAGGGCTCGCACGACTGGGGCGATCTCTACGTGCTGATCGGCTTCGGCATCGTCGGCTGGATCATGAAGCGGCTGGGTTGGCCGCGGCCCCCGATGGTGCTCGGCCTCGTCGTCGGCGGCATTTTCGAGCGCTATCTCAACCTGTCGATGCAGCTCTACGGCATCGGCTGGCTGTGGCATCCGTCGACCGTCATCCATGTCGGCGGGCTGGAAATCCCCATCCCCGTGGTGGCGATCGTGCTCCTGCTCGTCGCCTGGGCGCTGTTCAAGCCGATGTCCGAGATCGTCGCCAACGTGGTGCAGGAGCTTCGCCATGTGCGGGCGCATCGCCTGCGCTTCGGCGCCTCGGCCGCGTTCACGCTCGCCGTCATCGCGTTCATCGTCGCGGCGATCCTGCTTTCGCTCGACTGGCCGGCGTCGGCGAAGCCGGTGCCGCTCACCGCCTGCTACATGGCGTTGACCGCGGCGAGCCTCAACTTGGTCAACGAGCTGTTCGGCAAGGAGCCGGACCCCGCGATGCGCGGCAATGCCGATGGCGGCCACGGACCCCAGATGGACCTCGGCGTCGATGCCGGCACGGCGCGCCGGCAGTCGGTCGTTTATTTCGCCTGGCTGCTGATGTTCCTCCTCGCCATCTGGCTCGTCGGATTCCTGCCCGCGATCGCCATCTTCGTGCTCGGATACATGTGCGTCGGCTTCGGCGAGCCGGCCGTCCGGTCGGCTGCCTTTGCGGCCGTCACGGTGCTGCTGTGCTGGCTCCTGTTCGACCGTCTGCTCGCGGTCGCCTGGCCGGCCTCGCTGCTCGGGGATCTCCTGCCGAACCTACGCTCGGCGCTCGGCTTCATTTGATGATGCTTCATTTAATGATGCTTCGCCCGTTGTACGGCGGCGCGATTTCTTGGTAGGTGGAAGCCCGAGAAGCAGGGAGTACTTGATGACCGGCCTTTACGAGCGAACGCCGCCCGGCGTGGGCCACAATTCGCCGCCGACCGAGGACAAGGAAGGCAAGTGGGAGCGCTGGTCGAAAAAGCGCACCTTCGTGCGCGCGCTCGAGGGCACCTACAGCGACGTCTACAAGGGCCTGCTGGAGCAGCCGCGGGTCTATTCCTCGCGCCACCATCCCTGGAAGGGCGGGCCCGCGCTCTACGGCAAGCACGTGATCGCGCCCGGCGCCGCCAACGTCACCCAGTCGATCGAGACCCACATCGAGTGCTACGCGCCCGGCGCCTACGGGCAGAAGCACGGCCACCTCAACAGCGCGGTGTTCTACGTGCTCAAGGGCCGCGGCCACGACATCCATGACGGCCGCCGCATCGACTGGAAGGCGGGGGACATCATGATCGTCGAGTGCGCGAGCGTGCACCAGCACTTCAACGACGACCCCGACAACGAGGCGATTCTCCTGGTGTTCAAGGCGAAGCCGCTCTTTCTATTCATGCACCTGCTGTTCCAGAAGATCGTGTCCTATCCACCCAACGAGGCGACGCCCGGCCACGAGGACTTCCGCCCGCCGAAGGATCTCTGACCGTCATGGCCGGGCTTGTCCCGGCCATCCACGTCTTTGCGCCACGGCAAGACGTGGATGCCCGGCACATAGGCGAGCGAAGCGACGCCGTTCTTCGAACGACTATGGCCAGGCATGACGAAGGAGAGCGGAGCGAGACAGAAGAATTCGGAGAATCAAGATGAGCAAAATTCTCGACGAGCGCGACTTCGCCCATCTGGGCCACAACACCGCGAGCATCCGCGCCGACGACGTGGCGGCCTCGGCGGCGTTCCGCAAGGCCTATGAGGCGATGCCCAACGTGGTGAGCGCCGAGGAGATGCCGTGGGAGAAATGCGCCGACGGCCTGATCAAGCACCTCGTGCACAACACGATGAAGACGCGCGAGCAGTGCGTCGAGGCCTACATGCAGTTTCTCAAGCCCGGCGAGCGCTCCGGCAAGCATCGCCACATGTGGGAGGAGGTGCTGTTCGTGGTCGAGGGCTCGGGCTACGACCTGCACTGGGATCTCAAGTTCGACTGCCTCGACGCGTTCGAGTGGGAATGGGGCGTCGAGCCGCGCAAGTTCGAATGGGAGCGCGGCGACTTCATCTACGTCCCGCCATTCACCATCCACCAGCATTTCAATTCGCACGCGACCAGCGAGGCGCGGCTGATCGTGATCTCCAATCGCATGGTCAAGGAGATGGGCTTCGACTGGTTCGACCAGATCGAGAACGCGCCGGGGTATTGATCTTGCTCCACCCTCAGGCGGAGCAAGCATCGTAAGGACTTCGAACGATGCTTGATAAGGCCGAGAGCAAGGCTGCATCGACGGCGGACGCGGCCAACCCTCCACGCGATTTCCAGGAGCATTTGGCGCGGCTCGAGGCGCGCGGGCTGCTCACGCGCATCGACCGGCCGATCAACAAGGATACCGAGCTGCACCCGCTCGCGCGCTGGCAGTTCCAGGGCGGCTTGCCCGAGCACGAGCGCCGCGCCTTCCTGTTCACCAACGTGGTCGATTCATCCGGTCACCGCTATGACATGCCGGTCGCGGTCGGCGCACTGGCGGCGAACGAAGACATCTACGCGGTCGGCATGGGACGGCGCGTGGAGGAGATCGGCACCGCCTGGACTCAAGCCGTCGCACATCCGGTCGCGCCGGTGCGGGTCGCATCGCCGCCGTGCCAGGAGGTCGTCGTCACCGGCGACGACCTGCGGGGCCCCGGCAAGGGGCTTGCCGCGCTGCCGGTGCCGGTGTCGACGCCCGGCTTCGACGCGGCGCCGTATCTCACCGCGACGCTCGCGGTCACGCACGATCCCGAGACGCGCATCCGCAACATGGGAACGTACCGGGCGCAGCTCAAGGCGAGCGATCGGCTCGGCGTGCGCATGGCCTCGCGCATCGGCGGGGCGGGCGGCTACCAGCACTGGCTCAAGCACCGCAAGATGAAGACGCCGATGCCGTGCGCGATCGTGGTCGGCGGGGCGCCTGTCGTGGTGTTCACCGGGCCGCAGAAGCTCGCGCTCGATTGCGACGAGATGGCCGTCGCGGGCGCGCTCGCGGGCGCGCCGATCCGCGTCGCGCGCTGCGTCACCATCGACTGCGAGGTGCCGGCGGATGCCGAGATCGTGGTCGAGGGATTGATCGATCCGGAGCTGCTCGAGCCGGAAGGCCCGTTCGGCGAGAGCCACGGCCACGTGGCGCTCGAGGACTTCAACATGTCGATGCAGGTCACCGCGATCACGCGCCGGCGCTCGGCGGTGTTCTGCTCGATCGTGAGCCAGGTGACGCCGAGCGAATCGAGCGTGATCAAGCGTGTCGCCTACGAGCCGATGTTCCTCGCGCATCTGCGCGACCAGCTCGCCATCAAGGGCATCCGGCGCGTCGCGCTGCACGAGCCGCTGAGCAACATCCGCCCGGTGATCTTTTTGCAGTTCGCCCCGGGCGTCGCGCGCACCGAGGTGTGGCGCGGCCTGCGCGGCGCGGCCGCGCTGCGCGCCGACTGCGGCAAGATCATCATCGCGGTGAGCGACGACATCGATCCGACCAATGCGGACGCGATCTTCTGGTCGCTCGCCTACCGCGCCAACCTTTCCGAGGACTTGCAGGTCGCGCCCTACCGCTCGGGAGGACATGGCCCGAAGTCGGGCGGCGGCCGCAAAGGCGACGCGACGCTGATGATCGACGCGACCGCCAAGGGGCCGATGCCGCCGCTCGCGCTGCCGACGCGCGAATACATGGAAGGCGCGCGCCGCATCTGGGAGGAGCTCGGCCTGCCGCGCCTCGCGCCGCGCCCGCCCTGGCACGGCTACTCGCTCGGCGACTGGGACGCAGCGTGGGACGTGTTCGCGCGGCGCGCGGTCGACGGCACGTGGGCGCAGAGCGGCCACGACACCTTCGCGCGCCGGCGCGGCGGGCTCACGCCGGAGACGCCGACGCGCGAGGTGGAGAAGGATGGCAATCGATAACGCGCGTACCCGTCATGCCCGGGCTTGTCCCGGGCATCCACGTCTTTCTTGAGGTGTTGCAAAAGACGTGGATGGCCGGGACAAGCCCGGCCATGACGAGACATTCACGTCACGCCGCCGCCGACTTCTTCCCGATCGCCGCATTGACGCGCGGCATCACCTCTTCGGCGAGCAGCTGCATTGAGCGCCTGGCGAGCGCCGGGTCGACCCAGTCCATGCCGCCGTAAACCAGCTCGCCGAAATCGCCGACCTCCTCGCGCAACGCGAGGATGCCGTCCACCACCTTGTTGACGGTGCCGTGGATCACGAGGCGGTCCATGACGAAGTCGTGCGTGATCTCGTCGTCCGCCTGCTCCTTGTGCGTCTTGAACACGAACAGTCGTTTGCCGCGCTTCATCTTTGCGAGCATCTGCCCGTAGTAAAATCCGTAAGGGCTCGCGGCGTCGCTCCGCCCATAGCGCTCCGCCATCTTGTCGTCGTCGGCGACGAAAACCGTGCGGGCAACGCGCCAGTCGGAGGTCTTCGGCTCGGCGCCGACCTCGGCCTTGCCCTTGGCGTAGTTCGCCCAGTGCGACTTGAGGTGCTGCGCGAGCAGAAAGTTCGCCGACAATGGATGGAAGTCGCGCTTGCCCATGAGCACGACGCCCGGCGAGAACGGCGCCAGCACGGTCCCGACGATCTCGGGCCGCGGCTGCTGATAGGGCTTGCCGAGGTAGCCGACGCCGAGATCGAGCGTCATCGTCTTGCGCGTCGACACCTTGAAGCGGTTGTTCGGAAAATCGATGTCATAGGGCGGGTCGCGCTCCCAGATCGCCAGGATCACGTCGATCGCCTCGGCGAAGAGCTGATTCTTGTCGAGATCGAGCGTGCCGAGCGCCTCGGAATCGGAGGTGAGTGCGCCCGGGCTGACGCCGAGGATGAAGCGGCCCTCGGCGAGATGATCGAACATCGCGGCCTGGCTCGCGATCAGCACTGGGTGCTTCTGCGCGAGGTTCGCGGTGCCGGTCGCGAGCTTGATCTGCTTGGTCGCCGGGATGAGCGTTGCCAGAAACGTCATCGAGTTGGTGACGTTCTCGCAGCGGTCGGTGAGATGCTCGCCGACGAAGGCGCTGGCGAAGCCGAGCTTGTCGGCGAGGATGATCGCCTCGCGATCCTGCTTGAGCGTTTCGGTCCAGTTCCGATGCAGGGGATGCACCGGCATCGTGAAGTAACCCAGTCTCATTCGCCGCCCTCGTTGTCCCGGAGCGCCACATGAACCAGATTGTGCAGGTGCCGTAAAGCCGCGCGACGATGACGCCGCGTCAATGCAGCGTTCTCGGCGCCGCAAAGCCGTGGTTGGCGAGGGTGTGCTGGTCGGTCGTTCGACGGGATGAAAAACACGAAGCGTGACGATATAATGCTCGCGTCTGGGTTCGTTCCGCCGAAATGGTGCCAGAGTTCGTTTCGCCAAAACGTGCCTGAGTTCGTTCTGCCAAAATCGCCGTGATTCTATTAGGAATATATCCTTAGTTAGGCGCCGCGAGCGCGACGTGCAGCTCCTGCAAAATCCGGGTGTGCGGCTGCCCGCCGTCGACCCACTTGCGCAGCGCGAAGCGCTGCGCGCTGGCGGGCGCCATGGCCTTGAACGCCGCCACGTGTTTCTCGGCATTCGCGCGGTCGCCCATCGCGTTGTAGATCGCGGCGAGCCGCGCCTGCACCAGCGGCGCGCCCGGCATGAAGGTCTCGGCGCGCTGTGTCCAGCGCAGGGCCGCCTCATTGTGGCCGAGCTCGAGCTCGGCCTCGCCGGCGAACAGGTAGAGCATGCCGAGCATCGGATCGTTGGGCGTGGCGTGGCGGATGGTCTCCCGGATCAGGTCCAGGCCCTTCTGCGGCTGACCCATCCGCACCAGCAGCGAGCCCATCTGGCCGCGCGCCGGCAGAAGGGCCGGGTTGAGCTCGAGGCAGCGCTCGAGCGAGCGCATGGCGTCGGCATAGCGGCGGTGGCGCTTATGCAGCATCGCGAGGGTGAAATGTGCGCCAACCCAGTTAGGCGATTTCGCCAGCACCTCGTTGATCGCCTTCTCGGCGCCCGCGATGTCGGGCGTGATGGCGAGATCGAGAAAATTCATCTCGCTGAACAGATGTATGCGGGCGATACCGAGCTGCGCGGCCTGATTATGCGGTGCGCGCTGCTGGACCTCGGTGAAGAGCCGCAGCGCGAGCGCGGCATTGGCCGGCAAATAGCCGCGTGACTCGGCGGCCCGCGCGCGCAGCAACAGCGCGCCGACCGGCTCCGGGTGGCCGGGTTCGGGCCGCAGCCGCCGCGTCTCGGCGTAGACGATGTTGATGATCAGCGCGTGAGCGAAGCCCGGCGCGATCGCGTCGGCGGTGAGTGCCGGCTCGCCCGGGCGCGCCTGGATCTGGTCGGACCACAAGGTGACGCGGGTCGCCGTGTCGATGAGCTGCACGTCGGCGCGCAGCCGCCCGTCGGTGCGGTCGACATGGCCGACGATCGCATAGGGAACGTCGAGGTCGGCGCCGAGCTGGGCCATATCCACTTCCGCCTCGCGATAGAGGCCGGCGGTGCGGTCGGAGATCATGCGCATGTCGTAGAGCGCGAGATCTGCCGTGATCGCGTGCGTGAGCTGGCGCGCGAAGTCGCGGTCCTGCGTGTCGGCGGGCGTGTCGAGCGAGAATGGAAGCACCACGGCGCTCGCCAGCGCAGGGCGGACGGGGCGCGCCTTGACCAGCGCCGCATGCGGGCGCGAGCCGATCGCGAACATGCCGGCGGCGCCGGCCGCGAGAACGAAGGTAGCAACGATCGATGCCGCAATCCGATGACGGCGGATAAACGACAGCCGCGCGGTGCGTGCGCTCCCTCTTTCCGCATCGACCTTCGCGGAAGCTTCGCCGGACGAGGAGGACAGGGGCGGGGTGACGGGCTCTATGAGTTTCAGGTCGGGCTCCGAGCGGTGCTCAGCCGGCTGGCGGAGTTCATCCTTGGGCGTGTCGAAGGCAAGACCAGAGGGCTCGCCAGCTTTGGGAGAGGGTTGAAGCGGCGCGTCCTCCGCCGTGACCAGTTCAAGCGGTACCGCCGGCGCGATCGCGCCGCTCTTGATCTCCTCGACGAGCGCGCGGGTCGCGGACTCGGGTGCGACGTCGAGCTCGGTCCGCAGCAGGTTGGTCAGGAGGCGCGCGCGCTCGAGCGCGGCGTCGCGGCCGCGATGGCGGGCGACGATCTTGAGCGCGATGCGCTGGCGGTCCTCGCGCGTCGGATCGAGCGCGACCAGCCGCTCGGCCGCCGCGACCGAGCGTGCACTGTCGTTCGCGGCGTCCGCGCTCGTGGCGAGCCGCTCGAAAATCTGCGCCGCCACGCCGGCGAGCCGATCCTGCTCGCGTCCGCGCCAGGCGTCGAACTCCTCGATGTCGAGCGCGAGATCGGCGAGGAAGGCGCCGCGCCACCAATCGGCGCCGCGCGCGAGCTCGGTCGCATCCGATCCCGTCGCACACGCCGCGAGCTCGCGCGCATCGACCGCGAGCACATCGGGGCGAAGCTCGATCGTCTCACGCCCGATGTCGAGCATGTCGGGCGCGAGCAGATGAAGATCCTGGCGCAGCGAGACGAGGCACTGGCGCAGGCTGTGGCGCGCCTGCGCGTCCGGATTGTCGCCCCACAGGAGCGTCGCCAGCTCCTCGCGGCTCGCCCGCCAGTCCGGCTTCATCGCCAGATAGGCGAGCAGCGCGCGCGCCTTGCGCGAGCGCACCGCAATCGCGACCGGCCGCGCCGCCGTCACCTCGACCGTGAAGGCGCCCAGCAACCGCAATGTCGCAAGGTTCGATCGGCTCATGGTACTTCTGTTTGGCGCACGTTCTTGGCGGCGAACCGGCCTCCACTTCGCCGCAACGTGCGCGTGGACCGCGTTGCGGCGAAACGTCGCGATTTTCTCATGTTTTGGCCCTCGAACGCAACCGTCGGATGCTTTTTTGGCTCCGCCGGGCAGCGTCCAGACGGCCGTCAAGCCTTTCAAATCACGAAAGAATCTCGTTGACCCTGAGGTGACGTCCGATTGACGGCCGCTCTGGCACGCTGCGCCGCGGATGCACGCGAGTCGAGATCGCGACAATGGACGCCCTATCAGTCGGACACGTGGCTTCGCAGGCGCTTCTCGGCCTGTCGCCGTGGATCATTCCGGTGATCGCGGTTGCCGCAAAGCGCACACCAGTTGGCGCGCACGGCACCTGCACTCCCGCTCCCCGTTCTTGCGGGGAGAGGGTTGGGGTGAGGGGTGCTGACTCCCAGCACGATACGACATCGGAAAGAAATCGCGGTGAGGGCCCCTCACCCCAACCCTCTCCCCCCGAAGGGGGCGTGGGAGCGCGGGCGCATGAGCGCTTGCAAGCGCATCGGGAAGCAACGCCATGGTCGGACTGATTGCGAAATTTGCCAAGATCATTGCGGCTGCACTGGTCGGCACCACGCTCGTCGCCGCGGGGGCGGTCGCGTCGGTGCCGATGCTGCGTCACGTCGCGTCGGGCTGGTGGAACAACCCGGACGGCTTGCCGGCGCTGCCCGAGAGCCCTCAGGTGCATTACGAGCCCGGCGCCCTCGCCTATGCCCGCACGGTCGCGCGGCTCATGCCGGCGGCGCTCGCCCATGTCGAGGCGATCCATGGACGCCCGTTCGCACAGCCCGTGACGGTCGGCGTCTACGTCTCGACCGACGCATTCGCGCGCGCCAACGGGCAGGGTTCGACGCGAGCGGTCGGCATGCACTTCCTCGGGCGCGTGATGCTGTCGCCCTCTTTGTTCGGGCGCCAGCGCGACCGCCTCGAGGCGATCCTCGCTCACGAGTTCTGCCACGCCCACCTGCGCGGCTGGATGTCGGAGCTCGCCTGGCTCGAGCTGCCGACCTGGTTCAAGGAAGGTCTCGCCGTGATGGTCTCGGGCGGTGGCGCCGCCGAGCACGTGAGTGAGGCGCAGGCGCGCGACGCGATCCTGCGCGGCGATCACATCGCGGTCCGCGGCGAGGGCTCGCTGCTCGATTTCATCAACATCCGGATGGAGCACCAGCCGGTCGTGCCGGACACCTCGTTCCGCATCGAGATGGCCTACCGTCAGGCCGGCATGTTCACGGCCTTCCTGCAAGACTCGAACCCACCCGCCTTCACCCGCATGATGAACGCGATCATGGACGGACGCCCGTTCGGCGAAGCCGTGCGCGCGAGCTACGGCGCCGACGTGAACGCGCTGTGGGAGCGGTTCGTGGAGGAGCTGAGGAGCGAGTCGCCGCAGCCGCGCGAAACGCACTAAGTAATCCGTCATCCTGAGGTGCGAGTGAAGCGAGCCTCGAAGGATGATGGCCGGTGGGTTTCAACAAGCAACCAAGCGGAATCACACAGGCCCTTCGAGGCTCGGTCGCTGCGCGACCGAGCACCTCAGGGTGACGGGAAGATTAATCCGTCACTTCATCTCGGCCGAAGCACAGTATCGACCAGCGCCGGCTGGCCGGCCTTCACCTTGGCGATGGCGCGCGTAAGCGCTCCCTTGATGTCCTTCGGGTCGGTGATCGGGCCTTCGCCGTACCAGCCGCAGCCGCGCGCTATTGTTGCGAAGTCGGGCTCGGGGCCGGCGATGTCCTGACCGATGTAGGCGCGCGCGGCGTCGGTGTCGCGCAGATGCGCGACGTGGATCTGGTGCTCCCAGTCGTTGTAGTAGGCGCGGTTGTTGAACATCACGATCAGCAGCGGGATGTTGTTCTTCGCCGCCGTCCACAGCGCACCGGCGTCGAACATGAGGTCGCCGTCGGGCTGGATGTCGACCACGAGACGGCCGGTGCCGCGGTGGGCGAGCGCGACGCCGAGCGAGACGCCGATCTGCGTGCCGGTGCCGAGCGCGCGGCCC
>Ga0126371_10005926_pt1 | contig 10862 bp, 5 predicted proteins | sample PanSoiMetaPlot_4_FD_110145 | JGI IMG/M metagenome (GOLD analysis project Ga0126371, IMG submission 110145) | Tropical forest soil microbial communities from Panama - MetaG Plot_4 | ecosystem: Environmental > Terrestrial > Soil > Tropical forest > Bulk soil | place: Panama | collected 2016-02-17
CGATGGTCCGTTGAGATAAGGAGAGGCCCAGCTTTCTTGTAGCCCGCCCAGGTTAGGATAACGACACTCGGTTTAACGGGCCCACCGCGGTGATAGATGAATTCCTCCACTCGGTTGTTGGACCCGACATACAGTTCCCAGGTATCGCCCGGCGTATAACCACCCGTTGGGCCATATTTCACCACTACCTGTCTCGCCTCACCCTTTCCCATCGGGAGTTTTTTCATGCCGTTGTCTTGCACATCCGCGCCGTCCCAATAAACATGCAAAGGGAAGGTCAGCACATATTGATCATTGACGAAAGCGGGGTCGACCTCCTCTTTCACATTGGCAGCCTGGCTCTCCAATTGAGAGCGAAGGTACGTAGCCTTTACGAGCTTCCCGTCCTTGTCCTTTCCTTCATAAGAGACCTGGTTGGTCTTGGGCTCCCAGACCCACGAGCGGGAGAGATTCAAACCAGGCAGCTCTAAGTTGAAGGTATAGCGAATCGCATCAATTTGGCCGAATGAATCAAGGCCGTATGTCTTGGCAATTTGTTCGGCGATGGGAGGGCGTGTCCGCGCCCAGGAAGGTGCAGCAAGTATAAGCACCCCAAGAACCATGAAACGGATCGTTGTCGAACGGCTCAGCTTTGACATTGGAGGCTCCTCCTTAGTTGAATTTCAAGAATGTTTCAGAGTCATTCCTGCTGTTTTCATGTCCTGGTAATCTACCAACCGGCAGATCGTCCACCTCTTCTGCCGTTTCAGACTATGAACCTTCGGAGCAATTGCATTGTCTCTCTTTTTAGTATCCACAATTCCCTGGATTAGATTGTTGCGCTCGTTCTGCCAACCTGAATATGCGCCACCTCGCCTAAGAAGACATCACGAGATATGAGTGTTTTTCGTTACCACTTTAGCCCACGATTTCACATACCCCTTTCAAGGTATCTCTCAACGCCCGAAGAGGATCGGTCTCTGAAACGCACGACCAGCCGAGCGCGCTTAGATAGTTCCTCCGAGACAGCATTTCAGCCTGTCGAATATTCCAACCTGGTATAGTATCCATTCCCGCCGAGACTAAACTATGACAACAAATGCAACATCCCAGCGAGATCAAGCATCGTCGCCGGATGCGGTCTATTCGGATTGGTCCTGCTAACGTCACTTCTACCTTGAAAGTGGTATCCGTTGGACATCGAAAGTGGTAGTGAAAAACCATTCTATCTCGTGATGTTTTGTTGGTGCGGATACGGCATAGTGCTAGTCTAGCGGGTGTGACCGCAACAACCTTAAATTGAAAGACACCCGCGATGTGAATGGTCGGCAGACGAGATCGCAATACCGTGTAGGTCGATGGATTCTAGAGACGTTGATATACTGGGGAATTACAAAATCAAAAGGAGACGAGCGATGATTAACCAATCAAAGAACCTACTAAGAGGCTGTGCGCTCGCGCTGGTGCTGGCGGCTTGTGGGTTCATGCCAGTTTCAACCGCGGCGCAAGAGTCGTATACCAGGAATTCGGCGACAGCAAAATCTCAGGCAGGCGATTCGAGCTCAACTGCTCAGCAAGATATAGATGCAGCAACTGGAAGCCCCGCGACACCGCAGGCAACTCCACAGACGGGCAACCCTCAAAGCGGCATTTCTGGTCTGGCAGGCGGCGTTAAGACCTTTAGCCGCAACGGACCAATCCGCGAGAGCTGGATCACAATCGATCTCGGGACCAAGTATGCTAAGGCCGTTCTGGGCGGGTTTGAACAGGGCGCCATCCTGGGCTTGGGAGTGCAATTCACTACGGCCGATCTGTTTCGCTTCGTTGAATTTCGCGCCACCGCCCTTACGTCGCCGCTCCTTTACAGGCGATTCGAGGGCGAAGCTTACGTTCCTAAGATCTTCGACATGAATACCCATGCTGACATCTGGTTCGACTATCTGCGGCGGACTAAGGACGACTTCTTTGGCATCGGACCCCGCATCCCGAACACCTCGCAGACGAATTTTGACCTGGAGCAGCGCAGCTATAACGCCTCGCTATACCACGACTTCACCGCGCGGGTCCAGGTCGGCGGCTATTTCAGCGAATCCAATTCGTCAACTTATCCCGGAGAAAGGCACCGAGAGATTCCGATTGACCGGTTATTCTCGGGAGATCAGAACACAGTGCCCGCCTCTGCATGGGCCCCGGGCTTACTTACCAACGCCAGGATTATTTCCTACGGCGGATTTGGTGTATACGATCTGCGCGATAACTCTCGAGGATTGACGAAGGGGGCATACTTTTACGGGCGCATAGGCTCGGCCCAGGGTCTTAAAGACAAGACAGCGTTTTCAGACTATGGCTGGTTAGAAGCCGAGCTTGACGCCCGCGGCTATATTCCACTGGGAAGCGACAAGACTTCGCTGGCTGTGAGGGGTTACGCCAACCTGAAGGACCCGAGGGGAGCCAGCCAGATCCCATTCTATGATCTGTCATTTCTGGGAGGCCGCATGTACGGCCGCGGCTTTAAGAATTTCAGGTTTCGTTGCAACAACCTGGTGCTGGGCTCCGTCGAGTTGAGGCAGACGGTCCTGGCTCAGAGCGAAAATCGAGGGCTGGACGTTTTCGGCTTCGGCGACGCTGGTCAGGTGTGGGGCGACAATCGGTCAGTAACCGACCCAACCGTTCTGGCTAATCGAGGGTTCGACTCAAAGAACTGGAAGGCCGCGGTCGGTGGCGGTGTGCAGTACCGCTACTCGAGCTCGTTGGCTGGACGAATCGAGATCGGGCACAGCAATGAGCGGAACCTGATCTATGCATCGATTACGCGTGGGTTCTAATCCGGTTACCGTTGGAGGGCGACCGTGCGCATTCAGCCTGGTGTTGCCCTCTCTGGGCGGTGGCTGTTCTGTTCGAAGTGTCGCGAGAGCTCTCAGCGCTGGAGCAACGCAGAGAGTGAAATCTTGCTTTCTGATAACCTGTATTGGAACCTTGCAGGGGGTAGGGTGAACTCAGAGCTTACAATCGTGCTCAATGCCGAACATACATTCTCTAGCTTTTGTTTACTGAGGAAGAGGTGCAAGTTAATTAGGCGGCATACGGACCCTGGTAAATAGCTGCCCTCACTGACAATTCGGTTTGATGGGTCATAACTAAATAGAAGTTGTTCGGCTAGCACTCGGCAACACGAAGCGTTTCTGTGGCTGCCGAGTACGAGGTTTTCTTGACATCGATCTCGAAGTCAATCGAGAATTGTATAAGTAGTTCGAGAGGAAGTTTTCCCGAAAATATAAGAATGAGGGACGCAGGAACATTATGAGCGAAGGAGCCGAAGATCGGATATCGAAGTTAGTCCAGGCATATTTCAATTTACCCCGTACCAGATACGCAGAAGTCGTCTCAGAAGTTAGAATGAGCGGTGGGTTGACTCCCACGGAAGTGAGAACTTTGATGGATCGCCTACCGTTCATTCATAGCGATACAATAATCAGGCAGACCGGCTTGTGCTAGCGGAAGAGCTGCTGAGCTTCCTTTGCGCACTTCCACGAGTTCATGTAGCGGTCAGCAACTCGCACAAGCTTCAGCCATCAAGGCGGGTGCATGCGCTCGCCGCCTTGGCTCCGCCCTCGCGCCAACGAATCCATCCGGCCAGGTCGGTCCCCTTTAGTTGCTCGTTCCCGCGGGTGGGGATACGGCTAAGCGATTTTTCTTTGTGTCCATTTTGTGTCCAGAATAAGTGCTAATCGACGATAATGGACGTGATCAGATGCAAATGACGCGATCTCACTGACGGGCTGCAACTCGTAGCAAATGCTGGTAATTACTACTCGTTGAGACCTCTTGCGTAAGGCTCCAGCAGCCGGTTCTACGGTTTCGTAAACCGGAGGTCAAGGGTTCGAGTCCCTTGGCTGGTTCCATAGAATCAATATCATTTACGGCTGGCACCGTCTTCCGCCAACTAGCTTTTGTGTATTTTCTTGGGGCAGTCTCTAGAGCCGCGAACCACCATTCGCCGTCCTTCACCCGTAGGGTGCGGTCTGGTAGTAGCTTGCGGGCAAACGTCCTAACTTCCTCGGTACGCGTCCTTCCTTTTATCCGACTTCATGACCTGACAGAATCTGTCCGGCGCGGCCTATCAATTCTCGATTGCCGCGCAACAGGTCGTCCCTTGTCATATAGTAGCGCTGGTCAGGCACCACTCCAAGTTCTTCGAGCGGACGGCCGGCGTTCTTGCCCGCGCGAATACTGCGCCTGAAGGCCACGCGCATGCTCACGCCTTTCGGCAGCGCCCTGAATGGAAACGTTTCGCGTCGCTTGTTCAGCCAGTCGGTAAGGTCCTTTTGCCTGAGAACATTCGCGCCCCCGCCGCCGGTGCGGCCGCCCGTGCCCAAAATCTCTCCGATCTCGTGGTCCTGAAAGCTGGCGGCGAATATATCGGTCGCGCTGTAGCACAACGCATCTGTGATCAGCACTACTGCCCCGTAATAAACGCGGCCTATGCTATTGCAAGACTCTTCGCTCGTTATCGGAAAGCCCTGTGAATGGATGGCCCCTGTCAGAGCGCTATAAGAGATAGATTCCGCCCATTCGGACCAACCCATGGCGCGACAGATGTCCAGGTTCAACGGCGTATTGATCACCTCGAACAGGGTCGGCTTGATCCGACGCCCTGTGAGCAACTGAAGTATGCGTTCTGCCGCTCCGATGTCCCCGCCTCCGTTGCCTCGTACGTCGATTATGAGCCCGGCCGGGGGCAGCAGTCCTAATAAACGGGCGAATTCCTTTACGAAGGCATCCACCTGGTCTTCGAATTCCAGCCTGAAGCTGAATATTCTGATGTAGCCAAAGGTTCCGGACGTGGTTCGGACAGGCATGGCCCGGAGCACATCCGGCATGCGGGTCTTGATCACGTCACCAGCCAGAGTTCCGGACGCTTCGTCCGCAGCTGGAGCCTTCCTGAGCGGTCTTTCCTTGCCAGGGGCAAATAAAAGCTTCCTTACACGATTGATCGCGTCCTTGTGCGGGTTCATAGCATTCGCCGCCATCTTGGCGGACCATGCGTCCTTGGCCACAGACGCCTTCGTTCGATTGGATTTTGGGTTGGAGGTAAAGACCCTCCACTCAAGCCGGATCTCTTCCAGCTTGCCCTGCTCGGTGCGATAGGTAACCACGACCCACATCTCCTCGGGCGGCGGGGAGCCATTGAAGGGTCGAATGGTCAGCGAATCCAGCCCGCGGGCAAACCGGGCTTCCAGGTTGGCGCCGGGCTGCCTCTGGCCGTTTATTTCGACGGCCCGGTTCATCGGGACCCCGTTCCAATATAGGACCTCGACGCCTTCCTTGAAACTGGGATGGCGGAATCCGGCCGCGACGTGCGAGACGAGAAACCTTTGCGGCCTTTCGAGACTAAAAAAGTCGGTCAGACCTGCTTCCCCGTCGCCTCCGCAGCGGCCGCGGGCATTTGCGCCACTGTCAAAGTACTCCTCTATCAGAAACGGCAAATAGGCGGTCATATTCTTGAACGGAGCGGGCAGGGTGTAATTGGTGTGAATGTCGCGCACCGAGGTGAATATCCTTTGCATTTGGGCGTGGAACTCAATGTCGCTGGGCAACTCGTCCGGCTTCATCTCGGCAAGTTGGAATCTAAGCCGTCTCAGACGCAGAACAGGGTCAGTCCCATGCATAGCCCGTTTTTGAGGCAGGTGTACATAATTCATTTCAAACAGTATCAAAGCCTGCTCGACCAGGAGGAGCCGATCTGATCTGGACAGCCTTCCCTTATCGTTGAATTGGCTCATAAAATCAACGAGGCGGATGGAGGCTCCCATATAGGACTTCATCGCGGTCAAAGACTCGTCGAGCCACTTCTCCTTCAGTCCTTCTCTAGTTAGTCCTCTTATCTTGGCCATTGGAACACTCGGCGTGCCCGCTTACATGTACGGACACCGCGAAATAGTCTCGCGAAGGAGGTCGCATTGAGACGCGCTCATCTCGGGTTTTATTTCTACCCTACTACCCGTAAGCCTGGATTGGCAATTAGCGGTTGGGCATTTGGTTGGACATTAGGTATTTATTGGTGGGCCCTCGTCGCCGCTCGACGTTCTTGTCCTTTTCCTCGGCTTCTTTTCAGCGGTCTTCCCCCGCGTCGCCCCGGCCTTACCGTATCCACGTCGTTTCGCGCTGCTTGGCTTCTTTTTTTGACTTTTAGCTTTCATGGTGAGTTCTCCTAATTCGTACTTGTATCCTACTTCACTGTGCAGGGGCTTTCCCGAGGCCAGGCATCATCCCGTCGAGTTCCCGGCGACAGGCGCGAATGTCTGGTCTGGAGGAATAGCCCTCATAACTTTCTGCATTCCACTTCTGATGGAGCCGCGAAAGCGCGGCGTTAGCCCGTGTGGCATGGTCATTCGCGGCAGAGTCATCGCCAACAGCCTTATTCGCGCGGGCCGCAACCAGCCAAGCCCGCCATTCGGCCTCCTGTTGGCCCCATTGCGCGAACCGCTCCCCAGCTTCCAATGAATTCTTCAACGCGCCCGGAGCGTCCCGCAGACTCAACCTGACTTCAGCCAGGGACAGAAGCGCGTAAGAGAGCAGGCGCGGGTTCATGCCTGCTGCCAGGGTAATCGCTTCCTCACAAGATCGATTTCCGGTCAGGGGGTTGCCGGAACGGGTCTGGATCAACCCGAGTGTATACTTCGCTTGAATTGCTATCTCTTTGGATTGGCTACCTCCCGAGACCAGGGCCTCTTGGTCTTCGACCCGGGCTTCGGTGTAACGCGCCTGGCTCAAGGCCATCTGGGCCTTTCCCAGGTGGGTCCACGCCAGCAATTGTTTGGAGCCGGATTGGGGGTCACTTGCGATTGAGAATGCCTCATCCAGGGCCTTCTTTGCCTGGTCATATCGTCCCAATTGCCATAGTAACCTGCCACGATTCATCAAGTCGTTGCCGACAAGGGACCGGGCTCCCAGCGACGTATCTGTTTTAAGACTATCATCCAGGTGCCCGAGAGCCTCCGCATATCGCTCGAGATCAAATCCAAGCAGAATGCCGATATTGGCGTGCGAAAAGGCGACCTGGGATGGATCACCCATATCGCTGGCTGATTGAAGCTCTTGCTCGAAAGTGCGGAGCGCAGCCTCATAATCGCCTTTCTGACGTTTGGCGCGTCCCAGAAGACTCAAGGCGAGAGAGGTTTCTCTGCGATAGCCGGCGGGTTGATAAAACGCAAGCGCATCTTCCAGGTAGCTTGTAGCCTGATCGGGATCGTCCTGGATTACGCTTAAACCACCGAGTGACAGCAGAGCCCGCGCCTCGCTGCGGTGCGCCATGTCGTTCCGAGCGAAATCAAGGGCCTGTTTGAAATACCTCTCGGCCTCCTGATGTTGCCCGCGAAAGTTGTAAGCATTCCCGAGATTGATCAGGCCATCCGTCGCCAGACTCCGTGTGTTGCTCTTCTGAGCGGCTTCCGTCGCCTGAGTTGCCAGATCGACTGCGGTCTGGCCGTTACCCTGACTGTACGAAACCCTGCTCAATTCCAAAAGCGTCTTTATCTCCTGGTACTTATTGTTGTTGGTCCGGGCTTTCTCGAGAGCGCTTTCCAACTGCTCGCGAGCGTTGGCCAGCTTTCCTATCTTGCTCAAAAGAGAACCGCGCTGGAAAAGCACCTCGGTCACGCCTTCCTGGTTGCTCATGTCTTGATAGATTGCAAGAGCCTTATCGAATTCCTGTTCTGCGCTCTGCAGGTCCTGCTTGCGCCCGTAGAGGATCCCCAACTGCAGGAAAGCCGCCGCGGATTGCGAGTCCAGCCTCGTAACCTCGAGATAGGTGTCAATCGCATCATCTGTATTGTCGTTCTTGTCGTATGCCCGGCCGAGGTCCAGGACCACTCTTGGCTTTTCGGCATCCGAGGCTTGGTCGGCAATCTTACGGTACAGATTGATAGCCTGTGCAAATTCGCGCCTTATGGTTGCCGCAATCGCGTCCAGGTACATGGCGTCAGGCTGGCTCAGGGTGCCTCGATCTGGCACCATCGAGCTTACCGTTAGTAATTCGTCCTTTGCTTTTTCGGTCTGATCTAGCTCGCTGTATGCCTCCGCCAGCCTGGCATGGGCCAGCGCGTATTTTCCATCCAATGCCACGGCGCGCTCCAAAACCTTACTGGCCTGATAGTACGATCGGTTTCTGATAGCGTCGGCCCCCATTTCATAAAAACGCTGGGCTTCCTTGGAGGGTTGGTGCGGAGCCGTTCTCCAGAACCGCTGCGCTACCCATACCCCGACAATCGCGGCCATCGAGAGCGCGAGGATACCCAGGGCGGCCATCATCCCGCGCTGCAAGAATCGGAATCGCGATATCGCGGCCGTCTTTTTAACCGGAAGCAGCAGCGTTGGGGCCGCGGAGGCCGTCGTCGGCGCTTCGGTGAGGTCGCACAAATCGGCAAGCATCTCGCTCGCTGATTGGTAGCGCTCCGCCGGAGACTTTCTGAGGGCCCTGGTCAATATGCGGTTCAGCTCCGGGCGCACTCCGGGGTTCAACTCGATCGCCGGACGCTGCTCCTTGTGGATGATCTCAGCGCAGATTTCTATCGCGCTGGAGCCGCTGAAAGGCCTCCTGCCGGTAACGCACTCGTATAAAACGGTGCCGAGCGAGAACAGGTCACTGCGACCATCGACAGCTTCCCCTTTCACCTGCTCGGGAGACATGTAGGGAACAGTTCCCACGGCGGTTCCCACCGCCGTCAGCTGGCTGAGGGTTTTTCCTATCGCATCGCCGACAGGCTCGATGATTTTCGCCACGCCAAAGTCCAGCACCTTAACTCGTCCCCGATCGGTGAGCATTATGTTTTGGGGCTTAATGTCTCTATGCACGATGCCGTGAGAATGCGCTTCAACCAGCGCGTCCGCCACCTGGGCTGCAATAGCAATCGACTCGTCCAGTGTCGGGGGATCCGTCTCGATCCTGTCGTGCAGCGTTTGGCCTTCCACGAACTGCATCACTATGAATGTCTTGATGCCCTCGTCGCCCACCTCGTAAACGGGGCAAATGTTCGGATGATCCAGCGTTCCGGCAGCCCTGGCCTCTCTGATTAACCGCTTGCGCGCTAGCTTGTCTCCCATGGATGCGACGGGGAGCACCTTGATGGCTACTTTGCGTTGGAGCCGGATATCTTCCGCCAGATAGACCTCTCCCATTCCGCCCGCGCCGAGCTTTTCAATCAGTCGGTAGTGTGAAATTACCTGTGAAGCCAAGCTAACCTCTGACCTGGGTAGGCCCGATGCTGGGCTGCCGCGCCTTGAGCCCCGGAAGCAAATTGACTACGCCATCATATCGGCGAGCACTGCGCTACGCCGTCCGGGGGGCTGGAATCAAGCTGGGGGTGCTGGAATCAAGCCGGGGGTACTGGAATCAAGACGGTTGAGTTCTGTAACGGCTCCTGAATTAGAAGAGGCCAGGGATGAATCTGCGCGTTCAGCCAATCTTCTTACAAGACGTTTCTACTCTTAAGCGGCATTCTGTGTCAAGCACAGCGAACGAGTAGAGCGGGATGAGGAAATCGAGGAAGTAGGATTGAAATAGCACGCGATGCCGTGGTTTAGGGCCAAGAAACCAAAGAGGGCGCGGATTCTTACCCAGATCAGCGATAGCATGTGGTAAATTTCCCGCGGGAGGGCTCGTGTGCTGAACCACGGCGATTGCCCTCGCCAAGTTCGGCCCTATGTCTCGTTGTATAACGCCTCTGACCTCTGACGGCGAATTTGGTTGTCCTGTTGCATACCAGGTTTTCCCGGCGCGGCCCATCATGCAGGAGGTCAGCGCCCTTGTGAGATATCGAAAACGACGGGGACATGCATGTCAGTGAACAAAAAAAGCAGGACCGGATTGAAGCTTGAGAGGTGGCTTTACCGCGGTGGGCGGCCCAATTGGCTGGCATCGATAGTTAACAAGTTCTGGGGAGCAATCCATCGACTCGGCGTTGCTCCTGACTATCTGGTTACTCTGGAGGTAAGGGGACGGCGGTCCGGGCGCAAGATCAGTCTGCCGCTAGTAATGGTCGTCATTGAAGGTCAGCGCTACCTTGTTTCTATGCTTGGTGCGAAGGCCGCCTGGGTGCGGAATGTGAAGGCGGCGGACGGTGTTGCCACTCTGGTGCACGGACGTCGCGAACAGGTGCACCTTGATGAAGTTGAAGCCGGCCGACGCCCCACGGTGCTGAAAGCCTACCTTAAGCGCGCGCCGGGTGCGAGACCGCATCTGCCCATCGACAAGGATGCGCCGCTCTCCGAGTTCGAGCAAGTCTCCGACCACATTCCAGTGTTTCGAGTAACATCAAGCTAAACCCGTGGGATTTCGAATTAGCGAACTTGCTGAGCGAGAATTTTTACTTGGCCCGGCTTCTTTGCGCCGCGGTTCGACGGATTTCGCCGGTGTTGCCAATTCAATTAGCTTTCTGGGACTCATCCCTGATGACCTCGACTGATTGGGGGATAACACCCATTAGCACTCTTTCTTTCGTAGGTCCTCCGGTGAGTACTGCCCGCACTTGGTAAACGAATGCGCCCTGTCACCTGCTCAACAAACTCTCCTAGACAGGTAAGCCAAACCCACACGGTAATTCATTAGGGTTCAAGCGCGGAGCTGATCCTCGCAAGGTATCGCTCGACGAGGCGGCAGCGGTGTCGGGCGGCTCGGGTGAACAGATCATCGCGCTCGACGAGGCGCTCAGCGAACTAGAAGCCATCGACCCACGAAAGAGCAAGATTGTGGAGTTACGGTTCTTTGGGGGCCGCAATATCGAGGAGACAGCGGAAGTGTTAGGAATATCGACGCCAACGGTTGTGCGCGAGTGGAGTCTCGCCAAAGCCTGGCTCTACCGAGCCATGCGCAAAGGAGATGAAGA
>Ga0126371_10005927_pt1 | contig 10861 bp, 10 predicted proteins | sample PanSoiMetaPlot_4_FD_110145 | JGI IMG/M metagenome (GOLD analysis project Ga0126371, IMG submission 110145) | Tropical forest soil microbial communities from Panama - MetaG Plot_4 | ecosystem: Environmental > Terrestrial > Soil > Tropical forest > Bulk soil | place: Panama | collected 2016-02-17
CCCGGCGATACCAGCATGGCCACACTCGCGGAAGTAGAACGCGTCATGAAGGGCGGATCGGCGCGCATCGCGCGGTAAGAACAGGAGAGAAATGTCAGCAGAAATCAAAGCAGAGTTGGAGCGTGTTGGACTGGTGCCTGTTTTGCGGGCGCCATCAGAGAAATTAGGGCATGCCCTCGTAGAAGCAATGATCGCGGGAGGTGTGACCGTCGTAGAAGTCACCATGACCGTTCCCGGCGCGATCGATCTGCTGCGTGCACTAAAGCAGAAATACGGCAAACAATTGCTGCTGGGTTCCGGCACCGTCACGACTGCTGCTCAGGCGACAGCAACGATTGAAGCAGGAGCTGAGTTTGTTGTCAGCCCGAGCCTGCATCCTGAAGTCATCGCCAAAACGAAAGAGTTGGGCAAAGTCTCCATTCCCGGCGCGCTCACCCCGACAGAAGTCATCACTGCGTGGAATGCCGGAGCAGACTACGTCAAAGTATTTCCGTGTTCAGCCGTTGGCGGCGCGAGCTATCTCAAAGCACTGCTCGCCCCGTTTCCTGAACTGCAATTGATTCCCACTGGCGGGGTCACGCAGCAGACCGCTTCCGACTTTTTAAAGGCAGGCGCACGCGCGCTTGGTGTTGGCTCAGATCTTGTTAATGCGAAGGCCATCGCGGATGGTAAGCCGGAAGTAGTCACAAATGCTGCGCGGGCCTATCTGGAAATCATTCGCCAGGCCCGTAGTTAGCTCGTACCGGAGAACGGTACGATATCCCGAAAAATCGCCCGGGTCGAGGTTCAGCTAATTGACAACTGTTTCTCCCGGCAAAAACAATGCGTAACTGAAGGTGCGCTGAACAGAACGGCGTACCGCACAGCGAACAGATAAATTTTCAATGGGAATCCTGGACCGCTTCAGTCTCGAAGGAAAAACAGCACTGGTAACAGGCGCAGCCACCGGATTGGGTGCAGCCATCGCTATAGCCATCGCCGAGGCCGGAGCCGCCGTAGCTTGTCATGGCAATCGCCGCCCCGCTGACGCAACAGCGGAAAAAATTAGAGCAACAGGAAAGCGTTCACAAAGTTTTGCGGCCGATCTAAGCCATGCCGAGGGGCCGGAGAAGCTTTTCCGCGCCGTCACTGAGGCCATGGGCGCCCCTGACATTCTGGTCAACAACGCCGGAATGATCTACCGCAACTCTGCTGAAGCATATGAGTCCGACGCATGGGCTACTGTGCTGCAGGTGAACCTGACCAGCGTCTTCCTTCTCTCGCAGCTTGCCGGAACAGAAATGCTCAAATGCAGACGCGGAAAGATCATCAACATCGCGTCTCTGCTTTCGTTTCAAGGAGGCATTCGCGTGCCTGCCTACGCTGCCTCCAAGGGCGGAGTCGCACAGCTTACAAAAGCCCTGGCGAATGAATGGGCGGGACGCGGAGTGCAGGTCAATGCCATCGCGCCAGGATATTTCCGAACTGAGAATACATCCGCGCTCCAAAAGGATGAAACACGCAATCGACAAATCCTTGAACGAATCCCGGCACAACGCTGGGGCGAGCCTGAAGATTTAACCGGAGCCGCGGTCTTTCTTTCTTCATCGGCTAGCGATTATGTGAATGGTGAAATCCTCGTCGTCGATGGCGGCTGGATGGCGCGTTGAGGAACCGAGATGAGCGAAATTACAGAGGCGCGTCTTGAGGACGTGACACCGATTAACCCCGAACCTGGGCTGAAACGTCAGGTGCTGACCTATAACAAAAACCTGATGCTTGTCCGTCACTTGATGCAGAAAGGATGGCAGGGCGCCCGGCATAGCCATCCACACGACCAGTTGGTCTACATCATCAAAGGGCTTCTTCGGTTCACAGGCGGCCAGAATACCTTCGAAGCGAAAACCGGGGACAGCTTCATAGTCCCCGGCGGCATCGAGCATCAGGCATCCGCCCTCGAAGACTCCGAAGTCCTCGATGTCTTCAATCCCTATCGCGAGGACTATGTGCACGCACAGAGTCAGGAGCGCAGGCCATGAGGCTCGCAGCAATCCCTTCGATGATTTCGGCACTTTGTCTGGTATCTGTGCTTCCTCTTCATGCCGAAAACAAACTGCGTTCTCCCTGGGATGGCCATACCGTAAAGCTCACTGATGCGCCCTACGCATGTCCCGCGATTGTTCACCTCTCCCCAGACCTGACCACAAGCGGCTTCTATTCCGACAGCAAGTCGTCCATCATCGACCCCGAAAAATGGAAAGCTTATGCAGCAACCTCCGGTCCATACAAAGACCTCGGAAACCGAGTCGTAGATGCCGCGGACGCCTATCAAACGACCGGCAGCCGCGCCGCCGTAGAATGCGCTCTGCAGCACATGGATGTAGCCGCGAAAGATGGCGTCTTCACCGGAAAAATGTCATCGAACCAGGCCTACTACGTTCTGGGATGGGTCATAGGCGCGGTCGCCATCGCATATCTCAAAGTGCGCGACAGTGGATTAGTCCCAGCCGCCCAGAAAAAGGAGATTCTTCCATGGATCGAAGAAGTAGTCTCGCAAAGCCAGGACTATTTTGAAGCGCACAAAGCGAAGTCCGCAGGCGACGCGCAGAACAATCACCTTTACTGGGCTGGCGTCGAAGTAGCAGCCGCCGGCATCGCCGCAGACGACCATAAACTTTTCGATTGGGGTCTCGAGACCTATAAAGCCGGCATATCACAGATACAGCCCGATGGCTCGCTGCCGCAGGAAATGCGCCGTGGCCAGCGGGCCTTGCACTACCACCTATATGCACTGGCTCCTCTCGTATATCTGGCGGAATTCGGCGAAGAGAATGGATTGCATTCCTGGGCTGAACACGACTACGCCATCAAGAAGCTGGCCGACCTTTGTATCGAAGGACTCGATGGTAACAGATTCTTAGTAAAGGCTACGGGCATGCCGCAGGACACGCCGAACGGCCCGCCGGCCGCCGAGCAGATCAGTTGGGCAAAGATTTATCTCGCCCGTTTCCCCAATCCACAACTCGAAAAGCTTCTGGAGCAGGCGAAGTCGATGAGCTACATGTATTTGGGTGGACTGCCGCCCAATCTCTCGCATGGCGGACATATCGCCAATGGAGGAGCGTTATGAATACCGTAATTGTCCCGCAACATGAAATGGAATCCGGTAAACACTCCGACCCCTACCAGTTGCAAAGCATCGATAGAGTCGTTGCGCTACTCGACATGCTGAGTGAGAGTGACGTCCCGCTTAGCCTCGCCGACATCTGCGCGCGCATGGGCCTGCATAAAAGCACAGCGCACAGGTCGCTCATCGTGCTCGAACGCACATCGATGATTGAGCGCACTTCGGAAGGCCGATTCCGGCTCGGCTTAAAACTCTACGAACTGGGCAACAGAGCCGTCGAGCAGATCGACCTGCGCGACCGCGTGCAGCCTTTCTTCCGCCGCCTTGCGATGGAAGTGGGCGAAACCGTACATCTCAGTGTTCTGCAGCGGACGAAGGTTGTCTACCTCGACAAAGTCGAACCGAACCGCCGGGTTTGCATGACTTCAAAATCCGGCACATCGAATCCCGTCTATTGCACCTCTATGGGCAAAGCCATGCTGGCTTTTCTACCAGAGGATCTGCGCGAAGAGGTCATCAGCAAAGTCAAGTTCACCCGGTTCACTCCAAAGACACTGTGTTCGCGTGAGGCCCTGATGAAATCGCTGGACCGCGTAAGGAAGCGCGGATTCGCTATCGACGACGAAGAGATCGAAGTGGGCGTCCGTTGCGTTGGCGCGCCCATCTTTGATGAGAACCGCTATCCCATTGCCGCCGTCAGCGTCTCCGGACCGGCCTCGCGAATCACCGTGCAAAGCGTTCCCGGCATCGCTGAAAAATTGATTCGCTGCTGCAACGAGATCTCCCGCACGCTGGGCATTCATGACAGACGGCGTTCAAGATACAGTTCGCCGCTATTCCATCATTACGGCAACTAACAACATCCGTGAGGGACTAAAGAATGGCTCATTCGATTTCACGCCGCGACATGTTGAAAGGCACAGGGGCATCGCTGGCCGCGTTAGGCATCGACAACGCAATGGTTCATCCCACTATTGCACAGGAAACCACCTCCACCGAAGCCACTGATAAAACTCAGGAAGCCACTCGCGCGCAACGCATGCAATGGTGGCACGCTGCCAAATTCGGCATGTTTATACACTTCGGCGTCTATAGCACTATCGAACGACATGAGTGGGTTATGGAAAACGAAGCCTGGCCCATCGGCCCTTACACGCAGCACGCAGCTATTTTCAAGCCTGCTCTCAATTGCCCTCGCGCTTGGGCGAAGCTGGCGAAGCAAGCTGGCATGAAATACATGGTGCTTACCACCAAACATCATGAAGGCTTCTGCAACTTTGATACGAAACTGACGAGCTACTGTGCGCCAAAGCAAGGACCAGGACGTGACATTGTTCACGAATACGTCGAAGCAGCCCGTGCCGAAGGGATGCATGTGGGCTTCTACTACTCACTGATGGACTGGCACCATCCTGATGGTGCGCGCTGCGCAACCGACGAAACAGCGCGCCGCAGGTTCGTGGACTACACCCACCGACTGATCCGCGAGATTCTGACCAACTACGGCAAGATCGACGTTCTCTGGTACGACGTGGCATGGCCCCTCGACGCCGCTGGCTGGGAATCGGAAAAGATGAACCAGATGGTCTTCCAGTTGCAGCCCGAGATCATCGTGAACAACCGCAACAAACTGCAAGGCGATTTCTCCACTCCCGAACAGCATATCGTCGCCGAGGCAAACGGACGCGCGTGGGAAGCATGCATGACGTTGAACGACAGTTGGGGCTACCAGCGCGCTGACGACAACTGGAAGTCGTCCAAGACGATTGTTCGCAACCTGATTCAATGCGCGCGCGATGGCGGCAATTATCTTCTGAACATCGGGCCCAAACCCGATGGCTCTATTCCAGAAGAATCAGTGAAGGTCCTGACCGAAGTTGGCCGCTGGATGGACGTTAATGGCGACTCGATCTACAAGTCTGATCTCTGCCAGGTTCGCCGCTCAAACTACGCAAGCTTCACGCGAACAGGGAACACACTTTACATGCACGTCCACTTCTGGCCCGGCGAGTATATGGCTATCAGTGGACTTAAAGCCAAGGTCAATTCAGCCCGCCTGCTGAAGATAGGTACAGAGGTCAAATTCACGCAGGATGAGTTTCAAACAAAGTTCACCGGCCTGCCCGAGAAAGCGCCTGATTATCCAGTAACAACGATTGCCATCGAATGCGATTCCGAGCCGACACAGGACACAGATTTTGTACGGAAAAACAAACCGCGCGATGGCGTGTAGGTTGCGAGTGTATCTTTGGTGATTCAGGGAAAGATGGTCGCCTTTCCCTCTGCGAGACTTCTGCGTTCTCCGCGTCCTCAGCGGTCAAAAATGTTTTCCATGCTTCAGGATGAGACTTATTTAACTGTCCAAAAATTTGGCCAAATAATTCAGTCTGAAGGAGAATTATTCCCTTACCTTTACCACAATCGTACTGAACAGCACGCCTTCAGGAATCTTGAGTTGATGCGGAGTTCCGGCTGGAATATTCACGACATCTCCAGCGGCAATTTCCTGCACATGCCCGTCCTGAATACCTGAGCCTTTGGTCTCTCCATCCGGACTCGTCTTCGCGTCGATAATACTTCCACCAGTCGTCAGCGTTGCATGACCCTGCTTGACAACAAAGATATCGTCATAATGCCCGTGAATTTCAGCGCCGCCGCTGGTCGTGCGAACAGATAGCTGTATTTTGTGGCTGCCGTAATCGCCCAGCGTCGCTCCACCGCTGCCGGAGGCTTGGGATTTCGAGACGAGATCGGTTAATTGCTTTTGGACATCCTGCGCCGGAAAATAGTCGGCCCTTTTGCCACTGGTTTGCGAATAAGCCGCAATGCTGAAAAACGATAAGGCACAAAACACAAGAAGTATTTTTTGCATGACCATCTCCTTCACTATTGCAATCCCTCAATCGGAACCGCATCCATGTCAGCGTAGTCCTGGTTCTCACCCCCCATGCCCCAGCAGAAACTGTATGCCGAGGTTCCAGCGCCGGCGTGGATCGACCATCCCGGCGACACCGCCACATCATGGTTCCGCATCACAATGTGCCGCGTTGCATCGCCTGGCCCCATCAGGTGAAAAACACGCGCCTCCGGCGCGAGGTTGAAGTACATGTAAATCTCCGAGCGCCGCATGTGAGTATGGGGCGGCATCGTGTTCCACACGCAGCCCGAATGCAAATGCGTGACACCCATCACCAGTTGGCAGCTTTTCGTGCCATCAAGGAATATGTACTTGTAGATCGTTCGCTTGTTTGCCGTCTCAATCGATCCAAGTTCTGCGGGTTTCGCATCTTCTTTTCGGACGAGAGTTGTTGGATGGCTCGCGTGGGCCAGATAACTCAACAGATAAAAAATCGCAGGCCGACTAGGGTCTTCCGAAGCAAATGTGATCTTCGGATTGCCGCGCCCAATGTAAAGACAGTCAAGATTGTTCAACGTATGGGGGCTGTCTCCGACCGTGATGCTGCCTTTCCCCCCAATGTTTAATACGCCGAGTTCACGTCGCTCGGTAAAATAAGCCGCCCTCAGTACTTCATCGCTTTGCAGAGTCAACGGCTGGGCCAGCGGCGCAGCCATCCCGACAATCGCGCGATCAAGATCGACATACTCCATCTGAATTCCGCCGGGCTGGTGCAAGGAAGCAATCAGGAACGACTCCCGCAGCTCTGATGTTGTCATGCGTGAATATCGGATCGGGTCGGCGAGCAAACGCGTTTTCATAAATGTGTTTTAAGTTCCTTCAGGGCCGTGCAAAGGGAAATCAATGTTTCGCCGGAAGTTGTTCCAGCAGCCAGCGGACATATTCGCTGCCGCCAGCGAGATTGTTATACGGCGCAGGTAGCTTTCTTCCGTCTGTGTACTCGTTGTAAAGCCAGGGATCGACGAAGCCGACCACCTTGCCTTTGCCGTACTGCGCTTCAGCGAGCAGAACGTCGCCCTTATTCATCCATATAGCTTTTGCAGGTTCTTTCGGCGTGATTGTGCAAATTTCTTTCATGTAAAGGACATGAGGGGAGTGGAAGACAGGGATATTGCTATTCACGTCGATGCGCCCCATATCAAATTTGTTCCCCTCGACCGCATTGCGCAGCACGCTGTTAAAGTGCGTGCCAAACTTCTCCGCCAGGATGTTGAGGTGCTCGATGTCCGCGTGGCTGGGGTCATTTTCCATGATGACGAGCATGCCGCCCTGCTTCACCCATCCCGCAATCTTCGCCGCCGAATCCTCATCCATGTAATGCGGGTTCTTGTTCCAGTTCGGATTGTCCGGAGAAACAATGAGATAAATCTGCGTCTTGCTGAGGTTCTGCACAGTCGGCGCTTCGTAGAGGGTGTCTGTTTTCAACCCATATTCACGCAGTAAATGGCCGAAGAGTGAATAGCCGCTGTTGCTGTAATCGTCCCATTTGTAATGATAGGAAACCATCTGCCCAGCGGCATTCTTGCGCGTCTGGCTGTTGAACCAGGCGTCGAGCAGGATCGTCTTCCCGCGCCCCAGCGTAGCAGTCTGCGCGGCTTCCATCTCCGTGCTCGCCATCAGAAAAGCGCCCACGCCTTTAGGATCGTTGTCTACGACCGGCTGGCTTACATAGTAGGAATAGCTCCCGTCATGGACTGCATCAGTGCCAAGCCCAACAGCCTGCACCGTGCCCGTAAGCGTAACCTCGCCGTCCGGATCTACTTTGACGAAGTGCTTCAGAATCCCTTGATAGGAACGCGACGCATTTGTAGAGTAAGTCGCAGGAAGATAGCCAAGCCGTACACCTTTAGCAAACGCATAAGTAAACATGCAGGCTGCCGACGACTCAAAGTAATTGCCCTTCGCGCCCGGCTTGTCCACCACCTCATACCAGAGTCCGCTGTCCTTGTCCTGATACTTTGCAACCGCTGCAGCAAGCCTCTGCAGGATGCCCAGAAGCTTCTCCCGTCCTGGATCATCTGCGCTGTAATAAGGCAGTGTATCTACGAGGGCCATCATGTACCAGCCCATACCCCGCGCCCAGAAGTTCGGTGACATCCCCGTCGTCTTGTTCGCCCAGATCTGCTTCTTTGACTCGTCCCAGCCGTGATATAGAAGTCCCGTCTTCGGATCGCGCGAATGCTGCTCCATCAGCACAAACTGCTTCGTAATGTCTGCAAAATCCTGCGGCTCATGGAATGTAACAGCATATTGCGCATAAAAAGGCTCGGCCATATAGAGGCCATCGAGCCACATCTGCTGCGGATAGCGCTGCTTGTGCCAGAAGCCCCCGTCTGAAGTGCGCAGGTGCATCGCCAGTTGCTGCCGAAGCAGAGTCGCCGCCTTGTAGTACTTCGCGTCCTGAGTCACTCCATAAAGCAGAAGTACCTCGCGCCCCAGCGCCAGATCATCCAACCGGTTGTCTTCTGCTTTGTAAGTCGGAATAGAGCCATCTTCGTTGATAAAAGGGTCGAGGGAGGCCTTGATATAGCTGTAATAGGTGCCGTTTCCTGTGTGATACCACGTGTCATTCATGCCCTGCAGAAGGACGCCAAGCTCATAGTTCCACGCCCATGGCTTTTCGCCTGAGAGAAAGTTGCCCTTCGGCCAGCGCTTGACGGTCGAATCAGCCATGCGCTGCGACCACGGCAGATCGTCCGCCTTTGCGCGAAGCGTCACGCCGCAAAGAAGCAGAAACAGGCACAAAAACGCGCAGTGTAAACGATCCTTGTTCCTGAAGCGCAGGAGAACCGAATTAGAGTGCTTTAGCAGCAGAAATGGTGCAGCCACAAGAATGATGTATCAAATGCGAATAGCTTGTGTCTGCAATCCTCTGCAATTCTGTCCCGCTGTCGGGGACATTCGCATACTGTTGCACGAATTGCTATATCTGGGGCGCTTTGCCGGAGATAACAGCGACACTATTCTTCGTCAGAACCGTCTCGACACTTTTAAGATGGCGGCGCATCGCGGCGCGCGCGCCTACGGGATCGTGCGTGGCCAGCGCGGCAAAGATCGCCTTGTGCTCAGCCAGCGCCAGTTCTTGATTGGCAATCAACCCGGTAAGCTCACTCATCTTGTAAAACATGGGCGAGAACATGCCTTGCCACAAGTTGGAAACCAGCTCGGCAAGCACGCTGTTTCCCGACATGTTCGCAATCAGCACATGAAATTTCTGGTCAGCGGCGCGACTGTGCTCTCCCGCCAGTACCATCGCTTCCATTTCCTGGACAGTCGCCTCGACTGCGGCCAGGCCGTCCGGCGTAACCCGCATGGCTGCTTCTGACGCAACCTCGCCTTCAATCAACAGTCGCGCATGCAGAAGCTCAAACGGCCCCGGCCCCGCATCGAGCATTGGCGGCAGAAGTTTGCCGCGATGGCAGATGTACGTCCCGGATCCGGTGCGAATTTCCACAAACCCGGCAATTTCCAGAGCAACCAGCGCCTCCCGGACCGTCGGCCGGCTTACTCCAAGCTGGTGCGCCAGGTCTTTTTCCGCCGGCAGGCGATCTCCAGCTGTGAGCTTCCCGTTTTCAATCTGCCGCCGGATGCGTTCCGCCACCTGCTGATAAAGGCGCTTGTTAATGATTGGATCCAGCATCGTGCCGTCCATTTTCAACTCTCCGTTGCCAAAAGCCACTCTTGCTCTCCCAACTGCGGCAAAATGAAGTCAGGTTACCCTCTAGCTACCTGACAGGTTTACGGACACTAATTGCAAAGTTAAGAACTATAGACGTAAATCCGGGAGAACAGTTCTCAAGAATCTGCCTTACAGCTTGACAAGTATTGCATCAAGATAATACTGTTCGCCCTGCCTTAAAAAAAATGATTTTTCCGTTCTGTCCGGACAAAGTTGGGGAGATGCTCATCGGATTCCGGGAAAACGATGGTTCAACATTTGTGAGGAGGACAGGATGCTCTGGAAGCGTCACCACCAACGACGGATACGTGTCGCTATCGACCGTCACGCGAAAACATCCCTAAAATCAATCAGAATTCTCAGTCTGGCAATACTCTTCGCCTGTCTGGCTGGTGGAACATGGCTGACAGGCCGCGCGCAGGCCGTTTCCGCAACGCTGCTTGGCAACGTGAGCGATAAAACCGGCGCCAGCCTCCCGAACTCAAAAGTCACCATCGTGGAACTGGCAACCGGATCGACCCATCAGACGATCACGAATGAAAGCGGCAACTACACCTTTCCCGATCTGACGCCGGGAGCCTACTCCGTCACCGCAGAAGCTTCCGGTTTCAAGAAAGAGAGCCGCCCCACTGTTGACGTCATCGTGAACACGTCAACGCGCGTTGACTTGGATCTTGAGCCTGGAAGCGCAACCGAAACAATCACGGTCACTGACGTAACTCCGATTCTCCAGACCGACCGCGCCGATGTGAGTACGAAGCTCGAAGCCCAGCACATTGAAGACATGCCCCTGACAGTGAACCGCAACTTCCAAGGCCTGCTCAATCTGGTGCCCGGCACGTCGCCCGCAACCTTCCAGCACTCGCAGTTCTTCAACGCGCAAAGCTCGCTGCAAACCCAGGTGAACGGCCTCCCACGCCAGGGCAACAGCTACCAGATTGAAGGCATCGACGACGACGAGCGCACCGGCTTGTTGCAGATCATGATCCCTCCAGCCGATGCAATCCAAACGGTCGATGTCTCGACCAACAACTTTGAAGCTGAACTGGGACGCGCAACCGGAGCGGTGACCAACGTGACTTTGAAATCCGGATCGAATGGTTTCCACGGCTCGGTCGAGGAGTATTTGCAGAATAGCGCCTTCGATGCGCGCTCCTAC
>Ga0126371_10005928_pt1 | contig 10859 bp, 12 predicted proteins | sample PanSoiMetaPlot_4_FD_110145 | JGI IMG/M metagenome (GOLD analysis project Ga0126371, IMG submission 110145) | Tropical forest soil microbial communities from Panama - MetaG Plot_4 | ecosystem: Environmental > Terrestrial > Soil > Tropical forest > Bulk soil | place: Panama | collected 2016-02-17
TTACCTGAAGGGACGCTACCACTGGAATAAACGGAACCCGGAAGACTTTCGGAAAGCGGCTGAGTATTTCCGCCAGGCTCTCGAGAAAGACCCAGGTTATTCGTTGCCATACGCAGGCTTGGCTGACACCTACGCCTATTTATCGTTTTTCAATGTGGTTGCCTCAAGGGAGGCCATGCCGAAAGCAAAGACCGCCGCTGTAAAGGCGCTGGAAATAGATGCGAGCCTCGCGGAAGCTCACGTTTCACTGGGATACGTCAGCTTCACTTTCGACGGGGCTTGGCCAGCCGCTGGAAAGCACTTTGAGCAAGCCCTCGCCCTGAATCCGGCTTATACGAGAGCTCATACTTTCTATCCTTTTTATCTCAGCTCGATCGGACGATCAGAAGAAGCATTGGAGGTGGCAAGACGAGCCTTGGATCTTGATCCTTCTTCGCCCGCAGTCAGCCATAGCCTCGCCGTACAACTTTACCTCGCACGGAAGTTTGACTGTGCTATCGAGCAGGTCCATGAAACGCTGGAGATGGAGTCGAATTTTGCCATTTCATATGCCGTGTTGGGCGAGGCGTATCTCTCGAAAGAAATGTACCGAGAAGGTTTGTCTGCACTGGAAAACTATTCAGCGCTAAGCAGAAAAAGCGCAGCCTCTCTCGCCCTTCTTGGATACGCCCATGCCCGATCAGGCGAGCGAGACAAGTCGCTCCAGATGATCGATAAACTTGAGGCATCTTCAAAGCAGAGTTTTGTGCCTGCATTTTTCGTTGCCTTGGTTTACGCCGGATTGGAAGACAAAGATCAGGCCTTCACTTGGCTAGAAAAGGCTCGCGAGGAACGGTTCAATCGCCTCGCCTACCTCAAAATAGATGCGCTCTGGGACCCCATTCGCTCCGATCCGCGGTTTGCCGACTTGCTTCGACGAGTGGGCATCCCGCTGTAAGCTCACTTGATGGATGTGGTATCGAGTGCCGCACTCACTGCCTGTTAGACATCCTTCACGATGGATCTCCCATATCATCCGGTATGTGCTCCGAGCATTGCTTCAGGGCATTGAAGGAAAGACTGCGGCATGAAGAAAGCCCGATCCGCTTCGTCTAAAAGATCGGGCCTTCCCTTGGGTTCGACGTGAAAATTGGTTAGCAGCTTACGCCTGAAACATCCGAATACAACTAGCAGGATTGCTAGTGTCTGCCCGTGCGCATCCTCCCTGCGAACACGAGAAAGGCCCGAACTCTCCCCCGAGGGTCGGGCCTATGCTGGCTAAACATTGGATCTCTTCGATAGAAAAAGCTTACGCCTTGAACGTGGGAGAACTACTGTCAGGACTTACAGCGTCTACCCCTTGCGCATACTTGCCTGCGACATGAAGAAGGCCCGACCTTACTCACGGGGGGTCGGGCCTACCGTTGTCCTGTTGGATAGATTTGGTGATTGCTAGGAGACTACGCCGGAAACATCAGAATACAACTGGCAGGATTGCTAGTCTCTCCCTAGCGCATCTTGCCTGAGGAGGGCGCAGCATAATCAATTCCGCTCTTGCTCCAACTTCTTCAATTCTTCCAGAAACGCATCCCTAAAATCCGCTATGTCTGGAGCCCGCGGTCGATCACGATAAAAGAACGACTCCGCCAGCCTACATGCGCGCACTGCCAATTTCTGAGCGATCAAGTCCAAATCCATTAGCATCAGTCCCTTCTTTTAGTGAGCCTTCTCTTCTGGACTGCACGGACCGGTATCTTAAGCACTTCATCGTCTGTGTTTAAGGTCCCAGAACTGAAAAATTCGTTCCCAATCATCACGGCGTGATGAACAATGGTGAGAATCGAACTTTATTCGAAGATATTTTCCCGCACCAACAGCATCCTTTAGCAAGTTTGATGGAGTAAAGAATTTGCGTCCGCATACCGTACACCCCCCCATCGAGGGAACTGCACTAAGTTTCTTGAGAATGACGAACTGCGAACCATCAATAGGCATCAACTCTCGCCCCCCATATCCAAGGAAAATCCGCTCGGAGCGTTTTATGGAAGCGCGGGTGAATGCGTGAGTCAGTGCCTCACCCGAACTGAATGCCTGTCCCCGTGGAGAAGAGAGTGGGCGTGGGGCGGCAGCTAACGTAAAGTTTGGGATCAGGATGATGCTGTGTCTTTGTGCTTCGACAAATTCGAGGCTCTCGATCACAGCTTTTTCCCATATTTTTACCGCCGGATTGCACCGCGCTTACGTGGATTACATGTTCTTTACAACGAACTAGCAATGGGAATGCTCCAATGAGTTCTATGAACGGTTCAGAATTCAAGAGCGGTGTTAAACAGCATGTACGACGAGTCGATCCAAGCGCATCTGAAGGCTGGCCGGAGACTTCACAGGTGCATCCAACGGATGTTTTGGCGGAGTTGAGTGTACTACTGGAAGAGTACGCTCCGTCTTGGTATTCCGAGAGACAGCGCCATCGAATTCTGGCAGCCCTGCGACTTCCCACAGAGGTTTTGGTGGAGGTCTGCGCGTTGCTGGAGGACCACGCTCCTACCTGGTACAGCGACCGACAACGTGGGCGGACTTTGGGTACCCTGCAAGCTTTAGGGCTTCTCCAATCAGAGCCGTCGATGGAATCGAACGGTACGAAAGGCCGCCGATAAGAGCGTCGAATATTCGCTCGCAGATTCAAGATTTAAGGGGTACACTTTCCGGCCAATGGGGGTTCACATCGGGAGACCGTTATGGAAAAAACTGTATTCGAGAAGATCAGCGCGCGTCGCTCACATTTGATGCAGCTAGGTTTCACTCTCGATGAAGTCGTGGAGGGGCGCCTCTATTTGGATGACGCACTTTGGGAGCAAGCAAAAGGCCTGCCTGTAAATCTGGATAGCGAAGAATAATGTAGAGGGATTCGTCTGTGTAAGGAATTGGATCGTCTCTGGGATAAAGCGACGCCAGAGCAAAAGGAGAAAATGCGGGCGGAGCTGTGGGAGGAACTAACAGCAGAGCAAAAAAAGAAACTTCGGAGGCAGCTCTGGTTTTTCCGATTGGGCAGCTTCCCCTAACCTCTACGCTCGCGCTTTCCTGATGGCCCGGGCAATCACAGACTCGACGCCGATTCCTGCGAAAACAAACAAGAGAATCACGCACGCCGGCACCACTGCAAACAGCAGAAGCCATAACTCAGATTCCTTACTTCCCTGAAACGTGCCCATCAAATGGTAAACAAGGCCCTCGGTATACGAGTGCCAAGTCAACATGCTGTGAGGAAAGATGAAGTTCATCAAAACGGCGGTGAACCAAATAAGCCCTAGGACTGCAAACCCGTTCTTCGCTTTCTCCATCATGGCATCCCTCCAGGGGCCGGGAATGGTAGCACTTAGAAAATCTGAGGAATAGAGAAAAACGGCCCTAGAGAAAGAAGCCCGATCCAGGAACAGGGTAGGAACGAGGGTCGGGCCTGCTAGCTTGGGTGTAGCTTTGAATATTGGCTAGAAGTCTACGACGGAACCCGCGGAATGCCAACCGGTCAGAAAAACGGCCCGAGCGGAGAATCGGGCCAGTGTGTTAGGGATTGTGGTCTTGCTCACCATGCATATCAGCTACGAAAGTCTATGACCGAACCTGCAGAACGCAACTGGCGACATTGACAGTGGGGAACTAGACTCAGGAACCGCGCTCTAGAAATGCCCGAACCACGGTAGCAGGATCGGGCTCAGTTCTGCTTACTTTGGCCAGTACCCGGTGACTGGCCTGTTTGCGATTGGTGTAGTAGCAGCCTTACCCCCGACGCCGCGGAATCCAAATGGTGAGATTGGCAGAGTCGCCTAAGAGTCGCCTAAAAGAATTGCGCAACGAGAAAAGCCCCAACCAGTCCCGCCTCGGGGAACCCGTCAGGGCTTTTCTCGCTGTATTGATTGGGGAAACCAAGAATCACCTCGCAAGATGTGACGCTTCCGAGGTTTTTGCAATACAGGAAAACACTCTTTCGCGAATGTAAGGTTACCTAATGTAACTTCCCGGGGCTGGTTCATTTTTATAAACTCCCACGCATCGCTTTGGGGGCGTGTGGGATGCGGACTCTACTCTCCGTCCTTCTCTGCATTATTGTGCTTGGGATAATGATCTGGATGATTCGCTGGAGCAACAGGCCTCGTTAACATCGGCGCTATTAGAAAAGCCCCAACGTGCCTGGGATGGAAAATCGTCAGGGCTTCTCTAGCGTCGTGACAGAGTCAACGCAAGCATGTGTTCCTTCCGTCCTTTTTGCAATACAGCGAACACTCGGGTCATGGGTTCCTCTGTGCTCTTTTAACTATCTCGTCCATGCAGTGCTCGAACTCTTGCTGGGAATGCTCGCGAAAAGACCTTTCGCAGATCATGCACTTGTCATTGGCTAAACTTGTTTTGAATTGTGGTGGGTACTTCGGTCCAGGGTGAATAGGCACCTACACTCCTTCAATTCGGGCTGCCCAGAATTACCTTGGTTACTTTATCCAATTCCGGAATTGTATACACTATCCAACCAGTGAGAACTTCGAGTCAAGACACCACGCCGAACCGCGGATTATGGCGAGGTATCAGGAGTGCCGGCTTGCTAGCCATTCCAGCATGGATGTTGCTGCGTTGGGCTCTTGGCTTCCTGGCGAGATGAAAAAACCAATAGGCCGAGGAGAATCGAAAAGCCCCAACGGTGGGTTGGGGTGCTCGTCAGGGCTTCTCGGGTTTGTCAGGTAGAGTGTCGCAATCAAGCATGTGACGCATCCCGGCTTTTTGCAATATGAGCAAAGCACTAGGTCATTTTTTGGTCTCAGTCACTTGGCCGATTCTGGAGTACACTGCTCAGCGCGAGATTGAGGGGGTAAGCCCGACGGTTCCTGGAGAGCCGTTGGGCTTTGTCATTTAAGCGGTTGCAAGACTAGCCATCCCCGAGTACACTTCCGAGCCAATACGACTACTGTACGAAAGGCCCAACTTTGATCCCGCCGATTTCTGTTGGGTCTTTTGAGCACATCCCGGGCATTCAAGTAGAAAGGCCCCAACGTGCCTGGTTAACTCGTCAGGGCCTTGTCTCTCTCGCACGCTCTATTGGGTAGTAGTGTATTGAGTAGTAGCTCCCTGAAGCAATGTGACCCTCCCGAGGTTTTTTGCAATACAGCAAAGTGGGGTCATTTTGGACTTTGAGTCAGGCGTGGAGAAATAAGAAAAGCCCCAAACGCGCTTGAGGAAACGTCAGGGCTTTTCGGTCTTTCGACTGAGCAGTGATTCAAGTCCTTTCACCCAGCCAGCGGTTGCGCAATGTAGTCTTTGGTTCATTTTTTTACTCTCAGTCACGCTGGAGAATAGAAAAGCCCCAACGCCGCTTCGGGAAGTCGTCAGGGCTTTTCTCCACCGTCTGGTAGTGGTCTCGGCCCCGATCATGTGACGCTTCGCTGGTTTCTGCAATACGGCGAACACCGGGTCAATTATTAGTCTGAGTCAGGGGTGGGAGAAAATCGAAAAGCCCCAACGCCGTCGCCAAGGCTTCTCTCTCGCCGGGCTTTGTACCCGTGGTCCCACTCAGAATGTGACGCTGTTGAGCTTTTTGCAATACGGGAAAGTCCGCGAAGGAGGTGTCGGAAACACCGGATCACCGCCGTCTTCTGGACCAACGTATCAGCCAAATCATCCCGACAATCACGACTAAAAAGCCCCAACGACGTTACCCGTCAGGGCTTCTGTTGTGTTCCCGTAAGTCGCCCCAGTATGTAGCGCATTCGAGCGTTTCGCAATACGGGATAATCCACAAACGCGCCAGTAAAAGCCCCCACCGATCTACCTGAGATCGATTGCAGCAGGGGCTCTGAGGCCAGTCGCAGTTCTGCAGGGACATCCTTCCCCAATGACGTCCCCCGATGGGGAAGACTGGGCTCACCTTAATTTTCATCCTCTGCTCTAATGGCCGCAATGACGGACGTCACACTTGCAGAAGCATGGTTCTCCTTGGTCCTAGCGGAAGACAATTCTCCAGAGCAGGACAAGCCACAATGGAAGCTCAAGGATCAGAGCGTTTCTCATGCCGCGCCATAATCTGCGGGATGGCATACTCCATGACCCCTCCTACATACGGATGCATCTGCCGGCACATGCGCTCCAGTACATCGCTCCTGCCACGCCAGCTGTTACGGAGAGTGAGGACTATTTTGAGTTGCGTGCTGGCTGGACGGTCAGCGGCGTTGGATCGAGGGGCGGGAGGGTGTTCCATCCGGGGCGCTATCAGAGGTACCGGGAAAGCGCCCAGTCCGCCTCCAGAATCAGGGGGCAAGACACCTGCTCGACAGGGGCTTCTCCCCCAAGCGGACCGGGCCACCTGTAACACTAAGGCTGCCAGTCCTGCCTGTCGTTGCCCCGGAGCACTCAAACAAATCGGCCCCGATCCTCAGGCCCTGAGAGAGATCAAGAGATCAGAGAACCGGGGCTAGTAAGCAAACTTACACCGATCTCAGCCTACTGCCATGCGATTACCTCGTCAGTGATGTCGGTCACTGTGCGCCAACCGTGCAACTTAGATACGAGCAGCGCAATCAATCACATACATTGACCCATGTTTCGCCACGGCAACACTCTGTGGCGCGAGCCAGGAAAAGACGGCTACGCAAAAAGGGAATCTACAAGCCCTGCAAGCCTGCAGATTCCCTAAACGTTGTGCGAGCCCTAGGAGGCTCATAACAATGTCTACTACCAAACCTAGCGCTGAAGCAATTGACTTTGTTAGCTACACATCAAGGGGAGATTTCGGCATTTTTTCCGACTGCGAGCGAATCGACCGGCCTAGTTCCCACGCCCATTTCATCCAATCCTTATTAATGCGGTTCCGGAGATAAACAGGGAGACAGCGAGTGATCCTGCCAGCCGGGTCGCGTCGTCCTTCCTGAAATTTTCTAAATTTTTTTCTGCACGCGAGTGGGCTTGTTCACGAGGCCATCCCCACCCCCGGCACCCCCTGGACAATTGGCGAGGGACAATCGGAAAGGGCAAGAGAATTTTGTGTCGTGAGTTGTGTCGTAACCCTGCGATCCCTGTCCGTATCGGGAGGTCTCACGTCATGTTGCTCAGTTACATGTGGAGGGCGGCAGCAGTTGAAAGCCCGCATGAACACTGCCCTTTCAGTGGCGCTTGCTATCACTCGCTATCCGACCGCAACACTTCGTTGAGGGAAATGGCATGGAAGAGGTCGTCGGTTCGATCCCGACCAGGTCCACCATTATCTACTTTGCATCTGCCCGTCTACGCGCGAACCACATATACACCGGGATTCCAAGCAGAATAACGGCGACTCCGCCCATCGAGTTCCGCAGATTGCTCACGAATGTGTAGCAAAGCAATACAGCCGCAGTTCCGATAAACAGTGCGGGAACGATCGGATACCCCAGCGCCCGAAAGGGCCGTGGCGTTTTTGGATCGCGACTCCGAAATACGAAAATTGTGCTCGTTGCTACCATGTAGAACAGCCACTCGGCAAAAATCGCCAGCGAAAACAGCTCGCGAAAGGCTCCTCCGATTACAATCAGCAGCACTGCGACCGCGGCCTGGATCACGAGCGCCAATGCCGGTGTGTGAAACTTGGGATGCACCTCGCCCAGCGCTTTGAAGAAATATCCATCGCGCGCCACAGCGAACGGAACCCGCCCGCCGCTCATCACCGTCCCATTCAGCGTTGCCAGCATCGAGATCATCATTCCGACCGAGACCAACGATATTCCGATCCGTCCCAACGCTGCCTCACTCGCGGTGGCGGCTGGCACCGCTGCCTGCGCGATTGCCGATGCGGGTAGGGCGTACTGAATCCCCGCATTCATTCCCATATACAGAACCGCAACCACTCCAACACCAAGAACCAGCGCGAGAGGGATGTTTTTCTCCGGACGCTCGATCTCTTCGCTGACCATGTTTAGGTCATTCCAGCCGTCATAAGCCCAAAGCGCCGCAACCAGTGCGGCCATGAACCCCGTCATTCCTCCCTTGGCTCCCGCGAAAGTCGTCCCAAAATTCGCCCATGAGCCACCGGTCGCGCAAAAGGCCACCACCGCGATACCAAGAATCATCCCCACTTTCAGAACGGTAAAGGCCAACTGGAATCCGCCCGCCTTGCGCACTCCGATGTAATTCAGGCCAGTGATGAACACGTTCGCCGCAATTGCGACCAGGTGGCCATAGTTGATCACCAGAGTCCGGCTGGAAGTGATATGCAACGAGAACAACGTCTGTGGAAGAAAATGAAAGGCAGAAAAAGTACCCAGCACCCTCACCAACCCGGCCGTGACGGTCGCGATTGAGGCAGGCTTGGCGATCAGGAACCATGTCCAGCCGTAGAGGAATGCTGGCAACGGACCGTACGCATCCCTCACATATACGTACTCACCGCCGGCGTAAGGCCGCATAGCACCTAACTCCGCATACGTCAGGGCTCCGAAAAACGAAAGCAGCCCTCCTACAATCCATGCCAGATAAACCAGCCGGGCCGAACCCACTGCCTGCATCATCTCTGCGGGAACAAGAAAAATACCGCTTCCGATGATCGTTCCTGCCACGATGGCGGTCGCGTGCCAGGCATTCAGCCCGCGGACTAATTGGGGAGCTTGCGTTTCCGATAGAGTTGGAGTCGAGGTAGGGAGCGGCTCAGACATGTTGAGCGATCAATGTTACACGCAACCAGTAAATACTCGGATTCGCACCCCGGGATTATATCCAGCTCCTTACGACGAAATGCTAGGCTGATAATCATGCAGCGCTTCGGGTGGGCTGAGAGGGCAAGAACCATGTGGAGACAGCCGCCGCGGCTCTGCCGCGAGGCGTGCCCTGAGAGAAGGCGAAGGAGCAAATCCGAGCGGCCTCGACTGCAAATCCTGATTGTCTTCCTTGCACTAGCTCTTCCGCTTATTCCTGCATCTGTTCATGGCGCCTCATGGACCCTTGATTCCGAACCCACTCGCCTGCTTAATGGCGCTCCAGTGTTATTCCAGGTGAAGCCCCCAGAAAAACTGAGCTCCCTCACTGGCAAATGGGAAGGTCACGACTTGACTTTCAGCTATGACGCAGCAGCCAGAACGTGGTTTGCGCTGGCCGGAGTAAGCTTTGCCACCGCCGCCGGAAAATACCCCCTGGAACTGATTGGCGAGAGCGCAAAAGCACACTCCCCGCTGCGGTTCACGCGCACGTTTACGGTCTACCGTGCGAATTATCCGAAGATCAAAGTTCAGCTCGCGGTCGAAAAGAAGTTCACTGAACCCAGTCCAGAACAGCAGACTCAAATCGCCGAATCGGTAAAGGTCAAACAGGAATATCTGGGTCGCGTCACTCCCGACCGCGAATGGAACGGCAACTTTGCCGCTCCGGTCGATGCGCCCACTTCCGACGTCTATGGTTCACAACGGATCTTCAACGGGGTGGCACAGCGAGAACACCAGGGACTCGATTACCGCGTTCCCACCGGAACCACCGTGGCCGCAATGAACGACGGCATCGTGCTGCTCGCCCGCTTCTTATATTTCGAAGGAAATTGCGTGGTCATCGACCACGGCCAGGGACTCCTTACCCTGTACTTTCACCTTTCGGAAATCAAAGTAAAGGAAGGCGGCTCCGTAAAGCGAGGCCAGGAAATCGGCCTCAGCGGTGGGACCGGCCGGGCCACTGGCCCGCACCTTCACGTTGCCGTTCGCTGGCAAGGCACGTACCTCGATCCAGCCCGTCTCCTGCAGTTAAAACTTCCCTAGCTCTGCCATCCGGTTGCACGTTTGTTGCGACGCAGAACCCTATCCCGCCCGCCGCAACAACTGGTTGATCTCATCCTTCAACTGCAAATTCCGAATCAACCGATGGAGATAATTCGGATGCACTCCCAGAATTCCCGCCGCCTCCACATAATTACCGCGCGTCTGCGCGATCGCATCGAGGATCAATTGCTTTTTGTGCTCTTTTACGCTGGCGTGATACTTGCCTTCTTCAAAGTCTTCCGGCGCCTTCTGCTCCAGCAGCGATTCCGGGAGATCCTCAAGCAACACCATATCCGATGAGCCCATTACGAGCGCCCGCTCGATCGCATTTTCCAACTCTCGTACGTTGCCCGGCCACTCGTAGTTCACCAGCGCCGCCATCGCCTCGCGTGAGACCGGCCTTGCTTTTACACGGCATCGCGTCGCATGCTTCTGCAAAAAATGCCGTGTGAGCATTGGGATGTCTTCGCGTCGTTCCCGCAGCGGAGGCATCGTCACACTGACCACAGCCAGGCGGTAATACAGGTCCTGCCGGAATTCGCCCTTCTTCACTGCGTCTTCCAGATCGCGATTGGTCGCGGCAATCAGCCGGATATTGACCTTAATCGGATGCGTACCCCCGACGCGCTCAAACTCCCTCTCCTGCAAGACCCGCAAAAGTTTCACCTGTAGGGACGGTGCGAGATCGCCAATCTCATCGAGGAACAACACTCCACCGTCGGCAATTTCGACCCGTCCCTTTTTCTGCGTTGCTGCCCCGGTGAATGCGCCCTTTTCATGCCCAAATAGATCGTCCTCCAAGAGCGTCTCGGGAATCGCCGCGCAGTTGATCGCAACGAACGGCTTGTTGGCTCGCGCGCTATTGCGATGCAACGCCTTGGCTACTAATTCTTTTCCCGTTCCGCTCTCCCCGTCGATCAGCACCGTAGAATCGCTTGGCGCAGCGCGCGCCAGGAACTGGAAAATGTCCTTCATTCGCGTGCCCTCACCGACGAGGCTCTGATCCTGCCGTACTTCGGTGGTGAGTCGCTGATTTTCCTGTTCCAGCCACTGAAGCCTCCTCGCATTATCCAGCGCAACGGCTGAAATACCCGCTACTCCTGCCATCAGTTGCAGATGGTCCTCATGAAA
>Ga0126371_10005929_pt1 | contig 10857 bp, 10 predicted proteins | sample PanSoiMetaPlot_4_FD_110145 | JGI IMG/M metagenome (GOLD analysis project Ga0126371, IMG submission 110145) | Tropical forest soil microbial communities from Panama - MetaG Plot_4 | ecosystem: Environmental > Terrestrial > Soil > Tropical forest > Bulk soil | place: Panama | collected 2016-02-17
ATCGGGCGAGATCAGCCCGAACGTGTTCCAGAGCGTCGGCAAGGATCCCATCGTTGCGCTTCAGCCGAAGTTCACCAGCTGGTTCGTCACTTACGCCGCGACGCAGATCGTGGTCGCTTACAACCCGAAGAGCAAGTACGCCTCCCAGTTCAAGGCCATCGCCAGCGGCAAGGAGTCGCTCAAGAGCCTGTTCACGCTGATGGAGACGCCAGGCTTCAAGCTCGGGCGTACCGACCCGAACATCGACCCGCAAGGCCGGGCCTTCATCTTCATGCTCCAGCTCGCGCAGCTGAAGTACCACCTGCCGGCCGACACCGTGTCCAAGATCCTGGGCGGGGCAGCGCTCGCCAGCCCGAAGTCGCCCCAGATCTTCGACGAGACGTCACTCGACTCCACCTTGCAGTCGGGCCAGCTCGACGCGGCCAGCGCCTACATCAACCAGGCGGTCACGCTCCACCTGGCCTACATCAAGCTGCCGTCTGACATCAACCTTGGCGATCCGGCAGAGAAGGCCAACTACGCCAAGGCCTCGATCACGATCACCGGCCCCGCCGGCAAGGTCACGAAGATGGGCGGGCCGCTGGCGATCAACATCACGACCATCGGGACGCCGACTCCGGCTGGCATCGCGTACGTGAAGTACGTGCTCTCGCCGGCTGGCCTCGCGCTGTACAAGCAGAGCGGATACACACTGATCAGTCCGCCGAAGGTGACAGGGACCGGCATTCCCGCAGCGGTGCAAAGTGAGCTGGGGGGCTAGCACGCATTCGCAGGTAGCTCCGGCCGGCTCCCTTGGGCCGGCCGGAGCAGGCGGAACTGGCGGAGCGGACAACTCGCGGCCGCCAGGACGGCGCTTGGCGGCTGTAGCGGGAGTACCACGGGGGATGCGTTACCTATCTGGGTATCTGGGCGTCGTGGGGGCCCTGGTCATCTGGCTGGCGTTGCTCGGCCCGGTCATCGCGCTGGCGACGCACCTGTCGTGGAGCGCCATCAAGAGCTCGCTCGGCGCGCCCGGTGCGTTCGATCCGCTGGTCGTGTCGGCCGAATCAGGCGCGGTCACGCTCGGAGTGCTGCTGCTCATCGGCACCCCGCTCGCGTGGGCGCTGGCGCGCGGCACCTTGCCGTTCCCGCGGATCTGGGAGATCGGCGTGCTGGCCACCTTGCTGCTGCCGCCGCTGGTGATCGGTCTGCTGCTGATCTTCATGATCGGGCCGTACACGGTGATCGGGCAGTGGCTATCGCACTTCAACCTGTCAACGACCAACACATTTCTCGCGCTGGTCGTCGCCCAGGTCTATGAGTCGGCTCCGTACTACGTGCTCGGTGCGCAGGCGGCGTTCGCGAGCGTGGACCCGCGGCTCGAGCAACAGGCGGCGCTGCTCGGCGACGGACCGTTCCGTGCGTTCCGCCGGGTTACCGTTCCGGTCGCGGCGCCTGGCCTGGCGATGTCGCTGGCGGTGGCGTGGGCACGGGCGATGGGGGCGTTCGGCGCCGTCATCATCATCGCCTACCATCCCACTGGGCTTCCGCTGCAGATCTGGACGTCGCTTAATGAGACCGGGCTGCCGTCCGCGCTACCGTTCGCCCTAGTACTTCTTGTAGTCGCGTTGCCGCTGCCGATCGCCGCCTATATATGGAGCGCCCGTGCTCAAGGTCGACGTCGAGGTTGACCGACCAAGCTTCACCGTGCGCGCTGACCTGCGGGTCGCGCCAGGGGAACGGCTGGCGCTATTCGGACCGTCCGGAGCTGGCAAGACCACCGTGCTTGAGGTCATCGCGGGGCTGGTGACACCCCGGCGGGCACGGATCACGCTGGGTGGCCGCGTGCTGACCAGCACGGAGCCGCCCGCCGTGGCGTTGCCGCCGTGGCGGCGTGGGGTCGGGCTGCTCAGGCAAGATCCGGGATTGTTCCCGCATCTGTCGGTGCGGGACAACTTGCGGTATGCCAGATCGGCTGCGACGGCCGGCGGTTCCGGCGGCGACGGGAGGGCCGAGCTAGTCGGCCTGGCGCTGGTTCTCGGTATTGACGAGCTGCTCGAGTCGATGCCGGCCAAGCTTTCTGGCGGGCAAGCGCACCGGGTGGCGCTCGGCCGGCTGCTGCTCTCACACTGCCACGTGCTGCTGCTCGACGAGCCCTACACCGGCCTGGACCTGAACCTGCGCCGTGCGCTCACCGACCTGGTGATCTCGCAGGTCGAGCGGCGCGGCGTGCCGGCCATGCTCGTCGCGCACGAGCTAGCCGAGGCACAGGCGTTCGCCCACCGCCTGGCCGTGCTCGACCACGGTGGGCTGCTGCAGATCGGCGCTCCCGATGAGGTGGTGCGCAGGCCCGCCTCGCGGCGGGTGGCCGAGCTAGTCGGCTACACGGCGTTCGTTCCGCTGCCAGCGTTGACCGGAGCCGGCTCAGCTGGCGCGGACGCGGTCGGCATGGTCGCCGGGATTCATCCTGACCGGGTTGTGGCCTGGCGTCACGACGATAAGGGGCTCGTGCTTTCCGGGCTGGTGACGGCCTGCCGACCCGCGGGAGCGCTGTGGGAAATCAGCGTGCGCATCGCCGACGTGGCGGTCGCCGTCCGGCTTCCCGACCCGGCGCCGGTCGGTGCCGAGCTGGTCATCACGGCCACCGATCCGCCGTGCTTCGGCCCCGACGGCGCGGCGATTTCGGACCCTCTGACGGCGCGCCAATGAGTACGGGCGCCAGGCTTCGGGTGGCTCGGCAGGCTAGGGGCCTGTCCCAGCAGCAGCTCGCCGGCATGGCCGGGGTGTCAAGGCAGGCGGTCTCGGCGGTGGAGTCGGGCCAGTCGGACCCGTCGCTCCGGGTGGCGCTCGCGCTCGCTCAGGCGCTCGGCATGACGGTCGACGAGCTGTTCGGCATCGAGGGAGCGGTCCCGACCGTAATGGCCAGGCTGGTCGGCCCGGACTGTAGCGGGGATCCGATCGGGGGTACCGGAGACCCCGGCCTGGCGAAGGCGCGGGTCACGCTGGCGCCGATCGGCGAGTCGTTCGTCGCGCTTCCGCTGGCCGGCCCGACCGTCGGCCGAGCCGGGTTCCTGCCCGCTGGCGGCCTCATCGTGCCTGCCGCCGACCATGTATCGACCGGCACGGTGTCGGTCAGGCCGATCGGCCCGCCGAGGCCGACCCTGGTCGTGGCCGGCTGCGACCCAGCGCTGCCGCTGCTCGAGGAGCCACTCGGCCTGCTCGACCCTCCGATCGCGTTCAGCTGGTGGCCGTGCGCGAGCCGCGAGGCGCTGCGGCTAGCCGCGGAAGGCCTGGTGCACGCCGCGGGCGTGCATCTGCTCAATCGGGCTGGCTGCTACGACGACGGCCCGGCCGCGCAAGCACTAGGGCCGGGGGCGGAGGTGATCGGGTTCAGCGCCTGGCGTGAGGGGATCGTGCTGCGGCCGAAGGCCGCTGACCAGGTGGCCGGGCTGGCCGATGTGGTCGGCGCGGGCCTGCGGCTGGTGAACAGGGAGCCAGGCGCCGAAGCCCGCAGCGTGCTCGACCGCGAGCTGGCCAGCATCGGCGTCGACGGAGCCGATGTGCCTGGCTACCAGACGACGGCGACCGGGCACCTGCAGGTGGCCGACGCGGTCTCGGCTGGTCTCGCCGACGTCGGTGTCGCCAGCGAGCCAGCGGCGCTGGCCTATCACCTTGCGTTCATCCCGCTCGCAGCAGAACGCTTCGATCTGGTGATCCCGGCAGAACGGGTCGCGTCGCGTGAGGTGCAGGCGCTGGTCAAGGTGCTGTCATCGCGCTGGCTGCTCGATCAGCTCGCGAGCTTGCCGGGGTACGACGCGACACCGTGCGGCCAGCACATCGCGACGCTGTTGTAGCGGACGTAGCATTCGGCTATGTACGACCACGACCGCGAAGACATCGACGTGCTGGGCTGGGAGGAGTTCATCCTCAGGCAGTGGGAGTCGATATTTCTTGGCTACCAGCGCACCACCGCGGTCAGGACCGTCGGGCGCCGCTGGTGCGATCTGATCGAGGCGGGCATCGGCTGCTCCCAGGACATCGCAGACGAGCTGGTCAGGAACGAAATCGTCGAGCGCGAGGACCGGACGATGGCGGGCGCCCGCAACTCAACGGCGCTGCTCGAAGAGATGACCGAGGTACTCGAAAGCCTGGCCGACGCGCTCATCGCGATGCCGCAGATACCGGCGGATCAGCTGGCCGAGCTGCTCAAGCAGCACGCTCGGCTGATTCGCGTCGTCACCGGTGAGTCGGCTGATGAGGAGGACGTGGCCGATTCTGAGGCTTCTGCCTCCAGCTAACAGCCTGGCGTCCCGCCCAGCGGCTGGGCCACGATGGACCGCATGAGACTTCTGGTACTTGGCGGGACGCATCATGTCGGACGCGCGGTCGTCGAGTCGGCGCTCGCTCGCGGCGACGACGTGACGACGCTGACTCGCGGCGAGAGCGGCCCGCCCGCCCCTGGCGCGAACGCCCGCTACGCCGACCGCACCGACCCTGAGGCGTTGCGTTCTGCGCTCGGCGACGACACCTGGGATGCGGTGATCGACACCTGGAGCCAGGCACCGCGCGTGGTCAGCGACGCGGCGACGCTACTGTCCGGGCGCGCGGATCACTACGGCTACGTGTCAAGCAGGTCCGTCTACAGCTGGCCGATCCCGTCTCGCGCTGACGAGAGCGCGCCGGTCGTGGACGGCGACGCCGGCAGCGACGACGGGTCCGACTACGCGGCGGCCAAGCGCGGCGGTGAGCTCGCAGTGCTTGAGCACTTCGACGGCCCTTCCGTACTTGCCAGGGCTGGCCTCATTCTTGGACCCTACGAGGGCGTTGGCCGGATGCCGTGGTGGCTGCGCAGGATCGAGCGCGGCGGCGACGTGCTCGCGCCAGGTCCCCGTGACCTGCCGTTGCAGTACATCGACTGCCGTGACCTCGCGATCTGGATGCTGCACGCCGCTGACGAAGGTATCAGCGGCGCGTTCAACTCGGTGAGCAAGCCTGGCCAGGCCACTATGGAGAGCCTGCTGAACGCCTGCATCGCGGCGACGGGTTCCGACGCGAACCTCGTATGGGTCGAGCCACATGTGATCGAGACCGCTGGGATCGAGGCGTGGACCGAGCTGCCGATCTGGGTGCCGCCGGACGGCGACGGTGCGAGTTTGCACGACGGCGACGTATCGGCGATCTACGCGACCGGCCTGGTCTGCCGCCCGGTCACCGAGACCGTGGCCGACACCTGGGCGTGGTTGCAAGCCGAGGGCGATCCGCCGGTCGGCCGCATCAAGCACGGCCTGGACCCCGACCGCGAGCACGAGGTCCTGGCGAGCCTGCCCTAGCAAGGGTGGCGGAGACTGGCTCGGCCGGCCACGCGGCTATCGTTAGCGCGACCGGCCGATCCTGTATATTTTCGAAAAAATGCTCGATGCTGGTCCGTGCGGGGAAGCTGATCGTTAGTGGCTGTACACCGGGACGATCATCGCGCGGGCAATCGTGTGGAACCGCAAGTTGAAGCCGGCGACAGCGGGGGAGACGTCAGAGTCGATCCCGAGCTTGTCGGTGTCAAGTGCGTGCACCGCGAATACATACCGGTGCGGCTCGTCGCCCTGCGGCGGCGCGGCACCGCCGAAGTCCTTGCTGCCGTAGTCGTTGCGTACCGAGAAGGCGCCGTCTGGCAGTCCGCTGCCGTCAGCCGATCCAGCGCCAGCGGCAAGCTCGGTCACCGAGGCTGGGATGTCAAGCACGAGCCAGTGCCAGAATCCTGAACCGGTCGGCGCGTCCGGGTCGTAGCATGTGACGGCGAAGCCCATGGTCGCCCCGGGGAATCCGTGCCAGCTCAGGTGGGGAGAGATGTTCCGGCCCGACATGCCGAAGCCGTTGTAGACCTGGTTGTCGCCCATCTGCTCACCGTGGGAGACGTCGGCGCTGGCAACTACGAATGACGGCACCTCGGGCATGAAATCATAGGGGAGCGGAGCCCGGTCGGACATGGGTCCTCCAAGGAGTCGAAGCGGTGGAGTCGGTCTGAGCCTGGGAGCCAACGCTACTCTCCACAGGGATCGCCCCGCGTAAATCAAGCATGGTCGTGTGAGGAGGGTCAGAACGCGCAGGTGAAGCTCAGCCGCCTGATCTCACCGCCTGTGCGCCGGAGCGCACTCGGGCTGATCCTCGTCGCCGTGGTGCTGTTCCCCGGTAGCACGCCGAGCCATCAGCGCACACCGTGCCGCCGCGCGTGTTCGGCTGTCGGCGCTGTGAGCTGGGCTCGTCGGCTGACGGGCGACTGGGTTGCCGCCAGCGGTGCCCAGGGAACCGTGCTGGCTCATGGCCAGGCCTACGCAGCCGTCGGCGGCCATGTAGCCGCGGTCGGCTTCGGGTTGACGGTCGACGCCTTTGACGCCGCGACGGGATTTCCGAGATGGTCGGCGACGCTCAGCGACGTGCCCGCTGGCTCGGCCATCATCTCGGTCCGAGCGTGGCAAGGTGTCGTGACGGTGGGAGTCGAGGTCGGGGCCAGTCTTGTCGGCGTCGGCACCACCAAGACAGGCGCGGCGAGCAGGCAGGTGGCGGCCGGCTCGACCGAGCGCGAAGAGTTCGTACTCGACGCGGTGACGGGCAAGCAGATCAGGGTGTACCAGGCGGCGTTGTTCGGCGGCGCGGTAAGCGCGAGCAGGAAGCGGACCGTCATCGTCGGCCGCTACTCGATAACCAGCTACTCCAACGCGACAGGCAGGGTCATCTGGCGCGACCTGACCGGCTCGGCCGGTCAGGCGTGGAACGTCAATGGCGACGAGTTGTACGTCACCGTATCGGCGACCGGCGAGGTCGGCACGGCACCGGTCACCGCAGTGCGGCAGATCAACATGCGCACCGGCCACGAGCTGCTGATCCAGCCCACAGGCCGGTCCTTCGACGGCACGCTGAGCGGTGCGATCGACGACGTGCTGCTGTTCTCCGGCCCGGATGGGCTGCATATCTACAGCGACATCACCGGGCAGCTGACTGGTGCCCGCTCTGATGCCGTGCCTCAGGTCTTCGACCCGACGCTGCAGGTGCTCTATGTGGACGTCGGGGGAGCGCTGATCGGCATCGACCCGGTGACCGGCAAGAACGAGCGCGGCACGTCGTATCCGGGCCCGCCTGGAACTTATGGCGTTCGCGACGGCGTCGCGCTTGGCCTCGATCCAGGCGCCCACGGCGCCGCGTGGGGTTACAACATCGCGAGGAAGCACGTGATCTGGACGACCAGATCGCTGCCTTGGCCGCACTTCTTCGTGGACTTGTCCGGTATTGGCGGCAGCGTTGATCCGAACAGCAACCGGGTGCTGCTCGTGATGTGCGCGAAGGTGGGACAGGCGGTCGCAAGCGCCACGGTCGGCGGCGGAGGCGCTCAGACGTGCCTGAGGCCGAAGTTGGTGGTGATTCACCGGTGAAGGGTGCTGGCGTGCGCTGGACTCGGGCTGGCCGGGCTTGGGGTTGGCTTGATCATTGGTGCAAGGAACAGGGCGGCGCGTAGCCTAGGTCGGGCACAATGTGCTGCAAGCGCCTGTAGCTCAGCGGACAGAGCGGCTGCCTTCTAAGCAGCGGGTCGCAGGTTCGATCCCTGCCAGGCGCGCAGGTCAGAGGCCTAGCCGGGTAGGCGGGATAGGGCCGGGGAGCCAAACGGGGAGCCAAGTTTCTGTTACTCTCCGGGCTTATGGCAGAGGTGAAGTCCGCTGCGCGCCGCGGTCATGGCGAGGACGGGATCTACTTCGACGCGTCGAAGAACCGGTACGTCGGAGCGGTCTCGGTCGGGTATGGCGCGGACGGCCGCCGGGTCCGTCGCAAGGTGGTCGGTCGCACCAAGGCCGAGGTCCGCGACAAGCTCAAGGCGCTGCACCGGGAAATGGAAAGTCATGTCCGGTCGCGGCCGCGTTACACGGTGGGCGAGGCGCTCGATGACTGGCTGGCTGATGGGCTGACCAACGTGTCGGCCAGCACGGTGAAGCTCTACAAGGGCACGATCGCGAAGGCCCTGCGGGAGCAGCTGGGCTCGGTCAGGCTGACGGCACTGACGGCCGGTGACGTGGAGAAGGCGCTGACGACAGTTGCTGCTGACGTGTCCACCCGGACCGTGCAGATCTCGCACAACGTCCTGGTGCGCGCGATCCGGCACGCGGAGCGTCATGACCTGGTGGGACGCAACGTCGCCGCGCTGGTGAAGCCGCCGAAAGGCCAGCGCGATGGGCGCCGGTCGAAGTCGCTGACTTTGGAGCAGGCCGTCGCGCTGATGGAGGCCGCTAGGGGTACCAGGCTCGAGGCGTACGTGGTCGTGTCTCTTCTCACGGGTCTGCGAACCGAGGAAGTCAGAGCGGTGCAGTGGGACAACGTGGTCGCCTGGGTCGATGGGCTGTGGCGCCCGATTGCCGAGGCTGGGTTCGATCATGAGCAAGTGGCTGTGTTCGTGTGGCGGGCCGATCGCGCGGGTGGTGACACCAAGACCGCGAAGTCTCGGCGGACACTAGCGCTGCCCCGGCGGTGTGTCCTGGCGCTGCGGGAGCACCGGGTTCGCCAGGCCGAGGACCGGCTAGCCGCCGGCCCGCTATGGCAGGACCACAACCTGGTGTTCGCGTCGGCGGTGGGCACAGCGCAAGATGATCACAACGTGCGGCGGCAGTTCCGGAAGGTTACTGAGTCGGCCGGGCTCGGTGACTCGTGGGTGCCGAGGGAGTTGCGGCACACGTTCGTGTCTCTGCTGTCCGCGCACGGCGTGCCCGTTGAGGCAATCGCGCTGCTGGCCGGGCACAACCAGACCGCCACGACCGAACTGGTCTACCGGCACCAGATCGTCCCTGCCCTTACCAGGGGTGCGGAGGTCATGGACCAGATCTTCGGCTGAGCCTTACGCCACCCTTGATCTCTGTTGTGTGTCGGCGGCGTGCGTTTCCTGCGATGGCGGCTGAGAAGCTAGCCTGGATAGGTGGACATCAGGCCCACTATTGCGGTCCGGACGCGGTATCAGGCGCGGCCCGGCCGCAGAGTGATCGTGGTCACCGACCTGGCGGATTTGCACGGCCCGGCTCACGGCACGGTGACGCTGCCGCTGTGGTTGTACTGGAGCGGCGCCAGTCCCGCGTTCGACTTGGACGAACCGTTCATGCGCCGGTGGCTATATGAGATCGTGCTGCGCGAGGCGGGTAGCCCGGAGGACCTGACGACTTACCTTGATGCCGGCATGCTGATCGCCTTGTGGCCGCAGCTGTACTTGCCCAAGGGCGTCCGCCAGGCGTGGGAAGAACTTCATCCTGCGCTGCGGATGGCTGCGGCGGCGTCGGCCTGATGCCAGTCAGCGCGCTGCACCGTCGGGTGGCGGCCGTCGCGCTGGGCGCGGCCGCGGAACATGGGTTCGCGCTCGGCGGCGGCAACGCATTGCTGGCTCACGGCATCATCAGCCGAGAGACTCAGGACGTCGATCTCTTCACGGATCAGGAACGTGGGGTCGAGGCTGCTGCAGGCGCCGTCGAGGCGGCCTTGCGTGGCGCCGGATTCATGACGGCGCGGCGTGATCTGGCGGGAGGCCTGGCTGATGTCTTCCCGGGTATGGGCGAGGGCCTGGCTGAATGGATCGTGACGGATCCTGACGGCGAGCAGATGCTGTTGCAGATGGCCTACTTTGATCGCGACCGTGAGCCTGTGGCCACCGACATCGGCCCGGTCCTCGACGTTCAAGACGTTGCCGGCGGCAAGGTGTGCGCGTTGGCGGGGCGAGTCGAGCCGAGGGACTATGCGGACACCGCCGCCATGCTCGAGTACTACAGTCCTGCGCAACTGATCGGCTTTGCCCGGCGCCTGGATTCGGGCCTGGAGGGCCGGGATTTCGCCGACGCTGGTTCTCGGCTCGACCGGCTGCCCGATGAGGCATTCGTTTCCATTGGGCTCAGCAAGGCAGACATCAACTCGGTGCGCGACAAGTTCGCTGCTTGGCCGCGGACCGCTGAGGCTGCCGAGAGCGCATTCGACGTCGGTTCACCCGCTTCACCTTCACTCTGGCAACGGCATATGAGCTCTGATCGCGACGCGGGTCAACGTCATTCCATGACGCATGGTGAGCGCCACCTTGAGCCGGACGAACCAGAGATCGGCTGATGACAGGCGCGCTTGCGATTGGAACCAGAGGCCTTTCTGTGTCAGGGACGATCGCCCGGCGGCTGGCCGTGGCTAGTTGAGGTTCGACGTGCGTCTAGCTGCGGTTTTCGTCGCCGGTCACGGCTGGCAGAGGTTGGATGTGGCGGGTCGATGGCTAGCAGAATGGCTAGCAGTGCTCACGTCTCGTCGCTTTCTTAGTATCTCTGGTTGACCACGAATGCCTGGTGGTGACCCGAGCGGTCGTCGTAGTACCCGCCGGCGACGCAGTTGCCTGCCGGGACGCAGGACACTGGGCCGACGTTGGCATTGCCTCCCTTGTTCAGCGCGGCGGTGCCGGGCACCTCGATGGCCGGTCGCCAGATGCCGTTCCGCTCGCGGACGACGAACGCCTGCGAGTGCCCGGCGCGGTCGGTGTAGTACCCGCCGGTCACGCAGTTGCCCGGCGAGGTGCACGACCCGGGGCCAGCATCGGCATCGCCGCCCCTGTTGAGCACTGCGGTGCCGGGCACCTCGATGGCGGCGTGCCAGGTGCCGTTGCGCTGGCTGGCCACGAACGCCTGCAAGTGATGCGAGAAATCTGTGTAGAACCCGCCGGCCGTGCAGTTGCTCGCCGAGGTGCACGTCACCCATGCCTGGGCAGCCCCGCCCTGGTTTAGCGCGCCGGTGCCGGGCACCTCGATCGCTGGGTGCCAGGTTCCGTGCCGCTCGCTGGCCACGAATGCCTGCTGGTCAGCGGAGCCGTCCATGTACCACCCGCTGGCCACG
>Ga0126371_10005930_pt1 | contig 10857 bp, 9 predicted proteins | sample PanSoiMetaPlot_4_FD_110145 | JGI IMG/M metagenome (GOLD analysis project Ga0126371, IMG submission 110145) | Tropical forest soil microbial communities from Panama - MetaG Plot_4 | ecosystem: Environmental > Terrestrial > Soil > Tropical forest > Bulk soil | place: Panama | collected 2016-02-17
CCGCTCGCGCGCCTGGTACGACGAATTGGAGTTCCACAAGGTATATCGCGCCGTTTACGATTTTGCGACCACGGATTTGAGCGCGCTCTATTTCGACGTGTTGAAAGACCGCCTCTACACTGCTGCCACATTCAGCCGCGCTCGACGCAGCGGGCAGACAGCGCTCTATCGCATCCATTACGCCCTTGTGCGACTGATCGCGCCGCTGCTGGCGTTCACCGCGGAGGAGGCTTGGAGCTATACCGCCAAGCCGCCCGGCGCTCCCGAAAGCGTTCATCTGGCGCTTTTGCCGGAGCCGGAAGAAGCCGCCTCCGGTCTGGATGCCGCGAAGCTCGGCGAATGGAACAGCCTCATGGAGGTTCGCGCGCGGGTTCTGAAGGCGCTCGAAGAGGCGCGCCAGGAGGGGCGTATCGGCGCGTCGCTCGAAGCCCGCGTGCGGTTAGCGCCGACCAATCTGCTCGAGCGTTACGCGGCAGATCTGCCCGCGCTGTTTATCGTGTCCCAGGTAGGGCTCGATGCTACGAATGGGGTTGTCGTCGAGCGCGCAGATGGCTCCAAGTGCGAGCGATGCTGGAAGTATTCCACCGCGGTTGGCGAAGATCCCGATTTTCCCACGCTATGCGAATTCTGCTCGGCGGCGCTTAGGGAAATGTTGTGATGAAGGAGCGTCTCTCAGCCGCCGCCGTGATTGCCGCCGTCGTGCTGATCGACCGTCTTACCAAGATGTACATCCGCGCCTCATTTACCGCCTGGGATATAACGCCTGTGATTCCGCGATTCTTCAACATCGTTCACACCGAAAATCCAGGCGCCGCCTTCGGCATGCTGGCCGACTCCACCAGCCAGTGGCGCGCCGTGTTTCTGATCGGCATTTCGCTGGCTGTAATGGCGGTGATCGGCGTGATGCTGTGGCGGCCGCACCGCAGCGGGTTGCACGACACCCCGCTGTTGCGGCTGGGCCTGGCGCTGGTCTTCGGAGGCGCGCTTGGCAACGTTTGGGATCGTCTGTTCGGGGGAACCGTCACCGATTTTCTCCAGTTTTTCTTCGGCTCATATGAATTCCCGGCATTCAATGCCGCCGATTCCGCCATCACCATCGGCGCCGCGTTGCTGGTGATCGATCTCTGGCGTACGCGCCACCAGCATCTCCCGGAATCGACCGCCGCAACCGATAGCTGACAGGTTAAGTGCCTATCTTTTTGGATAGGCGGAAATCTCGCACATTCGGCTATTATTCTCAATAAAATTCGATTTGGCGCGAAAAATGCCTTAATTGCGGTTGCCTGGAGGATAACCTCAATGACGGAGAAAAGCAAACTCGAGCGGTTTCTTTGGGGAGCCATTTGGGCGGCCCTCGGCGGTCTTCAGCCCGCGTTGCTCGACATAGCGCATGATTGGTACGCCTATAAGCCGCCTTTCGACTGGCAACATATCGGCTTCATGACGGCTGGCGGCGTCATTATGGGGCTGGCTGGATACTGGCAGCAGCAAAAGGCGCTATTTACGCCCGTGCCGGCCGAGCAGGCCGCGAGAGGCGCTGCTCAGTAATAGGCAGGCGGCCTGAGTGCTTAGGCCGGCCTGCTGCACGCCCAGCCTCGTGCCGTGACGCGTCCGCCGCCGGGCGGCCTCCGTTCCGTCCCACGGCGTCCAGTCCGAAGTCACAAGCAAGACGTTTGTAGTAGTACTGTAGCGGAGCTTGCGGATTTCTGGAATCCGGCGGCGGCCTTAATTTCGTGTGGAATTCACCTTACCGGCTGAGATTGACAGCCGCCGGAGCAGTCGCGCCGCTATTGCTGCCATTTCCCGTACGGTTTAGATCCGGGATGGGATCGGGCGGGCGCGAGACGTGGCCGGTTTTGGCCTCGTCCACTTGAATGTTGTGATCTTCGAGGATCGTGCCCAGGGCTTGGTTGAGCTGTGCCTTGGCAAGGCCGTAAGCTGTCAAAGCCTGGACGTCGGTGAGCTGCGCGTTGGCCAAATCGCGTTGGACGGAAATAACGAGAATGGGCGTGGAAGTGCCGACAGCGAGTTTCTTCTGCTCGGCGTCCAGCAACTGCTGTTCGAGTACGACGCTTTTTTCGGCCGAGTCGTAGCGCGCTCGCGCCTGGTCGATGGCGATCAGCGCGTTATTCACGTCTTGGCGGATCTGGTTTACCGACTTTTGGACTTCCAGCTCGTTCTGGCGTAATTGAAGCTGCGCCACGGCCATGTTGGCCTGCGCGGCGCGGTTGCGCAGCGGGATGTTGAGCTGCGCGCCCACCGAATACGTCGGGAAATTGCGGCTGAAGAGTTGCGTGAGGACGTTGCCGTAGCCTCCCACGAAGAACGGATCGGGGACGCTTGTAAAACTGCTGGTGGAGGTCACCGGGACCGTATTGGGCGTGCCTGACAGCGCGTTATTACGCAGGTCCCCGATCAGATTCAGTGATGGGCGCATGGCGTCGCGAACTCCGGTCAGGCTAATTTTGGAGTTTTCAAGCTGGAGCCGCGTCTGCGCTAGGTCGGGGCGGCGGTCCAAAGCCTCGGTCACAAGGTCTTGCATGGGGCGTACAGGCTCCACGTCCGGGACGCGAATCTTGTCGGTGGGAATAATATGCGCTTCGGCGATGGCCGGGCTGGCGATGCCGTTGCGGCTGATCGCGTTTTTCAGAATCACTTCCTGCTGGCGAACGGTGGTCTGCGCAATCAGCAGGTTTTGCTCGTCGCTGGCCACCTCGGCTGCGGCTCGCGTCACCTCCACCGGAGCCAAGGTTCCAATCTCGACCTGCTTCCGGTTGTCTTCCAGTAATTTCTGCGAGTAGGCCAGGGTCTGCTGAACCACGCCGACTTGTTCGACGTAGCTCACCAGGTTCCAATAGAGCTGGACGACGTTGGCCACCGTCGAGATCACCTGCTGCTGGAAGGTGTAATCGTTCACTCTGATATTGTTTTTCGCGATGCGGATGTTGCGGTTGTTGATGGCGAACCCGAAGCCCTGCAGCAGCGGCTGCGAAAATTGAAGGTCCAGGCTGGAAGTGGTGGCGGGGTTAAAAGTATTGCGGATCGCATTCTGATCTTGGATGGTGTTGTTGAAGCCGAGCGTGGCCGTGCCGCCGCTGATAAAGCCCTGCGATATTCCAAAGTTGTACAGCTTGCTCTGGGTGATCAAGGAAGTTGTGCCGGAAGTAATGGCGTTCTGCTGCGGCGTAGTGGTGTGCCCCCATTGCAAAGTCCCTGTGAGAACCGGATCGAAGCTGGGAATGCCGCCTCCCCCAATCACAGCCGTATTCACGCCGCCGGCCGTACTCACGGTGTTGCCACCGCCCGCGTTCGTCAATCCCGCGCCTCCGCCCGGCGCGCCCGCGCTCGTGGCAGCGCCGGCCACTGAAGTGGACACGTTGCCCGCGCTTCCTCCGCTCTGCGCCAGCTTCAAATTCTGATCGGCGATCAGGAAGCCGTAGCGCTCCACCTCGATATCGATGTTGTTCTCCAGCGCCAAGGCGATGGCGTCCTGAAGCGACAGATACAAATTTCCACCGCGCAGCAGGGAGTCGATCCGGGTGGAGTTGGAGACGTCGATCGGCGGAACGATTTTGGGATCGTACTTCGCCGTGAACACCGAATACCAGTGCGGCGCTTCGCTATCCAGGCGGGGCGTCTGATCCTGCGTCTGACTGGTCTGCTGATTGGGCGGCTGTTGCGCGAACGTCTGCGTCGACGCCAGCAGCAACACGCACAAAACGGCAATATAAGATTGAACTTGTTTCATGTGAGTACACCTTTGAAGAGCTTTATCGTAGCACCGGGATGGAGACTTCTCTGTATGCCAAGTGGCCGGAAAGCGCTCAGCCGTCAGCTATCAGCTTTCAGCTTTTCTGTAGCAAGCTAACGCGGATAGCTGACAGCTTATTCATACCTCAATGCCTCAATTGGATCCAAAAACGCGGCCTTCCTTGCGGGATAATATCCGAAAAACACCCCCACCAGCGCCGAAAATAGGAACGCTAGCAAAACCGAGCCGGGGCTTACCAGCGTCGACCAGTCCGCGAAATAAGAGATGAGCAGGCTCGCTCCAACCCCTAATATGATGCCCACCGTTCCACCGGCCACGCTCAGCGTCACCGCTTCCACAAGAAATTGGGAGAGGATGTCGCCGGTCTTGGCTCCGACGGCTTGGCGGAGCCCAATCTCCTTTGTGCGCTCGGTCACCGAGACGAGCATGATATTCATGATGCCGATGCCACCGACAATCAGCGACACCGAAGCGATGGAGGCCAGCAGAATCGACATGACTTCGGCGGATGTCTCTTGAGCGGCGAAGACTTCCTCCAGGTTCTGGACGGCGAAATCGTCGTCCTGCGTGGGTTGCAGGCGGTGGCGCTGCCGCAGTAGCCCCTGAATCTCGCTCACAGCGATTTTAGTGGCGCCCTCATGCGCCTGGACTAGAATCTGCCCGACCACCTGCATGTTGTTCTGCCGTCCGCCGATCACTTTCTTCTTGGCGGTGCTGATCGGCATGATGATCATGTCGTCCTGATCTTGACCCGTAGGCGACTGCCCCTTCGGCGCCAGAACGCCTACTACGGTGAATGGCACTTTCTTCACCCGGATAATCTGGCCCACTGGATCGGCGCCGCTGAACAAGTTATCTGCCACAGTTTTGCCGAGCAGCGCCACTTTGGCCGACGAATCGACATCGGATTGCGTGAAGGGTTGGCCGCTGGCCACCTGCATATCGCGGATGGTGAGGTAGTCCGCCGTGGTGCCCTGGATTCGCGTAAACCAGTTGTTGTTGCCGAAGACTACTTGCGCCTGGTTCTGCTGCATGGGCGCGGAATAGATCACGGAGCGGCATTCTGTGCCGACGGCCCGCGCGTCGTCTTCGGTCAAGGTTTGGGCGAAGCCCCATCCCTGGCGCACGCCTCCCAAATTCATGCTGCCCGGCTGCACGATAATGACGTTACTGCCAATGGAGGCGATCTGCTCCTGGATGCGCTGAGTGGCGCCGCTGCCCACCGCCACCATTGCGATCACCGCTCCCACGCCGATGATGATGCCCAGCATGGTGAGGGCGCTTCGCAGCTTGTTCACGCGCAACGCGCGGAAGGCGATCTTCATGCTCTGGAAAACCTTGTTCATGCCGCAGGCTCCTCCTCTTCTTCGGCTACCCACTGCTCCAGTTCGCGTGCCGCATTGCGTGGCTCGGCAACGCGCTCGTCGCTCAAAACCTTTCCATCTTTGAAGGTGATGATCCGCTGGGCGTAGTGCGCGATATCAGGCTCATGCGTGACCACCACGATGCTGATGCCTTGCTCGCGGTTCAGCCGCTGGAAAATCGCCATGATCTCCACGCTGGTCTTGGAATCCAACGCGCCCGTCGGCTCGTCGGCCAGGATCAACTGGGGATTGTTGATCAGGCTGCGCGCGATGGCCACACGCTGCTGCTGGCCGCCGGAAAGTTGGCTGGGGTGGTGCTCCCACCGGTCCGCGAGACCTACGGCAGTCAAAGCCTTCATGGCTCGTTCCTTGTGATGCTCCGTGTCGCCGCCGGAATAAAGCAGCGGCAGTTCTACATTCTCCAGGGCCGTTGTGCGCGCCAGCAGATTGAATTGCTGGAATACGAAGCCGACCTTCTTATTGCGAATCTCGGCGAGCGCGTCGCGGTTAAGCGTGCCGATGCTAACGCCATCCAGAAGGTACGTTCCGTGGGTCGGCTTGTCCAGGCATCCGATGATATTCATGAACGTGGATTTGCCGGAGCCCGAAGGTCCCATGATCGCGACGAATGTCCCGCGCTCGATGTGCAGAGTCACGCCGCGCAGCGCATGCACGGTGATGTCCCCGATGTGGTAGTCCTTGGTGAGATGGTCGATGCGAATCAGCGCATCGTTTGCTGGAACGGCCGGCGTCAAGTTAGAACCCCTTGGCGGCCTTGAACTGGTTGAAGTTCTGCTGCTGCTGGCCCGGGAACCCGCCCTGGCCGGACTTCGCCGGAAGCTGAATGCCCGTGATCACGGTGTCGCCTTCTTTGAGGTTATCGCTCAGCACAGCCACAAAATTGCCGTCACCCACTCCCACGCGAACCCGCACGGCCTTCGGCTTTCCATCCTCGCCGAGTGTGTAGACGGTTTGGAAACCGCCCGACCCCCGACCCTTTCCCTGACCTCCTTGGCCGAAACCCCCAAAACCGCCCTTTGCGAACCCTCCGCCACCGCCCTTTTTATCGCCTTTATCCCCGCCTCCCTTGTCGGGGTTTGGAGCGGCGTCCGCGGGCCGGAACCGCACCGCAGCGTTGGGCAGCTTCACCACGTCCGTCTGACGGTCCGTCAGAATCCGGACATTCGCTGTCATGCCAGGGAACAATTTCAGTTCGGAATTGTCGAACCGGATCACCACGTCATAGGTGATAACGTTTTGCACGTTAGTCGCGTTTTCGCGGATTTGCGTCACCGCTCCCATGAATGCCTGTCCGGGAAACGCATCCACGGTAAACGTCACGGGTTGATCCACTTTCACCCGGCCGATATCCGACTCATCGATATTGGCGTCCACCTGCATCTTGGTCAGGTCTTTGGCGATGTTGAAAATCGTCGGCGCCGAAAACGAAGCCGCCACGGTTTGGCCCACGTCCATGTTTCGAGCCACCACAAATCCGTCCACCGGGGAAATGATTTTGGTGTGCTGCAGATCCAGCTCGGCCTGCACCTCGTTGGCTTGCGTTTGCTTCACCTGGGCTTCCGCTGAATCAAGCTGCGTCTGCACCACCTCCCGCTGCGCCTTGGCCGATTCTTGGCTGTCCTGAGCCGCCGTCAACTGAGCTTCCGCCGCAGCCTGAGCCGCTAGAGCCTGATCGTACGTCGCTTGCGCAGTGTCCAGGTCCTCCTGCGCGATGATGCCATCTTTCTTCATGAGAATGCGCCTGTCTAATTTCGTTTTTGCGTCGCTGACGGCGCTTTTAGCCTTCACAATGTTGGCTTCTTGATTCTTCACGTTCGCGAAGGCGTTGGCGATATCCGCATCGGCCTTTTTCAGGCTCGCCTTGGCGTTCACCACGCTGGCCTTGGCGCTGTCTATGGAGGCTTTGGCTTGATCGACTTTCGCTTGAAACGGCACCGGATCGATCACCGCGACCAGGTCGCCCTTGTGCACGTGCGAGTTCCAATCGGCGTGCAGCTCCACAATGTTGCCCGACACCTGGCTTCCCACCTGGACGTTGATGACGGCGTTGACCGTGCCCGTGGAAGAAATCACCGAATCGATCTCGCCGCGCTCAATCTTGGCGGTGATGTAATCGACCTTCTTCGAGCTGTTGTAAAAGGTAAAGCCGGCCACTGCGGCGATCGCCGCCAGTACCGGCAAACCGATCAGCCACTTACGATTGGAAGCCTTCATTCGATCTCCTAGACCCACTTGTCATGACGAACCGGGCTACGCCGCGAGTTACAGTTCCGCCCCTGCCATCCGGCAGGGGTTTACAATCCTTTACATTTCCTCGGGCGGCGCCGTTGGGCCTTCGTTTGTTATATATTGATTTGGCTTCCAGCACAACTCTCGCCACGCTCCGCGAAACCGGCGCCTATCTGCGGGGGCACTTTCAACTTACCAGCGGCTTGCATTCCGACGAGTACCTGCAATGCGCGCTGGTGCTTCAGCATCCGGCTATCGCGGAACGCCTTGGGAAAGAGCTGGCGGCACAGTTTCCGGCTTGCGATCTCGTCGCATCCCCGGCCCTGGGCGGTCTGATTATCGGTCATGAGGTCGCGCGGGCGTTGGGCCGGCGATTTCTCTTCACGGAGCGCGACGCAAGTGGAAAAATGGCCTTGAGGCGCGGATTCACCGCGCGTTCCGGCGAAACTGCCGTGGTGGTGGAGGATGTAGTCACGACGGGCGGCAGCACCCGCGAAGTCATCCAGGTGCTTCAATCCCTGGGAGCCCGCGTCGCCGCTGCCGGGTCGATCGTCGATCGTAGCGGAGGCAGAGTGGATTTGGGCGTGCCTCGCGTTGCGTTGACCACGCTCGAAGTGAGCGCCTGGGATCCGACCGACTGTCCCCTATGCAAGCAAGGCATTCCGGTGGAAAAGCCCGGTAGTCGTCAGTCATCAGTCCTCAGTCATCAGAAGAGCTGACAACTGATAACTGACAACTGACAACTCCTATGCGCCGCATCCGCATCATTGTCAGCTATGACGGAACCTGCTATCACGGCTGGCAGGTTCAGCCCGAACTGCCTACCATTCAGGGCGCGATTCAGGACGTGCTTGGCAGAATTGAAGGCGCCCCGGTTCATATTACAGGCTCGGGCCGTACAGACGCCGGAACACATGCTTTAGCGCAAGTAGCGGCGTTCGATCTGAACAACCCGATTCCCTGCGAGAATCTGCGCAGGGCCATGAACCGTCTTTTATCCCGCGACATTCGCGTGCTGGAGGCGGCCGAAGCCGCTCCCGATTTCCATCCCCGCTATGATGCTGTCGCCAAAACCTACGAGTACCGCATCTGGCGCGCCGAGGTGTGCCCTCCTTTCGAGCGCCTCTACGTGCACCACCATCCCTATCCTCTGGATGAGCCCTACATGGCCGATTTGGCCCCATTGATCGAAGGCGAGCACGATTTTTCCGCCTTCGCGGCGGCCGACAAGGCCGACGAGTTGGGGGGATCCAAGGTCCGCCGCATTTTTTCGTCTTGCCTGCAGCGCTCGGGCGACAGGCTGATTTACCGCGTCCGAGGCAGCGGTTTTCTAAAGCACATGGTGCGGAATATCGTGGGCGTTCTGCTTGAGATCGGCAAGGGGAATCTGGATCGAGCCGAACTCGAAGCCCGACTCACACTCAGCCCAATCCCGCCTGGCCCCACCGCGCCCGCGCGTGGGCTCTTCCTGATAGGCGTCGAGTATGAGTAAACGCCTCTACGATCCCCGCAAGACATCCGCGAGCGCAATTCCTTCGGCGGCGCCTGCCGCCGCTGCCCAAACGCTGCGCATCACAAACAGACCGACGACGTTGCGCATCCCGGCTCCTATGGCAAGGCGAACCGCGATCTCCGTTCTCCTTTGCGCCACCTGATGCGCGATAGCGGCGAAAACGCCGGCCAGAGCAAATGCCCAAACCCCAAGGATTTTGTTCAAGAATTTAGCACAAAAAACGTGCGCCGGCGGCCTTGAGCGGTGCCCGTAGCCGCGTTTCACCGCCTTCACATCGGCAATCGAACTGCTCCCAGATCCGCTGATTCGTTTACCATGCTGGAGCAGTTGTCGCCGCCGAGCATGAAGCCTTGGCAATGGGTCTTTTTCGCCGCTGTTTTCGCGGCTGCGTTTTTGCTCCGCGTCCACGACCTCTCGCGGATTTTTCTGTGGCTGGACGAGACCGATCTATTCAACGAATCCATATACGGCAATCACCATAGATCGCTGCTGGATTTCGCCTTCGGCACTCGCAATGGGACCACCCAGAGCTGGGGCTGGTCCGCCATCTTCTGGATCGTGACGCGGGCGTTTGGGCCGAGCATCGCGGTGGCGCGGATGCCAGCCGTGCTGGTAAACACCGCCGGCGTTGCGTTGCTCTTCGCGCTGGTCTACCGTTTGTTGCCGGAGTCCTCGGTCAACCGTTTCTGGCCTGCGTTGTTCGCAGCCATCTTCGCAGCCATCTCCGTAGTCCAGATGAACTATTCGCAGCAGACCTATCCCTACGGAGCCACTCCGTTTCTGGCGCTCGCGGTGATGCTGGCTCGCTTCGAGGTCCGTGCGGCCGCCGGCGTTGAATGGAAGGCGACGCCGCGCCTGTTCCGCGCGGTTACGTTGTACACGGCCGCAATCTCACTATCGTTCTGCGTCCACGCAAGCGCTGCCTTGATTCCGGCCCTTTCGATGGCCGTTATCGGTTTCGGCGCCCTCCAGGGCCTACGCTCGCAGACAGGGCAAGAGCGTAAGAGATTGCTGCGCTGGGCGGCTGCTTCCGGCGTCATTATCGTTTGCGCCGCGGCCCTGGGGGCCAAGAACCCTAAATACGGCTACCGTCCGTATTTGGCGGATTATTATGAAGCGCCATCGCTTCATGCGATCCCCAATCTGCTTCTGCACGCCTACGGGCTCGGCTCCTATGCCCTGAACTTGTTCTACAACCCGGCCCTCTATTTTCCCAATCGGCTGAACCCGGCGATTTTGCCGTTGGTGCTGATCTGCATTCTTGGGTGGGGGCTCGCGCTATGGGGACAATTCGGGCGCGAGATCCGTCATCTCGCGGTCTTTTCGGCGGCCGCCATCGCGCTGCCGGCCAGTTTATCGTCCCTGAGAGTGTTTCCGTTCGGAGGCGTGCGACAGCTTTTGTTCTTGGGTCCGTTTCTGATGGCGTTCGCCGCCCTGGGGCTCTATTCGCTGCGCGCGAATCGATTCGCCAAATATATGGGCCTCGCCGCCGCGGGTGCCTGCCGCGTACACCGCCGCCGCGCGAAGCTCGTGGCGAATCGGCTCGCCTGTCCTTTCCGTCGATCTTGGTTTAGTGTGTCGCAGCGGAAAATATTGTGTGAGTCAAGAACAAATTCGTGGCGGCGCAAAAACCGCTTCGTCGCGGTCGCGGCTCAGAATGGGCGCTTGCTGTAGCCGGTGACGGAGCCGCGACCGCTAGGGAGTGCCTCATGGCCCTCGGGCCCCCAAGGTGATGAAGATGCCTGGAGGGCGGGCTTAGCCCGCGCGAGGCTTCGGCCTCGCTGCCGTGGGGCGGCGCTCAACCGAGCCCGGGCCCTCGAAAACTCCATCTTCACCCTCGGCTTTCAAGACCACTCCGACCCGCCGCCGGCAACCCCGAGGTCGACGCCGCCTTCGCCCAAGGCCGCACCTGGATCGAACAGGCCCGCAACCTCCAGCTCCTCACCACCTCCGAACAG
>Ga0126371_10005933_pt1 | contig 10852 bp, 6 predicted proteins | sample PanSoiMetaPlot_4_FD_110145 | JGI IMG/M metagenome (GOLD analysis project Ga0126371, IMG submission 110145) | Tropical forest soil microbial communities from Panama - MetaG Plot_4 | ecosystem: Environmental > Terrestrial > Soil > Tropical forest > Bulk soil | place: Panama | collected 2016-02-17
CGGGCTCTTCGGGTTTTGACGGGAACTGGTATGTGCCGAGGCTTACCGGGAAATCCAGCGCAGTATAGGTGTGATAGCCGGCGGGCGCGACAATCTGGTGAATGCCCAGCCGATCAAACGCCGTCCAATTGCAGATCGCCACGTGCGTGTACACCAGCGGCGCTTTCACCAGGTAGGCCAGCGCGTCCTTCTGTGCCTCGGGTAGCTCCGGGCAGATATAGGGAATCATCACGTTGTAGCAGGCCAGGACGCAGAAGTTCCCATTTACGCGGTTCAGTTTACCCCCCCGCATGTAGGAAATATCGACGGATTTGGCATTTTCTTTCGGACCTGCGTTTTTTACGTTGACCACGGTACTGTTTAGGCGAATGCGCACCGCGTTGGACGCCTGGTCGAGCTTCGCGTAGCTGGCGCGCGCGGTCACCACATCCTCCATCGTTGACCCGGGTATGGCATCGGGAATCAGCGAACGCACCAACAGCCGTGCGATCGAAGCATTCCCGTCAGGGAAATGGAAGATGTACGGTTCCTCTTTTTCATGCTCGGGAAAACCCAGGCCATCAAATCCGGGATAGGTAAAGGACTTGTAGTCATCCCCCGCTTCAAAGCAGTCGTACGCGGGCACCGCCTCGATGCCCACGCAGAAATTGTCGTGCGTAAACGTCTGGAAAAAAGGCAGCGCCTCAGGAATCAGCCGGCAGTGCTGGGTAAGGTAGTCCGCATAGCTGATTTTCTTCAGCGCCCCGATCTTCTGCACGCGGGAAAGGCCAGGCAGGTAGTCCGCTTTTTCCGTGTACACGCGGGCGATATCTTTTTTCACTGCGTCAGAGAGCGGTGCCTTGGCCAAAAACTCCGGCCACGACGTCGCGTTCATGCCGGGGATCAGGCGGTCCTCCCCAAACGTCTCCTTGTCGAAGAAAGCCGCGGTGCCGCGCTTCGCATAGAGCTTCGTGTCATAGGCCTTGTAGAACTTGCGCGTATCGATGCCAAGTTCCTTTAACAGCTGCTTTGCTTCCGCGCTATAACTGCCGGGGCTTTCGATCGACTGCGTCCCGCCATACCCCAGCACCATGCGGCCGCCGGCTTGAAACTCGTTGCGCTTGGCGTGCCCGCCGAAGTCGTCGTGGTTGTCGAGGATAAGAATTCTTGCGGACTTGCCGGCCTTCTCGCGGAAACGGTGTGCCGCCGAAAGGCCGCTGATGCCTGCGCCGACGATCACTAGGTCGTAGGTTTCGCCGGTATCAACTAATTCGCCGAGCGAATCGGCCGATTCGCCATCGCGCATACGGTGTGCAAACGCGAACGAGCTATCATGGTTGCCACGAATGCCCATGCGCGCGGGGGGGTAGTAGTCGGCGGCTTTTTCGGGAGCGAATTCATCCAGTGCGGCAGCGGCAAGAAGTTGCCCGCCGCCGAGCGCGCCATGAAGAAAAGCGGTGCCTGCACCGATTGCCGCACCATTCAGGAAATCGCGGCGCGTAATCTCCCGACCCATGCCGAGTTCGCGATCTTTTTTGTCCTGCTCCGTTTTGATGTCTTCCACGAGGGATCCCCCGAAAACCGCGTTTCAGTATAGCGCGGAGAATCACTTCGAATCTTCTGCCACTGCTGGTACGCTGTTGTGCGTTCATTCGCATGCAAACTCAACAGGAAACAAATGGCGAAAAGGAAACGGGGCGCCTGGAAGCCTTCAGCGACGGAGTTTTTGCCATCGCGATCACGTTGCTGGTTCTGGAACTCCGCGTTCCGGCGATGCCCGCTGGAGGCGCCACTTCCGCCGGGCTGGGGAAAGCCCTCCTGCAACTCTGGCCAAGCTACCTCGCCTTAATAACGAGTTTCTTCACCATCCTGATTATGTGGATGCACCATCACGCTATTCTGCGCAATGTGCACCGCACCGACGCCTGGCTGCACCTCACCAACGGCACTCTGCTGCTGCTCATTACCTTTGTGCCGTATCCCACTTCCGTCTTAGCGGCGTACCTGCGCACACCCGCGGCAAAAATGGCCGCTGCCTTCTATGCCGGCACGTTCGTCCTGGTTGCCGTGTGTTTTTCCCTGTTTACGTATGGAGCGTTCCGGCCGCAGTTGCTGGCGCATAACGCTTCGCGGAAATTCATTGAAGCAACGCTGCGCAGCTACCGGCTGGGACCACCTATGTATTTCCTTGCCACCGTCGCGGCTCTCCTAGACGCGCGACTGTCGTTGGGAATTTGTACCGCTCTGTGGATTTACTGGGCTGCGGTGACTACGCGAAACCACAGGGAATAAATCAGCCTTACTTGTAAGTCGTCACAAGTTCGCCGTTTTCAATGTGCAGGTCCGCGATGTCTGCGGGTAATTTCAGTTTTTCGCGGTTTTCCGGCGACTCCGTCAGTTGCCGCACGGCGCTTTCCAAGGCCGATTGTGGAATCGGCATGGAGCCGATGCGCCCACTAACCGGCTCGAACTTCAAATAACCATCGGCCGCGCCGAGCCTCCCGACCAGGTCCAGGGTCATGTCTTTGCCGTGAACGTCGAACACCACGTAGGCATGCAGCTGGTCGCCTTCCATCTGCACCTTGACGTCGCGCACCGACGATCGTGCCTTCTCCACATCCATGGCTGTCGGCGCGCCCGGGCTGCCGTCTGGTTCCTGTGTCGCCGGAGCTTGCTGGGAAAGATCCAGGTGACTCGCAAGATAGGAATTCAGCTCCGTCTGATCGAGCCGCAGTGTCGCAGGCTGTCCCTGCGATACCGACTGCTCTACCTCGGCAACCTTTTGCTCAGCGCTGGCCGCGGCTTGCGGAGTTGTCACCACCGGGGGAGGCGAGGACTTATGAAGCAAAAGGGCGAGCGAGATCAGCGCCGCGAGATAGGTGGACCACCGCAAAAAACGGAAAGCCCAGCGCAAGGCGCTCACTCGCTCAGGCGCCGGCGGGTCCAGAGGAGGCAGATAGGGGACATTCTCATCCATGGTTCGGCACTTAGTTGAACAGATGCTTGTCTTCCGGCCTTGGTTTCAACCCTAACCCGCGGGGACTGTTGCGGCAACCTGTTCGCCTAAGAAAGAGGCCAATGCAGCACCTGCCCAAAGCGCCAGCCAGCATGTAGGAGCGGCTTCCTGCCCTGAGCACAGCGAAGGGTTACGCCGCCTTCTGCCTTTCCTGATCCGTCGGTTCGCCCCGCTGTTCTCTCAATTCCGCAGACAACCGTCTTGTGTGCCAACAAAACGCAGGTAACATGAAATGCGAACGTGCACTTCCCTTCAGCCCGGAAACAGAGAGGGATTTCATGCGATTAACCGCCGCCGCGCTTCTAGCGCTCCTTCTTTCGTGCTTATGTTTTGCTCAGGAGGCGCCGCAAACTCCGCCGCCGCCCACTCCGCCCGTGGCGGAATCCAAGCCCGCGCTCGCGGCACGTCCCAAGATCGGCCTGGCTCTCGAAGGCGGCGGCGCCCTCGGCGAAGCGCACATCGGCGTTCTCAAATGGTTTGAGGAAAATCACATTCCCATCGACTATCTCGCCGGTACCAGCATGGGCGGACTCGTCGGCGGCATGTATGCCACCGGAAAATCCGCTGACGATTTGCGACGCATGGTGGAGAACGCAGACTGGGATTTACTTCTCGGCGGCGCTACGCCTTATGAAGATCTTTCCTTTCGCCGCAAGGAAGACAAACGCGCCATTCCCAATTCCATTACGATTGGACTGAAGAATGGATTCAGCTTGCCGCCGGGACTCAACACCGGTCATCAGATTAGTATGATGATTGACCGGGAAACCCTCGATTATTCCAACATCTCCTCTTTCGACGACCTGCCTATTCCCTTCCGCTGTGTATCCACGGAGCTCGTTTCCGGGAAATCCTACGTGTTTCAGGACGGTTCTCTCTCCGAGGCCATGCGCGCAACAATTTCCATTCCCGGAGTCTTTGCCCCAGTTCGTCAGGGAAGCAAAGTCTTCGTCGACGGCGGCCTGCTCGACAACCTTCCCACCGACGTGGTCCGCAAGATGGGCGCGGACGTGGTCATCGCCGTGCATCTTCAAATTTCCCCCACGAGTGCGAGAGATATCCAGTCGGCGTTTGGCGTTTTGGGCCGCTCCGTAGAACTGGTTATTGCGGAAACAGAAATTCGCGGCATGGCCGGAGCCGATTTGATTATCACGACCGACGTTGAAAAGTTCTCAAGCTCAGACTACAAAAAAACCGAAGAGCTTATCCAGCAGGGCTACGACGCCGCTCAAGCCAAAGCGCAAATCCTGAAAGGATATTCTCTGGACAACGAGACTTGGAAGGAATACCAGCAGGCAAAACTTTCTCGCAGGCGCGGCGCTCCCGGCGTTCCCCAGTTTGTGCGCGTGGAAGGCGCGGATCCCGAGGGCGAAAAGTACATTCAGCGCTACATGAAATCGTTGTTGAGCAAGCCGCTAGACACAGAAGCGCTCGATGACCTGCTTACGCGTCTGACGGGAGTCGGCCGCTACGACAGCGTTACCTACTCGATGGTGCAGGAAAACGGACAGAGCGGCCTGCTGATCCGCGCGCACGAAAAGACTTATGCACCGCCGTTCCTGCTGCCTTCGGTCACGATTGACGGCAGCGAGCCGCAGGACGTCGATTTCACGCTGGGCGCGCGTATCACTGCGATGGACGTGTGGGGCTACCGCTCCGAATGGCGCACGGACCTGCAATTTGGCGCCACCTACGGCATTCAATCGGAGCTTTATCGTCCATTTCAGCCGCTGGGAAAGCTGTTCTTCGCGCCCTACGTGGATGCCCGGCAAACTAATTTCAAGGTCTACCGGGAAGACGACCCGCAAGCGATCTACCGCCTCGACAGCGTGCTGACCGGCCTTGACTTCGGCTATACCTTCAACCGCTTCAGCGAATTGCGTATCGGTTACGGTATCGGCTATCAGGACTACACCCTGCGCTTGGGCAAGCCGGAGTTCGCCAACACCAACGGCCGCCTCGGTGCGATTCATCTCCGCTACGTTCTGGATCGCACCAATGAACCGGTGATCCCCACCAAGGGTGTGTTCCTCAAAACGAAATTCGATTGGTACGATACGACGCCTTTAACCCCAACGACCTATCCTGCTCTTGAGCAACTGCTGCAGTATTTCCAGCCAGTTTCCTCGAGCGGCACCCTCTACTTGATCGCCGAGGGAGGCTCCACGCTTGGGAGAACCCCCTTCGGAACGCCCGCCTTCTTTCTCGGCGGGGTCGGCCGCCTGAGCGCCTACGGCCTCAACGAACTCATCGGCAATCAATACTTCTTCGGCCGGACAGGCTATTTGCACAAGATTTTCGAACTGCCGCCATTCTTCGGCAAACAGGTTTACGCCACCGGCGCTGCCGAAATCGGTAAAATGTACGGCGATCCATTTCATCCGCCGAAACTCTCGGGAGATTTTGCAGCCGGTTTGCTCGCCGAAACCGCCTTCGGCCCGATCCTGATCGGCGGCAGCGTCGGCGATACTGGCCATAGCAAATGGTTCTTCCAACTCGGCCGCGTGTTCTGAGGTAAAGGAAGTAAAGGAAATAAAAGAAGCAAAGGAAAATCAAGTAACGCGGAAGGGCGCCCCGCCCTAGGTTATAAGGGTGGGCCTTGGGTTTCTTTCTTCTCCATGGGTGCCCCAGGTTCCGGTGTTTGGAACCTGGGTCTTGGGTTTTCTTTTCTTCTCTTTTCGGCTACACCGTCATCGCGAGGCGGCGATTCCGGAAATTTTATCCACACGCACGGCGAGGTCCGCGGGATTGAAGATGGGCGCGGAGCACACCCTGTTGGTGCACACAAAAGCGGCCGCGCGGCTGAGCTCCGGGTATTGCACATCGAGATTGGGTAGCTTACCCTCGCGGGTGTCCCACCATTCCAGGCGCTTGTAGTTCGCGGGATAGCGCAGCGCAGCCTGAAACAACCTTTGCGCGGCAGGGTCATCTTTGTGGCCGACGACGGTGACGTGCAGCGGCGGCCGGCTCAGCTCCAGATCGGCCAGCAGCGCGCTCGCTGCGGGCAGCCGGTAGACGATCGGCTCGGCGGCAAGCAGGCGCATGGCTTGCTTGGCGGTCTGTTGGTACTGCGCGTCGCCGGTGAAATGAAACAGCAGCGTCGCAGTGCGTGCCACCATCACGTTTTCATCGCGCTGCGGGTGCGGCGTGTAAGCGTGGTCGGTCGGCGCTTTGCTTGTCAGAAAGCCGGCTCCCTTTGCGTCTTGAAAGTTCTCCACGATGAATTTCATCGTGGACTGGGCATGCGCCAGCCACGCGCGATCTCCAGTCGCGCCATAGAGCGCCACAAACGCGCGCGTCATGGCGATCGAATCGCCCAGGTACGGCCCACCGGTATCTTTTTCGTCGTGGCGAAAACCGCCCCCGGGCAGCGCGCGATTCGCCAGCACCCATTGCGCGGCCTTGCTGGCATCGGCCAGCGCCGACGCATCGCCGGTGGCGTCATAGAACGCCGCCAGCCCGTTGATGGCCCAGCCGTTTTCCCGCGCGTACATGTGCTTGTCCACGTGTGGCACGCCTTGCTTGCGCCGCTCGGCATCATCCAATGCGAAATACTCGCCGCTGTGATGGCCTTCGACGAGGTCCGCGTCCTGGCTGGTGTAGAATGCGCCTTGCGGCGAGGTGAGGAACCTCGTCAGGTAGCGCCGGATTTCTTCCGCGGCCTGCAGATACGTCGGGTCGCGGAATTGCGCGTAGCCTAGCGAATAAGCGCGCAGGTTCTCGGCCTGCATCTGCATGATCTTCTCGAAGTGCGGATGGCTCCAGTCGCCGTCGGTCGAGTATTGGTAGACGCCTCCCCACGCCGGGTCCAGCAAATGCAGTTGCTCCGTCAGTGTCTGCCGCGCCATGTGCTCGGCAGCGGCGTCCTTGTTCAGCCGCGCCAGCACCATTGAATATTCGACGGAGTCCCAGTCCAGAAATTTCTGGTCCGTGCCCCAGCTGCCGTACTTCTCGTCATAACCGGCGCGATAGTCCTTGTTGAGGCGCTGGCGCAGCGCGTCACTGAGCAGCGCGTTGGCCGGCAACTCCAGCTTCGCCTCCGGGCGCACAGACGGGCCCGGCGTGGGGTCAGCGACGATGGCTTTCAGTATGGAAAGCATTTCGTCCGGCGCCAGATACCCCTGGCGTTTCACGATTTCCTGGCCGTCACCGTTGAAGACCACCGTGGCGGGCCAGCCGTAGTCTTCGAAGCGATTCGAGAGGTCGGGGCGCGCGTCTTGGTCAGCCTTCACCACAATGTAGTACTCGCGGAGCATCTTGATCACCGCGGGATCGCTGTAGGTGTTTTCGTCCATGACGTGGCACCAGTGGCACCACACCGCTTCGAGATCGAGCAGAACGAAACGCTTTTCGCGCTTCGCTTGCGCAAAGACCGCGTCCGACCACGGCTGCCACGCCAGCTTGACCGCCTTCGCCGTCACCGCGGGAGGCTTGCCCGCAGGCTCCTGCGCAAAGCCAGCCGGCGCGTAGCCGAGTAGAGCGATAATAAACAACAAGACCAAAACAGAATTTAGGTTCTTCATCGGCGTCCACCAACAATACGCCAGAAACCCCCGAAACGGATGTTGCTCGATGTCACACGGAGAATGCCCCACGCTTGGTTTAGAAGTGTGGGTTTTGCTCGCCCTGAGCTTCGCGGGTCCGACCCTGAACTTTCAACCTTGAACCTTCGCCGCCTCTCCCCTCTTTTCCCGGGTTACGGCTTATGGACTCTTTCTAGGTCCTTTCGCTACATCTGTTAAGCGAACCCCCGGGGTACCTCTCACCCTTTGCACTCCCACTCCAGCACAAAGGAGAAACCTGATTGTCATCCTTCCTTAACACGGCCAACGTATAACCGCTGCCTCAGATTGCTCTCAATCCGCAGAAACCCGGACCTCTCCCTTCCGCCGCGGGGTGCCGCGTTTTCTGACAAGGAAGGCACGCATGGCTACACCGACCACCACCACCGCGCCCCTGGGTGTACACGAGAAGCTGAATCGCGGCCCAAGCAAGATCGGGACACTTATTTTTGCCGGGGTGATGATCCTGGGGCTGGTGTTCATCGGCACCAGCATTGCGCGCGACCTGGGCGATATTCAGCTGGGCTCGATGTGGCCTTACCTGTCGCTTTGCGTGGCACTGCTGGTGGCGCTAGGCTTTGAGTTCGTCAACGGCTTTCATGACACGGCGAACGCCGTGGCCACGGTGATTTACACGCATTCGCTCGATCCCAATATCGCCGTGGTTTGGTCAGGGTTCTGGAATTTCGCGGGCGTGGTGACCTCGACGGGAGCGGTGGCGTTCGGCATCGTTTCGCTGCTGCCGGTGGAACTGATTCTGCAGGTGGGCAGTAGCGCGGGCTTCGCGATGGTGTTCGCGCTTCTGATCGCCGCCATCCTCTGGAACCTGGGAACGTGGTGGTTCGGGCTTCCGGCTTCGAGCTCGCACACGCTGATCGGCTCGATTATCGGCGTGGGCATCGCCAACCAATTGATGAGCGTGAAGTCCGGCACCAGCGGCGTGGATTGGGCGCAGGCGCTGAATATCGGCAGATCGCTGCTGCTCTCGCCGATTTTCGGGTTCATCGTCGCGTCCTGCCTGTTCCTCGTGTGCAAGGCGATCGTCAAGGAAAAGAAGCTGTATGAAGCGCCCGAAGGAACCGAGCCGCCGCCGTTCTGGATTCGCGGGCTGCTGATCCTGACGTGCACGGGCGTGAGCTTTTTCCACGGGTCGAACGACGGGCAGAAGGGCATGGGCCTGATCATGCTGATTCTGATCGGCACGGTGCCGACGACCTATGCGCTGAATCACGCGGTAACCGCACGGCAGACGCAGGATTTCATCGCGGTTTCCCACCAGGCCGCCGATGCGGTGGGCAAATACGTGGAGCCTGCCGCGGTGGTGGGCGACCCGCGCGACGACGTGACGGAGTACATCCGCACACGCGAGTTCAAGCCCAACACCATGCTGGCGCTGCGCGTGCTGATCAACGACATCGGCACGGAAATGGCGCAGTTCAAGCTGCTGGCCGCGGTGCCCCATGAGAACGTGCGCAACTTCCGCAACGACATGTACCTGGTGAGCGAAGCGCTGCGGCTGATGCAGAAGTCCGGCAAGCCGCAACTGGCGGCCGCCGACGTGGCGGTGCTGAAGAACTACAAGGGCCACATCGATAAGGCCACGCGCTTCATTCCCACCTGGGTGAAGGTGGCTGTGGCGCTGGCGTTGGGCCTAGGCACGATGATCGGCTGGAAGCGCATCGTGGTGACCGTTGGCGAAAAGATCGGCAAGAACCACCTGACGTACGCGCAGGGAGCGGCGGCGGAAATCACGGCGATGGCGACGATCGGGGCGGCGGACTTTTTGGGGTTACCGGTCAGTACGACGCACGTCCTATCGTCGGGCGTGGCGGGGACGATGATGGCCAATTCGTCCGGCTTGCAGATGAGCACGGTACGCAACCTGCTGCTGGCGTGGGTGCTGACCTTACCTGCGGCTATGACGCTTTCGGGATTTTTGTTTTTTGCGTTCCGTCAACTGTTCCGCGGGTAAGGGGGTCGGAGCTTTTTAAACTCCGACATAAACCATGAGCAATGCATGGCCCCTGAGGATTCTGATAGCATCAACGCGGGATGACGGCCGTCAAAGAAATGCGATTCGAAGTGGAGGGCGCGGGCGAAGTGTCCGCGCTGCTGCTGCGGCCAAAGACCGCGCACGGCTTGCTGGTTTTGGCGCATGGCGCCGGCGCCGGGATGCGCCACAGCTTCCTCGAGAGTCTGGCTGCGGAACTGGCGGAAGCAGGCGTGGCCACGTTTCGCTACCAATTTCCTTACATGGAGCAACGGCGCAAGGCTCCAGACCGGCTGCCGGTGCTGAAGGCGACGGTGAAGGCAGCCGTGGCCGCAGGGGCAAAAGCGATGCCCGAACTGCCGCTGTTTGCTGGCGGCAAATCGATGGGCGGGCGGATGACTTCGCACGCCGCGGCGGAGGGGCTCCTGCCGGAAATCAAGGGCATCGTGTTTTTCGGGTTTCCGTTGCATCCGCCGAAGCAGCCGAGCACGAAGCGCGCCGATCACTTGACCAATGTGGAGATGCCGATGCTGTTCCTGCAGGGAACGCGGGACACGCTGGCGGAGCTGACGCTGCTTCGTCCTGTGTGCGCGAAGCTGGGAGCGCGAGCGACGTTGCAGATTATCGAGACCGCGGATCATTCGTTTCACGTGCTGAAGAGTTCGGGCAAGAGCGATGCCGAAGTGATGCAGGAGTTGGCGCAAACCGCCGGTCTGTGGATGGGGAAAAAGATTTCTAGTACTTAAAGGTCGCAGCTTGGGGCCGGGAATCTCAGCGCTGAGACGAACTAAGCGAGATTCGCGGACGCCTTCGGGTCAGGGAGCCGGACCAGCCGAGCCCGTCGTATCACTAGCATCATCTATCCATCTTATTTTCAATATATTACAGGGCGTTTAGCTTCTGGCGTACACCGGGAACAGCAAGCCGAGTGTGGCCAAACGCTTGCACATTTTCCCAACATCTTGAGGTGCGCCGAGACCAGGGGGTCTAACTGGCGAGTGGGAAGGTCGGCAGCGTATGCAAATGAGTGGGCAGAAATTGCGAGGAATTTTTGTGCGCGTGGCGTTGCTGGTGCTTCTGGCGGCGGGAGCGGTGTCCGCGCAGGAGATCAGCTCGAGCCGCAAGGTGGTGAAGACGGTGGCGGCGCAATACCCCTCGGTGCTGAAGCGCCGGGGCATCGGCGGCACGGTGCGGATGCGGGTGCTGGTGACTCCCAGCGGAACCGTGAAGGACGTGCAGATTCTGGGAGGAAACCCGATTCTGGCCGATTGCGCGGCGAAAGCGGTGAAGCAGTGGATGTTCATC
>Ga0126371_10005934_pt1 | contig 10852 bp, 8 predicted proteins | sample PanSoiMetaPlot_4_FD_110145 | JGI IMG/M metagenome (GOLD analysis project Ga0126371, IMG submission 110145) | Tropical forest soil microbial communities from Panama - MetaG Plot_4 | ecosystem: Environmental > Terrestrial > Soil > Tropical forest > Bulk soil | place: Panama | collected 2016-02-17
CGCCCGCTCCGCGAAGTACCGCGCCTTCAGCACGGCATTCTCGGCGTACGTCGCCCCGCTCTCCAGGTCGTCCTCTTCCGGCAGCCGGTCGAGGAATCGGTCGGCCGGGAACTCGACCGCGAATGGGAGCCCTTCGAGCAGGGACCGGATCTCCCGGGCCTTCCCGGCACTCCGCGTCCCCACCAGGAGCTTCAGCGACCCCCCTGACGTTTGCGGGCCATCTCCGTGGTCGAATGTCCGGGCACGAGGGGCACCCGCACGACTTTGCCGCCCCACCCTTCTACTTCGTCCGCCCCGACGATGGAAGCGCGCTCGTAGTCGGCGCCTTTCACGAGCACATCAGGGCGCAGGTGCTTGATCAGCTCGAGCGGGGTGTCCTGATCGAAGATCACCACACAGTCGACCACCGCGAGCGCGGCGAGCACCCGGGCCCGCTCGTCCTGGGCCACCAGGGGCCGATCGGGTCCCTTCTTCAGGCGCCGGACCGACGCGTCACTGTTTACGCCGACGATGAGCGAAGCGCCCTCGTTCCGGGCCGCCTCGAGCAAGGTCACGTGCCCCACGTGCACGAGATCGAACACGCCGTTCGTGAAGACGACGCGCCCCCCTTCACCGCGGCGCCAGCGGGCCGCGCCGTCCCAGGAGCGGACCTTGCCTGCCGTATTCATGGAGGTGACGGCCTACAGGCCCTCGTCGGCCGATGGACTGAGCGAAAAGGTGTGATCGAAGAGCGGGAGCTGCACCCGTTCACCGTAATGGGTCTCGATGTGGATCTTCCGCGGATCGCCGGTGCGGGTAATGACGAGATTGTCCGTCGCCTCCGAGGGCAACCCGATGTCCTCGATGGCGGCTTCGAGACGCCGGCGGATGGTGCCATTGTCGATGGCCGACGCGAAGCGAGCCTGGGAGTCCATCTCGTCCACCAGGCGGTAGTACTTGAAAAACACTTCGCCGATGTGGACCCCGTAGTACAGGGCCGCGACGAAGATCAGGAGCGACACCAGGCAGCCGAGAGACGACGCGCCCCGGCGCGACCGTCCGGTCACCATTGCGATTGGGCCCCCTCCACGATTTCCGTCACCAGCTTGTCGAGCGCCTGTTTGCGCCCGTCCGCTTCGGCGGGCGGCTGGTAGTCGCCCTGAACCGTGAGTCCCTGTCGCTGCCAGATCGTCTTGCCCTCTTTCTGATCGAGGACTTCGACGTCCACCGTCACCTGCACCTGACGCCGGGTCACCGGCGCCTGGCCCTGCCCGGCCACGAAGGCGAGCGGCACGTCCGCCTGATAGGCGACGATCCGCCCACGCACCAGTGCATCCGCCGTCTGCTCTCCGGCCTGCCGCAACCCGAGCCGGCTCTCGAACGCCTGGCGGATCGCATCGTTCACTTCCGTCGTCAGCTGCGGGACCGGCGTCTGATTGTCGAACGGCTGAATCGCTACGGTCTTGATGTCCGGGAGCCCGCCACCGGCGAACCCGTACAGACACCCCGTCAGGTTGGCGAGCGCGACGCTACCGGCGACTGCGCCAGAGAGCCGGCGGTACCACGACCGCCGTGTCGACCCCCACCACTGTAAGCTCAAACCGCGCTCCCGTCCCCGGAAACTCCACCTGCGCGCGGGCGGGCCAGCCGCGCCCATCGAGATCCGTGTGACTTCGCGCCACCACGGTCGAGCCACTGCGCCACTCGACGTCGAGGGCCTGATTCCCTGCGACGTACGTGAGAGTATCGGCACCGGTTGCGTAACGCCACGCCTGCCGCGGGTGATCCGCGCCACCCACCAGCCCATCGGTCACGATCGCACCCGGCGGAGCCGGCCTGGCGACCCCCATCGCGGCCCAGAACACCGGCGCGCCACGAATGAACGACCGGAAATCCTGGTCGGGCTCCGCCCAGATCACCGAATCCCCGATCACCACCCCCGCGCCCGACGACAGGCCCAGGGTCGCCGCGTAATCGAGGCGCACCGAATCGGGTGGCGCAATTCGCGCCGTCGCTCGCCCCGCCGCGTTCAGCTTCCGGTCCTCGTACCGCCACTTGAACCGGATGCCCGCCGCGTGCTTCGGTGTCGTCCCCAGCGCCCACGTTCGCGCGGCTTCAACGGACGCAGGCGCCAAGGCCACTGGCACGAGCGACGATGCCCGGCATGCCGACATGGCACAAACAAGTGCCACCCAGCCGCCAATGTAGGAAGGCGCCCCGGCACGGTCAAGCAGAAATCGTTGCCCGCTCAGTAGTTATATCCGAAAAAGAAGTCGACGAAGTGTCGCCCCTGAAAGTTAAACGGAAGGGAGTATTCTGAAACGTCTCCGTAGGCAAACCGCCAGCCGACATCCAGCCTGAGCACGAAGCCCGGCCCGACCGGCATCCGGAAGCCCAGGCCGGAAGCCCCCAGGGTGCCGCGGCCTTCCGTCAGCGGCGTCCAGGCCCGGCCGACGTCACCAAAGAAGGCCCCCTGCACCCCCGGGAAGCGGAGAGGCCCGAACGGGAATCCGAGGTCCAGGTAGTCGGTGATCGGGAAGCGCCACTCGAGATTCGCCATCCAGGCACGCGTCCCGGCCACGTACCCGTAGTACGGGTACCCGCGGATGCCCCACGAGCCTCCGATGTTCGTGCGCCGCGGACGCTCCCCACCGCCGTAGTACGCCATCGCCCGGAACGCGAAACCGGACCGCAGCGACGTCCGCAGGTACCGGCGGTAATCCCCGAAAGCCACCCAGGAATCGAAGCGGCCATGGCTGACGTCGTTCACGACGCCACCTGTCACCGCGTACCGCTCCCCGTCGATCGGCCCCGTGTCGAGCCACAGCGTGTTGTCCTTCACGTAGCTCAGGTAGTTCGACGAGAGCCAGCCCACGCGGTGCAGCGTGGTCGGGTCCCCCCCGTTGAGCACGTCGACCGATCCGAAATCGAAGCGGTCCGAGTGCTCGAGGCGGTACTCCAGTTCGAGCCGCCGGAACCGGTCGAACGGATACCGCAGCTGCCCCAGCATGCCGGTGGACGTTTCGTCGTAGACGGTAGACAAGTCACCTTCGAAGAACTCGCCGCGGAGCCGGAACACGCCGACGCCCCAGTTGATCCGGTGCGCCTGATTCAGATACATCAGCGTGCCGTTGATGTTGCCGAAGAAATTGCCGAGCCCATTCCCCTGAAACGATGAGAGCTCGAGCAGCGCGAGATGATCCTCCAGTAGATCCGAGAAGAGGAAGTCGGCGCCCTGCGCGGCACCGAGGCCCGGCACGATGATCGCGTCCCCAGCCGCAAAATCCAGCGTGAACCGGCGGCGGTAGGGCTGGGGACTCTCCGCGGACGTGACCGCCGCGCTGAGCTCGGGCCACGCCCAATCGGGCGGCTGCCGGTTCGCCGCGAGACTCACGGCGGGACCGGTCGTATCGGCGCTGACGCGCGTCCGGTAGATGCCGAACGACAGATCCGAGAATCCGCCGAACACGACCGTCGACTCCGCGGGGACATACTGGGGATCGAACGCGCCCCCCAGCACGTCCGTCATCCGGCGTCCCACCCCGCTCGAGTCGATGGCGTAGATCTGCGACGATCCATCCCGGTCACTCGAGAACCAGATCTGGCCCGTGCTCCAGTCCCACCGGGGACCCGTATCCTTCCAGTCACCGTACGTGAGATAGCTGACCGTCCCGCTCGCGAGATCCAGGGTGAACAGATTCTTCGCTCCGTCGATGCCGAAGGACGTGCGGTCCGAGGCAAACACCACGCGCTTCCCGTCCGGGCTCACGGACGGATCGACATCCTGATAGCGGTCGTGCGTCAGCCGTTCGAGCCGGCCATCCGCGATCCAGAGGCGATAGAGATCCGAGTAGCCGTTATCGGCCAGTCCCGAGAACACCACGCTCCGGCCATCGGGTGTCCAGGACGGCGACAGCATGCCTACGAGACCTGGAAACTGGAATCGTCCGATTTTCTTCCCGCGTTCGAGATCCCAGACGAACAGCGCGTCGCGGTCGAGATACTTGCTCGTGAAGGCGAGCAGGCGCCCGCGGTACACGTCGAGCCGGGAATCGAAGAAATGGAATGACTCGAATTCGGGGGTCCGCTCCCCTTTCACCACGGCCCGCTTCCCTTCTCCATCCAGCCGGGCCGCGTAGATGTCCGAGTACCCGTCGGCCGGCGAGAAGTACAAAATCCGGCTCTTCGCCGTATCCGCCGAATCCCATACCACCGTCGGCTTGATGGCGAGCTCGCCGACCTTTCTCGCTTCGAGTGCCAGTGGCTGCGAGGTCGTCACGGCCGGGTAGTACTTCTGGCGCATCCAATACCGGAACTCTTCCGAGATCTGGCTGAGCTTCTCGCCGTACACCGCTTCCATCAGCTGATCGAACGTGTCGTACTTCCACGTCTGATCGTAGACCTCGAGGATCCGCCACTCCCCGTACTTCTCGGCCAGGAACTCATGGATCTTGGCGCCGAGCGGGTAGATGGCGCCCCCCTGGGCAAACGTGAGCTGCTCGAGGGTCGGGAGCTGGCCGGTGACCGTCAGCTCGCGCAGGAGCATCTCGCCCTGATTGTCCGTCCCGATCGAGAAGAACTCCGCCAGACCTTCCGTCCACCACAGCGGAAGCGCGGCGTGGTGCTCGCGGGGATACCGGTGATAGGTCTGGGTTTCCACACTCAGCTGGAACACGTGCACCAGCTCGTGGCGAATGGTGTGCTTGAAGTCGTAGTAGCTGCCGGTGAACGGCAGCGTCACCCGCTCCTTGGCGAAATCGGTCACGCCGAGCAGTCCTTCGGGCGGCACGTACGGCAGGATGTTGGTCTGTTCGAAATCCGTGTGCGACGCGTAGACGATGAGGGGAACGCGGTGCGGCACTTCATGGTTGAACCGCCGCGACAGCGCCGTGTAGCTCTCCTCGGCGTACGCCAGGGCGACCTTCGCGAGCTCCTCTTCGGCGGGATAATAGTGAAGGTCCACGTGCGGGCCCTGCATCACCCGCCAGTCGAACTCCTTGAACTGCACCTTGTTCTCGCCGAAGTACCCGTACTGGGCCGAGAGGCCTGACGGGATCATCAGCACGGCCAATGCCGCGAGCCACCGGCGTCTCATCGATGGATGCTGCGGATGCGGTCACCCTGCGTCACGTTGTCGAGCACGGTCAGATCCGACGTCACCCGCCCGAAGATCGGGTACGTCCCATCCAACCGCGGCTCCGGCCCCAACGTGATGAAGTACTGACTTCCCCCGGTGTCGGGACCGGACAGGGCCATGCCCACCGAGCCCTTTTGAAAACGGGCGGTCGAGATCTCGTCCCGGAGGGAAAACCCGGGACCACCCCACCCGTCATCCCGCGGGTCCCCGTCCTGAATCACGAAGTTCGGTACCACCCGGTGCCAGTGATCGCCATCGAAGTACCGGCGGTCCACGAGCGCCAGAAAAGCGGCCACCGTGAGCGGCGCGTCGGCGGGCAGCAGCTCGACGGTGATCGACCCGCGGTCGGTCTCGATGGTGACGGTCGGATTCGCGCTGCCGTGGAGCGAAGGGTACAGGTACCGTCTGGCGGCATCGCGGTAGTCGGCGCTCGTCTTCCCGGTGGCGATCGACGGTGCCGTCTGCCACGCGGGCACCGGTCCTGGGAAGCTCACCGCCGCCATCCGCCACGCGAGGTAGTCCGTCGGACGGGCCACCGACTGGAAGAACCGGACGGTCACGGCGCCCAGACCCGCTGGACCGGTCGCGGCAATCGCACAGAGGGCGCGCACCGCGGACAACCGCGCGTCGTCGAACGGATCGCCCGCCGCGCGCTGGTAGGCCGCCACCAGCGCATCTACATCGGCCGCCGAGGGCCGCTTGCCGAGGATGTCCGCTGCCAGACTGCGAACGGCGGGATCGGGATGGGTCAGCAGTCCGCGCGCTCGCATCGCGAACGCAGAGTCCCCATCCGGGACAAACCGCATCATCGCGTTGAGTGCCGAGGCGACGACGCGACCATCAGGATCCGACAGCAGACGCTCGAGCCGGCCGCGATCCCGCGCCGCTCCATCCACTTCGGCCGCGACGCCGCGCCAGTGCCAGTCGGTATTGGTCGCCAGCGAGTCGGCGAACGCGACGCCGCCCGCGGAGTCCGCCTCCGCGAGCCCGATCGCGGCCTGCCGCCGCACCGCGAAATTCGCGGACACCAGGTGCGCGCGCAGCGCCACGACGGCCGGGGCGCCGCCGCTTACGCCCAGCGTCGTCTCCGCGACCACTGCAACCCCCAGGATCCCGTCGGACGCGAGCGGCGCGAGCGCACCAGCCAGGGTCGAATCGCGAAACGTCCCGAGTGCCCGAAGCGCATTGATGCGGACACCGGCGTCCCGGTCGCTGAGCAGTCCCCGAATGACCGCGATCACCGGCGCATGCGACTGGTGAGCGGCATCGATGGCGCGGGCGGTGATGCCGCGCAGGGCGACCGCACGCACCGTCGCGTCCTGATCGTTGAGGGCCGTCAGCAGACTCGGAACCCCCCGCGGATCGCCGACACGCCCCAGGGAGAAGATCGCGTTCCAGCGCACGAGGTTGCTCGCGTCCTGCGTATACCGGATGAGGGACAGCACGGGTGCCTGATCGCCGAGGCGCCAGGATTCGAGCAGGGCGCGCGACACGGCCTGGTCGGTCTGGCCCGGACGCCCCGCGTCGATGATCAGCTGAAGCGCGCGCGCGCCCTGTGCCCCGCCGATCTTCGCGATCGCGGTCACCGCCTCGAAGGTTCCGAAGTTTTCCTGCTCGGGAGGCGTGCGCTGGATCAGATCGAGCAGGGGCTGAAGGGCCCGCGGGTCCTTCAGCATGCCGAGGGCGAACGCCACGGCGGAGCGCACGCCCTGCACCGTGTCGGCAAGCGCCTGCACGAGCATGGGCACCGCCGCGGTGTCCCCGATCCGGCCGGCGGCGAGCGCCGCCTGACGGCGGATCGTCGGGTCCGTCTGCTGCAACCCGTCCCGCAGCAGCGCCTCGTCGAACGTCCGGCTGTCCGACGCCGCCAGGAGCCGGGCCAGCTCTCCGACGGCGGCTTCGTCGACGGGCGCGGCTTGTTGGGCGGTGAGGGGAAACGCGACGAGGAGAGCCGCGGCCAGGAGCCACGGCGAACGCCGGCTAGAGGCGAACGGGGTCCGACGACGGCGCCAGCAGCTCACGCACGTGCTCCGGAAGGCGGGTGGGCGAGTGCCCCCGATCGAGGGCCATGAGTGACGTTTGCGCTGTGGCCAGCAGCTCATTGCTCGCGGCCCGTTCGATCGCGTATCCGAAGGTGACCCGGCGCGACGCCACTTCCCGGACCCAACAGCGGACCCGGACCAGGTCGTCGTAACGCGCCGCGCGGCGGTAGCGCACCTGGAGGTCGGTCACCGCCAGGTACACCCCCTGCTCTTCCATTTCCTTGTACGTCACCCCGGTGCCGCGCAGGTGTTCCGTCCGCGCCATATCCAGCCAGACGACGTAATTGGCGTGGTAAACCAGGCCCATCTGGTCCGTTTCCGAGTAGTTCACCCGGTGCTCGATCGCGGTGATCATGTCACTGTACCCGCGGTCCTGAACGCCACGATCCGCGCCTGGTCCCCGGTCGTGACTCCCGCGGCGGCGGCCTCATCGGTGTCGAGATGCACCTCGGTGGCATGGGCCGGACCGGCGCGGACCAGCAGTCCCTCGAAAACCACCTGCCGGCTGCCCGTTCCGCACATGACGTCGATCCAGTCTCCGTCCGCCACACCGAGCCGCCTGGCATCCTCGGGACCGCAATGGAGGTGGCGAGCCGCGATGATCACCCCACTCGACAGGCTGATTGAACCCGCGGGTCCCACCAGCGTAACACCCCCCACAGACCCCGAGAGCTTCCCCGAGTTTGCGAGGTGGGCAGCAACGCCGAGGGTGCGGGCGTCGGTCAGTGCGAGCTCCACCTGCGTCGCGGCCCGTGGCGGGCCGACGACGCGCATGCCGGTGAGCTTGCCCTTGGGACCTACGACATCCATCCGCTCCTTCGCGGCGTACTGCCCCGGCTGGGTGATCATCCGGTCGACGGTAAGGGACTTCCCGTCACCCAGGAGCCGGGTGACGTCGGTGGGAGACAGATGCAGGTGGCGATTCGAAACCCCAATGGGGACGGTCGAGCCGACGGGAGACGTCATTCCCCGTAAGGGATCCAGATGTTCTTCACTTGGGTCGCGTGGCGGAGAAACTCCTCTCCCTCACCCCAGGACGGATCGAGCCAATCCCGCGCATGGTCCGTGGCCCAGGTCCGCTTCATGTTGCCCGCGGACGCCTCCTCCACCGCCTTCACCCCCGACGCCGGCCCGAAGTACCACACCGCGTCCACATCGAGATGCTCGGCCAGCACTTTGGTGAGGGCGTCACGATCACCGGTCACAATGTTGATCACGCCGTCGGGGAGGTCGGACGTCTCGAGCACGCCGTAGAAATCCGTGGCCGACAGCGGTTGCGCGGGAGATGGGATCGCGATCACGGTGTTCCCGGTGGCGACTGCCGGTGCGACCAGCGAGACAAACCCGAGCAGCGGCATGGTCTCGGGCGCCGCGACGCCGATCACGCCGATGGGCTCCTTCATCGCGAGCGTGACACCCCGGATCGGTACCTGGTGGACCGCGCCGTCGTACTTGTCAGCCCAGGCGGCGTACGTGAAGAGCCGCGAAATGGAAGCCGTGACCTCGGCGGCCGCGGCATCTGCCGACGCCCCCGTCTGGGCCGCGATCCGCTTGGCGAACTCATCAGCCCGAGCCGACAGGTTCTCGCCGATATAGTAGAGGACCTGTGCCCGTGCATGCCCGGCGCCCTTCTCCCATCCTGACGCCTTGTGTGCTGCTTCCACCGCGTCACGGATATCCTTGCGGTTGCCGTCGCCGACTTCTCCAACCACGTCGCCCGAGGGTCCGAGCACCTTCCGGCTGTAGCCCTGATCGGGGCGGACCTGCTTGCCGCCGATGAAGAGCTTGGGGGTGCGGTCGATCGCGGGAAGATCGGAGTGTGGAGTGCGGACTGCGGAGTGCGGGGTTTCGGCGGCGGCTCGTTCGTCACTTCGCACTCCGCCTTCGGCACTCCGCACTCGCTTCAAGTACTCCCACATCCCCTCTTTGCCGCCCTCGCGACCGAACCCCGACTCACGGTAGCCGCCGAAGCCCGCGGCCGCGTCGAAAAGATTGGTCGAATTGATCCACACGACGCCCGCCTTGATCTTGGGCGCGATGTCAAGCGCAAGATTGATGTTCTCCGTCCAAACGCTCGCCGCCAGGCCATATGGCGTGTTGTTCGCGATCTCCACGGCCTCGGCCGGGGTTCGGAAGGTCATCGACACCAGCACCGGACCGAAGATCTCGACCTGGGCGATGTTCGCCGCCGGCGCGACGTCGGTGAAGAGCGTGGGCGGATAGAAGTAGCCCCCGGTGGGACACGCCCACGTCGGCTGCCACATCGTCGCGCCTTCGGCCACCCCCTGATCCACGAGCTTGCGAATGCGTTCGAGCTGGACCGGCGCGACGATGGCACCCATGTCGATCGCCTTGTCGAGCGGCTCGCCGACGCGCAGCTTTTCCATGCGCGCGCGCAATTTCGGAATGAGCTTCCCGGCTACACCCTCGTGGACCAGTAGCCGCGACCCGGCACAACACACCTGCCCCTGATTGAACCAGATGGCGTCGACCACACCCTCTACGACGCTGTCAAGGTCGGCGTCGTCGAAGACAATGAACGGGCTTTTCCCACCCAGCTCAAGGGTCAACTTCTTGCCCGAGCCCGCCGTCGCCTTCCGGATCTGACGACCCACGTCGGTCGACCCGGTGAACGCGATCTTGTCGACGTCAGGATGATCGACGAGAAGTTTTCCCGTGCGGCCGTCACCGGTGATGATGTTGAGAACGCCGGGAGGCAATCCCGCATCGTGCGCGAGCTCCGCGAAGCAGAGTGCGGTGAGCGGCGTGAACTCGGCAGGCTTCAGGACGATCGTGTTCCCCGCAGCCAATGCGGGGGCAACCTTCCACGCGACCATCAAGAGCGGGAAGTTCCAGGGGATGATCTGACCGACGACGCCGACGGGACCATACCCGGGGAATTCGGTATCCCGAAGCTGGGCCCACCCCGCGTGATGATAGAAATGACGGGCGACCAGCGGGATGTCGAGGTCCCGCGTCTCACGGATCGACTTGCCGTTGTCGAGGCTTTCGAGCACGGCGAGCAGCCGGGAATGCTTCTGCACGGCGCGCGCCAGGGCGTAGAGGTGCCTGGCACGGGCGTGACCGGAGAGCGCCGCCCACGCCGGTAGTGCATCCCGCGCCGCCTTCACCGCGGCATCGACGTCGTCGGTGCCGGCCTGCGACACGCGCGCGAGCACGTCGCGTGTGGCCGGATTGATGGTGTCGAACCCGTCGCCGGCCTCAGGCGTGACCCATTGGCCTCCCACGTAAAGACCGAACCGTCCGCCGTGGGCCTTGATCCAGTCGAGCGCAGGCCCCCGCGCCTCGGGCGCGGGTCCCCACTCCATTGTTTCGAAGATCTTGGCAACCGTGGTCACGTCAGACCATTGGATGGCGGTGGGCAGCCGAGTACCGGCCGGTGACGAAATGCTCGAGCTGGCGCTCGATGTCGGTCAGCAGAGCGCTCGCCCCGAGGCGGAAGCGGTCGGAGCGCATCCAGCGCTCGCCCAGCTCCTCCTTCATCAGCATGAGCCACTCCAGCGCATTCTTCGCGGAGCGAATGCCGCCGGCGGGCTTGAAGCCCACCGCGTGGCCGGTCTGTTCCAGGTAGTCGCGGATCTGCCGGACCATCACGAGCCCCACCGGGAGCGTCGCGTTGATGGGTTCCTTGCCGGTGGACGTCTTGATGAAGTCCGCCCCAGCCGCCAGTGCC
>Ga0126371_10005935_pt1 | contig 10852 bp, 9 predicted proteins | sample PanSoiMetaPlot_4_FD_110145 | JGI IMG/M metagenome (GOLD analysis project Ga0126371, IMG submission 110145) | Tropical forest soil microbial communities from Panama - MetaG Plot_4 | ecosystem: Environmental > Terrestrial > Soil > Tropical forest > Bulk soil | place: Panama | collected 2016-02-17
CGAGAAAACGTCGGTCATTAGCTATCAGGTCGTAGAGGAGTTCATTAATGTGGCGTTGCGCGGTTTTCGGGTCTCCATCCAGAGCGTAGATCTGGAATCGTTCCTTATGAAAGCCTTGTTCCCTATGACCGTCGTGCAATGGACACCTTCTCTGACCATTCAAGCATTGCGACTGCAGGCAACCCATCAAATCAGTTGGTGTGACGCGCTGATCGTGGGAGCAGCACTTCAAAGCGGGTGCAGACTTCTCTATAGCGACGACTTACACCACGGACAGCGTTTTGGCGCCCTTACTGTCGAAAATCCCTTTGGATGAGAGGTTGTTTATGGAGCAAACGATTGATATCGGATTCCTATTCGCTTCATCTTCCGCTGCATCCAATATGCTACGCTTAACTAGCCCTTACACTTGGGGTACGTGTCCCCTCTGAAGGATTCCGGAATTGATTAACACCTTAGTAGCCAAGGTCTTCGGGACCAAAAACGAGCGCGAGGTCAAGCGCCTGTTGCCTCAGGTTCAGGCCATCAATGCGCTCGAACCGGCGATGAAGAAGCTGTCCGACGCTGACCTGCGCGCCAAGACCGACCAGTTCCGCAAGCGCATCCAGGATCGCCTCACCAAAATCGCCGACGAGCCCGATGCCGATCCCGATCGCATCAAGCAGATCGAAGCCGATCGCGCCGCCGCCCTGAAAGAAGTCCTCGACGACTTGCTCGTCGAAGCATTCGCGGTCGCCCGCGAGGCCAGCTGGCGAGTTCTCACGATGCGTCACTTCGACGTCCAGTTGATTGGCGGCATGGTTCTGCACGAGGGCAAGATCGCCGAAATGAAGACCGGCGAGGGCAAAACCCTGGTTGCGACCTTGCCTGTTTATCTCAATGCCCTCGGTGGACGTGGCGTCCACGTGGTCACCGTCAACGACTACCTTGCCAAGCGCGACTCCGAGTGGATGGGCAAGCTTTATACCTTCCTCGGACTAACCGTGGGCGTCATCGTTCACGATCTCGATGATGACGAGCGCCGCGAAGCCTACGCCGCCGACGTCACTTACGGCACCAACAACGAATTCGGTTTCGACTATCTGCGCGACAACATGAAGTTCGATCTGCGTGATTGCGTGCAGCGTGTGCACAACTACGCCATCGTCGACGAGGTTGACTCGATCCTGATCGACGAAGCCCGTACTCCGCTGATCATCAGTGGCGCCAGCGAGGAGTCGACCGACAAGTACGACCGCGTCAATCGCATCATTCCGAAACTCGAGAAAGGCGAAGAAGTCGAGGTTCCGCCTGGCGAGCCGAAGATCTACACCGGCGACTTCGTCGTCGACGAAAAGCACAAGAACATCACGGTTACCGACGAGGGCTGGGAGAAGGTCGAAAAGCTGCTCGGCATCGGCAACATCGCCGATCCTGAGAACTGGGACCTCAAGCACCACGTCGAGACCGCTGTCAAAGCACACGCGCTTTATCGCCGCGACGTCGAGTATGTGGTCAAGACCAAAGAAGACAATGCGCGCGAGAAAGAAGTCGTCATCGTCGACGAGTTCACCGGCCGTATGATGCCGGGACGCCGCTGGTCCGATGGTCTGCATCAGGCAATTGAAGCGAAGGAAGGCGTCAAAATCGAGCGCGAGAACCAGACCCTCGCCACCATCACCTTCCAGAATTATTTCCGTATGTACAAGAAGCTGGCCGGCATGACCGGTACGGCCGAAACCGAAGCGCCCGAGTTCGACAAGATCTACAAACTCGAAGTCCTGGTGATCCCCACTAACAAGCAGCTCCTGCGCATCGAGAATGCCGACGTGGTCTACCGCACCGAGAAAGAAAAATACTTTGCGGCAGCCGATGAGATTCAGCGCCTCTACGACAAAGGTCAGCCGGTACTGGTCGGCACCACTTCGATCGAAAAATCCGAGCGTCTTTCCGAGCTTCTGAAGAAGAAGGGCATCAAGCACGTCGTCCTGAACGCTAAATATCACGAGCGTGAAGCCGAAATCGTTGCCCAGGCCGGACGCAAGGGCATGGTCACCATCGCCACCAACATGGCAGGCCGCGGTACCGACATTTTGCTCGGTGGCAACCCTGAATTCATGGCCAAGCAGGAGTGCGTGAAGAAGGGAACTGCGCAGCCTCTGCGTGCCGCCCAGGGAAAAGTTGAAGCCGGCGTCGACGACGCCAACATGACCAAGTGGTATTACGGCGGCAACGAGTACGCCGTGCCGACTGCGCAGTGGAACGAGACCTTCAACCGCTACAAGGTGCAGACCGATGCCGAGCACGGCGACGTGGTTGCTACCGGCGGATTGCACATCTTTGGCACCGAGCGTCACGAAGCCCGCCGCATCGACAACCAGCTTCGCGGACGCGCCGGCCGTCAGGGCGATCCCGGCTCCTCGCGCTTCTATCTTTCCCTCGAAGACGACCTGATGCGCATCTTCGCAAAGGAGTGGGTCTCGAACCTGCTTCAGCGATTGGGTATGGAAGAAGGCGTCCCGATCGAGTCGAAGATGATCACGCGCCGCATCGAGGCCGCGCAGAAAGCTGTCGAAGCGCAAAACTTCGAAGCCCGTAAACATCTGCTCGAGTACGACGACGTGATGAACAAGCAGCGTGAGGCCGTCTACGGTCTGCGCCGCAGTCTGCTTGAAGGTGTCGATCAGAAAGAATTGATCCTCGAAGATTACGTTTCCGGAATTCTCGGAGACCTCATCGACCAGTTCTGTCCGGTTAAGGCTCACGTCGACGATTGGGACCTGAAAGGGCTCAAAGACGGCATCTTCACACGCTTCGGCGTCGACATCTATGCCGAAGGCATCAAGCCCGAGACGCTAAACCGCGGAGAACTCGGCGACGCGATTTTCGAGAAGCTGAAAGAACGCTACGCCGCCAAAGAACAGATCATCGGCCCCGAGGCCATGCGCTATCACGAGCGCATGATCATGCTCAGCGTGCTCGATTCACTATGGAAAGACCACCTCCTCAACATGGACCACTTGAAGGAGGGAATCGGGCTGCGCGGCTACGGCCAGCACGATCCGCTGGTCGAATACAAGCGCGAATCCTTCGACATGTTCGAAGAGATGATGAAACGGTTCCAGGAACAGACCGTTCAATATCTCTACCTGATGCAAATTCTGGAGCGCCCACCCGATGCTGGTGCTGGCGCGGCAGTCGGCCCAGCCGGGCTGCAAGCTGGACCAGGCTCCAATGGCCAAGGCCCGGAAGCAGGCGCGCCGGTCATTCGTTCCGGCGGCCGCGGCAATGGACGGCCACCGCACCAGGTCGCGACCTCAGTCGATGATCTCGAAGAAAGCTTCCAGCGCAAGAAACGCCGCGAACTCGAACAAGCGCGCATGGCCGGAGGCGGAGAACAGAAAACCGTTCAGCAGGTCGTCCGCGGCGCAGACAAGGTCGGCCGTAACGATCCTTGCCCCTGTGGCTCCGGCAAGAAATACAAAAAGTGCCACGGCGCCTAATCTTGTGTAGCGCGGACGCCCTCGTCCGCGAAGCGGTCTCCCCACTAGCATGCGGACGCGCGTGAGCCCTGTCTGAAGATATACCTGGGTCTGCGGACCGACGGGCGTCCTCGCCCGTCAAATCTCATCATCGCGTTCGAACACCACCACCTTCCTCCGCCGACGCCACATGCATTGTTTCGTCTGGCCGACGCATAAGCCTTCCGAACAACCAGGCTCCAGTGGAATACGAGACACCGCGAATCAATGGAAGGCTAAAATCGAAGAAATCCAGGCAGTCATGCTTCTGAAGGCCGATGGCGCATTCGTGGCCGGAGAACGTCGAAAAAAAGCTGTGCGCCAGGTGACGACGTAAATCAGTGCGCGCACGAGAAAAATAGCGCCGGGAATAATCCACGCCCAGTTTGCGGCATCCGATTTACGGTAGCCACCGAGCAAACATCCGAGCAACCCTGCGAACAGAATGCTGCAGATCCACTCACGAAGGATGATTCCCCCGCCTGTGTCTGGACGTACGAGCTTTGCAATCGGACCGACGATAAGAGTCGTACCTAGAATTGCTGCCATCGTGTGAGCGATGATTTGTCCGCTAAACTTCAGCCTGCGCATGGGCTGCACTTTGAACTCGATTCCGAAATCTCAAACAGTGTAGCGCGTGGAATTTCGACTCCAGGCAAAATGGCCGAGTTTCCCCATGCCATCAGACGTACAATAGATAGAGGCAGGTGCCCGGGAGGCTTCCCATGATTGCACTACGCCTTGTTCGTCTTATCGAAAATCATTCCGAAGAGTTAGCCGAAGGACTCACCCATAAACTTCTTTCTTCTGATCGCACCCGCGATCTGCGTAAGGTCCCGGCCCACGAGCTACACCAGCGTTGTCACGAAATCTACCGCAATCTCAGCGACTGGCTGCTCACGAAGACCGAGCACGACATCGAGTCCCTGTACAAGTCACTCGGCGCCCGGCGTGCGCACCAGGGAGTTCCACTTGCCGCTTTGACCTGGGCGATCCTGCTTACCAAGGAACACTTGTGGAGTTTCCTTGAGTGGGAAGGAGTGCATGGCGGACTGCACAACGTCTTCGGGGAACTTGAGTTGTTGCGCCTGCTCGACCAGTTCTTCGATCGTGCCGTCTATTTCGCGACCGAAGGATACGAAGAGGCAATCGCATCCAAAGCGGCGTAGATTTGCGATCGATTGATCATCGTCGGAATGCGCGAAGTGTTAGGCACCTGTCCTCAGGTTTGATCTTGTCCGCGGTCTCTGCGGAATCTCTCTGCGAACACTGCGGTTGAGTCCTGCTCAGGACGTACACAAAGGTTGTTCATGCTTGTCTTAGCGCCGGCTAAAGTCTTTTGCCGAACTCTGCACCGCCCGGAACGTCATCTCCGTCACCGGACTCCTCGTTCGCCGTTTCCACGAGAAGAACAGCCCCGCATACGTGTCGGTGATGTAATCCTCACGCTTGAGCGCAATCATCTTCGCCGTCTGATCGATCCATCTCGAACGTCCCTCGATCTCTCCGAAATTTCCAATCGGCGTCTCATCGATCACGACATGACCCTTGCCGTCGCTCCACTCCGCGCGATACTTCTCGTAACAAAACGTCGGCACGAATCCTAGCCCGCGCAAGATCGCATCCATCTTCTTGCCGTCAGCGACCTTGGTCTCTGTCTCCACGCGCACTTTGTGACGCCCTACGGTGCCCTTCGATTTGTGGGTCAGTACCCAGTTCTCGCCATACTTTCTCAGTCGCAGCAATTCACCACGCTTGCGCAGTGGTTGCCCGGGCAGATCGTAAAGGGTATTCACTTCGTGGGTGCTGGTCGTGACGATACGAAACTTCGCTGCGCGCAAGTGCCGAGTGAGCGCGCGCATGTCGTCTACACGGAATTTAATCTCGATCTCTTTGTTAGACGCCATAAATAAAAACGGCCCTCGGCTTTCAGAACTCACCGATCCAGGTCATTGGCTTCGGCATTTGCGAACGACCATGACCAACGACCAACGACCATCAACCGAACACCGAATTAACTAAACGTCGGCAGTTTCACCAGATCATCCCGTGGCACCGACTCCACCGGTTGCCCCGCCTTCCTCCACGCCGCCAGCCCGCCAACGAGAATGAACGCATTGAATCCTTTTTCCCGCAGCATGTGCGCCACCCGGGCGCTCGTCGCTTCGCGCTGTCAAGTACAGTACAGATAGATGTCCTTGTCCGGCGGAATCCTCTTCAGTTCCTCCTCAAGATTGTTGGGCTCAATCCGAATCGAGCCCTTGATCCGCGCGGCATCCGGATCGTAGTACCCATGGCTGCGCACGTCGACCACCAGGATCTTGTCCGCCTCTTCCGATTTCAACTTATCGATCAGCTCCTGCACCTGCACTCGCGGAACCACCCGATAAACACGATTCTTCCGCATGAGCCAGATGCGGTAGACCACGTACGCCACAACTCCCAGCAGCAGCACTTCCTCCATCGTGTGCCCCGCCGTCTGAAATCCCGCGCCGATCGCCTTCAGAAAATCGCGCCCCAGGAATCCAAGCACGAAATACGCCAGGATATATAAGCACGCGCCTGCCATGTCGTAGGTCAAGAATTGTCCAACCCGCATGCGCATGCTGCCCGCCAGCGGCGGCCCCATCGTGTTCACACCGGGAATGAATTTCGCGATGAGAAGCGTCACCTTGCCGCGCTTGTAGAAGCTCTCTGCCGACCGCAGAATGCAGGTCTCCGGGTTCGCCGACACCTTGCACAAGAATCCCAGCAGCGACCATCCGGTATACCGCCCGGCCACAAACAGCAGGGTATCCCCGAGCACCATCGCGGTCAGTGCCAGCGGCAACACGATCTCGGCCCGCAGGACACGACTCCCCACCGCCGCACCCGCCGCGACCAGAGCCACTGCCGCAGGCACCGGCAATCCAATCGCCTCTGCGAACACAAGCGCGACAATCACCAGATACCCGTGCCGCGAGATCAATGAAACAATGTCGCTCATACGCCGATCACGAAAACTAGACTAACGAGGATTTCATTCCCGCGTCCAGCACCCCATGTTTGAAAAAGCCGGAATCCGCATCGCCTGCCAGGGAATCCAATCCAACATCCCAACTGATCGAGGTGCTCATGTCGAGCCTTGCCGCAACATCCACCCGCCGCGTCATCAATCTTCCCGGTCGTCCCGCAGGCTTGCCGTTCAGCGACGCCGTTCTCGTAGGAGATACGCTGTACCTTGCCGGGCGGATTGGCATCGACCCCGTGACCGGCCGCGCGCCCGCCGATGTTGACGCTGAAATCAAGCTGTTGCTCGATGGCGTGGAAGCCGTGCTGGCCGAAGCGGGCATGCACATGGACGACCTCGTCTCGATCCAGATCTTCTCGCCCGATTTATCTTTGTGGGAGCGCTTTAATGCGGCTTACGTCAAGCGATTCTCGCAGGAACTCCCCGCCCGCGCGTTCATCGGCTCCGGCCCTCTGCTCCTCGGCGGACGCTTCGAGTTGGTCTCGGTCGCCGTGCGGAGAGCCTAGCCTCCAGTAGCTCGTCGTCAGTTAGGAGCGTCAGGCATCGTGCCTCAACAGAGACACTCTCAATTGTCTTGCAGTCCGCGAACAGGGGTAGAGGGGAAATTCGTTTCTAAGGGTGACTGCGAAGGGATAGAGGGCGCCGACGACCAAGAACCAAAGACGGTTTTCTTACTTCTCCCGCGCCACCACGAAATCCGGCGCCCATATCAGCGCCCGTTTGATCTCGCTATCGGGGAAGGTACAGATCGCCTTCCGCGCCGCATCCGCATACTCAGCCGCGCGTGCATTCGCCGCTTCAAGGGAACCGTAGCGATGCAGCACAGCGAGAATGTCCGCGTGCGTCACGCCATTGAAGGCGCGATCTGTCAGAACCGTAGCGATCTTCCGGCGCTCTTCCGGCGTGCAGCGCTCGAGCGCATGGATCACCGCCATCGTCGCCTTGCCCTCGCGCAGGTCACTAGCCACTGGCTTCCCCAAAACGCTCTCCGACGCGGTCAGGTCGAGGACGTCATCCACAATCTGAAATGCCATTCCCAGGTTGCGGCCATACGCTCCAGCCGCCTCTTCCTGCTCCGGACTCGCTCCGCCCAAAATTGCTCCCAGACGCATGCATACCGAAAACAGACATGCTGTCTTTCGGAAGATCAGATCGAAGTGCTCGTCTAGGGAGATCAGCTTCCCCAGTTTCTCCATCTGCAGAAGTTCGCCTTCCACCATCTGCTGCGTCAGCTCGATCAGCGTATCCAGAACGCGGAAGTTCCGCTCCTGCACGGCGATCTTGAACGACTGCATGTAGAGCCAGTCGCCAGCGAGCACGCATTTTGAATTGCCCCAGCGCGTGTTTGCCGCCGGACGTCCCCGCCGCGTCTGCGCTTCATCGATGATGTCGTCGTGCACCAGCGTGGCAGTGTGAATAATTTCCACCACGGCTCCCAGGCGCACCGCGCCCGTCCCCTTGTAGCCGAACAGCTTCGCCGACAGAAGCAGCAACGCCGGTCGGATGCGCTTGCCCCCGCCCTCGCGCAGGTACTCGCCAATCTCCGTGATCGCCGACACGTTCGAGACGGTATCCTGCCCGAACTCTGCCTCAATGGCGAGCAGATCATCGTGCAGAAGCTCGAAGATCTCTTTCCCGTTAATGGCCGCCGGTGTGCTCAATCGTTCCTCAACTACTGCTACTAAGCGTGATCAATACTGTTTTCACCACAGAATCACAGAGTCACAGAGAACGCCTCCGTTGTTCTCAAACTCAATCTTTCAACGGGCCCCGAAGTATCCGCCTCGCATGCCGCTCTTTTTTGCTTTCCTCTGTGCCTCTGTGGTGAATGTCTTGCTAACTGCTTCTGTAATTCTCAAACTTCAAATCAATCCCAAAATCCTTCGCGCGCAGCATCGCAATGATTTCCTGCAGCGTGTCACGATCTTTTCCGCTAACCCGGACCGAATCTCCTTGAATCGACGCCTGCACTTTTTTCTTCGAATCCTTGATCAGCTTCACGATTTCGCGAGCCTTCTCCACCGCGATCCCTTGCTGCATGGTGATTTTCTGCTTCGCCGTGCCGCCCGCGGCGGGTTCCACCGGACCGTACGTCAATCCCTTCAATGACACGCCACGCTTTACCAGTTTCTGCTGCAGGATGTCGTTTACGGCCTTCAGTTTGTACTCGTCCGCCGAGTGCAGAATGATCGCGTCCTTGCCCTCCATTGCGATCGACGACTTGGAATCCTTTAAGTCAAATCGAGTGGTCACTTCTTTGGTCGCCTGCTGAATGGCGTTCGACACTTCTTGCAGATCGATCTTGCTCACAACATCGAAAGTATTCTCGGGCATAGCTTTTCGTCTATTTAATCAGATTCGCCCCACATCCCAGAAGTCGCACTACCAAGCTAAACGGTCGTGCGCTTTTCGTGAAGCGAAAAGAACCGGTAGAAGTTTTGCGTGGTCTGGTGTCCGATTTCGTCTGCGGAAAACCCGTGTAATTCGCCGATCTGCCGCGCTACTTCCTTCACAAACATAGGTTCGTTGCGCTTGCCGCGATAGGGAATCGGGGCCAGGAAAGGGGAGTCGGTTTCGATCAGCATGCGGTCCATCGGGACCATTCGCGCCGCATCGCGGATTTGCTGCGCCTTCGGAAAAGTCACGTTCCCGGCGAACGAGATCATAAAACCCATATCGAGCGAACGCTTTGCCTGCTCCGCGTTCCCGGTGAAGCAGTGCATCACGCCACCCAGGCCGCTCGGCAGCCATTGCTCGGAAATCAGGCGGAGGCAATCGTCCCACGCATTTTCGCTATTGTCCGACGGCCTGCAGTGAATCACGATCGGCAGGTTCGCCGCGCGCGCCAACTCCATCTGTTTCAAGAACACCTGCTGTTGCAATTCGCGCGGAGAATGATCGTAATAGTAGTCGAGCCCGATCTCGCCCCACGCAATAACCTTGGGTCGTTTGGCCAGTTGCTCCATGCGGTCGAACGCTGCCTGGTCTGCCAACTTCGCTTCATGCGGATGAATCCCGATAGTCGCGTAGACGAACTCGTATTTCTCGGCGAGCAGGATGCCACAGTCAAAATTGACAGGGCCATCGCCATTGCCAATCGCGACGATCGTCTCGATCCCGCCCTCGCGCGCGCGGGAGATGACCTGCTCCCGGTCCGTGTCGTAACGATGTCCTTCAAGATGGGCGTGGGAGTCTACGAACATAGCGTGAATAGTGCAAATTAGTTGCTGAATCTAAAGCCTTCATCCTGAGCGCCGTGAGTGGTCAGACGACAAGCGAAGGACCTATGCACCTCACGCCACCACGCCGGCCGTCGGGTTCATCACTGCTCACGTGGGACAAACGTCTGCCCGGCCGAGCGCAGCTCGGCAGCTTCGCTTTGCCGAAGACCGAACACCCGCGCTCTACTTCAGCCTCGCCCCGATCGGCACTTCCTCCAGAAATCCTGCCAACACCGGCTGTCCACCCTCCAACGAAGCGGCCACGATCATCCCATTCGACTCGAGCCCGCGCAGCTTCCGCGGAGCCAAATTCGCCACGATCACAACCTTCCGCCCAATGAGCTTCTCCGGCGCGTAGGCCTCGGCAATCCCGGCCACAATCTGACGGACTTCGCTCCCGATATCGACTTCCAGTCGCAGCAACTTATCCGCGTTCTTTACCTTCTCCGCGACTTTCACCAAACCAACTCGCAACTCGACCTTGGCAAAATCCTCGATCCCGATCTTGCCATCGGGCGCAGCAGCCGCTCCCTTCGCCACTGGCGCGGCCGGCGGAAACGGAGCGGCGGCGGCAGGTTTTGCTTCCGCCTTCGGCTCGGCCACCGCCGGACGTCCTTGCTCTTCCATATTCTGCATCCTCTCAACAGCGCTCTTATCGGCGCGCGGAAAAACCGGATGCACGTCGCCGAGCTTGGTTCCCAAGCGCAGCTGTCCCCACTTCAAGGCGGTCAAATCGAACTCGCGGATGTCCCCCAATCCAAGCTGCTGCCATATTTTCGCCGTCGATTCCGGAATCACCGGATGCGCGAGCGCCGTCACAATCCGCAGCGCCTCTGCCGACGTGTAGAGCACCGTTGCCAGCCTCGACCGGCTCTCCTCATCTTTGCTTTCACCCAGTGCCCACGGTTCGTTCTCCACGATGTACTTATCGACCGCGGCCACCAGTGACCACGCCACCTCGAGCGCCTTCGAGAACTGGAACTGATCAAAGAGTGCGTTGTAGTCTTCGATCGTGTCACGCGCGATCTCCGCAATAGCGTCGTCCGAGGCTCGGCGCGCAGCCGCGTGCGATGGGTAAGGCACCTCGCCCTTGAAGTAGCGGTTGATCATGGTCAGCGTGC
>Ga0126371_10005937_pt1 | contig 10848 bp, 11 predicted proteins | sample PanSoiMetaPlot_4_FD_110145 | JGI IMG/M metagenome (GOLD analysis project Ga0126371, IMG submission 110145) | Tropical forest soil microbial communities from Panama - MetaG Plot_4 | ecosystem: Environmental > Terrestrial > Soil > Tropical forest > Bulk soil | place: Panama | collected 2016-02-17
TTCCGATATCGCCGAATACGATGCCGAGTGCGGTGAGGCTCGCTACCGCGAGATCGCTGCGGCGCGTCTTTGGTATCGGATTCTGAAGTTCACTGGTTGCAGTCGCTGTCATGGCGGGTGCTTACGGTTATGCGCTCAACCGCCGAATGCCGCTTAAGTTGGACAAGACTGCATGACGCGATCATGACATTTCAGCACCTTTGTCCCCGGAAGGGACTAAGTCACGCAAGGGGGTTCGAGTAACGCCGTTACCGGAATGTTTGATCGCACAGTTATGCAGATGTTGTTTTTAGGTCATTTGGTCGCCATACAGGCTACGCAGGGTGACAATTGCGGCTGCCGGCTTTGGCGTCAGGCCGCAGCCGCGGCCCGGAATTGCCCCGCATTGGCCATGGCCCATGGCGCGGCAAACCTCTTGTCGCTCGTACCGGCGAGCACTTCACCGGGGTTGAGCGTCCGATACAGTTCATCGAAGCTCTTCACCTCGTGCGGAGAAATGCGCCGGGAAAAGTGCGCCGGCGCAAACTCACTCGGATGGTCTAACCCAGCCGCCCCGACCAATTCCGCGAGTGCTTCCATTGTGGCACGGTGAAAGTTGTAAACCCGCTCCGATTTGTCCGGGACCACGAGCGCTCGCTGGCGATTGCGATCCTGCGTCGAAACTCCGGTCGGGCAACGGTCGGTGTGGCATGACTGTGACTGTATGCAACCCAATGCAAACATAAAACCCCGCGCGGAGTTGCACCAATCCGCACCCAATGCGACGGCGCGGGCGATGTCGAATGCGCTCGCAATCTTGCCGCTTGCTCCGATCTTGATGCAATGACGGGCATTAATTCCGATCAGCGCGTTGTGAACGAAATTGAGTCCCTCGCGCAATGGCATCCCGACGTGATCGGTAAATTCAAGCGGAGCCGCGCCGGTGCCGCCTTCCGTGCCATCGACGACGATGAAGTCCGGATAGATCTCCGTCTCGAGCATCGCCTTGCAGATGGCAAGGAATTCCCACGGATGGCCGACACAAAGCTTGAAGCCAGTCGGCTTGCCACCGGAAAGGCTCCTCATGTTGCCTATGAAATGCATCATCTCGATCGGGCTCGAGAAAGCCGAATGTCGCGCTGGCGAAATGCAATCGAGCCCCATCGGCACGCCGCGCGCAGCGGCGATTTCCATACTGACCTTTGCAGCAGGCAGCACACCGCCGTGGCCGGGTTTGGCGCCCTGGCTCAGTTTCAGTTCGACCATTTTCACTTGTTCGCAGCTTGCATTGTCCTTAAATTTCTCGGCGCAAAATGTGCCGTCTGAATTGCGGCAACTGAAATAACCGGAGCCAACCTCCCAAATAATGTCGCCGCCGTTTTCTCGGTGATAAGCGCTGTAGCCACCCTCGCCGGTGTCGTGCGCGAAGTTCCCTTTCTTGGCCCCGCTATTGAGCGCGCGAATAGCGTTCGGACTTAACGCTCCGAAGCTCATCGCCGAAATGTTGAAGACCGAAGCCGAATACGGCTTGCCGCATTCGGGACCGCCGACCACGACTCGGAACGGCTCCTTGACAGTAGGTCGTGGCGCCACGGAATGGTTCAGCCACTCGAACCCGCTGGCATAAACATCGTTTTGGGTGCCGAACGGGCGCTTATCCAATGCCTGCTTGGCGCGCTGATAGACGATCGCGCGTTTGTCACGGGAAAACGGGGTGCCGTCCTTTTCGCCTTCCAGGAAATACTGACGGATCTCTGGGCGGATTTCTTCGAGAATGAAACGAATATGGGCGGTCAACGGGTAATTGCGGAGGACCGCATGCCGCGTCTGAATCAAATCGACGGTTCCAACCGTCGTCAGAGCCGCGCAGATAGCGAGCGGTATGACGATGTAAATTGAGGGCGAAAGGAAGAACGCCACTGTTAGAATCGCAGTAACCAGCACCACGGCCGTAAAGACAATGAAGCGTGGCTGCAATGGCAATGGCCATGAGCGCATCGAACCCCTCCCATGTACAACCAGTTTTACTACTGATTTGCCGCGCAAGGCGCGTCGCGGCGCGGGTTTTTGAGCTGCACACCTGCTACTCACGCGACAGGATCGCAATGTGCCGCCTTATTATGACATTCACATAGCCGGCGTGGCAGGGCCAGATGGCGGCTGTCACATAAACATCAGAAAATTGACATGGGTCCTGCTGATCGCCCAATAGCAGGCTCCCCAAGCACCGTCTCTTCTTAGGATGAACGCACTTGGTGCGCTATACTGATCCGACTCGCTCGTTGCCCAAGACCAGGGAGCGACCGCAGGGGCCACATCGCCAAATTGTGGAGTCCACACAGCGAGCGCGATGCGTAGTGGAAAGTATCACATACTCCGGGCCGGGGGTTGTACGCAGCGCTACTCTAGCGGTGGCCCTGCAGCTGGCTGGCGTGTGCTGCGCCAGCGCGCAAGCGCAGACGCAAACTGCGCCCCCTCCATCTACAATTTGGGATCACAATGGGTCGGTGATGTATTTGGTCGCAAATGGCCCATCACGCGAGTTTTATTATCAAAAGCCCCGTCCAGGGATGTTGGACGCGGGTGCGCGTCCCGGTTCACTTCTATTCCGCGGCCAAGTCAACGACGGGCTATTTCTGGGAACAGCCTATGTTTTTAATCCGCACTGCGGACCAATTCCGTTCGAAGCCAAAGGAGCGATTCTCGACGATGATGAACGGATCGTACTGACCGGGCAGGCGCCGCGAGTCGGGCGAAATTGTCGCGCTTACGAGTCCTATTCGAGCAATTTGGAATTCAGGCGATTAAAACCACCCGAGGCCGCTCAATCTCAAGAACCATTGGCCGCGCCACACCCGCCCGCCGGAGGAGCAGTAAAAACTGAAGTGTCGCCAAGGAAGGCTAATGAGCTGGCGAGCGAACCGGCAGCACAGCCCGCCGTGAAGGAAGAATGAGGCACCGTTGGCACCAAAGAATTCATCGGCGGCTGCGGCCAATCCGCATACGCCCAGCATTCCCACAGCGCCGGCATCCATGACCAATGAAACGCAAGGAGCGATGGACCTGAACAAAATCAAATGGGGGGCAGCGTTCGTTGTCATGATCGTGTGGCTTTTGCTCGTACTATTTGGGAGGACCTTAATTAAAAAGGGGTGAGTTACGACGCAAAACGGAGTCAACCAACACCGCTCCCAAGGGCCAAATGGACACCAAACGGACCCCTTCTAGCTGACTCCGAGCGCCGGCATCACCTGCAAGAGCGGGTTAGGGCTTACCGCGAGCTCTCCGGTAAAGGGCCGGTCGTGCGCCAGGATCAGTAGCAAAGAGGCGGCCACTCCGACCCCGAAAAGGCTCAGTGTGATCGCGGACGTGAGCCGATCGTCGCTATGCACCATTGCGATGGCGAGCAGCGCACAGACAGCTTGCAAGCCTAGACATAGCCATTTGACCCAATTGACCTCCGATTGACTGATGATGATGCGTTGCCGTCGCGCATCCAAAGCGTTTTCGAGCGCAACGGCGATCTCACGCTGTGCCGTCTGTTGGCCTTGACCGTTCGGCGTCAGATTAAGGGTGAACTGCAGCGCCTCGGCGAGCGAATAGGGGATTACCTGAAGCGTTGCCGTGCGATGAGCCATCATTGGCCATTCTTAGCTACAGCATCCGCGACATAGCTCCGAATAAGATTGCGCAAGCGTGTCTCGGGTTCTCCCGGAAAGGCCGCGGCCAGAATCACGACGGTCCTCAGCGCGCTCGCCTCGCGATCCACAACCGAGTTAGCCTTGTCGTTGTCACTCCAAACTTGCGTGGCGGTGAACGCTATAAAAAGGGCGAACATGATACCGAGTGGCGGTAGCAACCCTGGGGAGACAGCTTTGAATGAACGAGCTCGCTCGCCGACCGCCAGCACCGTGACGACTGCATAAATCGCAGCCGTGACCAAAGCTGTGAGGCCCCGCCGATAATGGGGGCTGCGCGCTCCAGTGCGTCATCAGAAATGTCAAAGATGAGAAGCTTGTCGTCGGCTTCTGCCACGCGAATAACGCCTCTATCCGTGGGCACCATGAGTACGCTCCTCTCAGCTTGCCGCTCAAGCCGTTCGGTCAGTGATGAATTACAACGATGATATTTATCTGGCGGCGCCGGCTTTGATTTGGATCAAATTTGTTACGAGCCGCATGTGACGGTCTGTCGCTGTTTCGGGTGCAAACGATTTCACTATCCGCTACTGATGTGGGCGAACATTCGCTTTATCCGGGGAAATCGACATCGTCGGCGATCGTCGGAATCTCCGCTAAGTACCAACGCAGACATTCAAATGATTGCTCGATATGATCGATAGTGTGCCGTGGACGGCGCTCAGGCTCGCGGGCTGTAATTATGAAACTTCTCCGCCGAAAATTCCTGCATTTGGCGGCGGGTGCGGCGACGCTCCCGAGCCTGTCGGTCGCCGCTTCGGCGGATGATTATCCCACACGTCCGGTCAAGATCGTCGTCGGCTTCGCCGCGGGCGGCGCCGTCGATATTGTCGCACGGCTGATCGGGCAATGGCTGTCGGAGCGCATCGGCCAGCAATGTGTCGTCGAAAATCGTCCCGGCGCCGGCAACAATATCGCCACCGAATACGTGCTCAAATCGGATCCCGACGGCTACACGCTGCTTCTCACCAATCCGACCAACGCCATCAACGCGACATATTACGAGACTCTGCCCTACGATTTCATCCGCGACAGCGCGCCGGTTGCGGGCATCATGCGCGTGCCGAATGTGATGGAGGTCAGCCCCTTGCTGTCCGCCAACACCGTGCCCGAGTTCATAGCACTGGCGAAAGCAAATCCCGGCAAGCTCGCTTACGCAACGGGAGGAAATGGCACCTCGGTGCATATGTCCGCCGAACTGTTCAAGTTGATGACTAACACCGACATTCTCAATGTGACCTACCGCGGGCTTGCGCTTGCATACACCGATCTGATGACGAACCGCGTACAGGTGACCTTCGACAACCTGCCGGGCTCGATCGGATTTATACGCCAAGGTAAGCTACGCGCTTTGGCAGTCACCACGACGGCACGTTCGCCTGCGCTGCCAGATCTTCCGGCGCTTGCCGAATTCATTCCAGGTTATGAGGCGAGCGCCTGGTACGGCGTCAGCGCGCCGCGAAACACTGCCGAAGCCGTTATCGGCAAGCTCAACAAAGAGATCAATGCCGGCCTGGCCAATCCGGCACTGCAAGCGCGGCTTGTGGACCTCGGCGGCATGATCGTTCCCGGCTCACCGGCCGATTTCGGCAAGCTCGTGCGCGATGAGACCGAGAAGTGGGCGGAGGTGATCAAGTTCGCGGGCATCAAGCCGCAGTGACGTGGGCGGCTGTCCACAGCATACGGAGCGCAATCACACCCCGAGATGCCGCCGCAAGACTTCGGGATTGGCCTTTATTTCGCCAGCCGGTCCTTCGTGCACGATATGGCCGTTGTTGATGATGTAGGCGCGTTGGGCAAGCGCCAGCGTCGCGGCGAGGTTCTGCTCCACCAGGACGATGGTTTGACCGGCGTCGACGAGCTTGCGGCAAACTTCCATGAGGTCACGCACAATCACGGGCGCCAAGCCTTCGAACGGCTCGTCGAGCAGAATAAGCTTGGGATCGCGCACCAGCGCGCGCGCGATCGACAGCATTTGCCGCTCACCGCCGGATAGATCAGCGCCGCGGCTGCTCCGGCGCTCCTTCAGGCGCGGAAAAATGTCGTAGATGCGATCGAGCGGCCACGCGTTGGGCGCCGAAAAGCTTGCGAGCAGAAGATTCTCCTCAACCGCCAGACTGCCAAAAATGCGTCGGTCCTCGGGCACCAGTTGCATGCCGCAGCGCGCAATCGCGTGCGCCGCCTGCCCCGCCACCTCCCTTCCGTTCAAAACGATCGAACCGGAGCGCGGTTTCACAAGACCCATCAGGCTTTTGAGCGTGGTGCTCTTGCCGGCGCCATTGCGTCCGAGCAGCGCGACAACTTCGTGCGCGTTCACGCGCAGGCTGACATCGAACAAAATGTGCGAGTCGCCGTAATAGCTGTTGAGCGCTTCGACTTCGAGCAGGCTCATGCTGCATGCACCCCGCCGAGATAGGCTTCCTGAACGGTGGCGTTGCGCTTGACCTCCTCCGGCGCGCCCTCGGTCAATACGCGGCCCTCATGCAGCACGGTGATGCGCCCAGCCAATTCAAAAATCGCGTCCATGTCGTGATCGACGACAATCATGGTGCGTCCAAGCGCTATGGATTTTAGAAGCTGCACCGTCTCGAGCCGCTCGCGCGGGCTCATGCCCGCAAGCGGCTCGTCAAGCAGCAGCAGGCTTGGCGCCGACGCCAGCGCCAGACCGATTTCCAGCCGCCGCTTTTCGCCATAGGCCAGTTCGGACACCGGAAGATCGGCCCTGTCGCCGAGCTGTACGAGCGCAAGCGTCTGCTCGACGCGCTCGTAAAGACCGGCGACGCCGGACACTTCGCGGAATAGATCAGGACGGAACGGACCGCGTTTGTCGGCAAGCGCGGCGACGGTCACGTTATCGCGGACGTTCATTCGCGTGAATAGCTGATTGACCTGATAACTCTTGGTAAGACCAAGCTGGCAGACGCGCGTCACATCGAAGCCGGTGATGTCGCGGTCCTCGAACACGATGCGGCCGGCGGTCGGCGCAATTTCGCAGGTCAGCATCTTGAAGAACGTGCTTTTGCCGGCGCCGTTGGGACCGATGATGCCACGCAGTTCGCCGCGCCGCACCGAGAAGTCAATGCCGTCGTTGGCAACGACGCCGCCGTAACGCTTGCTCAAACCGAAGGCTTTAAGGATCACCTCGCCGGAGCCTGTAGTCGGCCGCCGCTGCGATGGTGTGAGCTGGATGATCGGCGCGCGCTGGGACACGACGCTGCGTGGCGTGACTGCGGTCGGGTCAGATTCGGCGGCTTCGCCTTGTTTGCCGCGCCCGGTGGCTAGGCGCCACAGCTTGACGAGCCCGCCGGTTAGCCCGCCGCGAAGGAACCAGACCAGCAGCACGAAGACGACGCCAAGCACCAGTTTCCAGCTTGCGCCAAGACGCAGCGTGGTCTGCAGGAAATCGCTCAGATAGAGCCACACCGCGGCCCCGACCAATGGCCCGAACAGCGTGCCGGCGCCGCCGATCGCGGTCTGTATTACCAACTGTCCCGACGTATCGAAGGTAAAGGCATCCGGCGGCATGAAGCCTTGCATGACGCCAAGAAGGCCGCCGGCAAAGCCCGCATACGCGGCGGCAATGACAAACGCGGTCAACTTGTAGCCGTGGATATTGTGGCCGACGGCGGCGGCGCGCAGCGGGTTGTCGCGGATAGCGCGCAGCACGACGCCCACGGGTGAGCGCACCAGGCGCAGAGCGAGCACCAAGCCGACAAAATACCAGAACGCCAGGAAACCGTAGAGCGCGGAGTCGCTGTTGAAGCGCATGGTAGCAAAGCCGAGATAGAGCGTCGGCGTCGGCACGCCAGGCAGTCCATTCTCGCCGCCGGTATAGGCGGAGAGCGGATTGAACTCGACGAAAAAGAACACTTCCGCGATCGCGACCGTGATCATGGCGAAATAGATGCCGGTGCGCCTGAGCGCGATCAGCCCTATGAAGTAGCCGACAACGGCAGCGACGATCATGCCGATGACCAGGGCCGTTATGACGTGCGGGAAATTCATCACGGTCAGCAGATAGGCCGCGACCATGCCGCCGGTACCGAAGAAGGCGGACTGGCCGAACGAGAGTAGGCCGGTGAAGCCGAACAGGATGTCGAAGCCGATGCCGAACAGGCCCCAGACCAGGATGCGGTTGATCGTCGTCGGCGTAAATCCGAGATAGGGCAGGACGAAGGGGGCGGCGATCAGACCGGCGGCCGTTAAGAGCTCGACGATGTAGGAACGCTGCTTGAGCATCGGCGGCCGCCCTTATTCGCGGCCGGCTGTGCCGAGCAAACCGTAGGGACGCAGCACGAGCACGAGCGTCATCGCCACGAAAAGCATGACATAGGAATAGCCGGGGTTGAACATCGAGGTGATGCTGATGATCTCGCCGGCGATCAAACCGCCGAGCACCGCGCCGGGGAACGAGCCGACGCCGCCGATGACGACGACAACGAAGGTCTGAACCAGGATTGCCTCGCCGACATCGGGGGCAATCGACACCACGGGCGCGTTGACGATGCCAGCGAAGCCCGCGGCCATCGCACCGATGCCGAATACCAGCATGAACACTTTGTAGACATCGATGCCGAGCGCATCGACCATTTCGGAATCGTCGATTCCGGCACGCACGATCATACCGATGCGCGTCCGGTAGAGCATGACATAGAGGGTAAGCAGCGCAACCGCGACGATGCCGAGCAGCGCGAGCCGGTACGTCGGGTAAAACATAAAACCGAGCGGCGTGATGCCGACTAGCGGTGCGGGCGGCGGCACGGTTTTGGATAGGCTGCCGAAGAAATACCGCACCGTCTCGACCATAACGATGCCGAGCCCGAAAGTGACCAGCAGCTGATCCTCGTGCGGGCGCTCGTAGAAGTAGCGGATGATCACCCGCTCCACGATGACGCCGACGATCATGACGAAAAGCGCGCCGCCAAAGACGGCGGCGATGAACGAGCCGGTGTAGTTATACGTCAACCAGCCGGCATAACCGCCCAGCATGAACATGGCGCCGTGCGCCAGATTGAGAACGCCGAGCGTGCCATAGATGATCGTCAATCCCGATGAGATCAGCGCAAGCAATGCGCCCAGTACTAGGCCGTTGAAACATTGCGAGACGAAATTGGCCCAGTTGATCACGCGCCCCCTCCGCGCCGTCTTCCGAAAGCTTTGTTTGCGGCAGCAGCCTTATCAATCTCCATCGGCGGCCGGATAAGGGCCGCGCTTCGAGCGCGACCCGCATGGCCAAAGCCTACTCCGCATCGCCGAGAAGGCATCGGCCGCTAAGCATAGTCGCCGAGATTGCAACCAAAGGCGTCGGGTTTTTGCATCAGTGGTTCGCCGGGCACCACTTCGAGCACTTCCCAATAGTCCTCCTGGTTCTTCATCTCTGCGGGCTTCTTGCCGCGGACAATGATGACCGGACGGACCAGCTGGTGATCGGCACCGCGGAAATGCACGTCGCCGACTACCGATGGGAAGGTTTCGCCCTTCTCATACTGCTTGATGACGTCGGGCGGATAGAACGTGCCCGCCTCCGACGCCATGCGCGCCCAGATGGCGAGCGACATGTAAGAGTTCTCCGCGCCCATTCGGGCCGGTAGTTGTATTTCTTGTAGAAGGCGTCAACGAACATCTTGGCCAGTGGATATTTGTCTTCCAGTGTCCACCAGAAATCCGTGGCTGCATAAACGCCTGCGATGAGCTCCGGACCGACCTCCTTGGCCAGGAACGGAATCTGATAGGGCACGACCAAAGTCATCTTCGGCAAGAGGCCAAATTGCTTGGCCTGCTGGATCGACAGCACGGCGTCCCGCCCCCAGTTCACGTTGACTAGGAACTCGGCGCCGGAGTTTGCGATGTTGGTGAGATATTGGCTGAAGTCCTGCGTGCCGAGCGGCGAGATTTGGTTGGTCACCATGGTCCAGCCGGCGTTTGCGGTCAGATAATCGTTCACCGACTTTGTCACAGTGTGGCCGTAGGTATAGTCCGGCGTCATGAACGCGGCCTTGCGGTTCTTGCCGAAGGCTTTGACCAATACCGGACCGATAGCGTTGGCCGCGGTCTCGCCGTAGAAGTTTTGGCGGAAGCCGTAGCGCACGCAGTCCTTGCCGGTGGTGTCGTTGGAGCCGGAGATACCGGTGACGTACAGCACTTTCTCGCGCTGAGCAAACTTGTTGAGTGCGACGGCGACCGCGCTCGAAGTCGAGCCGGTCATCAGCATGATTTTGTCCTGATTGATGAAGGTCTGCTGCTCCTGCACCGCCTCGTTTGGCTTGGCGGCGCTGTCGGCGTCGAGCAGAGCGACTTTCTTGCCGAGCAGACCCTTGGTGACTTTCGGCGCGATCTTCTGCAGCAGCGGATCGCCGTTGTTGATGTGCTCGACCGCAAGCTGCCAGCCCTTGAGTTCGTCTTCGCCCTGCACCGAATAAGTGCCGGTGCGCGGCACGGCCGCCCCGATATAGACCGTGTCACCTTGCTGACCCGCCGGCCAGGTGCCGACCGGCGGCTGATCGCTGACGCCGACCGCAAATGCGGGCCCTAACAGCGATGGCATCAGCGCTGTACCGGCGAGTCCGGCACCCGCTCGCAGAAGACTGCGGCGGCAAATATCGCGATAGTCCTGTGATGTTCCTTGATGGTCAGTCATCCTTTGGTTCCTCCCTGAAGGATTCTATTTTTATGTCGTGGAACTTACTTATGGCGCGCGGCTGTCTCGTTGGACGGCCGCTTTAGCAACTCCTGAGCTCCTTGATTGGCTTCTGATCGCGCCTCGCGGTCGTTCAAGTTCGCCGAACGCAAACCGGAAACAGATCGCATAAACGACAAGACAAAGAACGAAGGCAAACGCAATCATTTCACCTCCAGTCAGGAATATTGTTTGATTTGGGGAGCGGCCCGAATATGCATAGGTGTCAAAATTATTTATTTTTGTTTCCACCTTGGAACCGGGAATAATATCGTATTACGATATAAATGATCAACTGCGACTTTGGTCGAATAGGTCCTGCTTGGTTGCGTCGCACAATTGGAACTTTATCGTTTTGCTAGTTCGTTACGTGATACCGATAACTCCAAATGTCCACGAAACGATCGCTCGACCAATCGGATTATCAGCGCCTGGCCGAGTTTCGCTACCATCTGCGCGGTTTTTTGAAGTTCAGCGAACGCGCGGCATCGGAAA
>Ga0126371_10005938_pt1 | contig 10847 bp, 7 predicted proteins | sample PanSoiMetaPlot_4_FD_110145 | JGI IMG/M metagenome (GOLD analysis project Ga0126371, IMG submission 110145) | Tropical forest soil microbial communities from Panama - MetaG Plot_4 | ecosystem: Environmental > Terrestrial > Soil > Tropical forest > Bulk soil | place: Panama | collected 2016-02-17
AGCTCGTTGTGCATACGCTCTCGACCTTGGCGGGCTCCTTCAAGCCTGCAGCGTTGAACGAACGCGTTGTTTGGAGCACGTTCTACGATATCCGGCGCTATGGCGGACTGCAGATTTTTCTGCGCTCGATTCTGACCGGCGCGTCGCTGGTCCTATCCGACGCGCGCGAATCGACCGCCGAGTTTCTGGTTCGGGCGGGCGCTAGCGGCGTCACGCACATATCTGGTACGCCTTCGCATTGGCGCCGTGCGCTGATGAGCCAGTCCACGCACGCGGTTTCTCCCGAATACGTCCGGCTTTCGGGCGAAATTGCCGATCAGGCGATTTTGAACAATCTGCAATCGGCCTATTCGCAGGCTCGCGTGGAGCACGCCTTCGCCTCAACCGAAGCCGGCCTCGCGTTCGAGGTTAACGATCGTTTGGAGGGATTTCCCGCCAGCCTGATTGGCGGCAGGGGCGAAATCGAGATGAAGGTGGAAAACGGATCGCTTCGCATCCGCTCGCCGAGGATAGCGGCCCGGTACCTGGGAAACGAAAAGCTAGCGGACGGAGACGGGTTCGTCGACACGTGTGATATGGTCGAGTTGCGCGGCGGCCGTTATTATTTCGCCGGGCGCCGCGATGGCGTGATCAACATCGGGGGAATGAAAGTGCATCCCGAGGAAGTGGAAGCGGTGATCAACCGCCATCCCAAGGTAAGGATGTCGCTGGTCTACACGCGGAAAAATCCCATCATGGGCGCGATTGTCGCAGCGGATGTCGTGCTTGAGCCGGGAACCGGATCATCCAAGGCCAAGCGCGACGAGCTGAAAAACGAGATCCATCAGTTTTGCCGCAAGGAGCTGCCTTCCCACAAAGTCCCCGCGGCCATCAAGTTTGTTGCGGCCCTGAATGTCGCCGAGACCGGCAAAATCAAGCGAACGCCATGCGCAACGTAGTAGTCACTGGCGGCAGCCGCGGATTAGGGCTGGGGATCGCGACGAAGTTGGCTGCATCAGGATACCGCGCGATCGCGATTGCGCGCAAAGAAAGTCCGGAGCTCAACGCAGCGATCGAGCGAGCGGAAGAAAACCATCCGCGATCGCTGCATTTTGTGGCGCGCGACCTGGCTGAGATCGACGGATTGGCGGACTTTGTCAAGACGCTGCGGAAGGATTTCGGCCCGATTTACGGGTTGGTGAACAACGCCGGCATCAGCTTCGAAGGCGTGCTGGCGATGATGCCGAACGCCGAGATCGAGCAGCTCGTGCGCGTGAACACGGTCGCGCCGCTGGTACTGACGAAATACGTCGTTCGCGCCATGATGGCCGATGGCGGAGGTCGCATCGTCAACATGGCGTCGGTCGTCGGTTTTACAGGCTATAGCGGATTGGCGGCCTACGGCGCGACCAAGGCGTCGCTGGTCGGGTTTACGCGATCGCTGGCGCGAGAAGTAGGGAAAATGCACGTGAACGTGAATGCGGTTGCGCCGGGATTCATCGACACTGACATGACGGAAGGACTTACTGCGGAGCAGCGCGAAAAAATTGCGCACCGCAGCGCGCTCCAGCGTCTGGCTTGCGTTGAGGACGTAGCCGAAGCTGTAGAATTCCTACTCAGCGAAAAGTCCAAGAACATCACCGGTACCGTGATCACCGTGGATGCGGGCAGCACGGCATGAACACCGCAACCAAGGTGACCGGCAGCAATTCCGCCGCGAAAGCCTGGTTGCGGGCGCTCGAGAAGACGGCGCTGATAGCGCGGCAACGGGAGCGGGTGTTTCCGGTTTTGATCGACGAACTCGCAGCGCAATTTGGCGATGCAACGGCGCTTCTTTCGGAATCCGAACAGCTCAGCTACCAGGATCTTTCCGGGCGATCGAACCAGTACGCGCGGTGGGCGCTCGAGCACCGCATCGCAAAAGGCGATGTAGTGTGTCTGATGATGCCGAACCGGCCAGAGTTTCTAGTGGTATGGCTCGGAGTCACCAAGGTGGGCGGCGTCGTGGCGCTGTTGAACACGAACCTGACTGGGCAGGCGCTGGCGCATTGCGTCCGAGTCGTGGAACCGAGGCATATCATCGCGGACTCTGCCTTTGGGGAGACGATCGCCGCGGCAGTGCCTGATTTTTGGCCCAATCGAATTCACACCGCGGGTGCGGCAAGCTATTCCACCCAAGAACTCAGTTCCAGCGAGCGGCGGCCAGTGTCAATCGAAGACCGCGCGCTTTACATCTACACCTCGGGAACCACGGGCCTGCCCAAAGCCGCAAAGGTGAGCCATGCGCGAGTGATGCAATGGGGCGGCTGGTTTCAAGGCATGCTGGACCTGGAAGCTTCCGACCGGCTCTACAATTGCCTGCCCATGTATCACAGCGTTGGTGGCGTGCTCGCGCCGGGCGCGATTCTTGCCGCCGGCGGATCGCTGGTCATTGCTGAAAAATTCTCGGCAAGCCGGTTCTGGAGCGACGTTGTACGCTGGGATTGCACGCTGATCCAGTACATCGGCGAGTTGTGCCGGTATCTTGTGAATACCTCGGCTAGCGAGTTCGACACGCTGCATCGCGTTCGCATGGCGTGCGGCAACGGTCTCCGGCCGGATGTTTGGGAAAAGTTTCAAAGCCGTTTCCGGATTCCGCGAATTTTCGAATTTTATGCGGCCACCGAAGGCGGCCTCTCGCTGTTCAACGTGGAAGGAAAATGCGGGGCCATCGGGCGCGTGCCTGGCTACCTGGCGCATCGTTACGCGCCGACTCTGGTGAGGTTCGATCACGAAACCGGAGCTCCGGCCCGGGATGGGAACGGATTCTGCGTGCGCTGCGGCGTCGATGAGGCGGGCGAAGCGATCGTCCGAATGACGGACGATTCATCCAATCCTGGCGGCCGCTTCGAGGGCTATACGAACCAGGAAGCTTCGGAAAAGCGAATTGTGCGCGACGTCTTCTCGCCTGGAGACTCCTGGGTGCGCACCGGCGATCTAATGCGCAGAGACGAGGCCGGATATTTTTATTTTGTCGACCGTATTGGAGACACGTTTCGTTGGAAGGGTGAGAACGTTGCAACGCTTGAAGTGGAAGAGGCGATCTGTACCTTTCCGGGCGTGGAACAGGCGAACGTCTATGGAGTCGAGATTGCGGGCGCGGATGGCCGCGCGGCAATGGCCGCGCTAGTGGTTCGCGAAAACTTCGATATCGCCGCTTTTGGCGACCATCTTGTGTCATGCCTGCCCTCCTACGCGCGACCGCTGTTCCTCCGAATTCAAAGCGAAATCGAGACCACCGGCACGTTTAAGCAAACCAAGAATGGACTCGCCAGACAAGGCTTCAACCCGTCGGACACCCCGGATGTGTTGTACTTCAATCAAGCAGATCAAAGCGCTTATGTGCGTCTGGACCGTTCCCTCTTCGATCGAATCCAGGCTGGCGAGGTTCGAATATGAGTGCGGCGAAACACTCTGGTGTTGGAGTTTCCGGTTTCGCGCCGAGCCTGGGAGAACTCGCTCTGAACCAGCTTCGCGAGTGCGCGCTGGCGCTCGAATCGGGGATCGCGGACGGACCGATTCTTCCAAAGGTCAGGCTGGAAGAGATTCGCGCGCACCTGGCTGCGCGGTTCGATTTTACTCGGCCGCTCCCGCTCGAGGATGTCGTGGCCGACGTCGAGCGCATGATGCGCGCCTGGCAGGTTCAAGTTACGCATCCGCGCTATTTCGGGTTGTTCAATCCCAGTGTGACGCTGGCTTCGATTGTCGGCGATCTTCTCGCCGCGATGTACAATCCGCAGCTCGCCACCTGGAGCACCTCGCCTGCGGCGAACGAAATGGAGCGGCACGCGCTGGCGTGGCTCACCGCGAAATTCGGTCTACCGCCGGAGACCTTTGCGACATTCACTAGCGGGGGCGCGGAGGCCAATCTCTCAGCCACCATCGTCGCTTTGACCAAGACGTTCCCCGATTACGGCGACTGCGGATTGCGCGGCCTGTCTGCTTCGCCGACGATTTATCTCACGGCCGAGACGCACAACTCGTTCAACAAAATCGCGCATATCATGGGGCTCGGACGGAACGCGATACGCGTGATCGCGACCGGCGCCGATCTAAAGATCGACCTCGAGCATCTGGCGCGGCGAATCGCCGAGGATCGCAAGAACGGGTTCGCGCCGTTCATGGTGGTTGGGACCGCAGGCACGACTGCCGCGGGCGCCATTGATCCGCTAGCCGAACTTGCCGCCTTCTGCCAGCGCGAGAATCTCTGGTTCCATGTCGACGCGGCCTGGGGCGGATCTGCCGTGATCTCGCCGGCGCTGAAGCCTTACCTGGCGGGAATCGAGTTGGCCGACTCAATCACCTGCGACGCGCACAAGTGGCTCTCAGTACCGATGGGCGCAGGCATGTCGTTCTGCCGTCATCCGGAAGCGGCCGCGCAGGCCTATCGAGTGGATACAGTCGTGATGCCGGGTAAGACTGAAGGGGCTGTGGATCCTTACACTACAACAATGCAGTGGTCCCGCCGATTTATCGGGTTGAAGTTGTTTATGGCGCTCGCGACTTATGGCGAATCCGGCTATATCGAGATGATCGAGCATCAGACTCGCATGGGAAATATGCTGCGCGCTTTGTTGGGGTGCTCGGGTTGGAAGATCGTCAACTCCACGCCGCTGCCGTTAGTGTGTTTCACGCGAAACGGGATCGACGTGACGAAGTTTCTTGCGGCCGTCCTCGAGAGGAATATCGCCTGGATGTCAACCGTTAAGCTGTCAAACGGGGTGCACGCGTTGCGCGCTTGCGTCACCAGCTTCCGCACGACGGAGCGCGACGTCGAAGAAGTGGTTGCCGCCCTCGATCGGCTGGCGTCATGAACAATAATCGTCCCAGAGCGATGAAGCCGGAAACCATCGCCATTCACGGCGGTTATGAATGCGATCCTGCGACGAAGTCGGCCGCAGTCCCGATTTATCAGACGGTCGCGTACGAATTCGACAGCGCCGATCACGGTGCTGCGCTATTCAATCTTGAAGTAGAGGGTTTCCGCTACAGCCGGATCAGCAATCCGACTGTCGCAGTGCTGGAGCGGCGCGTGGCGGTGCTCGAAGGCGGTCTGGAAGCGTTGTGTGTCAGCACCGGCCAGGCTGCGACTTACTACGCCACGCTGAACGTGACATCGCTCGGGACCAATATTGTCTCGATACCCCAGCTCTATGGAACAACACACACGCTGTTTGCGCACATCCTGCCGAGCCAGGGTGTAAGCGTTCGTTTTGCTGAGTCGGACCGGCCTAGTGATGTCGAAAAACTGATCGATTCGCAGACGCGCGCTGTGTTTTGCGAGACGGTCGGCAATCCCGCCGGCAACATCTGCGATCTCGAGCCAATGGCGCGGGTCGCGCACAAGCACGGCGTGCCGTTGATTGTCGACAACACCGTTCCTTCGCCGATCCTGCTGCGTCCTATTGAGTACGGCGCTGACGTCGTGGTGCATTCGCTGACGAAGTTCATGGGTGGGCACGGCACGACGCTCGGCGGCGTCATCGTCGATAGCGGGAAATTTCCCTGGAAAGATCATGCGGACCGGTACCCGATGTTCAGCCAGCCGGATGCTTCGTATCACGGCTTGGTTTACACCGAGCGTTACGGTGACGCGGCCTACGCCGCGCGGCTTCGTAGCGTGTACCAGCGAGCCATGGGTGCCGTTCTTCCGGCGCTAAGCGCGTTCCTGCTGCTGCAAGGAATCGAGACACTGCCCCTGCGAATCGAGCGCCATGTGGCGAACGGCCGCGCAATCGCGACCTTCCTCAAGCATGACGCCCGTGTGGCCTGGGTCAGCTATGCCGGTTTTCCCGACAACCCGTACTATTCGCTCGCACAGAAGTATTTCGGAGAATCGGCCTGCTCGCTTCTGACATTCGGCGTCAAGGGCGGGTTCGAAGCGGCGAAGCAATTCTACGACGCGCTCCAGCTTGTGAAGAGGTTAGTGAATCTTGGCGATGCCAAGACGCTCGCGTGTCATCCAGCGTCCACCACGCACCGGCAGATGTCGGCGGAAGAACAGCGTAAAGCCGGGGTGCTCCCGGAGGCAATCCGGATCAGCGTAGGTATCGAGCATGTTGACGATATCATCGCGGACCTGGATCAGGCACTGAGCGCCATACACTTCGCCGGGCATGAATCGAATCACGTGCCGGTGAACGCCGCAGAGGAGCGCTAATGCCAGTGCGGTTGATGGAAGGCCGGCCGGGGCCAGAGTCCTCTGGTTTCTCGAGAGCACTGAATATCGGCTTAATCAACAACATGCCGGATGCAGCGCTCAAGGCTACCGAGCGCCAGTTCACAACGCTGCTCGACGCCGCTTCGCCAGATGTCGAGGTAAATCTCTACTTATACGCGCTGCCTGCGGTCCCGCGCGGAGAAGAAGGACAGCACCACATCAGCCGTTCTTATCTCGATGCGGAAACTTTGTTCGCCAGCCATCTCGACGGCTTGATCGTCACCGGCACCGAGCCGCGCGCAGCCGAACTGCGCGATGAGCCGTATTGGCACAGCCTGACGCGGGTCATCGAGTGGGCAGAGGCGAACACGCGTTCCACGGTGTGGTCGTGCCTGGCCGCGCATGCTGCGGTCCAATATCTCGACGGAATCTTGCGTCGGCGGTTTGTGGAGAAGCGATTCGGCGTGTTCGAATGCCAGCTTACCAGCGCGCACGAATTGCTGGCCGGCATTCAGTCGCCGCCCCATGTGCCTCACTCCCGCTGGAACGATATTCCCGCAGAACAGCTCGCTGAGCGCGGGTATACAGCGCTCACTCGATCAGCTGACGGAGGCGTAGATGCGTTCATCCGGCAGCGACGTAGCCTGTTCCTGTTTTTCCAGGGACACCCAGAGTACCAATCCGATACGTTGCTGCTCGAGTATCGCAGAGACATCGGCCGCTTCGTCAAGGGCGAGAGAGACGACTATCCGGGCTTGCCCAAAGGCTACTTCGATCGTGAGACTGAGGATCTTCTCGCGGCTGTCCGGGAGCGTATCGTTTCGGAGCGCTGCGAAAATTCGTTAGTGCATTTTCCGACCGCACTGTTGTCCACCAAAGTGCAAGCAACCTGGCGGTCGATATCCACGCAGATTTATCGCAATTGGCTCGGATACCAGTTGGCCCAGAAGGAGCGCGATCTCAGCGGGGCGGCCGTGAGTGTTCTCCCAGCCGGCGAAGCTTCCGAGGCGCGCCCGAACCTTCGCTAAGCTAGGCGGTTGGAGATGAAATGGTTCGCACTCATTGGATTTCTCGTCGCGGCCTGTCTCTCGGCCGCCGATTTGCAAGTCCACACATGGAATCCTGCCGCGGCGGCGCGCTTTCTCGATCAAAGAGAAGGCTGGTGGGCGTCGTGGCCGCAGGCCGCCCGCGATCAGCGGACATTCTGTGTCTCTTGTCACATCACGATTCCTTATGCGTTAGCCAGGCCTACCCTCAGGGCCGTGCTGCGTGAACAAAGCCCCTCCAAGGAGGAGCGCGAACTCTGCGAGAATGTTGCCAAGCGCGTACGGTTATGGAACAATGCCGGGCCCTACTACGCCGGGCCAGGATCGTGAGTCGCGCGGCACGGAATCGGTCGCGAATGCTGTGGTCCTGACGAGTTTGGACGCGCCCGCGAAACATCTCAGCGCGGAGGCTCGGGCGGCCTTAGACAGCGATGTGGCCATTTAGCAAACTTCCGGCACCAACAAAGGCGCATGGCCGTGGATCAACTTTCGCAACGAAACATGGGAAGGGACTGATTCGCCATTTTATGCCGCATGTCTCGGAGCAATCGCAGCGGGCACTGCGCAGTCGCTCGGTTTTCCTGGGTGGTGTCCGCGCAATGCCTGGAGGTTACGGCGACCGTGAATCTTCTCGCCCGATGGGTACTCGCAGATAACGTTGTCGGCATAGATCTCGTGCTCCACTTCCAGGTCGGCCGGACCGAGGCGCCCAATGGCGATCAAGTGCCGCCCGGTTGCTCTGATCGTACATTCCGTTCCGTCCTTTCTTTTTTACTTCGCGCCGCGCCGCTCCACAGCAGACGCTCTCATTAGACTATGCGGTCGGCGGCCGAACCGTTCATCCGATATCGAGCGCGCCTCTCATTGATGAGCACGAGTAGATAAACCAACTCAATCGATACCTAGGCGATTCGTTCGGCAACTTTGGTGTCCTACTAACACGGCACGAGCTGCCGAGTGCGATGACGAAGAACACAATTGATCTGTGGTCCGGAAAGCGCCGGTGCATCATCGCATTGAGCGACATCGACGTCGCTCAGATGGTTGAGGTGTTCAAGTAAGCAGCGATTACGCATAGACGTGGTGAATAAAAAATATGTCGAATTCCATAGACCATGTCCCTCGTAAAAAAAGTGTCGGTAGACCAAGTCGACACCTTAGAGCGACTCATTGGACAACTTACTGGTGTTCATGAGGAATTATCAGCGCTGTCGAAGAAGTCTCTAGCGCCGACGCCGTTAACAAAGTTCAAACTGAAGTTCGTGAATGCCGTTGTACGAGAAGCTAACAAGTTTCGCGGGAGCGCCTATCGCCCATCGGTTGATTTCGAGAATTCAATACTGACGAGCTGCCTTCGAACAGCGACGTCATATTCATGATCGCTTTGTACCTACAGGCCGCAGAGCGGTTCCGGTCGGACCATATCAGAGCGGACTTTGGGCACTGGTACTTCAATACCCAAAGCCTTGATCGCATTAGGACGGGTCCCCGCCAGCGAAGCTTCAGAAATGAAAGTCGGAGTGAAAAATGAGAGAGAACAGCCCAACTACTCCGGAGAAGGTGGCCGCCTACAACGAAAGCGCACCAAACTTATTCGTTCTGCGGCAGGAACTAAAGGATCTCGCAAAAGGAAACCCGACGGCACGTTGAGCAAGAGCAAAGTGGGTCTGATAAACCGCGTACTCGGTGACCTCCTTCAGCACTTTAGGGACGAGGCGGGAGGCAAGTCTCTCACGTTGCTCGACGACGAGCAACTGCCTCAATATGACGACGCAGTTCTGGTGATTTCTCAGTTGTCATCGGTACTTAAGCAGTTCAATGAGGAGCACTTTAGGATGCGATACGAACGCCCGCACAGAGCGCTTTTTTCGTTCAAGGTCGCAAGAAAGGAGGGACATAAACACGGCAAACGGCGCCTGTTTACACTCCTGTCGATCTGCTAATCACAGAACCTTTGCGGCTCGATCTCCTAGCCTGGGAGCCATTTCCCCGTCGCCAACCGGCATTCGAAATCCGCTCTCCGTTACCCTCGCCCCCGGACCTGCCATCCAAATCCCAAACCTCCCGCCTCAACGGCGCCAAATCCCGCGGCCCCCATCACTGATTCCGGCCGCGCCCGCTCCCTCCAAAACGCTCTCAAACACGGACTCACCTCCCATACGCTCGTCCTCCCCTGGGAAGACCCAGCCGACTTCGACGGGCTCCTCAACAGCTATCTCAATCACCTCCGCCCATCGGAGCCGTCGAACTCGACCTCGTCCACGAGATGGTTGCCGCCAAATGGCGCCTCGACCGCATCGCCCGCATCGAAACCCAGCTCTTCGCCGAAGCCATCGACCACGTCGAGGAATACTCCAACGACCCGCTCACGCCCGACCAGGCGTTCGACCGAAGCGTTCGAACGCCTCGCCAACCGCGGCTCCCTCAACGTTGTCCATCGCATGGAATCCCGCTACGCCCGAGCCTACTCGCGCGCCCTCCGCATTCTCCTCCAGCTCCAGCGCAATCGCAACAAACCGCCTGCGACCTCCAGCGGCGACGAAAAATGAAATTTGCAAAAACGAACCCAGCGCATCGCTCGACGATCCAACTCCCACAACCGGCTACCTCAACGCCCCCGACCCCGCGCTCACAACGCCTCCTACAGCCAATGCCTCGCTCCGCCGATCACCCTAATAGCTCGTACCGTGTCCGCATGATCATCTCCCGCACACCACTCCGCATCTCCATCGGGGGCGGCGGTACCGACCTGCCGTCTTATTACTCCCGCTTCGGCGGCTTCGTCATCGCTGCCGCCATCAACAAACACATTTACGTCGGCGTCAATGAAACCTTCAGCGGCGGATATTTCCTGAAATATTCCTCGCTCGAGCACGCCGTCTCCATCGACGAAATCCGCCACGCGCTCATTCGCGAAGCCTTGCGCCTGCACGGAGTACCCGCGCCCATCGAAATCGTCAGCATGGCCGACATCCCCGCCGGCACCGGCCTCGGCTCATCCGGCGCATTCACCGTCGGACTCCTCCGCGCCGTCCACGCCCTCAAGCGCAAGTACGTCGACCCGGGCATCGTCGCCGAAGAAGCCTGCAAAATCGAAATCGAAACGCTCCAGCAACCCGTCGGCAAACAGGATCAATACATCGCAGCGTACGGTGGCCTGGCTTGCTTCGACTTCCACGAGGACGGTCAGGTCGAGGTCAACCCGCTCAACATCTCGAACAGCACCCTCTACGATCTCGAAGAGCATCTCCTGATGTTCTTCACCGGCTACTCGCGCAACGCATCGGCCGTGCTCGACGATCAAAAGGTCCGCTCCGAGATCGGTGACGCCGCGATGCTCGACAACCTGCATTTCATCAAGCAGCTCGGCCAATGCATCAAGCTCGCGCTCGAAAAAGGCGACACGCGCCGCTTCGGCGAGCTGATGCACGAGCACTGGTTGCGCAAAAAGCAGCGCTCGCCCGGCACTTCCAACGATGGCATCAATCGCTGGTATGAAATCGGCCGAGAGAACGGCGCCATCGGCGGTAAGTTGGTCGGCGCGGGCGGCGGCGGATTCCTGCTCTTCTACGCCGACGATCGCGACGCGCTCCGCAAAGCCATGGCCAAGGAAGGTCTGCGCG
>Ga0126371_10005939_pt1 | contig 10845 bp, 9 predicted proteins | sample PanSoiMetaPlot_4_FD_110145 | JGI IMG/M metagenome (GOLD analysis project Ga0126371, IMG submission 110145) | Tropical forest soil microbial communities from Panama - MetaG Plot_4 | ecosystem: Environmental > Terrestrial > Soil > Tropical forest > Bulk soil | place: Panama | collected 2016-02-17
CCTGTCCGGAAGCGCGGATCCTTCGTCGCCTCGCTCTTTGTCGGCCCAGTATTCAACCCCGTATTTGTAGGCCGGGTTATGCGGGATGTAGGCGATGCACATGTGATGCGTCACGGCTGGGAATTCCGGCTTGATCTGCACCGAAGTCACCCACGTGTCTTTCGTGAAGCCCGTCGGCATGATCACCGTGATCCACTCGACCACGTTGTTTTTCGGGCTGGCCGGAACGTTCGTCACCGGCCCATCGACCACGATGTCGGGTTCGATCGTCCAGCCCCCAGCCCACTGCACAGCCTGCGGCGCGTCCTTCGTGTCGCCCTCCGGCGCGCCTTGATCGGCCCACTTGCTGATGACATCGATCTCGTTCTGCTTCAGCGACCGGTCGTTCAAATAAGGACCATACTGCGCGTCCGCGAACCAGGGCGGCATCTTGCGCAGCGCCACTGCGGTCTTCATTGCTTTCGCCCACGGCCGCACATTCTGGTACGTGAGGAAGGACATCGGCGCCACCTGGCCCGGCCGGTGGCAGCCTTGGCAGTTCTTCTGCAGAATGGGTTCCACGTCCTTGTGGAACGTGATGGCGGGCAGATCGGCGGCGGAAGCCGAAAGCGCGAATACAGGCAGGAGCAATAACCGCTTCATAGATTCCCTCCCCGGAGGAATGGACTACAAGCAAGTATAGGGGCAGGTAGCGCGGCGGGCAAGCGGGGCCCTCGGCGTGTCCGCTGCGAGGGCCGTTAGAAGACCAGCCGCAGCGCCATCTGCATATTGCGCGAATCCAGCGCGGTATCCGTGTACTGGCCGAACGAAGGGCTGGTAATCGTTCGGTTCACCTGTTGGAAGGTCGGCGTATTAAAGATGTTGTACATCTCCGCCCGGAACTGCAGGTTGAACCGTTCTTTGATGGCCGTGTTCTTGTAGAAACTCCAGTCAAACGTCGACTGCCCGTTGAGCCGTGTCACGTTGCGCCCCAGGTTTCCGTAGTTGCCGATGAGCGGCTGCGATAATCCCAACGAAGCGGCATACGCGGAAATCGGTGCGACATCGGTCGTCAGCCCATTCGGCGCACCCGCGCTGCCGGCCGGCATCGGGTTGAACGTGAATGCGCCGCTGGTATCCGGACGGACCGGACTGGTCGAAGTTCCGGTGAGCGTCAGGATCGAGACGCCGCGCCGCGCCGGGCCGTCGAACGTGACCGGAAATCCCGTCCGGAAGCTTGTGATACCGGAGAATCCCCAGCCGCCGATGAGCCTCTTCACAACCGGGTTGGCCGTGTTCTTCCCGAACGGCAGTTCATAGACGTGCGTGATGACCACCCGCTGCCGAATGTCGAATTGCGAAGGCCCCCGATTGCTCCTCGTGTCGTGCGGGTTCTGCTGTACATAGGAGTCATTGATCAGCACACCCAGCGCGTCGGAGGTGTCGTCGATCGATTTCCCCAGTGTGTACGAGCCTTGTACCGAATATCCGCTCGTAAATCTCTTCGTGGCGTTGAACTCAAAGCCGTGATAGTTGGAGTTTGCGCCGCTATCGACCAGACGGACATCGTTGAACCGCGGATCGATGCGATCGCTGCTCCCGGCCGGCGTCGCTGTCGATTGCGCATTCAGCGCCAGGTATGTGCTCAGTTTCGACGTTTCATCCGCCAGGCTGGTGGCCGGAGAAATCAACGCGGGATTGATCAGGTTCAGCGGATACGTGCGCTGCAGGTAATTGGTTTTGGTCCCGACATAGCTGGCTTTCAATACCACCCCCTGCGCCACTTCCCGTTCGATTCCCAGGCTCCATTGCTCCGCCTGCGGATTCTTGTAGTGAGGATCGATGACCGTCCCGAGTGCGCCGAAGTTCGTTTGCGTGGGATTGAAGTTACCCACCAGGGCCGCCGTCGTCGTTTGCAGCGCGGCAGTGCCCGCCACCAGATTGGCATAGCTGTTGGCGCCGGTGAAGCTGGATTTGCTCGTGATCTGCAAGGTTTGGACAAAGGGCGGCAATGTGCGAATGTTGCCGACCGGGTTGAGGTAGTTGAAGTCGTAGGCGATTCCGTACCCTCCGCGAATGACCGTCTTCGGGGCGACGTTCCACGCGAAGCCCACGCGCGGCCCCGGATTATAGTTGGCCTGTCCGACTGGCTTGTGCAGCGTCAGGCAGCCCAGCGGCCCTGTGCCCGCCGCTCCCATCGCATCCGTGCAGCGCGGGTCGAGGTTGGAAATGATCCCGTTGACCTCGCTGACCGGACCGGCATACTCCAGGCGGAATCCAAGGTTCAGAGTCAGTTTCCGCGTCACCTTCCAGTCGTCTTGTACGAACGTGAAGACATTCGTCTCCCGGTTGCCCCGCAATGTGCTGCCGAAGCTTTGCGTGTACTGGGTCGGCTGCCCGGCCGCGAACGAAGCCCAATCGTCAAAGAGGAAGAAGCCGCGCGTTGTGCTGTCCACGAAACTGTTCAGTTGATAGCGGAGCACGTCGACGCCGGCCTTGATGTTGTGCGCACGCTTTACGATCGAGATCGTGTCCGAGTATTGATATGTATTCTGGACCCGGCCTTGCGGCCCGCCGTTGTAGTGGCCGAACTGATCCACCTGGTTGTTGGCAAATTGGAATCGCGGCAGGCCGATTGGCGCGGTCGTGACAAATCCGAAAGTCGGCGAGCTCCGCCCGTAAGCCGCGCGAAACTCGTTCACCACCGTGGGACTGAACAGATGAGTCTCCGACAGGCTGAATTCGCGCGGTCCGTTGACCGAACCCAGCCCGAAGTTCGCGAGGTTCGTGGAGATGAACGTATTCCCCGGCGAACTGGAACTGGATTGGTAGTGACCGTAACGGGCAGTGAGCGTGTCCTTTTCCGAAAATTGCTGATCCACGCGGAAGGACACCTGAAACGCCTTCTGAAAATTCGACCCCGATTGTTGCACCTGGCCGTTATTCGGCCCAATCGATTGCGCGGCGGGCAGCTTGTACGTGTCGAGCACTTTCTGCGACGTCGGATCGGTAACCAGGGCCAGCATGGCGGGCGTTGGCACGTTTGCAATGCGCGTTCCGCCGGCGCCACGAAGTTGCGTTCCTTCGTAGGTGGTGAAGAAATGCGTCTTGTTTTTCCGAATCGGTCCGCCCAGGGCATATCCGAACTGATTTTGATGAACGATATCGGCTAAGCCGCTACGGTCGAAGAACGCGCGCGCGTTCAAATCGTTGTTCTTGAGAAAGTCGTATACCTCTCCATGAAAGTCGTTGGTGCCCGACTTCGTGATGAACATCAATTGGGCGCTGCTGTTGCGCCCATACTCTGCGTTAAAGTTGTTGGTGATTACCTGCACTTCGGCGATCTGCGAAAACGCAAGAGGTCCAAGCTGGCTGCCGCCGTTGCCGGTTGTCGAGAGATCGGTGGCGATGATGTTATCCACCGTAATGTTGTTTCCGCGCCCTCGGCCGCCGTTTGAGTTGAAGCTCCCCTGCCCGAGGAACGTGTTGTTGTTGTTCACGGGCACCACGCCAGCCGTCGTTGCTGCGAAACGTAGGGGATCCCGCAGCACGGGGATCTCCGCCACCTGCCGGCTTTCGATTGCCTGCTGCACCTGGGCGTTGGTCGTGTCCAGCGCGCTCACCACATCGTTCACCGAAATCGATTCTGTTATCTGGCCCAGCTCCAGGGTGAACGTGACATCCGCCGTCTCTCCCGCCTTCACTACGGCTTGGGTTTCCACTGTTCGGAAACCGGGCGCCTCGGCCTTTACCGTATATGTGCCGATTTTGAGCTGGTTGAACGCGAAGCGGCCTTCGCCGTCCCCGGTCTGCTGGCGCGATTCCCCCGTCTCCGCAGACGTAATTGTTAATTGCGCAGACGCCACGGACGATTGCGTCGCGTCCACCACGGTGCCTTTCACGTTCCCGGTAATCTGAGCCGGAAGCACGGAGGCGAAGGCTGCCGCGAGAATACAAATCCAAGCAACGGTGCGAGACATCATCAATCCTCTCTGGTTACTTACCCCTGAACAGAATTAGCCTTCTATCTTAGACGCGCAGAACCCAAGATTGTCTCGGGCAAAACGGTTAACTAACGGTAACAGCAACCTGATTTAAGCGGCTCGTGCCAGGCACAGAACCGCGGCCGGACTGCCCCTCTCAGGGGTCGGTGCGGATTCTTCTTAGTGCGCGTTGCCCGGCGCCTGTCCCTGCGAGTGCAGAACCAACTTCTGCACGCGCCAGTTCGCAGTCTCGGCGGCGTACACGACATTCTCCGAAGCGCACGCCAGTTCATGCACGCCCGAGAACTGTTTCAACAATCGTCCGGAGCGCCCGATCACCCCCAACACTTTCCCGTCGAGTGAAACTTTGAAGACGCGCCCCGGGAACGTGCTTTCGCCCACGTACAGCACCTGGTTCGGCCCGGGAGTGATGCACATCGAATTGGGCGCGCCAATCACCGCCGCCAGCCGCTCGCCGGTCGGCGTATTGCCGTAGACCGCATGCGTACCTGGAACCGGCGGCACGTCGATGCTGAACATCCGTAGAAATTTGCCATCGGTATCGAACACCTGAATCCGATGGTTGGTCCGGTCTCCTACATAGAGATTGTCGTTCCGGTCCGCCACGATCGCGTGCGGAATGCGGAACTGACCCGGCGCCGTCCCCTTGCTGCCCCACGATTTGACCCACTCGCCGTTCTTGTCGTACTTCGCCACGCGCGAGTTCACGTAGCCGTCCGTGATGTAGATGTTGCCTGCGGAGTCCCACGTGACGTCCGTCGGTTGGCGGAACATTCCGTCGATTGGCGGCAGCGGCGGATCGGGATGCTCCCACGGCTTGGCGCCCTCGTCGGCCCCTTCCGCGCGCCGCCCGAACACCCACACCACGCGGCCGGCCGGGTTGAACTTGATCACCATGTCGGAGCCTTTGTCGATGGCCCAGATGTTGTCGTCTTTGTCGATCCGCACCGAGTGCGCTTCGGACCACGCATACAGGCCCTTGCCGATCTCGCGCAGAAATTCGCCGTTGGGACCGAACTCGAGCAGCTGCGCTGCCGCCGCGCCATAGGCCGGCCCGTTCGCGCTGTTGGATCGCGTGAAGACAAACACGTGACCCTTCGAGTTGACGGCCACGCCCGGCACCTCGCCGAAGTTCATCCCAGCCGGCAGCTTGAAGAAGTCCGGAACGGAATCGAACTGTATCTCAGGCACGCTCTGCTGGCCGGGCAACAGCGCGGCGCATAGCGCGAACAATAGCGGCAGACGGGTTGTCATGAGGGCCTCCCGGTTGATCTTATCCGCTGCCGGGAGGCGGGGCAAGCAAAGGCCGTCGGCGCGGATTAAAATGATTGGACCGCGGAACAGTGAGCGGGCAGGAGGGGACGATGCGGAATCGACGGCAATTTATCCAAGGTCTCGCGGCCGGTATGGCCGCATGCGGCGTGCTCCGGGACGCCGGAGCGCAAACGCGGCGCGAAGTGCGCGTCGGCGGCAAGCGGGTCAAGGTCGTGGACGTCCACGCCCACGCCACCTTTCCCGAGGTCGCCGATGTCATCAAAGAGGGCCCGCTGATGCGGTTCGCCCGCACCGCGCGGGCGCTCGGTCCAGACCGTATCCAGGAACTCGACAAGCGCGGCATCGACATCCAAATCGTCGAGGTCAACACGTTCTGGTGGTACGAGGCCGACCGCGACCTCGCCGCGAAGATCGTCCAGACGCACGACGAGGGCCTCGCCAAGTGGTGCGCCGCGCACAAGGATCGCTTTATCGCCTTCACGTCGCCGGCGCTGCAGTTCCCGGACATGGCCGTCGAACAACTCGATCACGCCGTGAAACAGCTGGGTATGCGCGGCGTCGCCATCGGCGGCCACGTCAAAGGCGAGCCGCTCTCCGCGCCCAAGTACGATCCGTTCTGGGCCAAGGTGCAGGACTTGGGCCTGCTGGTGTTCATGCATCCCAACAATTCCGAGAACATCGCGAAATCCGGCTCCTTGGACGGCGGCGGCGATCTCAATAACGTCATCGGTAATCCCCTCGAGACCACTCTCTTTCTCTCGCGCCTGATCCTCGACGGCACCCTCGACCGTTTCCCGCGTTTGAAGATTTGCGCCGCGCATGGCGGCGGTTACATCGCGTCTTATCTGGGTCGCACCGATGTCACCTGCGACGTCCGCCAAAACGCGAAGTGCGTGAACAAAAAGCACCCTCGCGAATATTTCCACGACCAGATCCTGGCCGATTCGATGGTCTTTTCCCCGGAAGGAGTCCGTCATCTCGTCGCCGAAATGGGCCCCAACCAGGTGGTGTACGGAACCGACATGCCCTTCGTCTGGCCCGACACCGTAGACGCGATCCTCCAAGCCGAAATTCCCGACGCCCAGAAGGAGGCGATCCTAGGCGGCAACCTGGCAAAACTGCTGCGCCTGTAAGCCCGGCGATCTTGCCGCCGGTGTTTCCGCGCCTCTGATATAGTGATTTTGATCAAACTTCAGGAGGCTCTATGCGCGCCGGATTTGCGGCATCCTTGCTGCTGCTGGGAATCACGCTGAGCGCCCTTCCCGCGCTCGCGGAAATGGATTTCTCCGGAGACTGGGCGCCGCGCTTCTTCGAAGATCAACCCGAGCGCGTCCCCGGCCCTGAGTTGGGCGATTATCTTGGCCTTCCCGTCAACGCCGCGGCCCGCATGCGCGCCGACACCTGGAGCGCTTCTCTGCTCACGCTGCCCGAGTGGCAATGCCGCCCGCACGGCGCCGACTACATCTGGCGCGGTCCATCCAACCTCCGCGTGTGGAAAGAAGTCGATCCCGCCTCGCGTGAGATCGTCGCCTGGCATGCCGAGTGGCTGCGCTCCGTCGACCGTCCCGTTTACATGGACGGCCGCCCCCATCCGCCCGACTACGCGCCGCACACCTGGGCCGGATTCTCCACCGGAAAATATGAGGGCGATATCCTCACCACTTACGTCACGCACCTGAAGGAAAGCTACATCCGCCGCAACGGCATGGCGCGCAGCGAAAAGGCCACCTTCGTCGAACACTGGATCCGCCACGGCGACTGGCTCACCGTCGTGACCATCGTCAACGATCCCGTTTACCTCACAGAGCCCTTCGTGCGCAGCACCGACTATCAGCTCGACCTGCACCAGCACGTGCCGCCGTATCCCTGCGACACGGTCACCGAGGTGGAGCGCCCGAAAGGCGTGGTCCCGAATGTTCTGCCCGGCGCCAACCCGGCGCTGAATGATTTCGCCGACCGTTATGGCGTCCCGCGCGAAGCCGCCCGCGGCGGCGCTGAAACCATGTACCCCGAGTACCGCAAGAAAGTGAAAGACGCCAAAGCCAAGCTCGTGGTGGAGCGGTGAGTATGATCCGTTTGTTCGCGCTACTGTCGCTCGGCTGGCTCGCCGCGGCTCAACCCGACTCAGAAATCCACATCCTGCGCGTGCGCGGCAACATCTATATGCTGGTCGGCGGCGGCGCCAACATCACCGTCTCGGCCGGCCGCGATGGCATTCTCATGGTCGACACTGGCGGGGCAGGGATGACCGCCAAGGTCCTGGCCGCCGTCCGCCGCCTGCAAGGCGACACCGCCACCAACGGTGTCGACGTCCTCACCTACGGTGCTGAGGGCCGTTCCGCGATGCGCGCCATTGTCGATACCAAAGAACCGGCCAAGCCGATCCGCTACATCATGAACACCAGCGTCGATGCCGATCATATCGCCGGCAACGAGCAGATCGCGAAGACCGGAAAAACTTTCACCGGCGGCAACGTGGCGGGCAACATTTCCGATGCCGCCGAGGGCGCGGCCGTCATGGCCCACGAAACCGTCCTCAACCGCATGACCGAGGCCAAGCTGCCCTTCGGTGCTCTCCCCACCGACACCTATCACATCGATGCCATGAAGCTCAGCCACTATTTCAATGGCGAAGGCGTCGAGATGCTGCACATGCCCGCCGCGCATAGCGACGGCGACAGCTTGGTCTGGTTCCGCGGCTCCGACGTCATCAGCACCGGCGACGTCTTCACGCCCGACCGCTACCCCGTCATCGATCTCGCCCGCGGCGGCAGCATTCAAGGCATCATCGATGCGCTCAATCGCATTCTCGATATGACGATCCCCGAGTTCCGCCTCGAAGGTGGCACCGTCGTCATCCCCGGTCACGGCCACCTCTGCGATGCCGCCGACGTCGCGTACTACCGTGACATGGCTACCATCATCCGCGACCGCATCCAGGCTCTCATTAAAAAGGATATGACCCTGGAGCAGGTCAAGGCCGCCAAGCCCACGCTCGATTACGACGGCATCTACGGCGCCACCACCGGCCCCTGGACCACCGACATGTTCATTGAAGCCGTCTATCGCAGCCTCAACCAGAGGAAGAAATGAAAGCCCCGACCTTCCTCCTGTTCGTAGTCTCTTTCGCCCACGCCCAGAGCCGGGCCCCCCAGACGCCCAAAGCCGCCGCCCCTGTCGATCTCACCGGCTACTGGGTCTCGGTGGTCACCGAAGACTGGCGCTTTCGCATGATGACCCCCGCCAAGGGCGATTTCCCCAGCATTCCTCTGAACGCCGAAGGCCGCAAAGTAGCTCTCGCCTGGGACCCCGCCAAGGACGAGGCTGCCGGCGAATCCTGCAAAGCCTACGGCCCCGCCAATATCATGCGCATGCCAGGCCGAATCCACATCACCTGGCAGGACGACAACACGCTAAAACTCGAAACGGACACCGGCCAGCAAACCCGCCTCTTCCATTTCGGCCGTCCGCAGCCTCCCACGACGGCGGCCGACTGGCAAGGTTTCTCTGTGGCTCAATGGGAGTTGGCTGGTGGCGGCGGTCGAAACCGCATTCCCGGCGGCGATCTGAAAGTGGTCACTACCCACGCCCGTCCCGGCTACCTGCAAAAGAACGGTGTCCCTTACAGCGCCGACGCCGTCATCACCGAGCATTTTGATGCTCTGGAAAAGGAACCCAACGGCGATCAATGGCTGATCGTGACCACGCTGATTGACGATCCCCAATATCTGAATCAGCCCTTCCAGCGCAGTACCCATTTCAAGCGCCAGCCCGACGCCACCGGCTGGGCCCCCGAGCCCTGCACCGCGCGCTAAGTGACCGATGCCGCGGCTTCGGCCGCCCCCTTCGTTCGAAGCAATATTCGAAACACCAGACCATGCGTTACAAAAAGTAACGGCACGTAGGCAGCCAGGATAAAATAGCCGGCGCCTAACAGGCCGGGCGTATCGGGGAGCGATACGCGGCCTCCCTGATAAAAAGCGAAGAACAGGTCCGCCGTTCCGAAGATATTGAACACCCAAGTCAACACTGTCCCGGCCCGCGTTCCGAGGGTAGTCAGAGCGAGCAAGGCCAGAATGGCGGTGATGAAATCACCGTAAGCTACCGGTTGCCTAAACGCGGCAGGTAACTCCGGAGACACAACACCCGGCACCACCAATGACAATCCAAGGAACCGGAACCCATGCAACAGGAGAAACGGGCTTCAGGTTCTCAGGGCTGGGCCGTTCGCTGAGTGCGGGCCAGATATAGTGCCGTGCCACGGCTCCCCAAACAATTAAGCCGAACGCTGCAGTGATTCCGAACAAAGCTGGAAATGGCATGATCGCTCCTTTCCGGCGGCGGCTTTCGTCGTGAAGAACCGCCGCCAATTCACTGTTATTGCCGAGCCGGCCCGCCGCCTAGCAAGGCGCCGAGCGGCACGAGGGGACCGACGGAGAGGTATTCGTGGTCCACCAGGTTCTCTTTCGACAAGGGCATCGGCTCGATGACAGCGTGAGCTTCGTCAACGGTCTTCGCGTCGATGAGAAGAATCACACCTTTGCCGTCGCCCCTCGAGTACCACTGGCGAATCTTGCCGTCCAGATAGAGCTTCACCGTCGCCCGGATCTCGTCCGGCATGACGTTCAGGATCTGCTGTTGGGTCACTCCCTGCTTGGCAGTCAGGATGACCATTACCTCTGTAGTCTTGGGCGACGGCACACCGGAAGGCGGCTGGGGTGAGGGCGGCTGAGATTGGACTACAGATGCCAAGGGAAGCACCGACAAAAGGAACGGAAGCATTTGTTTCATGTTTAACCTCGATTCAGTTTTGTTTCCTTGCGGCGTTTTCACGCGCCTGTCTGATATTTGCCCGCCGCACCCGGCCTGTGACACGATCAAAAATGATCGATTTCTTGGAGGAATCCGGTCACAAATCCCCCTCCCGCGGCAAAGGGTATTAGTAGTGAGCGAGGGAGATCAGGAACTCCGTGCGCTGATGATTCGCTATCAGGGCGGATCTCTCGAAGCGTTTCAGGAGATCTACGTGCAGCTCGCAGCGGGAGTGCGCCGGTATCTGTCGCATTTGGCAAGCGGCTCCGAATTCGCCGAGGATCTGCTGCAGGAGACGTTTCTTCAAATGCACCGGTCCCGAGCCGCCTACAGCCCGGCATACGGGGTAAAACCTTGGGTGTTCGGTTTGGCGCGAAACGTTTTTCTGATGAATCGGCGTGCGGCCCGGCGCTTCGCAAGGGTTCATGAGTCGCGCGAGGACTTGCCGGAATTCCCCGTGCTTCCGGAAGCGGACCAGCTCGGCTCCCGCGACGAGATCCGCAGATGTCTTGCGCATCTGCCTCCGGATCAGGCCGAAGCGCTGCTGCTGCACCATGAGTGGGGATTCAGCTTCGAAGAAATCGCTGGGATGCTCGGCATTAGTGCCGCGGCGGCTCGCGCGCGCGCCAGCCGCGGAATGGCAGACCTGCGCGTGGCGTTAAACAGTCTGCAAAGGGCTCGTGCATGATGGATCGGTCATTGAAGCCGCCGGAATCGCTGATACGGGCGATCGCTCAGGATCTCAAAGCCGTCCGGCCATCGCCGCAACCGCTCC
>Ga0126371_10005940_pt1 | contig 10845 bp, 5 predicted proteins | sample PanSoiMetaPlot_4_FD_110145 | JGI IMG/M metagenome (GOLD analysis project Ga0126371, IMG submission 110145) | Tropical forest soil microbial communities from Panama - MetaG Plot_4 | ecosystem: Environmental > Terrestrial > Soil > Tropical forest > Bulk soil | place: Panama | collected 2016-02-17
AGACCGTCGGGACTCAGAGCCAACAGGGTTCGAATGCCGAGCTCCGTTATGAACATCGCCACGACACCGCCGAGAATTGCCAGCAGCAGGCTCTCTGTCACGAGCTGTCTTCGGACACGTCGCGCAGGGGCACCCAGCGCGATCCGCAAGGCGATTTCGCCCTGCCGCTGCGCCGATCGCGCCAGCACGAGGTTTGTAACGTTGACACACGCGATTAATAAGACCAGGATCACCGCACCAAATACCGCGACCAGCGCTGGTTTAACGCCACGTGTCACGTCGTCCTGCAGCGAGTCAATCACAAATCCTTGTGACAATGACGCATGGCTCGGACGCGGAAACTCAGCTACCGGAGTACTCGCGATCCAAGCGAGGTCACTTTTTGCCCGCGCCTGCCTTACACTGGCGTTCAGTCGGCCGATCATGCGCAAGTGGTGTCCCCACTCGCGGGATTCCTGCGATGAAATGTTTTCGGAGTCGTACTGGAGGGGGGCCCACGCCTCCGCTCCGGGAGACAGGACGTTTTCGAATGTGTTCGGCATTACTCCGATGACCGTGTGAGGTTGCTCGTCGAGCCGAACTTCCTGCCCGATGATCCCTGCGTCACCACCAAAGCGGCGCCGCCATAGACCGTCGCTTAAGATGACAACCTTTGGTCCGTTCGGCACGTCGTCTGAAGGCTGGAAATCCCGGCCCAACGCTACCGGCACACTTAGCACGCGGAAATAGCCAGCGCTCACGCGCTGCGCTTGGAGGCGCTCCGGTTGATTTCCGCCACTGATCGCGGGTTCCCACGACTTCGTTACGGCCAGTGCTTCGAAGGAATGATTACGCGCCGTCACCTCGCGATAGGTGTGAAACGCTTGCCCGATGCGTGCACCGTTGCTCCCCGAGTACCAGATCGTCATGATGCGGCTGGCGTTTGAGTAGGGAAGGGGCTCGAAGAGAATTGGATTGAGAACACTGAAGATCGCAGATGTACCCCCGATTCCCAACGCCAAAATGAAGATGGCCGCGGAGCCAAAGCCTGGGTTCTTCCGCAACTGCCGCAATGCATAACGAAGATCTTGAAACAGATTCTGCATAGAGAACATTTCACTCAATATCGCAATACCAGGATGGACTCGGGCAGCACGCAACTCTGGTACGAAGCAAGCCGGCACTCGCCAGATTCTGTGCTCACTCGTTGCGCAGCGCAATCACCGGATCGACCTTGCTCGCCCGATATGCCGGAACGATGCACGCGATGAGAGCAATCAGGGCCAGAACGGAGGCAACGGCGATAAATGTCGTTGGGTCCGTAGGTTTCACCTGAAAAGTCAGGTTTGCAACAACCCGTCCAAACCCGAGGGCGGCAGCAATTCCGATCGCAACTCCGAGCAATGTGGGTCTCATGCCTTCTACTACCACCATGCGCAGCACATCGGTTACTCGCGCTCCGAGAGCGAGGCGGATTCCTATTTCTGGTACGCGCTGGCGAACGCTGTATGAGAGCACGCTGTAAATGCCGATGGCGGCGAGCAGGAGCGCCAGTCCAGCAAAAGCACCGAGCAGGAGCATGTTGAATCGCGATTGCGATAAGGAATTTGAGACCAAGTCATCCATGGTGAAAATGTCGCGGATAGGCATTGAGCCATCGACCTGGTGGATCGCATTTGTGACCGCGGAAACCATGCTTCCCGGAGACGTTGCGGTACGCACGACCAGCGTCATGGGGAATGACCTGAATGCGAGGTCCTGCGGATCGGTGAGCTGGCCGAGCGGAACGTAAAGCGCTGTGGAAGGCCGCGTCTGGTCCAGGCCGTCGAGTTTCACATCGCCAATCACCCCTACCACTTCCCGAATCTGGTCCGGAGCAAACGTCAATGTAAGCCGTTTCCCAATCGGATCTTCGCCGGGCCAGAAGCGTCTTGCCATCGATTCGCTGATCAGAATCGAGGCCGGCCTGCCCATGACATCCTGCTCGTCAAAATCACGGCCCCTCAAAAGTGGGATGTGCATAGCTTTGACATACCCAGCGCTAATCAGTCGAACATCGACTTCCGGCTGATCCGCCATCGCGGCTTGCGGTTGGCCTTCGATCTGAATCGGCTGATGGGATCCACCGTTGTCCAGAGGAATGTTGTCGATGACACCCGCGGACTCCACGCCTGGAAGCGCGCGCACACGCTGCAGCACCTGGTCAAAGAAGTTGATCTGTTGAGCAGGTTGAGAAAATTTTGCGCGGGCGATGGCCGGACTCATGGTGAGGATGCCGTGCGGGTCAAATCCGGGAGCTACATTTTGAAGTTGCTGAAAGCTGCGAATCATCAATCCGGCACCAACCAGCAAGATCAGTGACAGAGCAACTTCGGCAACCACCAGAATTCTGCGGGTGCTGTGCCTGCCGGAGCTCATGTCGGTCCGGCCCAGTCCCTGTTTTAGAGCCTGGTTGACGTCGGATTTCGCCAACCGCATCGCGGGAAGGACTCCAGCGAAGATGCCCGTGAGCACCGAAATACAAACAGTGAATGCGAGGACTTTCAAATCCAGGTGGACCGTCAAGGCACCCGGGGTTTGATTTCCGAGAAACGAGAGGATCAACTTTTGGCCAAAGGGCGCGAGAATCAGTCCGAGCGCGCCTCCAATGACGGCCAACATTACGGACTCTGTCAGTACCTGGCGGAGTACGCGCCAGGCACTCGCGCCCAGTGCAGCGCGAATCGCAATTTCTTTCTGACGGCTGAAAGTCCTGGCCAGGGCAAGGTTCGCAACGTTCGCGCAGGCGATCAGCAGGACAAATGCAACCGCGCCGAGCAGAACGAGCAGTGCAGGGCGAATGTCCTGAACCAAGTCTTGATGCAGCGGTACAACCCGCGCGCCCCATCCCTTATCGTCAGCCGGGTAGAGTTGCTCGAGGCGTTGTGAAATCGTGTCCATCTCCGCTTGGGCCTGCTTGACGTCCACGCCGGGCTTCAGCCGCGCGATCACAACGGAGTGGTGCTCACCGCGGACCGCGCGTTCCTTGTCGGTCCAGCCCATAGGCGTCCACATCTGGGCGAATTCGGGGAAGCGGAATGACTCTGGCATCACACCGGCTACGAGATAGTTCTGGCCGTCCATGGTTACGTTGTGGCCAACGATGTCGGTGTTTGCGCCGAAGTGCTCTTGCCAAAACCGATAACTCAGTAAGACCACATTCGTGTGACCCGGCTGATCCTCTTCGGGCGAGAAAATACGCCCATGCAAGGGCTGCACTCCAAGCACTTCGAAAAAGCCGGAGCTGACTGCGCTCGCATCGACTTGCAGGGGTTGCGCAACCCCGGTCAGGGTCAGCCCGCGATAGTTGTAGATCGCCATCCGATCAAACACATGGTTATCACGTTGCCAGTCGAAGTAATTCGCCGCGGATACCGAAAACGTAGGCATTCCCGGAAAGCTCTTCGCCGGCGGAGTGTGCCACACCCGAACGATGCGGTCGGGATCTTTGAACGGAAGAGGACGCAGCAAGAATCCATTCACCACGCTGAAGATCGCGGTGTTGGCTCCAATTCCGAGAGCCAAGGTTAAGACAGCAACTGCGCTGAACCCCGGGCTCTTCAGCAACTGCCGCACTGCAAAGCGGCTATCTTGAACCAGGTTTTCCATAACAACTCTCAATCCTCTTCATTCATAACGCAGCGCAACAATAGGATCGACATCTGTCGCCCGTCGCGCAGGGAGATAACATGCGATCAGCGCTGCCGCGAATAACACCAGTGCCACGCCACCAAAGGCGAGGAAATCAAAGCTACCGACGCCGTACAACATGCCGCGCATGGCACGGCCGACTAAGGCTGCGCCACCCAGTCCTATAGCCAACCCGACCAGGGCGAGCGCCAGACCTTCTTTGAAAATGACTGCGAGCACTTGCTCGCGTGCTGCGCCCAACGCCATGCGTAAGCCGATTTCATGCGTACGCTGCGCAACCGAGAAAGTCATGACGCCGTAGATTCCGACTGTCGCCAGGAGCAATGCGACACTGGCAAACGTTGCGTACAGCGTGGTCAGAAACCGGTCTGCGACCAGACCCTCGTCTAGTATCTGGTCCATAGTCATTACATCTGCGAGCGCCACGTCAGGTTCCATCGAGTTCATTGCAGACGCGATACTCTTACTCATGCTCAACGGGTCACCTTCGGTGCGCACGGCAAAATTGACCCGAGGCCATGGACTCTGTTCAAAGGGGACGTAAATGTCAGAGCGGTCGTCATTGCGCAGACTTCCGCCGCGCACATTGTGGAAGACGCCAATAATTTCCCACTCCAAGGGCGGACCCAGCCTTGCGACTCCAGGAATCAGCTGTTCGATGATGAGGCGTTTCCCCAAGGGTTCGGTACCAGGAAGAAATCGGCGCACGAAGTTCTCGTTGACTAGTGCGACTCGTGGGCTGACGGCTGTGTCTTGCTTACTGAACGCGCGACCGCGCACCACCTGAATGCCGAAAGTCTGGAAATACTCAGGAGTAACCATTCCAAAACCCGATGTTTTCCTAGCGGCAGCTGCTGCCTGAGGCTGGCCGACGATGTTGAATGGCATTCCGAATCCAGAACCTGCAATCGGCAGTCCGGTTGAGATCGAAGCGTGCTTCACGCCCGGCATCGATTGCAACTTCGCGAGCGCCTGGCGATAAAACGTGATGATCTGATCAGGCTCTGTCAGACGTTTCTCGGGCACGGGAAAACCAAACGTGAGGATATTGTCAGTGCGAACACCTAAGTCGACGCGCGTGAGATTAAAAAAACTGTGTAGCGCCAGGCCAGCGCCCGCTAGCAATGTCAGAGCGAGGCCAAACTCGGTAACGACTAACAAGCGTCGAACATAGTGACGCCCTGCTGCTGTTCCACTGCGACCACCTTCTTTTAAGGTTTCATTAAGATTCATCCCGACTGCATGCGAGGCCGGAACAGAACCGAAGAGAACTCCGGCAACAACCGTGGCGGCAAAAGTGAACAGCAACACTGGAAGGTTGATGCGGACATCTGCCTCTGAAGGCAGCGTATATCGCGGCATCAGTAGAACAAAGGCTTTGATCATCCCGAGTGCCAGCAAGATTCCGAAGGCACCGCCTAGAAGTGATAACGTCAGACTCTCAGTCAGGAACTGCGCGAAAATTCGTCTACGGGTCGCTCCAAGCGAAGCCCGGACAGCGACTTCGGTTCGCCGAGTTACTCCTTTCGCGAGAAGCAGGTTGGCCACGTTGGCGCAGGCGATAAGAAGCACAAATGCAACCGCACCCAACAACAGCCAAAGGTTACGAATCTCGTCCGGCGGAAGAAAGTCGTCTTTCAGTGGCTCGACGCTTGCTCCCCATCCGCCGTTGGACTCAGGATGGTCCTTTGCGATGCGGGCAGTAACAAGGTCCATATCGGCTTGGGCTTGCTTCATTGTGACGCCCGGCTTCAGCCGCCCCATCGCCAGCAACCAGTGAAAATCGTGATTGATTTGCTCCGGCTTGAATGCGAGTGGCACAACTAATTCCGTCGAGAGCCGGTCGGTCGGCCCGGGCGCCATTACACCGACTACGGTGTAGGACTCGCCATTGAGCCGCAGTTGCTGGCCGACCATGTCGGTTCGTGCTCCCAGGCGTTTCCATAGACGATTGAAGAGAATAACTTCATGATCTTTTCCCGGCTGTCCTTCTTCGGAAGAAAAGTCGCGCCCCATGGCGAACTTCACCCCCATCATCGTGTAAAAACCGGGAGTGGTCCGCTGTACCTCCACTTGTTCTGGCCGCTCTGACGTTGCCAAATTGATTGTGCCGCCGGTCCAAGCATTTAAGTCCTGAAATACGCTGCTCTGGCGTTTCCAGTCCAGAAAGTCACCCGCCGAAATGACGTTTCGGCCTTCCTGAACCTTAGACCAAATCATCACCAACTGGTCTGGATTAGGGTAGGGCATCGGAGCAAGCAGAGTGGTATAGACCACGCTGAAGATTGCCGTATTCGCGCCGATGCCGAGAGCCAACGTGATTACTGCAACCGCAGTGAAACCCGGCGTCTTGAGCAGGATGCGCAAGCCGTAGCGAAGGTTCTGCAATACTCTCCTCACGCTCTTCCTCCTCACTCGTATCGCAACGCCACCATCGGATCGACCCTTGCGGCTCGCCGCGCGGGAATGTAACTCGCCGCGAGGCCGACCGCTGCGAGGACAATTGCGACAGCTCCATAGGTCAGAGGATCCAGGGGGCTGATGCCGTACATTGCATTGGCCACAACCCGAGCTGCCAGGGCAGCCAGAATCAGCCCGGCTACCATGCCGCAGATCGTCAGCGTTCCACTCTCGCGGAGAATCAAACCCAGAATGTCGCGCGGTTTGGCACCCATCGCGATGCGCACGCCGAATTCACGCGTGCGCTGTGCTACCGAATACGCCATCACGCCGTACAGTCCCATGGCAGCCAGAAGCAAACCGATCGCACTCAGGAGCGTGAGCAAACTTGCGCTGATTTTCGCGCCGTAAAGCGATACGGAAATGTACTCGGTCATGGGCTGAGAATCGAAAATCGTGACCGTCGGATCAATGGCAGCAGCCTCACGACCAATCGCCGCAATGGCTTCGTTCACCGAACCGGAAGTGCGCACGTGAAAGGTGAGGCCGTACTCCGGGCGGAAGATTTGCCGGATCGGAACGTAGAAATACGGTTGCGGATTCTCAGTGACGCGACGGTACTTGCTATCCTTCGCAATGCCGACGATCGTGAACCATTCGCCCCACCCATGCACCTTATGGCCGAGTACGTTCCGGTTTGGCAGAAAGCGGCGCACGAATTCCTGGTTGACGATCATGACTTTCGGAGCAGTTGAGTCGTCGTGCCAATCGAAATCGCGTCCTTCGACCAGACGAATCTTCATGGAATCGAAAAAACCCGGGGATACGAGATCGCGATAGATCTTCATGTTTTCATTCCGCCCGGGAACATATCCTTCTATTACGAGGGTCTCCCAGTTGCCATAAAAACCCAGAGGCACGGAATCGTCATAACTGACGGTAGTGACTCCGGGCTGCTGTTCCAGCCGTTCGCGCAAACGTCGACAGAAGTTATCGGTCTGTTGCGAGTTGTAACCTGTAGTGGAGAAATCGAATCGCGCGAGTGCAACGCCCTCCGGGGAGAATCCCGGGTCGATGACCCGGGAGCGCTCGAAACTTCTGAGAAATAGTGCCGCCCCGACCATGGATACGACCGCTAAGGCGACCTCGGAGATGACCATCAGTCCGCGCCAGCGAAGCGCGTGAACACTCGACATTCCGCTACGTCCGCCCTGTTTGAGTGCGTCACTGAGATTGGCGCGGGATGACTGCAGTGCGGGTACGAAGCCGGCAAGCAGCGTGACCATCAAAGCGAGAGCAGCTGTAAAGGAGAACACACGCTGATCCAGGGGGGGCGCAACCATTACCGGCCACGCAACCGTGGGAAGAAGCCATCGGAGAGCTGCTCCCAGCCATTTCGCCAGGGCTACACCGAAGGTCGACGCGATCAGCGCCATCAAGAATGTTTCGGTGAGGAGTTGAGTCATCAGCCGACCCGGCCTGGCTCCGAGTGCCAGACGGATGCTGAACTCCTGCTGACGGCCTGTGGCGCGAGCCAAAAGCAGATTGGCTAAATTCGCGCATACGATTAACAGAACGACGCCGCCGCTGCCCATGAGGATGGTTATCGGTGTCAATAGCATCGACTGCGTCCCGAAGTGTGATTCCGAAACAGGGAGTACCGTGGCACCGATACCTAGATTCGAGTCTGCGTCTTGCTCCGCGAGTCGTCTTGCGAACGCCTGAATCTCGGATCGTGCCTGATCGATACCGGCGCCCGGTGCCAGCCTTGCCAGCAACGAGAAATTGCGTGTGTTGCGATCGTTAAGCATCCACGTGCCGGTGTGGGTCATCTGGCCGTACATCGTGAGCGGCACCCAGAAATCGAAGTCGAGGCCTGCATAACTACCGTGAAAGCCTTCCGGAGCCACGCCGATAATCGTTAGCGGCGTTTGATTCACTCGCAGCGTCCTGCCGACAGCGGAAGGATCCAGGGAATAGTGCGACTGCCAATATCCGTAGCTGATCACGACTACCGCATGCGAGTTCTGTGCGTCATTGCGTTCGTCGAGGGAGAAAAAACGTCCGGCGGCCGGCTTGAGACTGAACATGTCGAATATGCCAGCTGAGGCTATCTCTCCCCAGGATCGTTCGACATTTGGCGATTCACCGACAGAGAACAGATATCCGCGATATGCGGTGACCGAACTGACCAGGCGGAGGTTGTCACGGAAATCGCGGAAGTCGAGATAAGAGGTCGTGATCGGCTCTCCGTCGGGAGCCGTGTTCTCGATCGCCACGATTCGCTCCGGTTCAGTGGCGCCGGGGAACGGATTCAGCACCAGCGAGCGCAGCCAACTAAAGATCGTCGTATTGGCGCCGATGCCGACGGTCATGGTCAGAATCGCCACTGCCGCGAAGGTAGGGCGAGTCCGGAAGCTTCGCAATGCGTAGCGCAGATCCTGGAGGAAATTAGTCATTGGAATCGTCCTCGCGCGCATCTATTGCGCTTTTCTAGATCTCCGTCGTTGCTGGTCCGCGCATCTGCGATGAGGCAATTCAGGCGCCTACATCGGCCATGAGCTTCTTGAGTTCTTCTTCCGCGACCACTTTGCCGTCAAAGAGGTGGACTTCGCGTTGAGCGTGCTTGGCGAAACGCGGATCGTGGGTCACCATGCAGATGGTCGCGCCATCCTTATGAAGATCGGCGAGAAGTTCCATCACGGCCTCGCCATTACGTGAATCCAAGTTTCCAGTAGGCTCGTCTGCTAGCAGGATGGAAGGTTTTCCACCGAGCGCACGCGCCACCGCGACACGCTGTTGCTGACCGCCCGAAAGTTGCGATGGATAATGCCGGACGCGATGGGCCATGCCGACGCGCTCGAGGGCTTCCATGACGCGACCTTTGCGCTCGGCGCTCGGCATGCGCTGCCGGTATGTCAGGGGTAACTCAACGTTCTCATAGACGGTGAGGTCGCCGATGAGGTTAAAACTCTGAAAGATGAAACCGATCTCCTGATTACGGATGCGTGCGCGCTCGGCGAAATCGAGGTTCTCAACAGGCTTTGTATTCAATAGGTAGCGGCCACCGGTTGGAGTATCGAGCAATCCAATGATGGAAAGCAGCGTTGACTTGCCGCATCCCGAAGGGCCTGACATGGCGACGTATTCGCCCTTGTTGACGGTGAGGTGCACTCCCGAGAGCGCATGGGTTTCGATTTCGTCGGTGTAGAAGACTTTGGTCAGGTCCGAAATCTGAATGAGTGGTTGGCCATTTTCGGTCATGAATGATTCGCCTCGATTTTGATATTTAGTCCTGCAGCCGGATGCGGTCGGTATTGTCCCAACGCGACATGTCGGAAAGCACGACGGTGTCGCCTTCGTGCAAGCCTTCCATCACCTGGATTGAATTCACGGAGGCCCGTCCTACTTTCACGGGAACACGAGTGGCGTCGCGCCCGTCGGAATCGAGCCTGAATAGACTGATCGTGCTGTTTTCCTGTCCGAAAGCCGGGCGTCCAACATACAAAACGTTGTCCAGGCGTTCGAGATCGATCGTGCCGTCAACACTCAGGTCGGGTCGTGCTCCTTTTGGGATCTCGCCCACTAGTTTGACGTCGACAGTCACTGTTCCGTTTTGTACGCCCGGATCGACACGCATCACACTGCCGGCGATTACCCCATTGTGAGTGTCGACCGAGGCCGGTTCGCCGATCTGCACATCTCGTGCCTGGGTTTCGGCGATCTTGAGCTCAGCCATGAGATGGTTGGGTTGCACTACCTTGGCCAACATGGTCCCGGGTGTGACGTGCTGCCCAACATGCAGCGGAAGTTCAACGAGAACCCCATCGATCTTGGCGCGCACCTTCAGCGCGTCAAGTTGTTTCTGTTTCAGTTCTGCCAGGACCCGCATCTGGTCGACCTTCGCTTGCAGTTGAGAGAGTTGTGCATCGATCGCTTTCCGCGTGCTCTCAAGCCGCTGGTCTTCCAGGCCATTGCGGATTGTAAGTTCGTCTGCTTTGCTCTTTGACGCTTTGTACGCCAAACCGGAGATCACGCCTAGGTCGTAGAGTGCTTTATCCGTTTGGGACTGCAGTTGTGTCTGGTTATAGTCCGCATTTACGGTCGCAGCGCCGGCCTTCTGGTTCATGAGGTCGCTTTCGAGCTTCATACGCTGGCTTTGATACTCAGCCTCGGCGGCCTTCCATTGAAGATGTGCATCGACGGCCGCTTGCTCGACGGTTGGGTCGCTCATCTCGACCAGAATCGAGTCTGGCTTCACCAGTGATCCGGGAAGCAAGCGAATTCGGATGATCGTTGCGTCTGTCTCAGCGGGAATCTGAAGAACGGATTCTTGTGAAGGCACCAGTGATCCAATGCCGCGTACCTGACGCAACATAGAGCCGCGCTTCACGGAGTCGGTCCAGACCGTTCCACGCTCGACGGTAGGTGCGGCCGGACGCAAGCGATATACGAGCACTGTCAAAATCACGACTACGACGGCGACTATGGCCGCGGTGGCAATCTGGCGTTTGCGTTTACGTTCCTTGAACTCTGGGCGGGCGATATCCATCACACCTGGAGGTGGCAACTTCATGGCCAACGTGCTTCGGAGCCAAATGCATGAAATAAAAGGTGATAACCGGGTGTCCTGCTTGGCCTGGAGGCTCGGAATGTTCGCTGGGAGATTGTGGTGTCCATTGTCGGACAGTTGCGGCAAGACATGGTGAAGAACTGGTGGAGCTGAGCAGGATTAGCAAGAACGACCTGAATAAATAAGGATGCAAGTGCGAAGCA
>Ga0126371_10005941_pt1 | contig 10844 bp, 8 predicted proteins | sample PanSoiMetaPlot_4_FD_110145 | JGI IMG/M metagenome (GOLD analysis project Ga0126371, IMG submission 110145) | Tropical forest soil microbial communities from Panama - MetaG Plot_4 | ecosystem: Environmental > Terrestrial > Soil > Tropical forest > Bulk soil | place: Panama | collected 2016-02-17
ATCATTCCCAGCCGGTTGCAAACCGCGTCGAACACTTTGTCGGCTCCCGCCAACGCCCCGGTATGAGAAATCGCTTGGCGTTTGCCCATCTCTGATCGGCCCAGTTTCACGACCAGAATCGGCTTGTTTTTGTTGAGAGCCTGTGTCGCCACGGCCATGAACTCTTGGGGCCGGCGAACACCTTCCACCATGAGCGTAATAACCTTAGTGTCGGGATCATCAACCAGGAACGACAAATAATCGACCAAATCGAGACTGACTTCGTTGCCACTCGACACCGCATAGGAAAACCCGATGCCACGCTCGGTCGCGCCTTTGACCCAGTTTCCGAGCGAGCCGCCGCTTTGGAAGATCAAACCCACGGGACCTTTCTTCAGGAGGGGAACCGGAGTGGGGAAAGTCCATAGCCCTTCGGGCAGTGAAAACGACCCCATGCAATTTGGTCCGCAAATAACCAAGCCCGTGCGCTCGCACAGCTGTTTCATAGCTTGCGCCCGTTCTTTCCCTTTGGAATCGTCGCCTTCACCAAAACCTGCGCTATAAATAGTCGCCGCCTTTGTTCCGAGCTTGGTTGCCTCTTCCAAGGTGCTTAAAACGGCCCGAGTCGGAATGAGCATCAGTAAATGTTCCGGCACTTCTGGCAAAGCGGCAAGATTCGGATAGCATTTATCGCCAAATATCTCCGTATAGTTCGGGTTAATCAGATATATGTTGCCCGGGAACTTGGCCGCCTTGAGATTGCGATAGATACCCGAAGGCCAGCGTCCCTTGGTTGACGCGCCAACGATGGCAACGGATCGTGATGACAGAAGATTTTCCACCGGCTTGCGCGTGAACGTGTTCATGGATAATGCCTCACCGTCTAGAGTTATTTTTTCCTATGTCATAGACGCAAAGTGACCGCAAGGTTAGCGCCCTGGACTATTGGAACGATGGAATATCGGAGAGGGGCAGTCCGTAGGATCGGTTGAGTCCACGATACCATCGCCCTTTTTTGCGCGTTTTGCCTTCTTTCCGGTTGAAACAGATTTTCGATCGATGGGTATCGGCGCAGCGCCTCAACCCATCCTACGGTGGTTTTTGCAGACCTTTGCGTTCGCCGCGGTGAAAATCAAAGGCGCTAGGATCATGGAAATACGTGCCAGCGATGGGCAGGCAGCTCGACAGCCGCCTGGTCGCCAACCGAAAGCTCCACATCGCCAACGAGTTTCGCCATCAACGTTACACCGTTGACGACAACTTCGAGCAGCGCTGCATCGCCTAGATAGTTCTTGCTCGCTACCGCGCCGACCAAAGATGCCGCCGAGCCATCTTTGGCGCTGAGCTTGATGTGCTCTGGACGGATCGCTAACGTGACCGCACTGCCGGCGGAAAGACTCGATGGCACTTGGACCGGCACGGTTCCCAATGGGCATTCCACCTGCGCCGAGCCAGCGACTTTGCCCTTGACAAAGTTCATCTCGCCCACGAACTGAGCGACGAAAAGATTTGCCGGACGGGCGTAAACTTCGTGCGGCGGAGCCATCTGCAATATCTCGCCGTCGTGCATGACACAAACTTTATCGCCTAGACTCAACGCCTCTGCCTGGTCGTGCGTAACATAGAGCGTTGTTACGCCCACCGCCTTGGTGATCTTTCTGAGCTCCACGCGCATCTGTTCGCGCAACCGAGCGTCGAGATTACTCAGCGGCTCGTCCATCAAAAGAAGTTTCGGCTCGGTCACCATCGCCCGCGCCATCGCCACACGCTGCTGCTGCCCGCCGCTCAAATCGGTGGCCGGTCGTTCCTCGAGGCCTTCGAGCTGCACTAGTTTGAGGGCGTTGCGAACTTTGTGAGCGATTTGATCTTTGGCTATTTTCTTTCGTCCTTTGATCAGCGGAAAGGCGACGTTATTAAAAACGTTCATGTGGGGCCAGATGGCGTAGGATTGGAAGACCATGCCGATATCGCGCTTCTCGGTGGGAATGTGAATCCGCCGCGCCGGCGAACTGGCCAAGACACCGGCGATTGCCAGCTCACCCGCGTCGGGTTTCTCCAACCCGGCGACGCACCGAAGCGTCGTCGTTTTGCCACAACCACTGGGACCGAGCAAAACGCAAAACTCCTTCTCCGCCACTTCCAAATCGATCCCTCGCAGCGCTTCGACTCTGCCGCGCCGGCTATCAAACCATTTCCTGAGACCGCGAATGCTGATCAAGCGCAAATAACCTTTGAAGTATTAGTGCATTGGAATACTGAAATGTTGGAATGTTGGGTTCAGGGTTCCATTCGTCCATTATTCCAAGATTCCATCACCCCATTTTTCCATTTAGTTCTCCGACCCAAACTCGCCGCCGAAGCGGGAAAAACCGATTTTCAAAATACCGACCACCAGCACGGCGAACAGTACAAGGAGCACTCCCAGAGCCGCGACCTGGGGCACCCAACCGTTACCCCAAAACTGCCACACGATGGTCGAGATCACGAGATTCTTGCGCGTGCCCAGGGCCAGGGCCATGGTGACTTCGCGGTATGACAGCATGCTGATCCAGATCCAACTATTGAAGATGCCGGCGGCGATCAGGGGTAGGACGATTCGACCCAAAACTCGCGCTGTCGAAGCGCCCGACACCTTGCCGGCCTCTTCCAGCTCTCGGTGAACTTGGATCATCACACCATTGGTGGTCCGCGTTCCGTAGGCGATCCAGCTGATAATGTGGGCGATAGCGATAATGGCAATCGTACCGTAAACAGGAAAGATGTTTCGGTATGCCAACCCGAGATAGCCGAGGCCAACGGCGAGCAGAATGCTCGGTATCGCGTGGGGTAGAAAAGCAACCGTGTCGAGGGAACCGCGAAAATTTACTTGCGTCCGCACCACGATCCAGGAAACGAGCACAGCCAACACCATGGTCCCCGTGGGCACTGCCAACATCAGAATCGCCGTGTTGATAAATGGCAGTGGATCGACAAAATCGAAAATTGTTTCGTAGTTGTTGAAGGAAATCGTTGCAAACGCCTCCGCCGAGGGAAGCTGCAAATGCGGCAGCAGCGACGCCCAGAAGAGCACCAGAAACGGAATAAAAACTTCCATCGACAAATACAGCAACACGAAAGCCAACGCAGCCCACTTCCAGCGCCCGAGTGATATCTGCCGGGGCCGGTAGCCACGCCCTGTGATGACCGTATATTTCTTCCCCTGCTGGACGAGCCTCACATAGAAATAGGCGAGCGTGAGCCCGGCCACCAGCATGATCGCTCCGTAAGCGCCGGCGAGGCCGTAGTCCGGCAAACCCGTGGGCGGATTGGTTGAGGTAAAGATCAGCGCGCTCAGTACCAAAATCCGCGCCGGAAAACCGATGATCGCCGGAACTTCAAACACTGCGATCGCCGACATGAAGAGATAAACCATCACCCCGGCAATCGCAGGCCAGGTGATCGGCACGTTGATGCGTAGAAAGGTCTGAAACTTACTTACGCCGGAAGTGTAGGCCGCTTCCTCAAGCGACGGGTCCATCGTGCGATAGGCTGCCGCCATCATGAAGAATGCCGCTGGCACAAAGGAGACCCCTTGAATGAAAGCCATTCCAGGGATGTTGTACAGACTCACCAGCGGATGATCGAGATCAAACAATTGAATAGCCCACTGGTTTACCAGACCGATGCGGGGACTGAGCAAGAGGATCCACGCAATGGTACGGAGAAAGACCGGAATCAGAATACCCACGGTCATCAGCACGTAGATCGTTCCCTTGAACGGGAGGTCAGTGCGCATCAGGAGCCAGACCAGAGGCACAGCGAAGCTTATCGCCACCAGCACAGTTCCCGCAGCGAACGCCACCGTATTGAGCAGAACTTTGTAGGTGCCGGGAGAACTGTAAACAGCGATGAAATTGGCAAGCGTGAGGGGCCCTCCCTCGCCGGGAAAACCGGTGCGCAAGCTCATGAGGACGACCATCAGCAGCGGCACTCCAACCATAACCAGGAGCAACACCAGCAAGCCGCCGGCAAAAAGGCCGAGCCCGTGAGGCTTGAAATCGATCCCGCCCGCCGTCGTGGCAACGTCAGTTGTTGTGCTCACGCGAATTCCTAAAAGAATGGAATGATGGAATGTTGGAATAATGGAGTATTGGGCCGCCTACCCATCATTCAAAATTCCACGTGTTCCAACATTCCAGTATTCCAATACTCCAGTGCTCCATCACTCCAATCTTTTTTATAGGCCGCTAAAGCCGAAGATTTTTCCGTATTCTCTCGAGAGCCGGTCAACCATTTCGGCCTGGTCTTGAGTCATGTACACGACATTTTTTTTCTGCACATACTTGTAGGCGGTGGTGCCGGGAATAAAAGCAGAGCTTTGGCCCGCGTATTTTTCCCAAATCTTCTGCGCTTCTTGTGTCGTGAGGTATGCAGCCATCAGGTAAGCTACTTTGGGATGCGGCGCGTTCTTCGGCACCCCCGCCTCATAGGCGGGCGCGATCAGCGGCGACACTGCTTCGGCGAACACTACCGGCGCACTCTTGTTTTTTTCCGATTTGATTTCGCTGTCGCTCAAAGAAACTGCGACCACAATCTCGCCCAAGAGAAGACGATTGTAGATTTCGCCCAACCTCCCAAGTATGAGCTCCTGCTTGGTCAGAGCTTTAACAAAGTTGGTTGCTTTTTCTTCGCCCCACGGCCCCGCGGCCAGCCGGGCCATGTGATGCGTGGCGCTGGACACACCCAACTTGCCTTTCCACTTGGGATTCAAAAGGTCATCCCAGGTTTTGGGCGCGTCGTTGGCGGAAACTAGTTTTTTATTGTAGGCCGGCAAGACAAACTGATTGGCAAAACTCACCGCTCCGTTGTCATACTGAATCATCTTGGGATCAACTCCGATGCTTTTATAATCGAAGGGCTGATGCATCTTTTTGACCCAAAGCGTCGCGTGGTGAGCGTCCGTGACCATCATCAAATCCCACTCCGGCGGCACACCGCTGGCGCCCAAACCGACGACCTTGCCGATATCCCGGGTCATGTTTCCCGAAGGATTGAATTGCAGCTTGATGTTGAGCCCGTATTTTTTGTTGAACGCCGCGCCTAAAGCCTGCGCACCTTGCGGCGTCAACGTCGATGGCGCGTAAAATTCAATCGTCCCTTCTTTCTTGGCGCCCGAAATGAGGTCGTCGATGGGCGCAGCGAAGCCGGGATTTGTCGAAAAGAAGATCGCCATCAATGCGACAAAACAAATCGAAAGTCTCTTCAGATTCTTCATTGAAAAGCCTCCTTTGCGGCCACTCAAAACGATGACAAGTCCGCTGCCGGTCAAATCAACCGCAGAGAACGCTAACGTAGGGGCGACCGGCCGGTTGCCCTTACAGTGCTCTACGCATTCTTTGCAGTCACTGAATCTTCGGTCCTGTATATTCTAGGACGTACAAGCCTCCCTTGATTCGGTCTGTCACATAGATCAAGCCACCCGTATCGACGTAGAGATCATTGAACATTGGCGCCTTTTGTCCTTCGGGAGGCGGCGGAACAAAGAAACCGACTTCCACCGGACGATATTGATTTCTTATGTCAAAGACGCGCAGGCCGGCGTTGTAATAGGTGACAAAAATGATGTTTTCGCTTTGGAAAGAGCCAGGTCTATTTTCGTGGACGTTGTGGGGACCGAAGCGGAGTCCGCGCTTGCAGAAGTCGCCTTCTGGAACCGGGCATGTGCTGACGATTACTGGGTTTCTTTCCTCGCGGATGTCGATCAACCAGACTCGTTTTTCGCCTTCTTGGCAATCGTACTTCACGGATTCATCGACGGCGACGACGAGCTTTCTACCGGGAAGCGGCAAGGTCGTATGGGCATAACCTCCGAACGGCGGGCTCCAATCGATCCGGCTGATAGTTTTCGGCTTGCTGACATCAGAAATATCGATGATCGCCATGCCGGCATCGACCAACGCCGCATAAGAACGGTTGCCATCGGGGATCACGCCATGCACGTGAAAGTGCTCCCCTGGAAACGGCGTCCAATCCAGCGGCGTCTCCTCGCCTTCTTTCGTTCCCGGAATCCACCACACGCCCGCTTGCTTTGGACTACCGGGATCAGAGAGATCAGCGATCAAATAAGCTCGCTCTCTGATGCCCGGAAGCGTCGCGCCGACATGAGCATATTGGCCGTCCGTAAACCACATGCGATGCACGCCCTTCCCGGGAATTTTCATGTAACCGATCTCCCGCGGCTCGGTTGGATTCTCGATACTATAAATTCGAATACCGGCCTCGTTGGGAACGTCGGCGCTGATCGATTTATCAAAATAAGGCCGCTCCTGGTTCTGAATGAGAATATCGCCGGCGATTTGCACTTTGTGGGCGTGAGTGTTGTGCGGATGAGGCATCTGTTTTATGACTCGTGGATCCGTCGGGTCCGCAACGTCAAGAATGGTCATCGCCATCGGCGATGTGCCCAGATGCGCGAGATATACGTAGCGGCCGTTTTTGAGCAGCTGCATACCGTCGCCGTGGCCATTCAAGTCATGGTGGCCGATCACCTTCATATTCCAACTTTCACTTTTGGCTTGGATCGCTTCAATCTCCGCACGCATGGGTGCCTCCCGTATACGTCGAATTTGTCCTTGGCTGCGTCCATATAATGTGGAGGCCGAGAGGTTGTCAACGGGGTTTCGCTTTGACACCATTAGTGTGCTATGGAGCCGTTGACTCATTAGAGAGGTTGATCATGAATAAGTACGTCACAGTCGCCGCCTTGTTGTTGGCGCTCCTCATTCACGTCCCGCTCGATGCCCAAACCAAACGGATCGCGGTCGCCTATAGCGCGATTAGCGCAACGCAGGCCGCGTTTTATCTCGCCAAGGATGCCAATATATTCGAAAAGAACGGTCTTTATGTCGATCCAGTGTACGTAGCCGGCGGCAGCCGCGTATCGCAAGCAGTTATCGCCGGGGAATTCACAGTGGCTTTGGCGGGGGGCAATATCGTCTTCGCTAATCTTGCCGGCGGCGACATTGTGACCTTTGGCGGTGTGGTAAATGTGCCATCGTTCTATCTTTACGTCCAGCCGTCAATCAAACGGCAAGAAGATCTGCGCAGCAAAACCTTAGGGATTACCCGTTATGGCGCCTCCACAGATTTCACTTTGCGCTATTTGCTGAAGAAATGGGGATTCGAGCCCGATCGTGATGTAAAAGTCATCCAGATGGGCGGGCAGCCAGAAATTCTCGCCGGTATGCAGGCTGGCGTAATTCACGGTGGTATTTTATCTTCGCCGGGAGACTTTAAAGCAAAAAAGGCGGGCTTTACGATGCTCGCGAATTTTGCCAAGACAGGACTCGATTACCCCACTACGAGTCTCGTTTCCACTCGTTCCACTATTAAAGCAGACCGCGAAACTGTAAAGCGATTCCTGATGGCGTATAGCGAGGCAGTGGATCGCTTGTTTCGCGACAAAGAATTGGCCATGAAAGTAATCGGAAAGTGGACGCGTACTCAAGATCGCGAAACGCTGGAATCGTCATACGAGTACGCCACAAACTTCATCGAAAGACCGCCCAGGTTGCCGTACAAGGCCATCGAAACCATTCTGGCGCAAGCCGCGGAAACAGACCCTAGGGCGAGAGGGCGCAAAGCTGATGAGTTCCTCGACCCCACCATTTACAACGAGCTGGAAAAGAGCGGCTTCTTCAAGAACCTGAGCCGCTAGCTTCATCCCGCTGCGCGCCGAAGCCTCTCGTATCCTTGAACATGAAAAATCTCGACAGAAGATCATTCTCGATCCAACGTTAATTATAATTCAGCCCCGGCTTTTGTGTTTCGTTTTTTAACTTTCCCCAGTTCGACCGCGAGAATTGAAGAGGGGCAACTGACTGCAAGCACACCGATCGGCGTTTACAGTGACAAATCCACTATGTTAAACACGATGAGTACCCCAGACAGGAGGTAAATCATGGCCCAGATAGTCACGATTATCGGCATCACCCACAACCCTTTCATGCCTCGTATGTTTCAACAACCCCAGCAGCCTCCTGGCGCCGAGAAGGTCAAAGAGCGAATCGCCATGATGCGCGAGAAGCTCGCGGCGGCGAACCCAGATGTGCTGATCAGCATCGGCAATGATCATCTGCACCAGTTTTTCATGGACAACATGCCGGCGTTTATGATCGGAAAGATGGATCAATATGACGGAACATTTTATGATGAGACCCGCGAATTCGGCTTACCCACTTGCAAATTGCCGGGAGATGTCGAGCTTTCCGATGCGATCATGGAAGGCGCTTTTGACCGCGGAGTGGATTTCGCCTATTCCAACGAGCTGACCATCGATCACTCCATCGTCGTGCCAATGATATTCGTGCGGCCCGAAATGGATATTCCCATCGTGCCGATTCTGACCAATTGCATCGCTCCTCCAATGCCAAGAGCAAAGCGATTCTACGAGGTCGGAAAAGCCATACGCGCCGCCGTCGATGGCCTCGCCACCAACAAACGCATCGGCGTCCTCGTCAGCGGCCATCTCTCCCTCGAAATCGGTGGGCCAAAACAATTCGAGCGTCATCTGACGGATCCAAACTTCGATGCCGCCGCAGTTGGCTGGATCGTCAACGGCGACATCCAAAGCGCTGCTGAAGGCTGCACGCCCGAAAAAATGGTCAAGGCGGGCAACATGACCTCGGGCTATTTGAATTTCTTAATGATGATGGGGGTCGCCAACGCCAGCAAACCATCTTACGCGGAAGGTTTAGACGCGGGATTTCCGGCGATACCGTTTTTTAGATGGGATGCGACGTAGAATCACCTTAAAAGAAGGAAAAGGAGAGAGTCATGGTCGATCCGAAGAAGCAGGCACGAATTGATGAGGTCAAAACGCTTCTGGCCGAATTCTCAAAACAACACCTGGCGTCCACACCTGATGTCGTCAGCGACATCGAGAAGCTGTGGGACCAGATTGCAAGGAAACGCAACTACGTCATCACCGGCGGTGGGAAAGAGGTCTGGGCGTCAGCTGTCGTGTACGTGATCGCGCGTTTAAACTTCCTCTTCGACAAAACTAACCCAAACTATCTTACCGCGGACACGATCTGTGGACATTTCGCCACAAAAAAAGCGACAGTATCGGCCCGCGCCGCTGAGATCGAGAAGGTGTGCCGAATACGCGTGGGGCATGAAGGATTGTGCAGACCCGAGATTTCCGACGAACTGACGATTGTAGAACTTCCAAACGGAATGGTGCTCCCCAAACGTATGGCCAAAGAAATGGGCATCCTGTAATCCCAAACTAGAGGTCATGGACAAGATTGGACGTAATGAGTCGTGCCCGTGTGGCAGCGGGAAAAAATACAAGCGGTGCTGCGCAAACAAAGAACATGAAATGAGACAGCGAGAGCTACCACCTGGCCGTTTTCGCTACGAGCCGGGCAGCTATGGTAGCTCACACCTCGGATATATGCCATCGATCATTTGCTACAAAGAAACGGGGCCCGAGTCATGGACGGAACATTTTATCCTGGTGAAAGGCGATGTTACTTTCGCAGAGGAAGATGGCGCGACAGCTTTGACGGAAGAACATTTAGCCGCCGCAAATCAAGATCAGGCCGGGGCTGGAGGAAATCCCAGGGAATTCGCCTTGTCGTTGCGTCACGAAGGATATAAGAGTGTTCCCGATTTCCGGATCGTCGGACGAGCGCAATAGGACAGCAGAACTAACCTGCGAGGCCGTAATCTGGCTGTAATGGGACTTTGTCAGCGTGGATATCCCGCGGGCTGATATCTGGATACACCGGCCCCAGGGCAGCGTTTGCCAGCATGAGAGCTTGACAACTGAATATATTTTCAGTATGTGCTGTTGTAACTTCGGACCGCGCAACAACGGGAGGAAACAACATGGAAAGCGCCAAGATATACACGCTGAACGGAAAACGATTCGAGGTCAACGCCACCCTCAATGCTGCGCCATCGCCTCCGAAACCAAAGCTTCTAGATCAAGTTCGCCAGGCGATCCGCGCACGCCATTACAGCGTCAAAACCGAGGAAGCCTATGGCGGCTGGATCAAACGGTTTATTTTCTTTCACAATAAACAGCATCCGTTGGAAATGGCTGAGCTAGAGATTGGCCCGTTTCTTTCAAGCCTCGCGACGGATCGACATGCCAGCGCTTCGACCGAGAACCAAGCCTTTAACGCGATCTTGTTCCTTTACGATCAAGTTTTGGGCAAAAAGATCAGTCTCGTCGATGGAGTGGTGCGCGCCAAACGACCACGCCGGCTACCGGTGGTGCTAACGAAAGACGAAGTCAAGCAAGTGGTTAATCACATGACCGGCGTGACGCAGTTGATGGCGATCTTGCTCTACGGAGCCGGCTTGCGCTTGATGGAATGCTGCCGACTGCGGGTCAAGGATATCGATTTTTCTCGCAACGAAATCGTGATTCGCGCGGGTAAGGGAGATAAAGATCGTCGCACGATGTTGCCCACCGCAATCAAAGAGTCGCTTCTGAAACATCTTGCGACGAGTCACAGGCAACATCAGGAAGATCTCAATAAAGGCCTCGGCCCGGGTTGCGTTGCCCAATGCTCTGGAGCGGAAATATCCAAACGCCGGTCGGGAGTGGGCATGGCAATGGGTGTTTCTAGCGTCGCAACATTACACCGATAGGATTACCGGAGAGAGACGCCGGCACCATCTTCATGAGTCGGTTTTGCAACGAGCGGTTCGAGACGCGGTGGTCAAGGCTGGCATATCCAAGCCAGCCAGCCGCTTGCGCTTCATCCCATAATCTTCTCAAATCCCTTCCCATCTCCAACAACCGTCGCTTTTGTTCGTCGCTGACCGGGGCGGTTTGTGTTGTTAGCTCTTGCAACCGACCCTCCAGTTCA
>Ga0126371_10005942_pt1 | contig 10843 bp, 10 predicted proteins | sample PanSoiMetaPlot_4_FD_110145 | JGI IMG/M metagenome (GOLD analysis project Ga0126371, IMG submission 110145) | Tropical forest soil microbial communities from Panama - MetaG Plot_4 | ecosystem: Environmental > Terrestrial > Soil > Tropical forest > Bulk soil | place: Panama | collected 2016-02-17
CCGACCATGATGGTGATGGCGCTGAGCCACACCGCCTGGATCAGCCGCCACGAGTGTATGATGTTGCGCAGCGAGGGCGACCGCGTGAGCGTGCCGGCGGCGATCAGCGCGATGTGGGCGCGGTCGATCGCGTGCCGCAGCGTGCCGATGAGCGACAGCGTGATCACCAGCACGCGCTTGACCGTGGCCGGCAGGGCGAGCGCGCGGATGATCTGCAGCGGGGTGAGCTTGGCGAAGCGCAGAAACACCAGCTGGATCACGGCGACGATGAAGAAGAGCCGGCCGCACAGCGTCGCCACATAGGCGAGCGCGGCCGCGCGCGTACCGGCCGATTCAGCGGCGATCTGATATGGCGACTCGCCGACGATGCCGACCCACACCACGCCCATGAAAGCGGCGAGCGGGAGCACCACCACGGCGGCGCGCCTGAGCGCGATCAGGCTCGCGCCGCGCACCTCGATCGCCGCAAACGCGAGCGTGAGCACCAACAGCACCGCCTCGCCGCGCGGCCCGGGAACGGCCATGCCGAGCGCGATCAGGATGAAGCCGAGCGTGAAGGCCCCGTTCGGCGTCATCGCGTCGGCTCGGGCTCCCGCGCGCGCAGCATGGCGATGAACTCGGCCGGCGTCGCGCGATAGAGCAGGGCGGCGAACAGCACCTGGAGGATCTTGTCGGGCGGGTCGGAGGCGAGGCCCGACAGCATGGCGGCGCTCATGAGATGCTGGCCGGCCTTGAGGAAGACGGCGACCACCAGCGCCGAGCCGGAACCGGTGACGCCGCCGAACAGATAGACGACCACCGGCACCGAGATGACCGCCGAGACCACGCCGATCACGATCCCGCACAGCGCCACCTGTCCGATGAACGGCGGGCTGTTGAGCGGGCGGTCGCGAAACGTCTTGGCGGCGGCGACGCAGAGGAGCGCGGCGATGAGCGAGATCGCGACATCGGTGATGGCGAACCAGGGCAGGAACGGGTTGACCAAGCCGCTCAGCGCGAGCCCGATCCAACCGGCCGCCCACGAGCACAGGAAGGCGGCCAGGCGGTCGGGCGCGAGCAGCAGGGCGACCAGGATGGTGCCGATCGAATCGAGGAAGACCGGCAGCTTGAGCAGGTAGACGACGGTGCCGATCGCGCAGTTGAGCGCCGCGCCGAGCGCGATCAGGATCAGCCGAGGCGTCGTGAACATGGCTCCCTTCCCACCCTCTGCGGCGCCCAGTCTGGTTAATTAGAACGAGTCGGCGGCCAGGGATATCCCGATTTTTGCTCTCGGTCGGGTTCCGGACCTCCGCCGGACTTGGCGTCCGGCCGCGGCGCCATGCTAAAGCGTGATGACTTTTCTGCGAATCGTTATCACGCTCTACGCCCTTGTTTGAGCATGATCTTTTCCAAAAACCGGTGTCCACTTTTCGGGATCATGCTTTAAGCTCGGGCTGAAAGCGCATCCCGCTGATGGATTCCCTCGTCTTCGCCGCCGTCCTGCTCGCCGCCGCCGCGCATGCGGGCTGGAACGCGGCGATCAAGCGCGGGCTCGATCCGCTCGTCACCACGGTCCTGATCGCGGTCGGCGCCGCGGTGGTGGTCGTTGCCGATCGTCGCCTGGCTGGGGCTGCCGGCCGCGGCGGCGCGGCCCTGGGTGATCGCCTCGGTGATCGTCCACCTCGGCTATTTCGCCGGCCTGATCGAGGCCTATCGGTCGGGCGACATGAGCCAAGTCTACCCGATCGCGCGCGGGGCGGCGCCGCTGTTGACCGCGCTCGTCAGCACGGCCTGGCTGGGCGAACGGCTGGGCCTCTTCGGCTGGATCGGGCTTCTCTGCCTTGTGGCCGGCGTGATGATGCTGTCGCTGCGCGGCGGCGGCGATCTCGCCCGCCTCGACCGCCGCGCGGTCGGCTTTGCGTTGTTCACCGCGCTGACGGTGTGCGCCTATACGGTGATCGACGGTATCGGTGTGCGCGCGGCCGGCAACGCGCCCGCCTACACGGCGGCGGTCTTCCTCGGCAATGGCGTGATCATGGCGCTGTACGGCCTGGCGCGGCGCGGGCCGAAGCTGCTCGCCGGCATGTCGCGCACCTGGATCACGGGCTTCGCCGGCGGCGCGCTGCAGTTCGCCTCATACGGGATTGCGCTGTGGGCGATGACGGTCGCACCGATCGCGGTCGTGGCCGGGCTCCGCGAGACCAGCGTGCTGTTCGGCGCGCTGATCGCGGTCGTGATCCTGCGCGAGCCGCTGCGGGCGGTGCGCGTGGCGGCGGCGCTGCTGATCGTCGCCGGGCTGGTGATGATCAAGGTGACGTAGGATGCATTGAGCGAGAGCGAAACCCATCCTACGATTTACCCCATCAACGCCGCCAGGCCCTCCCGCTTCATCCGCTCGACATCCTCCGGCAGGTCGACGTCCCACAGCCGCGCCGGCTCCCGCCAGGAGAGCGACAGGCGGGTGAGCCGGCGGCGCGTCTCGGGCAGCACGCCGGCGGTGCTCCATGGCATGGCGGCGAACAGTGCCGGCTGCGGCTCGCGCATGCCGATCAGCGCATAGCCGCCGTCCTCGACCGGCACGACGACCGCGTCGACGCCGCCGACGAGCGCGGCGGCGGCAGCGCTGAGATGCGCGGGCTGCAGCGCCGGGCAGTCGGTGCCGATCACGATCGCGGGCCCGCGCGCGGCGTCGAGCGCCGCCAGCATGCGGGCGCCGAGGTCGCCATCCGGCTGAGGCGCCAATTTGACGCCGAACAGCGCCGCCAGCGTCTGGAATGCGGGATGATCCTGATCGGGGGCCGCCCATAGCGTGACCGGCCCGACGTTCGCGGCGCGGGCGGTCTCGACAGCGCGTTCGATCAGCCGCCCCTGCAGCGCCGCGGCACCGTCGGCGCCGAGCGCGGGCGCGAGCCGGGTCTTGGCCAGGCCCGGCAGCGGCGCCTTGGCGAGGATCGCGACTGCGACCGGTTCAGGATTGGCGCGGGACATAGCCGTAACTCGCCGCGAGCTTTGCCGGTGCGACGCCGAAGAAGAAGGCGAGGCGCAGGCGCCACATGGTGAAGATCGTGCGCACCACGCCGTGTTTCTCCCACCGCCGCCCCGACGTCGATACGCGCGGCCGGAGGCAGAGCGGGCGGCGGAGCCGCTTGAGCCGGCGCGACAGCTCGATGTCCTCCATCAGCGCGATGTCGGGGAAGCCGCCGATCGCCGCGAAGGCGCTGCGCTCGACGAACATCGCCTGATCACCGGTCGCGATGCCGGTCAGGCGCGAGCGCAGGTTCATGGTTGCCGAGATGAGCGGAAACAGCGGGTGGCGCCCGGCGATCCGCACGTCGAAGCGGCCCCACGGACGGCCGCTCGCGGCCAGTCCCTCAAGGATCAACCGGTCGGCATCCGCCGGCAGTTGGGTATCGGCGTGCAGAAACAACAGCACGTCACCGCCCGCCGCGCCCGCGCCCGCATTCATCTGCGTGGCGCGGCCCCGCGGCGCTGCAATCAGACGATTGCACAGCGGCCGTGCACGCTCGACGGTGCGATCGCGGCTGCCGCCGTCGACAACAATCACCTCGGCGCCGCGCGCTCGCAATGGAGACAGCGCCTGCAATGTTGCGGCAATGCCGTCCTCTTCGTTTAATACCGGCGTGATGATTGACAACATGGCGCCGTTGCTGCGACCCAAGCGGTTCGTTCTGGCCAACTGCAGTTGGTGCAGCCGGGCCAACCGCGCTGCGAAGCCCTCGGTTATCATGAATTGTACTGCGTGTCAGAGCTAAATTATAATGGTTGTAGGCAATTGGATATGCGCGCGAGGGCGGCCACTCCATGGACATCATCAAGTTCGCAGTCCCGGTGCTTATTGCTGTCGTGACGCTGGTCGCCGGATTCATCCAATTTGGCACCACCAGCGCGTTCTCGGTACGACAGCCTTTCCTGCAGAAACAGACCGATCTTTGCCACTCTGCCGCCGAGCACGTCGCGCGCCTGGCCAGCACTGTCGACCCGAAGACCTGGGAAAAATCGCGCGAAGAGTTCTGGATGCTTTACTGGGGGCCGCTTGCCATTGTTGAAGACGTCGAGTCGCAGGCGGAGAATCGGGTCGAGGCCGCCATGGTTGCGTTCGGCGAGCAGCTTGAGAAGATCGATCCGAAAGCACTTTCACTTCCCATAAGGTTGCTCGAGCAGCCGGCCCTGCGGGTCTCTCACGCGTGCCGTGACTTGCTCAGCTCGAAGTGGAACGCCGGCGTATTGAAATGGTTCAGGCAGCACTGAGCGCGGACCACGTGGACCTCATGGCATCCATTGACGCCTGAGTCGGTCACGTCTGCGGAACGCCTGCGCTGTTCGCAAAGAAGCCTTCGACACCGAGCCGTCCGAAGCATGGGATCTTCAGCGCGGGACGGCGGATGTCGAGGCCGGCGACGAGGCCGAGAAGATTGATCTCGATGCCCTCGACCCAGCCGAGCTTCACGCCGAGCAGGCCATAAACGGTCAGCTCGATTCCCGTATGGCTGCCGGTCAGCCCGACGACTGCGCCGTCGGCGCGGAAATCGCGCCCGACCGCCTCGGACGGCATCGCGACCTCGAGCTCGGGCGCGGCGCGCAGGAGCGTCGCCGTGAACGTGTTGCTGTTCGGCCCGGGCCACACCCGGTAGGAGCCCCAGCTTGCGTACGAATAGCTCTTCACCGCCGCCGCGATCTTCGGGATCGCGGAGGCGGCGGCCGCCCCGCGCACGTCGGCGACGAGCCGCGGGCGGTCGCTGTACCAGTAGGCGTCCGGCTCGTGCAGGTTGATGCGGATGGGCTGGCCGAAGCCCATCACCTCGTAGCGGGTGTAGGCGGTGGCGCTCTCCGGCTTGACCACCACCCACGTGTGGACCGCGAACACGCTCTTCCACCCGCCGGCGCGGGCCGCGAACACCAGCACGCGCGCCTCCGGATCCTTCTCCGCCGGCGGCAGCATGTGGGTGCTCGACCAGTCCGCATCGCGCCAGCTGCGCGGATGATCCGCGACCGCGTAGAGGCCGCCGCGCGCCGCGATCGGCAGCGCGAAAACGACCAGCATGGTCAGTCGAAGCGTCTTGAGGCGGGTGCCCATGGCGTGCGAAACGGGGACGAATATGCAGCAGAATGTGGCGACAACCCGGTTCCAACGCAACAGAAACCCGCCCGCAATGCCCAATCCGGTCCTGGTCGAAGTGACGCGCGGCAATCTGGTCGAAAGCCGTCACCACGGCATCGCGGCGGTGGTCGACGCGGACGGCGCGACGGTGATGACGATCGGGGATCCGAGCACCCCGATCTTTCCGCGCTCCGCCATCAAGGCGCTGCAGGCGCTGGTGCTGGTCGAGGCAGGCGCGGCCGACCGCTATGGTTTCGGCGAGGAGGAACTGGCGCTCGCCTGCGCCTCGCATGGCGGCGAGCCCGGACACGTCGCCGCCGCGGAGCGCATGCTGCGCGCCGCCGGGCTCGATTCATCCGCGCTCGCCTGCGGCACCCATTGGCCGCTGCATCAGCCGTCGGCGCAGGCGCTGGCGCGCGCCGGCGGCACGGCATCATCGTTGCACAACAACTGCTCCGGCAAGCATGCCGGATTCCTGTGCGCCGCGTGCGCGATGCAGGCTGCTGCAAGCGGCTACGTGGATGCGGCTCATCCGGTGCAGCGAGAGGTGAAGGGGGTTCTGGAAAGCCTGAGCGGCGCGCCGATTCCCGACGAGCGCCGCGCCGTCGACGGCTGCTCGGTACCGACCTGGGCGATGCCGCTCGACGCGCTCGCCCATGCCTTCGCGCGCTTCGCCACCGGACGCGGGCTCGCGCCGGCCCGCGCCGCGGCGGCGCAACGGCTGCGCGGGGCCTGCGCCGCAAAGCCATGGTTCGTCGCCGGCACAGGCCGCTTCGACACCGCGCTGATGCAGCATTTCGGCGCGCGCGTCTTTGTGAAGGGCGGTGCCGAGGGCGTCCACTGCGGGGCGCTGCCCGAGCTCGGCTATGGCCTTGCGGTCAAGTGCGAGGACGGCCATGGCCGCTCCGCCGAGGTCGTCATGGCGGCCCTCATCGCGCGCCTGCTGCGGCTCGATGCAGGCGACCGCGATTTTCTCGCGCGGTTCGTGCGGCCGACGCTGCGCAATTGGAACGGCGCGATCGTCGGCGAGGTCAGGCCAAGCGGTCCGTGGTCGCAGCCCTAACCACGAGCCGCTCGATCGGCCGCCGGCACGAACAGCGCCTCGATCGGCATCGCCCGCGTGATGAAGTTCTGCTCCACCATGTAGCGCACCAGCGCTGCAAGCGTCGGGCGGTTCGGCTCGACGCCGTAGGGCCAGGCGTCGCCGCCGAACAGCGCGTCGACCTCCTCGATCTCGGCCATCAGCCACGGCAGCATGACGCTGAGCGAGCCGCCATAGTGCATGCGGGCGAGCGCGCGCGCTTTCGATTCGACGAAGGCGTCGTAAAGGCTCTGCGCGATCCAGGGACGCTGCGCGTAAAGCTCGCGCCGGATCACCACCAGATGCATGATCGGAAAGATCCGCGTGCGCAGCCAGAATTCGCGCTCGATCGCGCGGAAATCGGGAAACAGCCGCGCGATGTCCGGGCTGCGTCCGAGCATCGGCGGCTTGCGCGAGCCGACCAGCGCGTCGATCTCGCCGGCCGCCAGCAACTCCTCGAGCGACTTGCCGGTCGAATTGATCTCGATCGGAACAGGCTTCAACAGGGGCGGCGCATGCGGGTTGCCATGGCTGCCGCCTTTTTCCACCGCGCCCTCTACCCAGCGGATGGTGTCGAGGCTGACGCCATAATCGTGCATCAGATGCCCGCGCACCCAGATGGCGGCCGTCTGGGTGTAGAGCGGCACGCCGACCCGCTTGCCTTCGAGGTCCTTGGGCGTGCGGATGCCGGCGCGCGTGTTGACGAAGATGTAGCCGTGGCGAAACACGCGCGACGGGAAGACTGGCAGCGCGACGAACGGGCAGTCGCCGCGGCCCATCAGGCTGATGAACTCGGAGGCGGAGAGCTCGGCGAGGTCGAACTCGCGCGCGCCGACCATGCGGTCGAAGATCTCGCGGCCGGCCGCGAACATCAGCATCTTGAGATCGATGCCGTCCGGCTGCACGTCGCCGGTGCGTAAAGCTTCGACGCGGTCATAACGGCAGCTGGCGAAGGTGAGGGGGAGGCGCGCCATACCCAAGGCCTGCAGGTTGGGCGTGATGGTAGCCGGGACCACGCCCGCACGCACCCGAAAGTGAACGTGCCGGCCCGTGGATTTCGCCCATCGAGCGTGTCAAGCTGTCGGGAGCGCGACCGAAGTCCGGATCAACGGACCGGTCGGCGGCTTACGATCGGGAGGAGCGCACATGACCACCACGCGGCGGTACTTGTTGAGCACGGCGGCGGCGTTCGGGATGGCGGCGCTGGTGTGGGCGCCCCTCGCGGCGCGCGCGCAGACCGCAGTCGCGCTCGACGGTGACGATATCGGCGGCGCCGTGAAGGGACCGAACGGGCCGGAAGCGGGCGTGTGGGTGATCGCCGAGACCTCCGATCTGCCGACGCGGTTCGCCCGCATGGTGGCCACCGACGATCAGGGCCGCTACGTGCTGCCCGATCTTCCCAAGGCGAAATACAAGATCTGGGTGCGCGGCTACGGGCTCGTCGATTCACCCAAGGTCGACGGCGAACCGGGCAAGCTCATCGATCTCACCGCCGTGCCGGCGCCGAACGAGGCGGCCGCCGCGCAGTACTATCCGGCGATCTACTGGTACGCGATGCTCAAGATTCCGGGCGCCGATCAGTTCGGCGGGCACGGCGACATTCCGGCCAAGGTCAAGCCGACCGATTGGCTCAACGCCATGAAGAACAACGGCTGCATCGGCTGTCACCAGCTCGGGCAGAAGGCGACGCGCACCATCCCGGCCGAGTTCGGCGACCAGAAATCACCGGAAGCCGCGTGGATGCGCCGCGTCCAGTCCGGGCAGGCGGGCGAGCTGATGATCAATCTCGCGGCCGGCACGCTCGGCGGCGCGCCGTTCAAGTATTTCGCCGACTGGACCGACCGTGTCGCCAAGGGCGAGCTGCCGCACGCGAAGCCGCAGCGGCCGCAGGGCGTCGAGCGCAACATCGTGGTCACGACCTGGGACTGGGGCGATGAGAAGCACTATCTGCACGACCTGATCTCGACGGATCGGCGCAATCCGACGGTCAACGCCTATGGGCCGCTCTACGGCTCGCCCGAATATGCCACCGACATGCTGCCGATCCTCGATCCGAAGACCCACACGGCGACGACGTTCCGTGCGCCGGTGCGCGATCCCGACATGCCGGAGTCGCTCGGCCCCGGCCACGCCGCGATGGCGAAGCCGCTCGAGGCCTCGGCCTACTGGGGCAGCGAGAAGATCTGGGACACCCGGGTCAACAACCACAACTCGATGATCGACCGCAAAGGCCGCGTGTGGCTCGCGGCGGCGGTGCGCGGGCCGCAGAACCCGGCCTTCTGCCAGGAGGGTTCGGACCATCCCTCGGCCAAGCTCTCCCCGCTCAAGCAGTCGCACCGCGAGCTCGCGATGCTCGATCCGAAGACGATGAAGTACACCTTCGTCGACACCTGCTTCCAGACGCACCATCTGAATTTCGCCTACGACGCCAACGAGACGCTATGGACGAGCAGCGGCGGAGGCGGCGGCGTGGTCGGCTGGCTCAACACCAGGATGTTCGACGAGACCGGCGACGCCGCGAAGTCGCAGGGCTGGACCGCGCTCATCCTCGACACCAACGGCAACGGCCGGCGCGACGAGGACTACGTCGAGCCCAACCAGCCGGTCGATCCCAAGAAGGACAAGCGCATCGCCCAGGTGTTCTATGCCGTGATGGCGAGCCCGCTCGACAACTCGATCTGGGGCACGATCCGCAACAATCCGGGCGCGGTGGTGCGCATCGATCCGGGCCCCAATCCGCCGGCGACCGCGCTGTCGGAGATCTACAACGTGCCGCTGCCAGGTTTCGGCCCGCGCGGCGGCGACATCGACAGCCAGGGCGTGGTGTGGGTGTCGCTCGCGAGCGGCCATATCGGCAGCTTCGACCGGCGCAAATGCACGGTGCTCAACGGCCCGACCGCCACCGGCGACCACTGCCCGCAGGGCTGGACGTTCTATCGCTATCCCGGCCCTGGCTTCGACGGCATCGGCGAGAACAGCGCCGAGTCCAGCTATTACACCTGGGTCGATCAGCACGACACCTTCGGGCTGGGTCGGGACGTCCCGGTCTCCACCGGCAATCTCAACGACGGGCTGATCGCGCTCAAGGACGGCAAGATGATCACCATGAAGGTGCCATATCCGACCGGCTTCTACGCCAAGGGCCTCGACGGGCGCATCGACGACCCGAACGCCGGCTGGAAGGGCCGCGGATTGTGGACCAGCAGCGGCGATCGCGTGCCGTGGCTGCAGGAAGGCGGCAAGGGCATGAAGCCGATGGTCGTGCACTTCCAGCTGCGGCCCGATCCGCTCGCGCATTGATGCATCAGGCACGCTGACGGCGCTCCCTCTCGTCGCCGAAGAGCGGGGAGAGGGAGCGCAGGCAGCTTGCTGTGGGCGAGTTACTCGAACGTGATGCCGGTTGCGCGGATCAGGTTGCCCCAGGTGTCGATCTGCTTGCGCAGGAAGCCTGACGCGTCCGCGAACGAGCCGCGGTAGGGCTCGTAGCCGAGCGTGCGCAGGCGCTGTTCGACGTTCGGATCGGCGATCACCGCGTTGACGGAAGCGTTGAGCTTCTCGCCGATCTCCGGCGGCGTTTTCGCCGGCGCGAGCAGCGCGATGAACCCGTTGATGCCGATGCCGCTAAAGCCGAGCTCCTCGAGCGTCGGCACGTCGGGCAGCGCCTCGGCGCGGCGCGGGCCGGTCACCGCGAGCGCGCGTAGCGCGCCCTGCCGGATCATCGGGTCACCTCGGCGACCGGACCGGCGATGACGTCGACGTGGTGCCCGAGCAGCGCGCTCAGCGCCGGCGCACCGCTCTGGAACGGCACGCCCGTGCCGTTCGACTTGGCGAGCACGCGGAAGGCGTACTCGGCCGCGATGCGGGCGGACGAGCCGCCGTAGCCGAAGGTGAAGGGCTTTGCTTGCGCGGCGGCGAGGAAGTCCTCGAGGGTGCGTGCCGGGTTGTCGGCATTGACCGTCAGCGACTGGCTGTCGAGCGCGACGATCGCGACCGGCACGATGTCCGCGGTGGCGTAGCCCGGGTTTTTGTAGAGCGTCTGGTTGATCGCGTAGCTGTTGCCGGTGGCGAGCAGCGTATAGCCGTCGGCCGTCGCAGCCGAGACCAGCTTGGCGGCGATGTTCGAGGCGGCGCCGGGGCGGTTCTCCACCACGATCTGCCAGCCGTAACGGTCGGACAGCGCCTGCGCGATCACGCGCGCGAATGTGTCGATGCCGCCGCCCGGCGCGAAGCCGACCAGGAAGGTGATCCTGCGATCCGGATAGGTAGGTGTCTGCGCCGACGTGGACGTCGCCGCCAGCATCATCAGAAACGCCAAACCGGCAAGCGTGCCGGCGCCTCGGAAGCGCATCATCGTTGCCGTCTTCAACCGGCGCCCAGCGCGTCGCGGAACGCCTTGCGCACGTGCGGGCCGTGCAGGCGCGTGTAGTCGCGCTCCTGCGGGCCGCTCGACACGATCTTGAGGTCGACGAACAGCGGTCCGGGCTCGGCCAGGAGCGCGCCGATCTGCTGCTCGAAATTCTTGAGATCGGAGAACGCATGCACCGCGCGATAGCCGGCCGAGCGGGCGAATCCGGCGAAGTCGACATTGCCGCGGCCCGGGATCGGATGGCCGCCGTTCGCCTCGTAGGTGCCGTTCTCGCACACGAAGTGATAGAGGTTGGGCG
>Ga0126371_10005945_pt1 | contig 10842 bp, 7 predicted proteins | sample PanSoiMetaPlot_4_FD_110145 | JGI IMG/M metagenome (GOLD analysis project Ga0126371, IMG submission 110145) | Tropical forest soil microbial communities from Panama - MetaG Plot_4 | ecosystem: Environmental > Terrestrial > Soil > Tropical forest > Bulk soil | place: Panama | collected 2016-02-17
CGGCCAGAATAGTGTCTCGGCTTCATACGCTGTCGGGGTCAACGAACAGAGTTTTCCTCAGGGGCAGTTCGGGTTGGAAGGAGGCTCACGGCTGCCGGCTTACGCTTCGCAGTCCCATACGACCGTGGAGCTGTTTGCTACCGGATGGCAACGGGCGCTCTCATCGCAATTGATCAATGCTGCCCGCTTCGGTTATTCGCGTTACCACGAAACCACATTTCCTGGAGATGAGGGCTTCGATGTGACAACGATCGGCTTGAACACCGGAGTCAATTCGGCCCGCGATTCTGGTTTGCCGGAAATCGATATTGCGCCCGGCGAATACGAAAATCTCGGGGCTGCGCTCTCGCTGCCGCGCGGCCGTGCCAGCAATGTCTTTGATTTCTCGGATGGTGTCGGCTGGAATCGCGGCGCGCACCAATGGAAGTTCGGGGGCAGCATAACCTTACTTCAGGAGAACGCCTTCACCGACACGGGCATGCGCGGGCGGCTGCTGTTCGACGGTTCCCAGCTCGGCGATCAACTGTCGAGCGACTTCGCGACTGCCAGCTTGGTGGACCTGCTTGCTGGCCTGCCTGCTCCCAGCGTCACCACCATTGCGCGTGGCGACTCACAACGTTACCTGCGCCAGTATCGCTGGGCGGCTTTCATCGAAGACGGCTGGCAGGTTCGGCCTACCCTGAGGGTCACCGTTGGATTACGCCACGACCAATTCTCTGTGCCTTCCGAAAAGCAGGGACGGCTCAGCAACTTTCTTCCGGACAGCGGTCTGGTACCGGTGGGCGGCGTGAGACTCGAGCACCTATATCAGCCGAACCTTAGTGACCTGGCGCCCCGCGCCGCGTTTTCGCTTGCATGGGGTAGCTCTCGCACCTTAAGTGGCACCTGGGGAATATATTTCGATGCCCCATCGTTTGACGAATTGATGGATAACAGCAATAACTCGAACTCGATCCTGGCAGGTCCGGTATTCAATCCGGTCGGTTCGAGCGCCATCTTTACGATTACGCCGCCGGCTCCAGTGCCCTTTGGCCCGGGTGTCCAGATCTTTGGGCCGGGAGCACCGCAGCCTCCATTCGATGTTTTTGCTGTGAGCACGCATTTCCCCGATCCCCGCTACCAAAATTTTGATCTTGCGTTAGAACAACGGCTAGGCAAACAACAATCTTTGCACGTCGCGTATTACGGCACGCGCGGGACTAATTTGCCTGTCGTAATTGACGTAAACCAGCCAATCCCCGGCAGTTCCGACCCGTTGAGCGAGCAAGCTCGGCGGCCGTTTGCGGCTACCTTCCCGCAGTTTCGTGTTATCAACACACTTTCTGCTGTGGCGTACTCGAATTACAACAGCCTGCAGGTCTCGGCCCAGCGCTCGGCCGCAAACGTGACCTTTCGCGTTAGCTATACGTTTTCCAAATCGCTCGATGATGCCTCAGGGGCTGGCGGATTTTACCGCGGTCCGCCGGAAGACAGCCGCAACCTGCGCCGCGAGTACGGCCCTTCCAATTTCGACACTCGCCATCGCTTTACCATTACTTATGCCTGGCGCGTACCGGCGCCGTCCGGTCTACCCGGTTGGCTGCACGCACTCGCCTCGAACTGGCAATTGAATGGCATTACGACTCTGCAATCGGGCGCGCCGCTCAACATAACCTTACCATTCGATAATTCCGGGACAGGCGAATTTCGCGACCGCCCGAATTTGGTCGGAAATGCTCACATTGCCTTCAATCCGTTGGGGCCATATCTGAATCCGGCAGCTTTCGCGCAGCCTGTGCCGGGGACTTACGGCGACCTGGGAAGAAACACTTTCACCGGACCGGGGCTGAATGACTTTGATATGTCAATTGTCAAATCTCAGCAGATCTCTCGAGACCGGTGGTTGCGGCTGCGCGCTGAATTTTTCAACATATGGAACCATCCGAACTTTGCCAACCCGTCTACTACCTTTGGTTCTGGCTTCCGATTGACCAGCACGCCGGATTCGTTTAATCCCTATTTCGGCAACGGTAGCCCTCGCAACGTGCAGCTCGTCGCCGAGCTGGCGTTCTGAGCCTGAAAGGACAGTTCCGGGTCCATTCCCACGAAGCTCCGAACCTGAGGAGTTCCACTTCAAGGTCCCCTTTGGCTCTAGCTTGTGGGTCTCGGAGAGGTGACACGCGGCAACCTGCTTGACTGACAGCGCCTTCTATCGAGACCCCTCAGGCTCAATCCCGTCCAAAGTCCATCTTCGCGGCGAGCCGATGCATGAACAGCATGCCGCCAGCTCCGCCAGGGGCAAATCTTTTCCAAATGTGTGAATAATTTTTGTCCAACCGACAGTCCGAAACTCAGGTCTGGCGCGGACTTCAGGAACCTGCTACAATCACGCAGATTTGTCCCCCTGCTCCCCCGCCGGAGGAATTAATGATGCACCTACCACTAGCGTCTTTAACTGCAAACCTGCTTTATGCCCCAGTCTATGCCTATATCGATCCGAACACAGCCGGCATTATCTCGCAGATCCTAACTCCCCTCCTGATTACCGCCGGGATGTGTGTTACTTTTCTCAGAAAACGTATCGTGGCCTTGTTCTCTGGGATAGCCCGGCTGCTACGGCGTCAGGCCGATGCATAAAGAAGTGAGCCTCCGCGGCGCTCCGTCCACGGTTTGGCTCCGGCTGATGTGCCTTGCCATCCTCGGGCTGGCGCTCGCCGAACGACTGCATCTGTCACGCGGTACCGGCCAGGGCTGGTCTTACTATTTGACCGGTCCCGAACGGAAGTTCGCTTGAGCCGCCAATATCTCAACCTGACCGGGCAGGCATGGCGTCAACTACGTAGCCACTGGCGGCTCCGGCCAACCCCGTTGCTGCTATGGCAGACACTTGTGCCAGGTTCGCTTTTCGCTGTCATGGATGCGCTGCAGCAGAAAGTCTCGGCCCCGCAACTGGCCAAAGCCAATTTTCGCGATGCGGTTGTGGTCCTCGGCTACTGGCGTTCCGGCACCACGCTCCTGCACGAACTGATGTGCCTTGACCCTCGCTATACCTTCCCGACCACGCACGCGTGCATGAACCCTCACCATTTCCTGTTCACGGAAGCTTCGGTCCTGGCCAGTGGGGGAGCCAGCGCACAACGCCCCATGGACGAGATGGTCGTTCAGTCCGGGTCACCCCAGGAAGACGAGTTTGCGTTGTTGTCTTTGGGGGCGCGGTCGCCTTATGAAGCGCTGTTGATCCCTTCGGTTTTAGGCGAAGCCCTGAAGCTCACGGATCCCTGTGATCTTTCACCCGAGGATGAAAAGCGCTGGCAGCAAATCTTTATGAAGTTTTTGGCGGGCGTTTCGGCCCGGGGAAATGGAAAACCATTCATCCTCAAATCGCCCACCCATGGCTTTCGCGTTGCCACACTGCGCGAACTGCTCCCCGATGCGCGATTTGTCCTGATCATGCGCGACCCGTTGACCAACTTCGAATCGGTGGTCCGCATGTGGCGCAAGATGTTTGAAACCTACGCCATCGCCCCGATACCAGGGGACGACTATATCCGCGAATGCGTTTTGGCGGACCGGATGCGGTTTGAAACCAAGCTGCAGTCTGCTACCGCTGGACTTGCCGACAACCGTTACGTGGCGATAACTTATGAAGCGCTTGTGGCCAATCCTGTATCAGTGATTGAACAGCTGTATCAACGGCTCGACCTCGGCGATTTTGAGCCGGTCCGCGACAAAGTCTCGGCGGAAAGCGTACGACGCCGCGAATATCGCGCCAAAGCTACTCAGCCTGCAGCTGCGTGGGAGGAGCGAATTCGAAAAGAGTGGGCACCCATTCTGGAGTGCCACGCCGGCGTCCGATAATCTAACCTCCACCCCATTCTGGATTCTGAAGGCTCTCGGCGGGATGTGAGACAAAGCCAGGTTTTCTGCTGCCCCGGAATGCAGGCGGCATCGAAGCGGCTCACTGCACGCGGAGTGTCTTCATTGGGTCCAAACGCGAAGCGCGGAATGCCGGCGCGCTGCTGGCAGCGACGCTCACGAGAAGAAGCAACGCCGCGGTCGCCGCAAAAGTTACTGGGTCGGTCGACCCTACCTCAAACAGCATTCCCGAAATTAGCCGTGTCAGCATCACAGAGGCGGCCACCCCCAGGCCCACTCCCACGAGAGCCAGTGTCAAGCCGCGCAGCACAATCATGCGCAGCACATCCCCTCGCTGCGCCCCCAGCGCCATGCGAAGCCCGATCTCCAGCGTCCGCTGCACCACCATATAGGAGAGCAATCCGTAGAACCCGATCGCTGCCAGCGCCAGCGCAATCACCGCAAAGCAGCTCAGCAGAAATGCCTGAAAGCGTGGTTGCGCTGCTGACTTGTAAAGATACTGTTCCAGCGTCGAGGCTTGGTAGACTGGCACGTTCTTGTCGAGCTGGTGAACCGCCACGCCGATCGCAGCCTGCATCACCGCCGGGTCGCGGTTCGTTCGTACCACCAAGTATGGATTTGTGATCAAGCCCTGCGCATAGGGCAGGTAATACTGGGGATCGAAATCCGCAGTCAGCCCCTTACGCTTGATATTACCGACTACTCCGACGATCTCGCGCACCGGATACTCAAAAAGGTCATCGCCCACGCGAACCTGAATGTGCTGGCCGATCGGATTCTCGTGCGGAAAGTACTTCCCAACAAATGCCTGATTGACAATGATCGTCGGCGGTCCCGTCAGACCGTCCTGTTCCCCGAAGGTTCTGCCCGCGATCAGCGGAATCCTCATCGTCTCAAAGTAGCGGGGCATCGCCAAGCCAAGGGATTCGCTCGGTTCGTCTCCCTTCGCCACCGGCCGACCCTGAATGTTGAAGCTCACGGTCGCGGAGCTACTGCTCATCGGAAGCGGCCAGCCCGCCGATGCTGACTGCACGCCCGGTAGTGCCGAGATGCGCTCGACCAGTTGCTGGTAGAAAAGGTAGTGCTGATTGTGTTTCGTCTCGTCGAAAGGTACCGCCACGCGGCTGGTGAGCACATGCTTCGGATCGAAGCCTGGATTTACATCGAGAATGCGAAGAAAACTGCGCATCAGCAGGCCGGCGCCGATCAGCAGCACCATGCCGATCGCTGTCTCCGCCACCACCAGGCTGTTGTGCAAACGGTGCTGCGCTCTCCCGCCCGCGAGGCTGCGCCCTCCCTCGCACAGAGCACGGGCTGGCTCGGTGCGCGACAGCCGCAGTGCGGGAAATGCGCCGAAGAGCAGCCCTGTTACCACCGACACAACGAGGACAAACACTAGCACGCCTCCATCAATCGATGCGTTCTCCATGCGCGGAATCTCCACCGGCATCAGCTTCAGCAGAACCTGGATCAGCCCGAAGGCCAATGCAATGCCCGCGCCTCCCCCGCAGAGAGACAGCAGAAGCGATTCGATCAGCAATTGCCGGATAATCGCCGCGCGGCTTGCGCCAATCGCTGTCCGCAGAGCAAACTCCGCACCGCGTCTCGATCCACGCGCCAGCAGCAGTCCGGCCACATTAGCGCAAACCAGCAGCAGAACCAGTGAAACCGCCCCAAACAGCACGCGGAGCGTAGGCCGCGTGTCGCCCATCATGTGCGCAAGCTCCGGCTCAACCAGCGCCGAACTGTACTGCTTGTTGTCCTCGGGATACTGGCGCGCCAAATTGCCTGCAATCACACTCAGATCGGCTTTCGCTTGTGCCACCGTCACGCCTGGCCGCAGCCGCGCGATCATGCCCAATGTGTCGAAGCCCCGTTGTTGTGTCGTCGGGCTCTTGCCTTCCGCTTCATCAGCAATCGATTTCCATAGCACGGGCGCCGGGTTCTCGACCGGAAACTCAAATCCCTTCGGCATCACGCCTGCGACCGTGTAGCTGTGGCCGTTCATCGTGATCGGCCTGCCCACAATGCCGGGCTCTGCACCAAACTCCGACTGCCAAAACGAATAGCTGAGCATCACCGCACGATTGCCTGGCTTCTCTTCCTCCCAGCTGAAGTCGCGCCCGAGCATGGGGGCCACACCTAGCACCCGAAAGAAATTCGACGAGACCGTCTGGATTTCCATCCGCTGCGATTCGCCCTTTAGATCCAGAGTCCCGGTGGCGCCCACATAGGAAGCAATTCCATCCAGAGTGTGGTTCTCGGCGCGCCAGTCAAAGTAATCCGGGTAGCTCAGCGATTCTTGCGCAACGCCCGGCAGCGAGTGATCCTGCTGGCTCACCCACACCAAACGGTCCGAGTTCGGAAACGGCAGCGGCCGCAGCAGAACTGCATTCACCAGGCTGAAAATCGCCGTTGTCGCTCCCATACCGATCACCAAGATCAGTACGCAGGCGATCGTAAAACCCGGCGAGCGCAGCAGTCGCCGCTGTGCATGGCGCAGATCCTGGAGCAGGCGCTCCAACTTCGTCCATCCCCAAGCCTCGCGCGTTTGCTCCCGGATCAGCGCCTCGTTACCAAAGGCGCGCCGCGCTGCGTGGCGAGCCTCTTCCGCTGACAGTCCGTGCTCGCGCTGCTCTTCTTCTTCCAGCTCAAGATCGCTCCGCAGTTCCCGCTCCAGCTCAGCATCCCGCTTGCCCCACCATCTCATTTCATCCCTCCTCGACGGCCGGCCACATCACGCGCGCCACGGCTTCTGCCATCTGCTTCCACTGCGACTCCTCCACCACAAGCTGTTTCCTGCCCTTCTCCGTCAATCGGTAGTATTTGAACTCCCTATTCCGGTCCGGAGCTGCCTCCCATTTCGTGCTTACCCATCCCCGTCGCTCCAATCGGTGCAGCGCCGGATATAGCGATCCATGCTGCATCTGCAGAAAATCATTGGTCGTACGCTGGATATGCTTGCCGATCTGGTGCCCGTGCGCCGGCCCATAAAGCAGCGTCCGCAGAATCAGCATGTCCAGTGTTCCCTGCAGTACATTCACGCGTTGCCGAGCCTGTTTCCTTGTCATGGTAGATATTCGACCCTCGATAGGGAACGATGGTAGACATTCGACTATCGATTGTCAAGCCTCTCGCCTAGTTCTCGAGGGATGACTTCAGATCAACGCCTGAGCAGGTTGTCGGCTGCCTGATGTTATTTGCAACGATGACGCGCAGGGTACTCCGAACCTTAGACGGCAAGAACAGCCAAAAATCCTTCTCGAACCAGCCGTCGAACCAGAACGAGTTTGCCATTGTCATCCAAATTGCCCTGAAGGTCACGGACAGAAAAGCGAGGTTGATTCAAAGCGAATTCGAGGGTCGCGTCTACATACGCTGGGAAAGTGAGCTTGCGTGCAAAGGCGTGAACTGTCGTAGAGTTCACGCTCTTTTCGATCCGAAAGACTACACCGCTTCGTGCACCAACAACACTTTCGATACGAATCTTGTTGAGCAATTCGATTTGGTCCATCTGCCCCCTGAGGAGTGGTGGACAAGCAGAGATCCATTGATCGCCGAAACGAGTGAGGAGGGGGCCGCAATCCGAGTTTGTCGCGAGGCGTTTAAGCAGACTCACGAAAGTTTGCTGGGCTTCGCGTCGAGCAGATTCCTTACGGGCAAAACCGGGAGGCAGGCCTCTCCTAAAGGCAGCATCTCGCAGACTCGACTCGGCCAGGAATTCCAACAGAAGGTCTGCCCAGCGATAGCACAAAACTCCGACGGTTATATGCAAAGACACTTCTTCGCTAGAACGAGCATCATGCATGACTCCACGAGGAATATAGGCCAAATCGCCAGGTTCAAGTTCGAATTCCATGCTGGGAGTGCCCCGGTCATGAATCTTGGAATCAAAGTCCTGGTTAGCCAGTGGAAGTTCTACAGGAGTGCCATACATCGTCCAGCGTTTTGAACCAACAATCTGCAAGACGAAGACATCGTGCGTGTCATAGTGATGCTTGGCGCCCTGGCCACGGGCCGGCGTCAAATAGACGTTGGCTTGTAGAGGAAAATTGAGTTCTCCTTCGAGGCCACGGCACAACCAGACAAGAGGCGGCAGCACATTATCCAAAAATGCTAAGACTATGGTGGAACCCGCATTAAAGAGCTGATAAACGGCAGCGACATCCAACCCACCGCTTGTGGTTGTGTACTCCGGGACCCTCACCTCTGTTTCGGCATTTTTTATCGTGATATTGGGGTATGTCAGATTCAGGGTGGTGATGGCACGATCGACATCGTCTAGCGACAACAGAGGTGCGAAGTATTCTCTTTGGGCGCGTCTGATAGCAAGCGGCCGCTTTTCCCAATATTCGTTGAAGAAGGTTTCCGTGCTGATGGGCTTGATCAGCCACTCGAGCGAAGCTGGCAATTCGAAACACGAAGACAAGGTCTTCTCCAGTTGAGACAAACTGTGGGAGAACTTAAGGATTCGTAGTGCGCAAACGCTCAAGCCTGGCGGCGAAAATATCCGCGAAGACCCACGGAGCCGTCGTGACTTCGCCGCTAGCAGTTACCCGATAGCAAGTCTACCGATATTTGGCAGCATCAGGGTGCTTGTCTGGGTCTTTTGGTTTTGGCTTATCCGGGTCTTCCGGTCGCGCTTTATCGGGATCTTGAGGTCTCGCCTTATCGGGGTCTTCCGGCTTTTGCTTGTCGGGATCTGCGGGCCTCGGCTTATCCGGGTCTTCCGGCTTTTGCTTGTCAGGATCTGCGGGCTTTGGCTTATCCGGGTCTTCCGGCTTTGGCTTGTCGGGGTCCTGGCTTCGGGGCTTATCTGGGTCTTGTGATTGCGCAGCCACTGTCTTGCCCAATACCAACGCCGCGGCACCGCCCATCAAAACCGCACCGGTCGCAGCTAAAAATGACCGCCGGGGCACCACTTTCTCAGTCACAATCTGTTCGTCCGTCAGAGTTTGGGGAGGCTGTCGATCTAAGCCCCTTTCGTCAGTTTTGCGCATAGCATTCCTCCTCCTCGTTCCGCTCTCTCTTACCGTACGAACATCTCATTCGTTTGATGCAAAAAAGCCGTCCCGAAGTATACAGCTGGACATAGAACTTTTCTAGTCGCGGAGTTCCGACCACCATTTGCAAAGCTGTCAACCTCAGTCCCAGTCAATATGACCGCTTCCAAGTGGCACTGGTGCTCGAAATCGGAAGTATCGCAACTCGCCCAGGCCGAACTCGCGCAGAATATCTTCACGAGGAACACCTTCGCGACGCGCGGGCTACATGGTCGCGATCGAGGCCCGTCGCGGGAACGGCTCCACCGCCACTTCTAGCACGCGTACAAATGAAAGGATCTTTGGTTAGGCAGCTTCGTCTCGAATCGCAGCTCTGACTTTCTCCGCAACTTCGGGTGTGATCTCATCTATGTTGTGCGCAGAACGGGCATGCTCAGAGGCCTGCGCCAAAATCTCCTGCTCGGAATCCCCCCGTGCCACGAAATCGCAACTGCCAACTACGTCAGCGCAGCGTAACACTTTGGACATAAAAAACCTCCTTCGCAATTTTGCAGTGCGAAGTTTAGCACAGTAAATCGGGTGGGGGTTCTTTTGTCCGGGTCGGTCCTTGTTTCTGAAACAAGTAGCGGAGGTCTTGAACTAGCACGGTCATGGTTTAACTCACTCGTAGCGCAACGCGACCATCGGATCGACTCTCGCAGCGCGGCGGGCCGGTATGTAACAGGCAATAAAAGCTGCTGTGAAAAGCGTTATCGCGACAGCACTGAACGCTACAAAGTCAACAGAGCCCACTCCATAAAACAACCCGCGTAATGCACGACCAGCAAAGAACGCGCCCACCATACCGAAACCGAGTCCGATAGCGGCCAGCAAAAGACCTTCCTTCAAGACGAGGCTGAGGACATGCTCCTGACTGGCACCAAAGGTGATGCGCAATCCGATCTCGTGGGTTCGCTGTGCCACGAAGAATGCCATCACGCCGTAAATTCCAACCGCAGCCAGCAGCAGTGCCACGCCGGCGAAACTCGCATAGAGCGCTGTCATGAAACGGTCTTCCACAAGTGACTCATGGACAATCTCGTTCATGGTTCGAATTTCTTCGAGCGGGACATCGGCATTGACAGAGTGAATCACGGCGGCAATGCTCTTGCTCATAGCGGAGGGATCGCCAGTGGTTCGCACTACGAGCTCAGCATCGGGCCAAGGACTTTGCTCGAACGGAACCTCGATCACTGGGAAGCCTTGGTTGCGAACGCCCATATTGTGAATATTGCGAGCCACACCCACGATCTGCCATTCCACTGGCGGACCGACTTTTGTCTCCCCAGGGACGAGTTGCGCAACGACAATACGCTGGCGAAGCGGATCCATACCGGATAGAAACCGCTGGACGAACGTTTCATTCACAATGGCTACCCGCGGGGCAGTCGCTGAGTCTTGTGGCGTGAAACGTCGCCCCTTCACCATTTGAATTCCGAGCGTCTCGTAATATTCCGGAGAGACCATTTGAAAGCCGGCCCCAGGCCGCGAGGATGGATCGCTCACTGTCTGACCGGCTATGCTGAACGGCATGCCGATATCTATGCCCTCAATGGGCATTCCCGTCGCCGCCTCCGCATTCACGACGCCGGGCAAGGACCGAATCTTCCCTAACACTTCCCGATAGAAACTGCTGATGTGTGCGGCTTGGAATGGCTCCTCTTTGGGCGGCTGCAACCCGAATGTGAGAAGGTGATCCGATCGGAAACCGAGGTCAACTCGCGATAACATCCAGAGGCTGTGCAAAGCAAGCCCCGCCGCCGATAACAGAGTCAGTGCCATGGCGAACTCAGAGACCACCAAAATTTTTCGTGACCGCAGACGGGCTAGGCCTGTCCCCGAACGCCCACCTTCCTTCAAGGTCTCATTTGGGTCAACCCGTGCGGCATGCCACGCAGGCGCGCAACCAAAGAGCACTCCCGCAATGGTGGTGGCGGCCAAGGTA